>Ga0190275_10002753_pt1 | contig 12506 bp, 9 predicted proteins | sample Popmic550T_FD_133745 | JGI IMG/M metagenome (GOLD analysis project Ga0190275, IMG submission 133745) | Populus adjacent soil microbial communities from riparian zone of Yellowstone River, Montana, USA - 550 T | ecosystem: Environmental > Terrestrial > Soil > Riparian zone > Trees stand | place... | reverse complement strand
CGCAATGGTTGTGCAGCGCCGATAGCAAAGCGCGAACTAGCATCAGACCCTCCCCGTGACCAGTCCGCAAATACGAGCTTGTTTCACAAGATCTGCGAGGCAAGCTGCCTCGGCGCGCCACTCCTCGCCCGAACGTCGTCAGCCTAAAGCACCGGCGGCGCTCGTCCTCGATTTCCGGTGCGGGCCGTTCCACCGTTGCTAGGATGAGGCCTTGCTCCATAGACGGTGAATTGATCGGTACAGTGTGCCTGGACTGAGCCTGAGTTGTCCACCAGTGCGCGCTAGCACATCCTGGGTAATGCCGTATCCATAGCAATCGTCTTCAGTGGGGCGAGAATACCGCTTTGGCTACCCGGCGCGATACCATGGGCATTTGATGCACGATTTCCGCCACGCAATTTGCAACGAAGCGTTTAAGGACTACGATTTTCGCGAAGCCTGCAAAGTAATCCGTTCCATCGGCTACACGGGCATTGAGATCGCTCCCTTTACACTGGCCGATGATCCGCTGGAGGTATCGACGCAACAACGCGCCGAGTACAAGAGCATCATGTCGGGCGAGGGGTTAACTTTTGCGGGTCTCCACTGGTTGATGGTTTCGCCGAAGACGCTGCACGTGACGACCGAAGACACCAAGTTGCGAGACTTGAGCTGGCAGTATGTTTATAATCTGGTCGACCTCTGTTCGGACCTTGGTCCCGGCGGCGTAATGGTGTTTGGATCACCGAAGCAGAGGGCTGCGACACCTGGGTCCACCAAAGAAGAGGCTACGAAACGTTGGATCGACGGGCTCGCGCACGTGGCGCCCCACGCCGAAGAGCGAGGTGTAACGATCCTTGCTGAGGCGTTGCCGTCGAGCCAGTGCAACGTTGTCACGACACTTGAAGAGGCAGTGGGACTCGTGCGGCAGATCGGCAGCCCGGCGATTCGAACGATGTTCGATTCGCATAACGCCGAAGACGAAGTCGAGAATCACGCCACTCTGGTCGATCGCTATTACGATTACATCCATCACGTTCATGTGAACGAAATGGACGGACGCCATCCAGGAACCGGCGACTATGACTTCGGAGCCATCTTTGACGTTCTCAAGCGGCGAGGTTACAACGGGTGGATCTCGCTTGAGGCATTCGATTTTACTCCTGGAGCAGAAACTTTGGCGCGCGAGTCGTTTGAATATTTGCAAGCTGTAACGGAGAGGCTGCCGGCATGAAGAAACGCTACGCAGTGACTGGGGGCGCAGGTTTCATCGGCTCGCAGGTTGTTCGTACGCTTCTGAAGCATGATGCAGATCGCGTTGTTGTCATCGACAACCTGGCGACCGGAAGCGATGCAAACCTGGATGAAATTCGGAACGACATCGACTTCCATCGAATCGACATCCGCGATTTCAGCCGCTTTCGGGAGGCGCTGAATGGGTGTGAGTACGTGGCGCATTTGGCTGCTATCCCATCAGTCCCCCGATCTATCGAAGATCCCGTTCCCTCGCATGACGTGAACATCAACGGCACCTTTAATGTGTTTCGCGCGGCACATGAAGCCGGTGTGAAGCGTGTTTTCTTTGCGGGTTCTTCCTCTGCCTACGGTGACACGGAAGTGCTCCCAAAATATGAAGGAATGCTCCCCCGGCCAAAGTCACCTTACGCCGCGCAAAAAGTGCTCGGTGAGATGTATGGCAAAGTATTCAGCGAGTGCTACGGTCTCGAAGTGGTATCCCTGCGCTTCTTCAACGTCTATGGTCCTCGCCAGGATCCATCGAGCGCCTACTCAGGTGTCCTTTCCATCTTCATGCGCTGTATTCTCGAAGCGAGTGTGCCACTCATCCACGGCGATGGAGAACAATCGCGCGACTTCACCTATGTCGAGGATGTCGCTGAACTGGTTTATAAAGCTCTTCACGCCGACGGTGTAGCTGGCCAGGTAGTGAACGCCGGCAATGGCGACCGTTTTACTTTGAACATGGTTTGGGAAACGTTGCAGCAGATCACTGGCGTGAAGATTCAGGCTAAGTATGGACCCGATCGGCCTGGCGATGTTCGACACTCTCAGGCGGATACGACGGAGGCGAAGCAGTTGTTGAATCACGTCCCTCGTTTCTCTCTCGAAGAGGGATTGCGGCAAACCTTCGAGTGGTATAAAAAGGACGCTTTAACGCGCGGCGCTCTTAAGGTTTGAGTCTGCGCAAGGCTCGCAAGTTCGTGTGCATGTACCGCGTCTTGCCCTCCGGTCCCGGCACAAGCACGAAGTAGCCGACAGGACCTTGTGCGAGGAATCTTCCTTCTCCGAGTGATTTGACTGGATACGTCTTTCCGTCCATCGATACTTCGGCGGCTTCGTCCTTCGTCGAGAGGACGACGCGAATCGGTCCACCCACATATGTTCCGGCGGAGTCGGAAATAGCGGGACCGCTTGAGGACGGCGGAGCTTCGGCTTTGTCCGGACCATATTTCACTGTCATCTCGAGAGCCTTCTGCGCGACTTTGCCAAGCATGGCGTTGCTGCGATTCACGACCACAGCGACTCCCACTTTCTGATCTGGCGCCATTGTCAGCATCGATCCGAATCCAATTCGCGCTCCTCCGTGAGATACGGTTCGAACTCCGCGGTCCATCGACGTGACAAGTCCGTAGCCATAGTGAGTGTCCGGTGAACCCGGAAACGCGGCTTGCGGAGATGACATGCGCTTGATTGTTTCTGCAGACAAGCCGCTATTGAGAAAAGCCGACATGAAGTTTGCCAAACCGCGGCCGCTTGCGAATGCGCTACCGCCGGGCCAACTGTTCGCTTCGTCAGCAAACGGTCGAATTACTTTTGGAGTTTTCTCGGGACCGCCTTCATGCTGTTGCGCGATGGGATAGGTCATTGCCATGAGCGGACGAAACGTGCTGCCTTTCATGCCGGTCGGCTCAAAGACACGTTCGGTGACAGCGTCTGCAAAGGGCTTGCCTGAGATCTCCTCGAGAACGAAACCGGCAAGCCAGTAGCCGAGGCTGGAGTAGGAGAAAATCTCACCTGGCGTAAGTTCGATCATGTCGCTCTTGAGCGCGCGCATGGTCAAGCCGAGCGCTGCGTCATCGTGCGAGCCATTTCCGGAGCCACGGTCTCCGAGACCCGCCGTGTGTGACAGCAGTTGGTGCGTTGTGATCGAGCCGATTGCTGGATCCAAGCCTTTCACGTATGTCGAGATCGGTTTCGACAAATCCAGCTTTCCGTCGTTGACCAGACTCAGTACCGCGGCGGCAGTGAAGATCTTGGTGGTGGATCCAATCCGGAAGAGCGTATCCGTAGTCATCTTTTCCCCTGTCTCCACGTTGGCGACGCCATAGGCTTTGAGGTGCGCAACGCGATCGCCCTGAACGATCGCGACAACGGCTCCAGGAGCGCCGCTCCCTTTCAACTCACTCTCAACAAGATTGTCGAGTGCAGTGAAGTCCTGACCGCCAAACAGAGCAGAAACGAATAAGACAAGTAGGAACAGCATTCCCACTCAGACGTAAGAGTCTGAAGGACGCTAGGCCTTTACCACGTCTAAAAATGCTTTGGCGGCGTGACTGAGAGCGCGCTTAGCCGGGTAGACGAGGCGGATCTTACGCTCGACGTTTAGCTCGGCAACCTTGATCTCGCGCAGTAACTTCTGTTCGATCTCTTGTTCGACGCACATACGCGGTAAAAACGCCACGCCCTCATTTCGCTGTACGAGCTTACGGATCGTCTCGACCGTTGGCATCTCGACATCCATGTTAAGTGGAACGCGATGGCGCTGAAACTCGCGCAGCACCACTTCGCGATACGGCGATAGAACGTTGTGAGCGATAAACGTCTCCATGCCCAGATCGGTTATCGAGACAGTCTTGGCCTTGGCAAAACGGTGAAGAGGCGATACGACAAAGGCTAAGTGATCGGTGAAGATCACTTTGGAGATGACTCGGTGGTCATCGGGATCGTAGCTAATGACTCCAAGCTCCAGGTCGCCATCGAGCAACTGAGTCGGGATTTTGCTCGACAGGCTTCGGCGGACTTGGATCTTGACCTTGGGATAGAGGCTCCGGTACTGCTCGATATGCTGCAGCAAGTATAAAGAAGTAGATTCGTTGGCGCCGATGATGAGGCGGCCTGCGGAGTTGTCGCGCAACTCGGCCAGGGAGTTTTGCATCTCCGCTTCGAGGTTCTCGAAACGCTTGGCGTATTCGAGCACGATGCGTCCCGCGTCAGTGAGGATGGGCGGCGTACTCGACCGATCGATGAGTTTCTCTTCGAGGTCGCTCTCCAGCCGCTGTACGGCGAGAGAGATCGCGGGTTGGGTCCGAAGCATCTTCTCGGCTGCGCGCGAAAAGGACCTTTCGGTGGCCACTGCGAGGAACACCTTAAGTGGGTAGAGTTCCATGGAAAGAGCTTCCATAGATTATGATTGTTTATGGGTGGTCACGCAATTATTAATTTGCTAAATCTTGGTCCCTTCCGCATAATGGGTCTGTAGCGAGGCAAAGAACCGGAATGAGCAATCGAGTTTACATATTCGACACAACGCTCCGGGACGGCGAACAGTCTCCCGGCTGTAGTATGAACATGCCAGAGAAGCTTCAGATGGCAGCGAAGCTTGTGGATCTTGGAGTTGACATACTCGAAGCCGGTTTCCCAATCGCTTCCGAGGGTGATTTTGAAGCCGTTCGCGCTGTTGGGCGCGAATTTCCGTGGGTTCAGGTAGCGGCCTTGGCGCGTTCATGTACCCTCGATGTGGAGCGCGCAGCGAAGTCGCTCGAGAACGCGCGACGCCCGCGGATCCACACTTTCATCGCGACCAGCGATATTCATTTGAAGTTCAAGTTGAAGAAGTCCCGCCAGCAGGTTCTGGACGATGCGGTAGCGGCTGTCGAACTGGCTCGCCGCCACGTTGACGATGTAGAGTTTTCCGCTGAGGATGCGACGCGAACGGACCCAGACTATCTTGAGCAGGTATCGAAAGCTGTGGTCGCTGCGGGCGCGCGAACTGTTAATTTACCCGACACGGTAGGTTTCTCGGTTCCCGATGAGTACGGTCAACTCATTCGCCGCATTTGTAACGCTCTTGGTGATACAGCGATCGTAAGCGTTCACTGCCATGATGATCTCGGCCTCGCAGTCGCGAACTCGATTGCGGCGGTGCAGGCAGGAGCGCGTCAGATAGAATGCACCATCAACGGCATTGGGGAGCGCGCAGGGAACTGCGCTCTTGAAGAGGTCGTGATGGCGATGAAGACGCGCAACGACCGTCTTCCTTTTCAAACCGGCATTCACACCGAGCACCTGTATCCCGCCAGCCAGTTACTATCGACCCTGATTAGTTTCGGGCCGCAGCCGAACAAGGCCATCGTGGGTAAGAATGCTTTTGCGCACGAGGCAGGCATTCATCAGGATGGCTATCTGAAAGAACGCACCACCTACGAAATCATTGATCCGAAAACGGTCGGAGTTCCCGAGACCAAGCTCGTTTTGGGCAAGCATAGCGGTCGGCATGCGCTGAATAGTCGCTGCGTGGATCTTGGCTTTGCGCTCACGAAAGAGGAACTCGACGCCGTATACGTGCGCTTTACCGCTGCCGCGGATCGTAAAAAAGGGCTAATGGACGAAGAGATCGCCGTGATCGTTCGTGAAGTCACGGGCTCTGTCGCTCACACGGCCGCCGACTAATCTATGGACCTAAACGTATTGATCGTGCCGGGCGATGGCATCGGCACGGAAGTCACGCGTGAAGCCGTGCGCGTTCTCGAACATGTCTGCCAAAAGTTCAAGCACAAGCTGAACCAGCGTGAAGCTCTGCTGGGCGGCATCGCGATTCACAAGACGGGTACGCCTTTTCCTGACGAAACCGCTAAATTGGCGGTGGAAGCAGACGCGACTTTGATGGGCGCTGTGGGTCTGCCTGAATTCGACAATGTGGCTCCGGAGAAGCGGCCGGAGAAGGGCCTGCTCGGGATTCGAAAGACGATGGGCGTTTACGCGAACCTCCGTCCCGTCCGAACTTATAAAGCTTTGATTCAGTCTTCGCCGCTCAAGAATGAGCTTGTCGAAGGCACGGACATGATCATCGTGCGCGAATTGACCGGTGGTCTCTATTACGGGACGCCTCGCGGGATCAGTGGCTCCGGCGCGGAAGAGCGTGGGACGAACACGATGACCTATACACGTGCCGAGATCGAGCGCGTCACCCGCATGGCGTTCCATCTCGCGCGCAATCGCCGCAAAAAATTGACAAGCGTTGATAAGTCAAACGTGCTCGAAGTCTCGCAGCTTTGGCGCAAAGTGGTTACCGATGTTGCGCCTGAGTTTCCGGATGTCGAGCTCGACCATCTGCTCGTCGACAACTGTGCGATGCAACTCGTATTGAATCCACGCCGCTTTGACGTTCTGGTGATGGAGAACATGTTTGGGGACATTCTCAGCGATGAAGGGGCCGTGCTCGCGGGTTCTATCGGGATGCTGCCATCCGCGTCGATCGGCGCCAAGAAGCCTTCCGGCGCATGGGTCGGTTTATACGAGCCGGTGCACGGGTCCGCGCCCGACATTGCCGGACAGGATAAGGCGAATCCGCTCGGAGCCATTGGATCGGTGGCCGCAATGCTCGAGTATAGTTTCGGGCTTAAGGAAGAAGCCGCGGCTGTTAACGCCGCAATGGAGACAGTATTAAACAGCGGCGATGTGACTGCCGATCTGAAGCCGGCGGGGACGCCCGCGACGACGACGCAGGTTGGCAAAGCAGTCGTAGCCGCAATTTAGGAGTTCGTAATGAGTAAACCACGAACGATCATCGAGAAGCTGTGGGATTCCCATGTCGTCTCGGAAAAACCAGGCGCTCCGGCGCTGTTATTTATCGATCTACATCTCGTTCATGAGGTGACATCGCCTCAGGCTTTTTCCGGACTACGGGAGCGCGGCGTGAAAGTGCGGCGTCCAGACCTGACGCTTGCAACTGTCGATCACAGCATTCCGACTACACCCCGGTCGCTTCCCATTGTCGACAAGATTGCCGCGACGCAGGTGGCGCAGCTTGAAGCCAACTGTAAAGAGTTCGGTATTCCCTGCTACGGCTTCAATAGCGAGAAGCAAGGCATTGTTCATGTGATCGGACCGGAGCGCGGCTTTACGCAGCCCGGGATGACCGTGGTCTGTGGCGACAGCCACACCGCGACACACGGCGCGTTTGGCGCGCTGGCGTTTGGCATCGGTACCAGCGAGGTCGAGCACGTTCTTGCAACACAGTGCCTGTTACAACGTAAATCCCAGACTTATCAGGTTTATGTCGACGGCCAGTTACGCGATGGCGTGACCGCGAAAGATATCATCCTCAACCTCATCTCCCGTATCGGGATCGGTGGTGCGACGGGCTGCGTATTCGAATATTGTGGGCCTGCAATTCGTTCGCTCTCCATGGAAGAGCGCATGACGGTTTGTAACATGTCGATCGAGGCTGGCGCGCGCGCTGGCTTGGTTGCTCCGGACGACACGACGTACAGCTTTCTGCACGGTCGTCCTGCCTCTCCGAAGGGCGCGGCGTGGGATGCGGCCGTCGCGCGTTGGAAGCAGCTTCCGACGGACGAAGGCGCCACATACGATCGAACGATTACTATCAACGCTTCTGAACTCGAGCCGATGATCACGTTCGGAACGAATCCGGGTATGGGTATTCCGATCACCTCGCGAATTCCCGATCCGGCGAGCATGGCAGATCCGATCGAGCGTGACTCGCTCGTAAAGGCCCTGCGCTACATGGATCTGCAGCCCGGGGAATCGTTGCAGGGCCGGTCGGTGAACGTGGTCTTCATCGGTAGCTGCACCAATTCGCGGATGTCGGATCTACGCGCGGCTGCGTCGGTGTTGAAGGGTCGCAAGGTCAATCCAGAGTGCCGTGTCATGGTGGTTCCCGGTTCGATGGAGATAAAGCGTCAGGCCGAAGCAGAAGGCCTCGACCGCGTATTCCGTGAAGCCGGAGCCGAATGGCGCGAAGCGGGATGTTCGATGTGCATCGCCATGAACGGCGACATGCTTAAGCCTGGCGAATATAGCGTCTCGACCAGCAATCGCAATTTCGAAGGCCGGCAGGGTAAGGGCGGGCGAACGTTCCTGGCGAGTCCCTTGACCGCGGCTGCCAGCGCCATTACGGGCAAAGTGACAGACATTCGAAAGTTGGGGAACAACTAATGGCGAAGGTGACCACGTTTCAAAGTCGGGTGCTGCCGCTTCCGGTCGATAATGTCGATACAGACCAGATCATCCCGGCGCGTTTTCTGAAAACGATCAGCAAGGAAGGGCTCGACAAGCAACTCTTTTATGACTGGCGCTACGACGCCGAGGGGAATCCCAAGCCAGACTTCCTGCTCAACAAGCCGGAAGCCCAAGGTGTCGCGATTCTTCTTGCGGGTGATAACTTCGGCTGTGGAAGCTCGCGCGAGCATGCTCCATGGGCGCTCACACAGTTCGGCTTTCGCGCTGTGATCAGCACATCCTTCGCCGACATCTTCAAGGGCAACGCGCTAAAGAATTCGTTGTTGCCGATTGTGGTTCCCAGAGAGATTCACGGGGAACTGTTCCGGGCCGTGGAAGCAAACCCGCATTTGACGGTAACCGTAGATCTGGCTGCGCAAAAGCTCGTCCTACCTGACGGCCGGGCAGTCGAGTTCCCCGTGGACGCGTTCTCTAAGCACTGCCTGCTCGAAGGAGTTGATGAGCTCGGCTATATTCAGCAGCACGAGGCCGAGATCGCGGCGTACGAAGCGCGTCGTCCTGACACCATCGACACTCTGACAGCGGCTTGAAGTTTCGCGCGTTATGCGCCAACCGGCGATAGACTTCATTCGCGAGCGCGCCCGGGAAGGAGAAATCCTGGTGCTCGGTCCATCGACGGAGGCATCGCGAGATCTCGCGCGGCGCGCTTGCGAGACTGCGCTTGTCGGCGTTCACGCTTCAAGCCTGAAGCAGTATTCGCGCGACCTTACGCGGACCGGTTCTACAGCGATTAATCCCATCGTTCATCGTGCGATCTGCGCTCGCATCAGCCATACAGAGAAGCTCACTTACTTCGGACCAGTTTCGCGGACACCCGGCTTTCCAAAAGCGCTGGCGAGAACGATCCGTGAGCTTCGCCTCCAACAACTCCGACCGCACGGAGATGCCGGTGTTCTGTTGCAAGCTTACGAGCGGGAGCTGGAATTACGACACTTGGCGGATGAGGCGGCGACGTATCGGTTAGCCAGCCTGACGCCAAAGCCGCCTATGGCGACGTTGTTATACGCCATCGACCGCAGAACACAAGCGGAACAGCAGTTCGCGTCTTCGCTCGCGCCATGGACCGGAGCGGACATCGAGGTTCCCGAGACTCCGGTTAATGCTTTGCAGTCGCTGCAACGCTATCTCTTCTCCGAAGAACCAGCCCCGAGCCGCGTCGTCGATGAGACGTTCCGATCTTTTGCTGCCGCGACGGAAGCTCAGGAGTGCGTCGAGGTTGCTCGCCGCATCGTTAAGCTAGCTGCAAAAGGTGTTCGGCTCGACGAATGCGCGGTGCTCCTTCGTCAACCCGAACGCTATGCGCCTCTTCTCACTGAAGCTTTCAGGCGTGCTGGCGTTCCTGTCTGGCTAGCACAAGGATCACGACAGCCGAACCTGGCCGGCCGTGCTCTCCTTACCCTCTTGCACTGCGCTCAGGAGGGACTTAGCGCAACGCGCATGGGGGAATATCTGTCGCTCCGTCAAGTGCCGGAGTTTAATCCTGCCAATTGGGAACGATGGATCTCGAACGCGCATGTCATCGGTGGTTATGACCGTTGGGCCAGACGGCTCTCTGCGCTGGCGCGTCACGCCGAGTCGCTGGAAGAGTTGAAAGACTTCGTTCTGCCTCTGGTCGACCGCTTGGCCAAGCTTCCCACGAATGCAATGTGGCGCGACTGGCTGGACGAGCTCTATACGCTGGCCGATTCCTCATTGCGTGACCCGGCTGCGATCTTCGAAGCGCTCGATGAATTGCAGCCGATGTCGGACATCGGTCCAGTGGGGATCAACGAAGTACTACTTTTGCTTTCCGAACACCTTCGCGCGACACGAGATCGTGACGATGAGAGCAGATACGGACGTGTCTGGGTCGGCTCGATCGAGGCGGCGCATGGGATTGGTTTCCGTCACGTGTTTGTTCCGGGAGTCGCCGAGGGCGCGTTCCCCCGGCCACTTCGCGAGGATCCACTGCTGCTGAACGAAGAACGACGATCCTTAGGCTTGCCGGAGGTCACTGAGGAGGACGAGCAGCGGTTGCTTTTGATGGCTTCGCGCGCCGCCACCGACAGTATTACGCTGTCATATGGCCGCATCGATCTCGAGAGCGGCAAGCCCCGTGTACCTTCGCTCTATTTGTATGCAGCTATGCGCGCGGCGGGCGGCGGCACAGAGATCGCTTCAGCATCTGGACCAGGAAGCGGACCAATCGACGACTATGAGTACGATTCCCTGGCTCTGCAGGATCGCAAGGCAGGGTCGGGCGCGTACCTCAAGCGTGCCAATGCGAGGCTGTACGACAGTCTGCTTGCGCGGTATCGGCGTTGGGAGGCGGATAAGAAGTGGCAAAGCTCTGACGGTTTGAATCTGCTTGACCCTGCGCTTGAAGATTACCGGCTGACGAAGAAAGCCTATTCTGTTTCGGCGCTGGAAGCATATGCGGCGTGTCCCTATCAGTTCTACCTGCGAGGGATGCTGGGTCTGCGGCCTGTGGAGCGTGCTGAACCATTGCAAAGAATGGACCCGGCCATTCGGGGAGCGATCTTTCATCGAATCCAGTTAGAGTTACTTCGCTCGCTGCGGTCAGCGTCGCTGCTCCCGTTGACCGTTCAGACTTTGCCGATCGCTCTCAGTCTGCTCAACGGTGTTATCTCGCGTGTTGGGCAGGCCGAAGCAGAGCAACTCGCTCCTGCGACGCCGCAAGTCTGGCGCGATGAGCTGAGTCGCATGCGCGCCGATCTGCGAGGCTGGGTTTCAAAGATGGCCATCGAAGACGAAGGATGGACGCCCGTCGCCTTCGAGCTCGCATTCGGAAGGCTTAAAGACAATGCCCACGATGACCGTAGCCTCGAGGAAGCGGTATCTGTGCTCGATCAGTATCTTGTGCAAGGGTCCATCGATCTTGTGGAGCGCCACACCAGTGGGCTGCTGCGGGTAACGGACCATAAGACCGGCTCCTATCCCGATTCCGTTCCACGCACGATTGGGAAAGGCGAAGCTTTGCAGCCATCGCTCTATGCGCTCGCCGCGTCGAAGATATTTGGTGAGCAGGTAGGCAGCGCTCGTCTCTATTACGCAACCTTGCGTGCTAACTTCCGGTCCATTCCAATCCTGTTTCCGAATTCCGGCATCGAGCATGTTCTCAAATCGATTGACGAATCGATTGACAGTGGATTGCTACCTGCCAATCCTCGTGAAGGTGCGTGCGAGAACTGCGACTATCGCTGCATCTGCGGGCCCTATGAAGAGCAGCGTGTAAAGCGCAAGCCGAAGCAGACGGAACTCGAACGGATTAGGAAAACCGAATGAGTGACGTCAGCTATGTAGTCGAGGCTTCCGCAGGTACGGGTAAGACAACACAACTGGTCCAACGAATCGTCGATGCTATAGCCGCAGGAGCAGAGGTAGATCGCATTGCTGCCGTCACGTTTACCGTAGCTGCCGCGGGTGAGATGAAGCTGCGGATCAGTCAGAAGCTGGAAGCGGCAGGGGAGACAGGCGCTGTTCGACGGCTGGAACGCGCCTTCATCGGAACTATTCATGCGTTCTGCGCCAACATGCTTCGACAGCGCCCGGTCGAGGCCTGCGTCGATCCTGCATTCGAAGAACTCGCCGAGCCAGAACGTGTCTTCGCGCGCGTGTTTGCGTCATGGCTGCAGGAGCGGCTTGCCACCGGATCACCGGTATTGCGGCGAGCCTTTGCGCGTCTCGCATGGCGCGATGAACGGCGAGGCAAGTCCCCGGTTCAGGCATTGCAGGACAGCGCGTGGGACTTGATGCAATGGCGCGACCATCCAGGCCAATGGACTCGTCGTGACTTCGACAGGAACGCCGAAGTGGACCGCCTTTTGAAGGCCTCGGCCGTTGTCGTACTACTGCGCGGTCGTTGCGATCGCCCGGATCGGGACATACTCCATAGAGGACTGCAGCCTTTGGCCGACTTCGTCGAGAGAGTGGAAAGCGCGCGCGCATTAGGAGAGACCGACTACGACACATGGGAAGCGGAGCTTCTCGCGCTGCCGAATGCGCATCGCTTCCTCAAGCCCGGCTATGGCCCATTCAGCGCATCCACTACCAGGGAACAAGTCGTTGCAGCATGGACGGAGCTCGGTTGTGAAATCGAGAGCTTCCAACAGCAGGCCGACGCGTCACTCGCTGTCGACCTGCGTGATGAATTCTGGAGTCTCGTCCCTCGCTATGAAGAAGCGAAATCAAAAGCTGGTCAGCTCGACTTTCTGGACTTATTGGTAAAGACGCGTGAGCTTCTCGAT
>Ga0190275_10002752_pt1 | contig 12508 bp, 11 predicted proteins | sample Popmic550T_FD_133745 | JGI IMG/M metagenome (GOLD analysis project Ga0190275, IMG submission 133745) | Populus adjacent soil microbial communities from riparian zone of Yellowstone River, Montana, USA - 550 T | ecosystem: Environmental > Terrestrial > Soil > Riparian zone > Trees stand | place... | reverse complement strand
CTGATCCAGAGGAAGACGGACAACGCCGTGAGCGCCCCACCGACGGCCACGATCGGCCACGACAGGATCAGGCCGAGCAGGGTGAGGGTGACGGAGAGCGCGGTGTAGAGAGGCAGCAGCGTGTTGCCGGGCAGATGGATCTGCTCGCGCGAGCCGTTGCCGGAGCGTTGGGCGTGATCAGCCACCGGTGGCCATCAGTCCAGGTACAGGGCCGCGGCCAGGAAGGTTGCGCCGAAGACCATCACGGCGAGCGCGGCGGCCACGAGGCCGGTGGTGAGGTTTCTGCGGGCGAGTCTGCGGTCCATCAGCTAGTTATACCCGTCGCGCTCAGACGACCCGGTCGACGGCCATCGCGCAGAACAGCAGCGCCAGGTAGAGCAGCGAATAGTGGAACAGGATCGCCGCCGAGCGCCGGTCGGCCCGCCGGTACAGGCGCACGCACAGATACAGGAAGAGTGTGTCGAGCGCGAGGGCGGAGATCGCGTAGACGGCGCCGAACAAGCCGCCCGCCACGGGCAGCACCGTGATCGCGAGAAGGAGCCAGCCGTAGAGCAGGATCTGTCGTCGCGTCTCGGGCTCGCCGTCGACGACCGGCAGCATCGGGATTCCCGTGCGTGCGTAGTCGTCCTTGATCAGGAGCGCGAGGGCCCAGAAATGCGGTGGCGTCCAGTAGAACACGATCGCGAACAGGTAGAACGCCGAAGGGTCGAGGCTGCCGGCGGCGGCGGCCCAGCCGACCAGAGGCGGCACCGCCCCCGCGGCGCCGCCGATCACGATGTTCTGCGTGGTGCGCGGCTTCAGCCACAGCGTGTACACGAACACGTAGCCGAGCAGGCCGGCCATCGCCAGCCACGCGGCGGTCATGTTGACCGTCACGGCGAACAGCGCGAACGACAGGATGCCGAGTCCGATGCCGAACCACAGGGCATGACGGGGCTCCACACGCCCGGAGGGGAGCGGACGCCGTGACGTACGCGTCATGCGGGCGTCGATGTCGCGCTCGATGAAGTGGTTGATCGCGCCCGCTCCCCCCGCGGCCAGATAACCGCCCACCAGGGTCGCCAGCAGCACGCCGATCGAGGGCGAGGGGTCGGCGACGAACATCGTGGCCGCGGTGATCACCAGCAGGAGCGAGATCACGCGCGGCTTCGTAAGTGCCACCCACGGCCCGATCGCGACGCGGGTGGAGTAGAGCCATGCCGACAGTGCGGTGTGGCGCCGGTAGGCGGGCCGTGCGCTCCCGGCTTCCATCAGCCGGCCCTCCGGCTCGCGGGGCTCAGCCGGCCGGCAGCCTCCACGCTCTGGCGGCGGCGCGCTGCGGCGGCCGAGGCCTCCGGCACCGAGGTGAGCGTGAAGGCGAACCGGATCAGCGAGAGCCACAGCAGCGTGCCGACACCAAGGTGGGCCACGATCAACCATGCGTGCTCCCCGGCCCAGACGTTCACAGCCCCGAGCAGCACCTGTGCGATCAGGATCACGACCGTGACCCAGGCGAGGTTCGCCAGCTCGGCGCCCCAGCGTTCCTCGAGCCGGCGCCGCTGCCGCACGACGGTCGCGAACAGGGCCAGCAAGACGACGACCGCAACGTACATGAACGCGCGGTGCGTGAGGTGGATGTCGAGTGCCTCGCTACGGCCGAACGGGAGGAACTCGCCGCCGCATGCCGGGAACTCCTCCCCGCAGGCCATGTGCGCGTCGACAGATCGGTGCTCGACGCCCGTCCCGTGCAGCTCACTTGCGGACATGTAGCCGCCTGCCACGATTGTTCCCAGCACTGCCACCAGCGCTACGCCGGTGAGAGCTCTGATCGCGCGTGTCGCTCCCGGGCGGAGTGTGGGCGGCGGGTCGGGTCCGCCGAGACGTCCCATCAGCAGCACGAGCCCGATCTGCAACATCGCGACGCCGAGGTGAGTGGCGACCAGCTCCTGCTTGAGGCCCTCCTCGACCGTCAGCCCGCCGAGGGCCGCCTGTATCAGGATCAGGCCCAGCGTCGCGATGCTGACGCGCACCAGGAGGCGCTCCGAGCGGCGCCTGCGCCATGCCGTCCACACGAGGTAAGCGATCAGGATCGTGACGGCGGCCGCCAGCACGCGGTGCGAGTACTCGATGATCATGTTGGTGTCGACCGCGGGCACGACGCCCCCGCCGCACAGCGGCCAGCCCTCGGTGCCGCTGCCGGCCGGGCCGCAACCCAGGCCCGAGTCGCTGATCCGCACCACTCCGCCGACCACGATCAGCGCGAAGGTGAGCGCGGCCGTCAGATACGCGAGCCTGCGGAACCGCACGCGATCCGGTTCAGCCACGGCCCCCGTCACGGGATCGGTTCCGGCTGCTTGGACGGCGGCTCGGTGACATCGGCCTGGACGGTGAGCGCCGCCTCGCGCTCCTGGATGGAGCGGCGGATGTCCTTCATCGGCTGGAGGCTGCGGACGGTCGGGATCACGTCGAAGTTGTGCTGCGGCGGGGGAGAGGGCGTGAACCACTCGAGGCCGTTCGCGAGCCACGGGTCGGGGCCGGCCCGGCGGCCCTTGCGGATGCTCCGGACGACGTTGTAGATCGTCACCAGGGCGCCGGCCGCGAGGACGAAGGAGCCCACCGTGGAGATCACGTTGTACTCCGTCAGGCCGCTTCCGCTGTATTCGGAGACCCTGCGCGGCATCCCCGACAGGCCGGCCGAGTACTGGGCCAGGAAGGTGACGTTGAAGCCGATCACCATCAGCCAGAATGAAAGCTTCCCGAGCCCTTCCGAGAGCATCCGCCCCGACATCTTCGGGAACCAGTAGTACAGCCCGGCGATGATCCCGAACGCCGAACCGCCGAACAGCACGTGGTGCATGTGCGCGACGACGAAGTAGGAGTCGGTGAGCTGCCAGTCGACGGGGAACACGGCCAGCATCACTCCCGTCATCCCGCCCAGGGCGAACTGCGCGACGAGCCCGACGGCGAACAGGAGCGGCACGCGGAACTCGATGCTCCCGCGCCACAGCGTCCCGATCCAGTTGAAGATCTTGATCCCGGTCGGCACGGCGACCGCGAACGAGGCCACCATGAAGAAGCCGAGCACGCCGAGCGGCAGCGGGGTCGCGAACATGTGGTGCGCCCACACCATCACGCCCAGGAACGCGATCGCCGCGACCGACGCCGCCATCGCCTTGTAGCCGAAGATCGGCTTGCGCGCGAACACGGGGATCACCTCGCTCACGATCCCGAAGGCGGGCAGCACCATGATGTAGACCTCGGGGTGGCCCATGAACCAGAACAGGTGCTGCCACAGCATCGGGTCGCCGCCCTGGGTGGGGTCGAAGAACGTGCCGTCGAAGTTGCGGTCGATCAGCAGCATCGCGAGCGTGGCCGCGAACGACGAGAGTGCCAGCAGGATCAGGTACGAGTAGACCAGGATCGTCCACACGAACAGCGGCATGCGGCTCAGCGTCATGCCGGGGGCGCGCATGTTGTGGATCGTGGCGATGAAGTTGATCGCGCCGAGGATCGAAGAGATCCCGACGAGGTGCAGCCCGAGGATCCAGGCGTCGATCCCGTGGCCGCCCAGGAAGCCGGCCCCCGAAAGCGGCGCGTAGGAGGTCCAGCCGGCGGACGGCGCCTCCCAAAATATGGATCCGTAGAGCACGGCGCCGCCGGAGACCAGCAACCACCACGACAACATGTTCAGTCGCGGGAACGCCATGTCCCGAGCGCCGATCATGAGCGGCACGAGGAAGTTGCCGAAGCCGGCCGCGACGGGCACGACGACCATGAAGATCATCGTGGTCCCGTGCAGCGTGAAGAGCTGGCTGTAGGTGGTGGGGTCGAGGAACGTGTTGTCCGGCGACCCGAGCTGGATGCGCATCAACAGGGCCTCGAGGCCCCCCACCAGGAAGAAGAACGCCGTCGTGAACAGGTAGAGGATCCCGATCTTCTTGTGGTCGGTGGTGGTGACCCAATCGATCCAGCCGGCGCGGCCCTGACCGACCTCGCCGTGCAGGATGATCTCGGGCTCGCGCGCCGCGTACTCGGGTGTCGCCATGCCGCTCTAGCTCCCTCGGCTCACGGTGCGGTTTCCGCCTCTATTTCCCGCCGTTGCTCCTGCGCCAGCCTCTGGCCCTCGGCGATCAGCTGCTTCTGGCGTTCCACCCACTGCTGGTACTCCGCCGGATCCACGACGCGGACCTTCGCCGTCATGTACGGGTGGTTCGCGCCACAGAACTCGGCGCACTGCCCGTCGAAGACACCGTTCCTGGTGGCCTTGAACCATGTCTCGTTCGTGTAGCCGGGGACGGCGTCCATCTTGCCCCCCAGCTTCGGGATCCACCACGAGTGCACGACGTCGTTGGCCTTGATCTTCAGCAGCACGGTCTGGTCGCGCGGCACCACCATCTCGTGGAAGGAGAACGTGCCGTTCGGGTACTGGTAGCGCCACAGATACTGCTGCCCGGAGACCTGGATCTCGAGGCCCTTGTCGTCGGAGGGCGGCGGCTGGTTGACGGCAGCGGACTGGCCCCGCGCCTCCGCGACCGATGCCGGCCCGGATGCGGCCGGGTCACGGATGTCGGGCAGAAAGACATATGTGATGATCGTGATCGCGACCACGATCGCGCCGGCCCCGATCGTCCAGCCCAGCTCGAGGGCGGTGTTGCCCGTGATCTGAGTCGCCACGCGACCGCGCCGGGCCCGGTAGCGGAACAGCGTGAAGAACAGGGCCGCCCACACCAGGCCGATCACCGCCAGGCCGATGAAGAGGACGATCTTGTAGAGGGTGTCGGTCTTGACCGCGTTCTCGGTCGGGCCTGCCTCCGGTGTCAGCAGGTCGGCGCCGGCGGTGGCGGGCACCAGGAGCGCTGCGACGAGCACCATGCAGGCAGCGCCGATCAGCGCGGCTCGGGCAGAGTTGGGTCGACCTCGCATCGGCGCGCGATTCTATACGGGGGCTCCGCCCCCTCGGCAACTGCGCTGCCTCCCCCCACCGATTACGGGGACGCTAGCGTCGTAAAACCGGCTAGTTACCGGTGAAACGAGCGTCGCGCTTCTCGACGAATGCAGACACGCCCTCGATGAAGTCCGCCGTCTTCACCATCTCGCCCTGGATGTCGGCCTCCAGCTCGAGCTGCTCGTCCATGTTCTTCAGGAAGCTGTTGTTGAGGGCCCGCTTGGAATTGGCGTAGGAGCGGGTCGGCCCCTTCGCCAGGCCCTGCGCCAGCCCGCGGGCCTCGTCCAGCAGCTCCCCGTCGGGCACGACGCGATTGATCAGGCCCCAGTCGAGCGCCCGATCGGCCGGGATCGGCTCGCCCAGCAGGGCCATCTCCAGTGCTCTTGCCTTGCCCGCGGCAACCGGCACGAGGATCGTCGACCCGCCGTCGGGGACCAGGCCGATGTTCACGAAGGCGAGGCCGAAGATTGCCGACTCGGCCGCCCAGATCAGGTCACATGCGAGCGCCAGGGAGGCGCCGATGCCGACCGCGGGGCCGTTCACGGCCGCCACGACCGGTTTCGGGAGCTCGCGAATCCCCTTGATGATCGGGTGGTAGCGGTTGCGCAGCATCTCTCCCACGTCCGGGATCTGTCCCCCCTCCGATCCTTGCTCGAGCATCTCCTTCAGGTCGGCCCCGGAGGAGAACCCGCGTCCCGCGCCGGTGATCAGCACGGCCCGCACCGACGGGTCCGCGGCGTCCGTGAGCAACGCTTCGCGCAACTCGTCCCCGAACTGGGCGTTCCAGGCGTTCAGGCGATCAGGCCGGTTGAGCGTGATCTCGGCGACGCCGGTGTCGATGCGCAGGTCGACGGTCTCGTAGGGCATTGCGGCTCCTAGGTCGGGGACGGGGAGGAACAATATGTCGACATGGCTTCACGGACGCGGACGCCCATCGACGGTCTCGACGGGATCGAGTGGCTCGGGCATGCCGGCTTTCGGATCAAGACGTCCGCCGGATGGGTGTACGTGGACCCCTACCGTGCCCCACCCGGACCGACCGCCGCTTTGATCCTGGTCACCCACGGCCACTTCGACCACTTCTCGCGCGACGACGTCCTGCGGCTCGCCGGTCACGGCACCGTGTTGGTCGCGCCCTCCACGGTCACGGAGCATCTGCGCGGAAAGACGGTCTCGATCGCGCCCGGCGACATGGTCGACGTCGGCCCACTCGAGATCATGGCCCTGCCCGCGTACAACACGAACAAGCTCGACAGCGAGGGACGGCCGTTCCACGTGCTCGGCAGTGAGACAGTCGGCTACGTGATCCGCGACGGCGGACGCCGGATCTACCACTGCGGCGACACTGACGTGATTCCCGAGATGGACGAGGCGGCCGGCGTGGACGTGGCCCTGCTCCCGGTCAGCGGGACCTACGTGATGACGCCGATCGAGGCGGCAGAGGCAGCGCGCCGCATCGAACCCGGGGTGGCGGTGCCGATGCACTGGGGGACGGTGATCGGCTCCCGCGCCGACGCCGAGGCCTTCGTGAGCGCCGCGCCCGTCGAGGCGCGGATCCTCGACACGGTGGGTGAGGAGGCCTGACGGCCGGTTCGATCGACAGGATTCCGGCGCCAGCCTGACCCAAATCTATACTCGGCGGCGGTGAGGGTCCGCTCGTCCAGGTGGCGCGGCGCCGGAAGTTCCTCCACCTCCGGCCGCGCCCTTCGATTCCTTGCCCTGGGCGCGGTCGTGGGAGGGGTGGTGCTGCCGCTCGTACGACGCCGCGTCGGGGTGCCGCTGCCGATCGCGGTTGCGGCGGCCGTTGCCGCGCCCTTCGGGATGGCGGTCGCCGTTCCACGCAGCCGCGCCCGCGACGCGGCCGTCTACGGGCTGCAGATGTGGGCCTACGTGGTCATGCATGAGCTGCCATACGAAGACCCGGAGCGGCTCGAGCGGCGCGCGCTGGTCGGCTACCCGATCCGGTTCGACCGGGCGGTGTTTCGCTGTGCCCCCACGGTCGTCCTTCAGCGCGCGCTCGCGCGGCCCGGCACGACCACGGTCTTCGACCATGCGCTGGTGTACGCACACTGGGCGTGGTTCGTTCAGCCACACCTCGCCGCCGCCTGGATCCTGTGGCGACACCCGCGCCGGTTCCCGCGCGCCGCGACCATGATCTGCGCGGTGTTCGACATCGGGCTGGTCGGGTACTTCGTGGTGCCGACGGCCCCGCCCTGGTGGGCCGCAGAGCAGGGCCTGATCCCGGGTATGCGGAGAATCATGGCCGAGGTGGGAGAGCGCGTATGGGGGCGCCTCTGGTCGCCTCTGTACGGTTTCCTGGGCGGTAACCCGCTTGCGGCTATGCCCTCGCTTCACTTCGCTACCTCTGTTATGGCGGCCCGCATGCTCGCCGAGACGGGACGGGCGGCCGGAGCGGCCGGCTGGGCCTACGCCGGCGTGCTGGGCTTTGCCCTCGTGTACCTGGGCGAGCACTATGTCGTGGATCTCGTCGCCGGGGCTGCGCTGGCCGAGTCGGTCCGCCGGCTGGGCCCGCGTTTTGCTCCCGCGCTGGAGGCGGGCGCGGCGGGAGTGCGGACGCTCGCGAGGAGCGCCGCGTGAGCATCGAGCGCGACGAACGCCGACTGGACGCGCCGAGCAGCTTCGAAGGGTCGACCGAGGAGGTCGAGACGCAGATGCTGCTCGGCGGACGGCGATTGCTCATCTACGGCCTGGTCATCGTCGTGATCCTGGTAGCGCTCTACCTGGTGCTCCCGGAGCTCGCCGGGCTCGAGGATTCCCTGCGCAAGATCGAGGATGCCGACCCCGTCTGGATGGCGGTCGCGCTGGGGTTCAACCTCCTCTCGTTCGCTGCCTACATCGCCCTGTTCCGCGGCGTCCTCGGTGGCGCCGGCGTGTCACCGCGGGTGCGCGAGCGGCTCGAGTGGCGCACGTCGTACCAGATCACGCTCGCCGGGCTGGCAGCCACGCGCCTGTTCGCGGCGGGCGGGGCGGGGGGCGTCGCGCTGACCTACTGGGCGTTGCGCCGCGCCGGGACTGAAGCACGCCAGGTGGCCAGCCGGATGGTGGCGTTCCTCGTGCTGCTGTACACGATCTATCTCGCCGCCCTCGTCATCTGCGGCATCTTCCTGCGAATCGGCCTGTTCCCCGGGCCGGCCCCGGTGAGCATGACGATCGTCCCCGCGGCGCTGGCCGGCGTCGCGCTCGCGATCCTCTTCCTGATCGCCCTGATCCCGGCGGACTTCGAGCGCGTTGTGGCGCGCTGGGCTCAGGGGCACCGGCGCGTACGGCTCGCGCGTCGCATCGCCACCATCCCGGCCACCATCGCCACCGGCACGCGCACGGCGCTGTCCCTCCTGCGCCACCCCAGCAGCGGCCTGCTGGCGATCGTCGGCGCGGCAGGGTTCTGGGCCGCGAACATCGCGGTCCTGTGGGCGTGCTTCCACGCATTCGGCGAGGACGTACCGAAGGCGGTGCTGGTGCAGGGCTTCTTCGTCGGCATGACAGCGAACCTGCTGCCCTTCTTCCCCGGCGGCGTGGGCTCGGTCGACGCCGGCATGATCGCTGCCTTCCTCGCGTTCGGTGAGCCCAGCTCGGCCGTGTTCGTGTCGGTGCTGGCGTACCGGGTGATCGCCTTCTGGCTGCCGATCCCGCCCGGGATATTCGCCTACCTTCAGCTACGCCGAACGGTTGCCCGTTGGCGCGAGGAGGGAGACCCGCACGAGGCAGCGGGTCCCGCCGTCGCGCGCGGGGCAGCCGCGGCCCCACCGTGAGACGGGGGATAAGCTTGGCGGCGACCGACCGGTGTGCGGCTACACTTCAAAAAGTGAAGTAAGGCCGTCTGGGAGAAGGCCGGATCAGGAGGAAGGGCAGAGAGATTGGACACCAACGGCACAGGGAACTACGAGATCATCATCGTCGGCGCCGGCCCCGCGGGGCAGACCGCGGCGCTTTACGCGGGACGCTCCCTGATTCCGACCCTGGTGCTCGAGAAGGGCATCCCCGGAGGTCAGCTCTGGAACACGGCCGAGGTCGAGGACTATCCGGGCTTCGAGCACATCATGGGGCCGGACCTCGCCGACAAGATCCAGCAGCACGCGCAGAAGTTCGGCGCCACGTTCGAGACCGACGAGGTCGTCTCGATCTCAGCCGACGGCGACGACCGCGTGGTGCGCACGGCGGCCGGCAAGGAGTACCGTGCGCCGGCCGTGATCGTCACGGTCGGTGGCGAGGCGCGCAAGCTCGGCGTCCCCGGCGAGGAGGAGCTCGCGGGCAAGGGTGTCTCGTACTGTGCCGTCTGCGACGGAGCCTTCTTCGAGGGGGCCGACATCGCCGTCGTGGGAGGGGGCGACTCCGCGGTGGAGGAGGGAACGTTCCTGACCCGCTACGGGCGCAAGGTCAACCTGATCCACCGTCGTGAGGACTACCGTGCGCAGCCGATCCTGGTTGAGCAGATGCGCGCGACCGGCAAGGTGGACGAGCTTCTGAACAAGGTGGTGGAGGAGGTCCACGGCCCGGAAGGCAAGGTCTCGCATCTGACGCTGCGCGACACGGAGTCGGGCGAGCAATCGGAGCTGAAGGTGAACGCGGTCTTCCCGTTCATCGGGTTCACCCCGCATTCCGACATCTTCGACCCCGACATCGCGAGCCGCATCGAGCTCGACGACGAGGGACACATCAAGACCGACGATGCGATGCGCACCTCCGTGCCCGGCGTCTTCGCCGCCGGCGACGTGCGCTCGCAGTTCGTCCGCCAGATCACCAATGCGGTCGGCGACGCGACCACCGCGGCACTCGCCGCGCACCAGTACGTCGAGAAGCTGAAGCACGCGCGGTCCAAGCAGGCCGCTTAGCGGAGGTAAATCGGGTTCGAGAGGACCCAGGTGCGCTCGCGCCCGCGTGCCTCGCGGTAGGCCTCGACGCGGTACACGCCTGGGCCCTCCACACGGTGCTCCAGGCTCGTGCCGTTCGTAGTCGCGACCTCGGCGCCGTCATGCATCAATCGCACCCTCGCCGCTGCGGGTAGGCGCGCCCGCACCGTCCAGTCACCGGCACTCGACTCGTCGCCCATCGCCAGCGCCGCGCTGTCGCCCTCGGCCCAGAATCGGAAGCCCTGCGCCGGTGCGACGGAGTCCACCGCCAGGAACGCGTGCCCGTCTCGCAGCGCGCCGAACACCGCCGCGCGATCTGCGTCCAGCTCGTGCCGCAGCGGCTGGTCCACCAGGAGGTGGGTGCGCAGGTGGCGGAACGAGCGCTTGTACGCCATCAGTCGGAGCGGCACATGGCCGGCCACGCGGATCCCGATCTGGTGCGCGTCGACTCCGCCCAGGCCGACGCACCGCCGGCGCCGGCAGAGGCGGTCCCATTCGTCGAGGTTGCGCCGCGGCGGGTGGTCGAGGAACCGCTGGGGCGCGACGACGAACGACAGCAGGTCGCGGATGCTGTTCACCCGCTCGGCCGTGTCCGTCACGAAGCTCCACAGCTCGATGCCCGTGTAACCGTCAGCCTCGAGGTCGTCCCACGGCATCCCCTGGCCGCCGCGCCGGAACCGTTCGGACCCGCGCGAGAACGGGTGCGCAGGGAAGCCGAATCCGCCTGCTTCGTTCACGCTCGCGACGACCTGCGCCGGCGTCATCCCCTGGTGGTCGATCGGCTCGGACAGGCCGAAGGCGAGGTAATGGTTTCGCCGGTAGGGCGATACCTCGGTGCCGACCAGCAGCAGTACCGAGCCATGCCATCCTTCCTCGCCGTGCTGCGCCGCCGCGAGCGTGTCGTGGTCTGTGAGCAGCAGGTAGTCGAGGTCGTTCGCGCGGGCCGCCGAGGCGATCTCCGGCACCGTGCCCGTGCCGTCCGAGTAGGTCGAGTGGCAGTGGATGATTCCGGTCAGCTCGTGCGCGGGGGGCGGCTCGGCCACTTCGGCAGCGTAACCCCGCCGAGGACCATCCCCGTGGATCGAGGCTAGGATGGAGTATCTGTCGGCGCATCAGGCGCCGGCCGGGCGGGGGAGGTAGTCATCGGGGTTCGCATGTTCGTCACCGTTCTGGGGTTCGTGCTGCTGTGGGCGGGATCCGCGCAGGCGGCGATCCCAGCGAGCCTGAAAGCCGCGTGCGCGGGCCAGACACCGCATCCCGGCTTCTCTTACCGCTTCTGTGACGACGGCCTGCCGCCGAGCGGCGGTACCACCGCCAACCCCGCCGGGACGAGCGCGGTCGAGGTGCCGGCCGCCTACGAGGGGTTTGCCGGGCTGCCCGAGAAGGCCCCGGAGGCCTTTTCCGTCCCCGGCGCGGATCCGGACGGCAACATCGCGCTGGACGTCGACATCTCCATCCCGGATACGCCCGCACCTCCCGGCGGATACCCCCTGATCGCCTTCATGCACGGCTGCTGCGCCGGCAACAAGACGTCCTGGGAGGGCACCAGCTTCGACACCGCGGGGGAGCGCTGGCACTACAACAACGCCTGGTTCGCCTCGCGCGGGTACGTCGTGATCAACTACACGTCGCGCGGATTTCACAACGGCGAGACCAACGGCAGCCGCGGCTCTACGGGCGAGACGCAGCTCGACTCACGCCGCTACGAGGTCAACGACTTCCAGCACCTGGCGGGCCAGGTTGCCGACGACCCGTTCTTCAACGTGAATCCGCAGCGAGTGGTCATGACCGGTGGCTCGTACGGTGGCGGACTCACCTGGATGACGCTCACGGACCCGCTCTGGGACAGCCCCGGAGGCGTGCCCATGAAGCTCGCCGCGACCGCACCGAAGTACGGCTGGACCGATCTCGTGTACTCGCTCGTGCCGACCGGGAAGCACAACCAGCTACCCGGCTCGCTGCCGGCGTTCGACGGCTCGGACTCGACCGTGCCGATCGGCGTCCCGAAGAAGACGATCGTGGCCGCGCTGTATGACAGCGGCAAGACGGGCATCCCGCCGGGCAGCGCGCATACCACCTTCCCGGCATCGATCGACCAGGCCTTCGCCTGCCTCCAGTCGACCGATCCCTACGAGACCAACCCGCTGTGCGCGACGACGATCTCCGACACGCTGCCGGAGTTCATCAACGACCGCTCCGCCTACTACCAGAACAACTGGTTCGCGCTGATGGCGAGCGATCCGGCCTACCGCACGCCGGTGTTCAACGCGGCGACGTTCACGGATCCGCTGTTCACGCCGGTCGAGAACCGGCGGATGGCCAACAGGCTGCTCACGACTGTGCCCGGGTACCCGATTCAGCAGTACTACGGGGACTATCAGCACTTCGTCCAGAACAAGGCCAAGGAGTGGGGAGACATCTGCGGTGCCGACCGGCACGTGTGCCGCTTCTCCGACTATGCGGGCGGCGACGTGAACACCGCTCCCGCCGAGCTTGCCCGCACCGGGGCGACCACGCGCCTGAACCGGTTCATCGATCACTACGCGCAGCCGCCGGGGAACCCGGCTCAGCCGGCGCCGCAGTTCGATGTCACCGCTTCGCTCCAGATCTGCCCCCAGAACGCCGCCGGACAGCCTGCCGACGAGCCGGGTGACACCTACACCGCCGGCAGCTTCGAGGCGCTCACCTCGGGCACCCTCCAGCTCGACATGGACGG
>Ga0190275_10002751_pt1 | contig 12509 bp, 6 predicted proteins | sample Popmic550T_FD_133745 | JGI IMG/M metagenome (GOLD analysis project Ga0190275, IMG submission 133745) | Populus adjacent soil microbial communities from riparian zone of Yellowstone River, Montana, USA - 550 T | ecosystem: Environmental > Terrestrial > Soil > Riparian zone > Trees stand | place... | reverse complement strand
CCCATGATCCGGGCCGCGAAGGCCCTGGTGTACCGCAGCGTCCCGCTGCCGTCGTCCATCACGGGTTCGACCCGGAAGCCGGAGGGCGGCTTGCGGATAAGTTCGATCAGAATGTTCTTGGCGACACGCTGGATGCCGGTCCCCGCGTCGCGCAGGCTGACTTCGGATACGTCAATCAGAAACTGGCGCACCCCATCGACGCCAGGCAGGTTTTCCGAGCCGCAGCGTACGATCGTGTCCCAATCCGTCCCGCCCGGAATCTCCGGCGCCTCGATGGCGACGATGTCCTCGCTCAGACGTTGCAGAATGGACAGGCGTGATTGCCCGGCCTGCGTCTCTATCGCTTCGATGATCGCCGCCGGCATTGCCGCCCGGTCCAGGTCGATCAGGTCGGCGATGCCGTCGTCCGGTCCCTGCCGCGACCCGTCCGATAGGCGTATGATGCCGGTTGCGGCCGTCGCGATTCCGCTCAGGCATGGATATTTTTTCGCCGTGGCCACGATGTCGCCGGAGCGTGCGGCTTCCGCCGCGGCGGTCCAGCCGTGGGAAAGGTATACCTGCCGCAGCAGGTGGGGCTGACCGGTTTCGGATTCCAGCGCCGCCAGGGTTCGCCCGATACCGCCGTCATGCAGAATGACCGTGCCGGGAACCTTGGCGAGCGTGTCGAGCATCCAGGGCAGGCAACTCCGGTCGTCCCCCAGCACATAGACCACCCGATCCACGGCGGAGGCATTCTCGGCGAGCCATTCCGGCGTCCGCACGGGAGATCCGCCACCGCCTGCCGGCCGGGTAACGGCCTGTTGGGCGGTGACGCACTCGACGTCATAATGCCGGACCAGATCGGTCAGCAGATTTGCCGACCATTCGGCCACAGGCGAGGATTCCGGCGGCAGCGGCCCGACAAGAGCCAGTCGCGGACGCGGGGACGGCGGTGCGATCCGCATCGCGGTTCCGGTGCCGGCAGTCTTGCCGTTGCGGCGCTCGTGCAGTTCCTCGAACGCGTCCAGCGCCTTTCCGGCGATGGCTTCCCAACTGTACCGCTTCGCCCGATCCAGGCCATGGCGGGCCAGCTCGGCCAGCAGTCCTGGATCGCCCAGCACTTTCGCCATCCGGGCTGCAATGGCTTCGGCGGAGTGAGGATCGAACATCGCGTCGGTCCGGCCGACCACCTCCGGAAAGCTGGTCGTGTCGGACGTGATGGCCGGCGTGCCGCAAGCCATCGCCTCCAGGGCCGGCAACCCGAAACCCTCGCGCAGGGACGGGCAGACGAACAGCCGGCACTGGCGATACAACTCGACCAGATCGGCATCCGGCACCTGACCCGTCAGCACGTAATCGTTCTCCGACAAGCCGGCCTCGCGCGCCATGATCGGTACGCGGACCCGGTCGGGCGGATTGACGACGCAGACCAGCACGAGTTGATGGCTCTTTCTCAGCTCCCGTGGTAGCCGGGCATAGGCTTGCAGCATGCCGGACAGGTTCTTGTGTGCGTCGACCGTCCCGACGAAAAGCACGAAGGGGCGCGCGATGCCAAGCCGCTTCGTCAGCGTTTTGGCTTCATCGTTCCCGACCTTCCCAGGTCCGGCAGGGCGGAACTTCGGGTCGGCGGCTGAATAGATCGTCCTGATACGATCGCCGCCGAGTCCCAGGAACTGAAACGCTTCCCGCGCCGAATGATCCGAGATCGCCAGCAGCAGGTCCGCGCGCCTGAGCGAGATCAGCTTGCGCGAGTACCACTCCGGACTGCGGGGATCGTCCGGCAGAACCTCCGGATGGGCCAGCGGGATCAGGTCGTAGAGAGTGACTGCGGTCGGCAGGCCAGGCACGCCGGCCCCGACCGAGGTCGTGACGTCATGATAGAGCCCTTCGAACAGGCTCGTGACATGGACGATATCGGGACGCAATCCTTGCAGGAAACGCTCGCGGACCAGTTCCGCCGCCTGAATGCGCCACCAGCTATCGCCGGTCAGGAAGCTGACGCCGGCCGGCTGCGACCAGACCACCATGTTTTCCCACGGAACCAGCCCCTCGAAGGCGGTCCGGATCGGCTCGACGGTGTCGCTCAGCGCGCCGTTCATCGCGACCACGATCTCGTGACCGCGAGGTTCGCGTGCCATCGCCTTTGCCAGTTCCAGTGAATAGCGGCCGATCCCACGCAGCCGGCTGGGCGACTGGCAGGCCTGGAGGTCCAGGACGATACGCATGGGAAATCTCCTGCTCAGCGTGTCCGCGCGCGAGCGCGCCTGAGCGTCGCTTCGAAATTGCGTTCTGTCGCCGACATGGGCCGGGCGACCAGGGTTCCTTCGCAGACCACGGCCGCGACCGGTACGGGTTCGGCGGTCATGTCGGCTTGGGGTTGTGGGGCGACGGCTTGCAGCGTGAAGGCCGGACGGGCAAGCAGGGCACGCGCCTTGCGCTCCAGCGCCGGGTGGCGCAGCAGGATTGGCACCAGGCCTTTCTTGATAAGCGGTCTGGCAGCTGCCCAGCGTGCCATCTTGCGTGCGATGCGCACGGCAAGCGGACGGACTTGGCCGGCCAGCGTCTTGACCGTCATGGATCTTGCCGACACGATCGTCCGTTTCACCTTCCGTACCGGGGCGGTCAGCCGCCATGAGACGCTTACCCGGACCGCATCGATATACCCGTTCAGTGATGCGATCACCGCATCCTGTGCGGCGATGTGCTGATGCAGCCTCGCATTTTCATGCGCGACGCGCTGCCATTCGGCCAGTCGGGCATCGACGTCTGCCCGCCATGCCGCCCGCTCGGCGTCGCGGCTCGCCAACTCCGCTTGTCTTTGGGCGATCTCCTGATCCCGCACCCGCAATTCGTCACGGCGGAGCTCGGCTTCCCGCTGGCGCAGGTCGGCCTCTTCCTGGCGAACCTCTATCTCCTGGTGCCGCAAAGACCCTTCCGACTGGCGGGCGGCAACTTCGTCGCTCCGGACCACAACTTCGTCGCTCCGGACGACGGCTTCGGCAGTCCTGACGCGAATTTCAGAATCACGGGCGTCGATTTCGCGCGCCCTGATTTCCGCTTCCGCAGCGCGAGCTTCGGCCTCGCTTGCCCGGACCTCCTGCTCCTGCGTCCGAATTTCGGATTCGAGCGCTCGAATTCCGATTTCGGCGTTCCTGGTTTCGGCTTCGACGCGCCGCAGGTCGCGTTCGCTATCGATCCAGACACGGTCGTCGGCGGCTTGCTTTCTTAAAGCTGCGGCTTGTTCGCGCGCGACCCAATCGTGGGCGCGGAACCAGTCGTCGAAGATGTTCGGCTGTATCTCGAGGCTGGGTATCAGCTCGGCTTTTTCTTCCGCGACGTAGAAGCGGTTCAGCCCGTCGAAATGGACGAACCGGTAGCTTCGATCGGTCAGGAGAAATTCCCATTCCTGATGGTTGGGGATCTGCGTCCGGGCCACCGTCGCTTCGACCAGGATGATCCACGGCCGTATCGTTCGTAGCGACAGGCCGCGAAGCACCGCCGCTTCCATCCCCTCCACGTCGATCTTCAAGAAATGGACGACCGTAACCCCATGGGCTTCGAATATGTTGTCGAGCGTGTCCTGGGGTACCTGCCGTTCGGTCGAAGTCAGACCGGCATAGTGGTGACGGCGCGCCAGTTCGGCGCTGCCGGTCGATAATTCACTGCCTGGGATATCATAGAATGTGACCGTGCCGACGCTGTCGCCGGCGGCGACCGCCAGATTTACGTCATGGGGTCTGGCCGCGATAAGCTGATCGTGAAAACCGAGCGCAGGTTCTATGTTGATGCCTCGCCACCCTCGTTCGTAGAACGCTCGGGTAACGGACTGCTCATCGGGACTGTTGGCTCCGACATCGACATAGAATCCATGCGTGACATCGCTCAGCGCGCGGTACAGGACCACATCTTCAAGATTTTGGGCAAAGGAGATGAACGGCATCAGCGCTCGATCCTGATGGAGGGCGGGACCCAGGCGGTTCCGATGAAATAGGATTTGTCGTGGTTGCTGACGGTGAACATCAGCGCCAAGTCGCGCCACTCGTAGTTATTGATCAGATGAGTGTCGGAACTGACCAGCGCAGTCGCGATCGAGTAGCTGCCGGGTCCCAGATTGGCGTTGAAGGCGACGGTGTAGTTGACGATGCTGCCGGCTTCCACATCTTCAACGATCTGTTCCGTGTGGAAGGTATTGGTGCCGAACATCGTCTGCCCAAGCCGGTCCTTTATCATATAGCCCAGGACCAGGCGCGGCAGCGCTTGATCGACCCGGACCCGGATGCGCAACGATACCGGAGCGCCGACATTGACGAACTCCACCGGCTCGTCGCGGTCGTTGAGCAGCGCTATATCCTCGACCACGGCTTCCAGGGTGCCTGAAACCGTCTGCACCCTGCCGCTGTCGTGCCGCCTCACCTCGACCGTCTGCTCCTGCCGTTCGGCGAGCAGTGCGTTGTAGAGATCCATGACCTCTTCCGGCGTCCCGTCCTTGATCTGCGCACCGCGCTCCAGCAGGATCGCCCTGTCGCATAGCATCTGGATGGCGGACCGGTCGTGGGAAACGATCAGCAGCGTCGTGCCGCGCTCGCGAAACTCGCGGATTCGGTCGAAGCTCTTGTGCTGGAAATAGGCGTCGCCGACCGACAGCGCCTCGTCCACGATCAGGATATCGGGCTTGACCGCCGTGGCGACGCTGAAGGCGACGCGCATCTGCATGCCGCTGGAGTAAATCCGCAGCGGTTGATCGAAGTAGTCGCCGATTTCGGCGAAATCCTCGATTTCCGGCATCAGGCTGTCGATCCGTTCGCGGGTAAATCCCATCAGTCCGGCGACGTTGTAGACGTTCTGCCGTCCGGTGAACTCCGGGTTCATGCCCATGCCGAGTTCCAGGATCGCGGCTATCCGGCCATGAACATCGACCCTTCCGGCGGTCGGGCGCAGGGTTCCGGTGATCAGCTTCAGCAGAGTGCTCTTGCCGGCGCCGTTCTGGCCGACAAGTCCGACGGCTTCCCCCGGTGCCACGCGGAAGCCGATGTTGCGCAGTACCCACTGCTCCTTGACGATGTCGGGCGTCCGTCCGAACCAGGAAAGCACGCGCGACCATTCGCTACCATAGGTCCGGAACGCCTTGCCCAGCCCGTCGACGTGCAGGACGGTTGCGGTCATAGCACGTCCACCATCTCGGCGCCGGCGCGCCGGAACATGAACATGCCGGCCGCCATCAGCCCGACCGCCAGAATGGCGGTCCCGGTCAGGGCCGACAGATCGGGCATCCGGCCGAACACCAGGACTTCATGATAGGCCGAGACCAGAGGATAGAGCGGATTGAGGAACAGCAACGAACGCAGGTTCTCCGGAAGGACGCTGGGCACATAGACGACGGGGGTGAACCAGAACCCGATCTGAAGCACCAGCGGCACCACTTGACCGACATCCCGGATGAACACGTTGAGGATGCCGAGAACGATCCCGAAACCGAGCGCAAGCGCCAGTGTCAGAATGGTGAGGACGGGCAGCAGCACGACCGACATCGTCAGCCCGTGCCCCAGCACGGCGAAGACGGCGATGATCGCCAGCAACAGCAGCGCATTGTTGACGAGAGCCGTGCCGGTCGTGATCAGAGGCAGGCAAATCTTGGGGAAAACCATCTTTTTCAAGATGTTGCCGTTTTCGATGAAGATCGTCAGGCAGCGGGTGACCACGTCCGAAAACAGCGACCAACAGAGGATTCCGGCTGTCAGATATATCGCATACCCGTATGTCTGATCTACCAGATCCGGCAGACGCGCGGATAGCAGGGAGGAGAGAATGAGTGCGTAGATACAGACTTGAACCAAGGGATTGATGATCATCCAGATGCCACCAATTCGGCTTCTGATGAAGCGGCTCATGAACTCAGTCTTGATCGATGAAACGATGAAGTACCGAAAGGCCCAGGTACTTCTGAGCATTGACCACATCAAATGCTTCCTCTTGCCGATGGCTCGCTTCCATTCAGCGCTACAGCCCTCTCTACGGGGCGGATCACAGGCCATGGTCCCGTGTCCGTTTAGCAGAGTACAACTTCACGGAACGGCCCAGAGGCGGCGAGGGGTATAGCATGCAAGCTGTCTCAACGCGAGCATTTCGAAAAAGATAGACGTCTATATAATTGAGTAATATCGGTTAATAATCTTATGAGATTAATTTTTTAATACCAAGTTTCTGATTTGATATGGATCATCTCACTGATGGCGCGGATGCGATTATAATAAGAAAGTCGTTCGCGCCGCAACAAGGCGCGAGGGGCATGGCTTGCGCATGGGAGGTTTTGGTTTCCCACCGCATCCGATGGGGGAGCTATAGAATGACCGACAACGGTCGCACCGAGGCTCCGGCCATCGAACGTGACCACCGCGAGTACGATCCGCAGGCACAGTGCCATCGGACACGGGTGGGGCATGGCAAGGAACGCGACCGCTTGTCGCAGATCATCGAGGGAAGTCCCGTCCCGACATTCGTCATCGACGAACATCATCTCGTTACCCACTGGAACAGGGCATGCGAGGCGATCTTCTCGGTCCCGGCCGCAACCATCATCGGCACGCAGCGGCAACGTCAGATCTTCTACGGGGAAGACAGGCCTTGTCTCGCCGACCTGATCGTGGACCGCGCCGGGGAGGCGGAATTCGAGCGCTACTATGGCGGCAAATACCGTAAATCCAGCCTGATCGCCGGGGCGTACGAGGCCGAGGACCTGTTCCCGGTCTTTGCCGGCGGCCCGCATTGGCTGTTCTTCACCGCGGCACCCTTGTTCGACAAGAGCGGGGTGATCGTCGGCGCGGTCGAAACGCTTCAGGACGTCACCGATCAGAAGCTTGCCGAGATGGCTTTCCTCGCCAGCGAGCGGCGGTTCCGCGACCTGTTCGAGGCGATGAGCGACGGCGTCGTCATCTTTCAGCCCCAGGACGAAGGCTCCGACTTCGTCGTGGCCGATATGAATCCGGCGGCGGAGGCGGCATGCCTCACGGATCGCCAGCAAATGGTAGGCAAGCGCCTCCGGGATGCGGCATCGGCGGCGTCACCAGGGGCGACAGGGCCGACATCCCCGGAGTTCGTGCTCGCGACGCTGGATGCGGTCCAGCGGGTCTGGCGAACGGGCACGCCGGAGACGCAGTTCAACGTCCACCATGACGAGGGGGGCAAGCCGCTCGATTGCCGGAACAACCACTATATCCGGCTGCCTACCGGTGAAATCGCCTGCCTGTCGGAGGACGTTACCGAACGGGAACGCAATCAGGCGGAACTGGAAATGTCGGCCAGTGTCTTCCGGCACACGGTCGAGGGCATTTTCGTCACCGATGCGCGCGGCGTCATCGTTTCGGTCAATCCCGCCTTTACCCGGATCACGGGTTATGAAGAGAGCGAAGCGGTCGGCCAGACGCCGCGTCTGCTGCGGTCGGGCATGCAGGGTGACGATTTCCCGGCGATACTGTGGGAAAGTCTGAAGCGGGACGGTAGTTGGCAAGGCCAGATCTGGAACCGTCGCAAGAACGGCGAAGTCTTCCTGGAATGGGCGACCATCACCCAGGTGCTCGACGTTTCCGGACGGCCAAGCCGCTATGTGGCGATCTTCAACGACATTACAGATCTGCATCGCAAGGACGAACAGATCAAGCATCAGGCCTATCACGATGCCCTGACCGGATTGCCCAACCGTCTTCTGCTGTCCAAGCGGATCGAGCAGGCCACAGCAGTCGCCCGCCGGAACGATCATGGCGTAGCACTGCTCTTCATCGACCTGGACCACTTCAAGACGATCAACGACTGCTTCGGCCATGACATGGGCGACAAGCTGCTGATCGAAGTGGCGCGCAGGCTGAAGTCCTGCGTTCGCGATAGCGATACGGTAGCCCGTCTGGGCGGTGACGAGTTCATCGTCGTCATCGGCGATACCAGCCTGCCCGAGAGCGTTTCGCATGTCTGCCAGCGTGTCCTGAAAAGTCTCCGGCAGCCGTTCACCGAGCCGGAGGTGGAAGTGGTCACCGCCAGCATCGGCATCAGCCAGTTCCCGGACGATGGCGCCGACGCCGAAACGCTGCTGAAGCACGCCGACATCGCGATGTACGAATCGAAGCGGCGGAGCCGGAACACCATCAGCTTCTTCACCGCCGACATGACGCACAAGATGATGCGCCGGCTGGAACTGGAGAGCGATCTGCGCCGGTCGATCGACAACGACGAGCTGGAGGTCTACTACCAGCCGAAGGCTGATATCACCACTGGCGACATCTATGGCATGGAGGCGCTGCTGCGCTGGCACCATCCGACTCGAGGCATGGTGCCGCCGGACGAATTCATCCCGCTGGCCGAAGAGGTCGGCATGATCGTGCCGATCGGCGAGTGGGTCCTGCGCACCGCATGCCGCGACGCCGTCGGCCTGCATGTCGCCGGCTATCCGCTTCATCCGTCGGTCAACCTGTCCATGCAGCAGTTCCGCGACCCCGATCTGGTGGCCCGGATCACCGGCATCCTCGCGGAAACCGGCCTTGAGCCGGAATGGCTGGAACTGGAACTGACCGAAACCATCATCATGACCGAGGCGACGCAGAGCATAGCGGCCCTGAATCAGATCAAGCGCCTGGGTGTCGCACTCTCGATCGACGATTTCGGCACCGGCTATTCCAGCCTCAGCTACTTGACGAAATTGCCGATCGACACGCTGAAGATCGACCGGAGCTTCATTCAGCACTGCGGACACGACGGCAACAGCGCCACCGTCGTCTCGGCGATCATCAATCTGGCTGGCCAGCTTGGGCATTCCGTGGTCGCCGAGGGAGTTGAAACAGTCGCGCAATTGGCCTTCCTGCGGGAACGCAAATGCAGCATGATCCAGGGGTACCTGCTCGGCAGGCCGGTGCCGCTGAAAGACTTCACCGCGCAACTGGCGCGGTGGCGGAAGATCGTGGCGGCCCTGGCATCGCCGATCGCCTGAACGGGCGGGACCATCGGCTTACGGAAGATCCGGCCCTTCGTCCCGGTTGTTCAGGATATTCCGTCAGAATCCCTTTGGCAGAATCCCTCTGGAGCGACAATGCCCAATCCCCCGCCCAATGCTCGGGCGCCTCATCCCGTTTCGAATACCTTGCCTGCGGTATCCCCGGACAACCCCTGGAAGACCCTGGGCGCCGAAGTCCGTTACGAGAACAATTGGATCAAGGTGACCGAGCACGACGTCATCAACCCCGCCGGCAAGCCGGGGATTTATGGCGTCGTCCATATGAAGAGCACCGCCATCGGCGTCCTGCCGATCGATGAGGACGGCTGCGTCCATCTGGTCGGACAGTTCCGATACTCGCTGAACGCCTATAGCTGGGAAATGCCGGAAGGCGGCGGCGGACTGGACGTCGAGCCGGTCGAGGAAGCCAGGCGCGAGCTGCGGGAGGAAACCGGCGTCGTGGCGCACCAGTGGGCCGAACTGCTGCGGCTGCATACTTCCAACAGCATCTGCGACGAGCACGGCGTCATCTTTCTCGCCTGGGACCTGGAGCATACGGATGCCGAGCCGGAGGACACCGAAGCGCTGACGGTGGTCCGGATGCCGTTCGGGCGTGTCCTCGATCTAGTGATGGACGGCACCATCACGGACGCCATGACAGTTACCGCCGTGCTCAAGGCGCATGTGGCGGCGGAGCGTGGAAGCCTGCCGGACCAAGTCGCCGCACTTATCCTTGGGACCGGACTGATCCTTGGGAAAGGACCTCCAGCGGCTACGTGATCGCCATAAGTCCATTCATTTCAGGGTTGTCTGACCGGCGCCCGCGCATGCACTCTATTCTGGACAACGGTGGGCATCGCATATAGACCGTCCCCAAATCGGGTGCGGGCGTTGCCGCGCTAACCATGAAAAAGGGGGCCGGGGAAACTATGGCTGAAAATCTGCGGGACGCGGCACTGGATTACCATCGCCATCCGACACCCGGAAAGATAGCCGTAGCGCCAACCAAGCCGCTGGCGACACAGCGCGATCTGGCCCTTGCCTATTCGCCGGGTGTCGCCGCGGCTTGCGAGGCGATCGTCGCCGACCCGGCCGAAGCCAGCACCGTCACCAGCCGCGCCAATCTGGTCGCGGTCATCACCAATGGTACGGCGGTGCTGGGCCTCGGCTCCATCGGCCCGCTCGCCGCGAAGCCGGTGATGGAAGGCAAGGGCGTCCTGTTCAAGAAATTCGCCGGCATCGACGTCTTCGACATCGAGTTGGACCAGAACGACCCGGACAAGCTGGTCGAGATCATCGCCGCGATGGAGCCGACCTTCGGCGGCATCAATCTGGAAGACATCAAGGCGCCGGAATGCTTCTATATCGAAGAGAAGCTTCGTGCCCGGATGAAGATCCCCGTCTTCCACGATGACCAGCACGGCACCGCCATCATCGTCGGCGCCGCCATCCTGAACGGCCTGCGCGTCGTCGGCAAAAAGATCGACAACGTGCGGCTGGTCGCATCCGGCGCCGGTGCCGCATCGCTGGCCTGCCTGGACCTGCTGGTCGACATGGGCATGCCGGTCGGCAACATCACGGTCACCGATATCGTCGGCGTGGTCTACAAGGGCCGCAACGAGCTGATGGACCCGCGCAAGGAGCGTTTCGCCCAGGAAACCGACGCTCGCACACTGGGCGATGTGATCGCCGGAGCGGACATCTTCCTGGGACTGTCGGCTCCAGGCGTCCTTAAGGCCGCCATGGTCGAGAAGATGGCGCCCAATCCGCTGATCCTAGCGCTGGCCAACCCGACTCCGGAGATCATGCCGGAAGAGGCGAAGGCGGTGCGGCCGGACGCGATCCTGGCGACCGGACGCTCGGACTATCCCAATCAGGTCAACAACGTCCTGTGCTTCCCCTTCATCTTCCGGGGCGCGCTGGATGTCGGCGCGACGACGATCAACGAAGCGATGAAGATCGCCGCCGTGCGCGCCATCGCCGATCTGGCGATGGCCGAGGCGAGCGACATCGTCGCGTCGGCCTATGGCGATCAGGTCTCTGGCTTCGGCCCCGATCACCTGATCCCCAAGCCGTTCGACCCGCGCCTGATCCTCCAGATCGCTCCGGCGGTGGCCAAGGCCGCGATGGACAGCGGTGTCGCGACCCGGCCGATCACCGACTTCGCGGCCTATACCGACAAGCTGAACGAGTTCGTCTTCCGCTCCGGGCTGGTCATGCGCCCGGTGTTCATCCGCGCCAAGCAGGACCCGCGCCGTGTGGTCTATGCCGAGGGCGAGGAGGAGCGGGTGCTCCGCGCCGTCCAGGTCGTCGTCGACGACCGGCTGGCCAAGCCGATCCTGATCGGCCGCCGGGATGTCGTGACGCGCCGCATCGAGAAGCTCGGCCTGCGCATCCGCCTGGGCGACAATGTCGATCTGGTCGATCCCGAGAACGACCACCGCTACAACGATTATTGGACGCTTTACCACCGCCTGATGGAGCGCAGCGGCATCTCGCCCGACGTGGCGCGCACGGTGGTCCGCACCAATACGACCGTAATCGGCGCGCTGATGGTGCGCCGGGGCGATGCCGAAGCCATGATCTGCGGTACGATCGGCAAGTACCGGACCCATCTGTCCGACATCAAGAACGTCGTCGGACTGCGGCCCGGCGTCCACACGCCGGCGGCGCTCAATCTTCTGATCATGAACAAGGGCACCTTCTTCATGTGCGACACCTACGTGTCGCCGGACCCGACCGTCGCGGAGATTTCCGAAATGACCGCCCTGGCGGCCGAGGAGATCAAGCGTTTCGGCCTGACGCCGAAGGTGGCGCTGCTGTCGCACAGCAACTTCGGCAGCCACGACAGCCCGTCGGCCGTGAAGATGCGCGAGGCCCTGGTCGAGATCACGCGGCGCTGCCCCGACCTGGAAGTCGAGGGCGAGATGCATGCCGACAGCGCGCTGTCGGAGGAGATCCGGGCGCGGATCTTCCCGAATTCGCGGCTGAAGGGGCAGGCCAACCTGCTGGTCATGCCGGACCTGGACGCGGCCAATATCGCGTTCAACATGACCAAGGTGATGGGCGACGGCCTGTCCGTCGGCCCGGTGCTGCTGGGCATCAACAAGCCGGCGCATATCCTGACGCCGTCGGTCACCGTACGCGGCATCGTCAACATGTCGGCGCTGGCCACGGTGGACGCTCAGGTCTCTGCCGCGGAAGCCGCCGCCAAGGCGTAAACCTGGTCCGGGGAGTTTTACCCGGCAGATAGCCGCGGCAGTAGGGTGGTGAGGGCAGGGTGACCGAAGCGGTTCCTGATATCGGTCGGCCCGAGCCGGTTGGACCCGATCCCGACCGGGACGACCGGGCGGACTACGAGTTCGGCGTCTCGCCCGAACTCGTCGCCGGTCTGCGCGACTGCCTCAACGAAGGGCGGTTTGCGGAAGCCGGCGACATGATCGCCGGTCTTCACGCCGCCGATTTGGCCGACCTGATCGAGCAGATCGGGCCGGAGTGGCGCAGTGCGCTGATCGACCTCCTGCGGCCGGCCTTCGACGCCGAAATTTTCGCCTAT
>Ga0190275_10002750_pt1 | contig 12511 bp, 11 predicted proteins | sample Popmic550T_FD_133745 | JGI IMG/M metagenome (GOLD analysis project Ga0190275, IMG submission 133745) | Populus adjacent soil microbial communities from riparian zone of Yellowstone River, Montana, USA - 550 T | ecosystem: Environmental > Terrestrial > Soil > Riparian zone > Trees stand | place... | reverse complement strand
GTGCTCGATGCCGCCTTCCATGAAGACGGGGCCCAGCGCCTCATAGCCGTGCTTCTTGTAGAACTCGAGCGCGAACAGCTGCGCGTGCAGCTTGATGCCGGTGACGCCCCGGCGCTTCGCCTCCTCCTCCAAGCCCTGGAGCAGCTTGGAGCCCACACGGGCCTTGCGCGAGGACTGCAGCACCGCCATGCGGCCGATCTGCGCCCACGTCCCCGACTGGCCCTCTGGAGACTGCGGCAACATGACCAGCCGCCCCGTCCCAATGGCATGGCCGCCCTGGAACGCGAGCACGTGGTAGGCCTTCGCGTCCTCGGCGTCTCGCTCGATGCCCTCGGGGACGTGCTGCTCCTCGATGAACACCACCTCGCGGATGGCCAGGGCCTGGAAGAGCTCCGCCTCGTTCTGGATCGGGCTGATGATGACGGGCTGAGGGGTCGCCGAGTCGGGCATGTCCCCAGCAAGGTACACAAAAGCCTGCAGCGCAAACAGTCGGAAAAGTGCAGGGCTGTGATAAGGGCCCGGCCTCTCGATGACCGCTCCCCAAACCGCCGGGCGGCTGCCGCTCGTCGGCTTCTACCTCCTCTACTTCGGTACCGTCGGCATCACGCAGCCCTTCCTCCCTGCCTACCTGCGCTCGCTCGCCCTCTCCACGACCGAGGTAGGCCTGCTGCTCGCGCTCGCGCCCCTGGCCTCCCTGATCGCTCCCCCCCTCTGGGGACACCTCGCCGATCGCACGGGCCGTCTCAGTCACGTCCTCACCCTGCTCGCTGTAGGTGCCGCGCTCTGCTTTGCCCCTTTGCTGCGCGTGGAGCACTTCCCGGCACTCCTGGCGACGCTGGGCGCCTTCGCCTGCTTCGCCTCCTCCATTACCCCCATGGTGGACAGCCTCGCGCTCAACCATGTGGCCCAGACAGGTGGCACCTTTTCCCACCTGCGCCTGTTCGGATCGCTGGGCTTCATCCTGTCCGCCACCACGTTCGGCCTGGTGGTGCGGCAGGTGGATCGCTCCGCCATCATCGTGGCCGTGACGCTGCTGGGCGCGTTGGCGGCCTGGAGCCTCACCCTGCGCTCCCAGACCCCGGCCGGCGCGACGCCCCACCCGTTGGCGGGTCTGCGCCTGTTGCGCGACAACAAGGACCTGCGGTGGCTGCTGGCCGCGACGGCCCTGCACTGGATGGCCTGCACGCCCTACAACGGCATGCTCGCCATCCATGTCCTGGCGCTCGGCCTGCCTCCTTCGGTGGTGGGCCTCACCGCCGGTCTGGGCGTAGCGGCGGAGGTAGCAGCGATGCTCCTCTATCCCCGCTTTGCCGAGCGCATCGCACCCCGGCACCTCCTGTGCATTACCTTCGTCCTGAGCGCGCTGCGCTGGGGGGGCATGGCGCTCGTCTCTTCCCCCCTCCTCCTCGTCGCGCTCGCGCTGCTCCATTCGATGACCTTCGGCGTCTTCTACGTCTCCAGTGTGGCCTTCATGGCGCGCCGCGTGCCTCAGCACCTGCGCGCCTCCGGACAAGGCCTGTTCGCCGCGGTGACGTTCGGCGTCGGAGGGCTCATTGGGTTCGCCTCCTCCGGGGCCGGCTATTCGCTGCTCGGAGGCGGGCATGCCCTCTTCGCCGTGGCCGGCGTGCTGGAGCTCGTCGCCGCCATGCTCGTACTCCAGGCCTCCCCGGCGCGCAGCCCTGCCTCTCAACCGGAGATCATCCAGCCCCCGCCCCCGTGATACCCTGGGGCCGATGCGTTCCGCCTTCCTCGCCCTTGCTCTCGGACTGCTGTCCCTGCCGGCCTCTGCCCAGCTCTTCAACCAGGGTGCCCCCCCGGTGTTCAAAGAGGAGGAGCTGGACAAGCGCTTCGCCAAGTCGAAGGTCCACCAGGTGTTGCTCAAGGGGACCAACGATCCCAACTGCGTCCAGGTCGTCGGCGGCCTGCTGACGCTGCTGGGGGAGACCGCCCCCTACTTCCACAAGCGAGACGAGAACTTCTATCTCGATCCCATGCTCGTCCAGGCGCTGAACACGCAGCTGACCAACCAGCGCTTTCCTGGCTCCACCTACTTCGTGGCCATGGTGCGGCGGGTGCTCATCGATCGGAAGCTCCCCCAGGACTGGCTCGACACCGCAACCGCGCTGTCGCCGTACTACCCGGTGATGGATGTGGCCAAGCTGCGCCTGCTGGCCGACGGCGTGAAGCCGGTGGACAGCTTCATGCTCAACCTCCCCTTGCTGCGTGAGCGCTATGTGACGGAGGTGGTACGCGCCAACAGCACCGCCGCCAGCACCGCCGACGCCATGTTCCGTGACACCTATGTCGATCGGGAGGTCGTCTTCGGCGGGCTGGAGTTCATCGACGCCGCGCTCGAGAAGAAGAAGAAGATCAAGAAGAAGCGCGGCGCGCCGGTGGCAGAGGAGCCTCCCGCCATGATCGCCCGGCTCGTCTGGTACCCGCCCAACCCGAACACCGGCCAGTTCCAGGCCTTCGCCATGCCCGTCGAGAAGCCCAAGGGGGTGACCATCACCGCCCGACTGGCCGAGAAGCAGTTCGTGAACATCGATCAGATCCCCAAGGGCACCCGCCTGCTCGTGCGGGGCCGGCTGTGGGAGTACAAGAAGGGCATCACGGACGTAGAGGTGCGTGAGGCCCTCCTCTTCCAGGATCGAGACTGGTCCCAGGGCGCTCTGCTCGCGGATCCGAACGCCACCGCCGCCTGCCCCGTGGCGTACAACGAGCTCACGGGGATGGCCCCCTCGCAGCCCGGCGGCTTCGGCCACCGGCGCTGAGCACCGTCTCCGCTCCCGGACGGTCCGTCCACCGCGCGGACCGGTCCACCGCAGGCTCCCAAGGCGGAGCCCCTGGCATGATCCCTGCTCCTGCCTCGGCTGCACCCCAGCCGTGAGGAGTTCATGAAGGTCGACGGTCGCGATCATCCCGAGTCAGCCAAGCCCCCTCCTGCGCCCGGCCAGTTCCAGCAGGTCCTCCAACGAGCCGGAGCGTCCCCCCCTCCCCAGTCGTCCGCAACACCGGGTCCTCCGCTCCTCCCGAGCCCGGGCAAGCCCAGGCCCCGGCTTCCCTTGCCTCCTGCAAGCACCGCGAGACCTCCTGCGAGTGCCGCGAAGCCTCCTGCGCTCGCCGCACCGCTTCCGGCGCGTCCCCCTCGCCTTCCCGGCGCTGCTGCCCTCGGGAGCAACCCCGTCCTCTCCACATCTCGAAGCGCCCTCTCCAGCCCGGAGAACCTCGGTCAGACCCGCCAGGCCATGCATGGCGAGGCCCTCCGGCTCCAGGGCGCTCGCACCGAGGCCCAGGCGATGGCTCAGGAGAAGACGGAGCACCGCCTTGCCGAGCTGATCTCCCGGGAGCTGGCGCGCGAGCTCCGGGCGGACTCCTCGCCCCTCCTGCCGGCTCGCAGCGCTCCTCCGCCTCTCGCGTCCTCACAGGGGCCTGCGTCCGCGGAAGGCCTCCCAGGCGCCGGAGAGTCACGTCCCGCGGCAAGCGTGGCGAGCACACCCCCTCCAGAGTCCCCGGATCCGCAGCTCAAGGTCGAGGCGACCCTGCAGCTCATCGAGAAGATCGAGCTCTTCATCCAGTCCCAGCGGCCCGCGCTGCGCATGAGTCTGGGCGGCCCTCTGTCGGCCGTGGTGGAGGTGGAGCGCACGGGCCCCCGCGAGGTGGCGCTGCGCATCCAAGGGCGCCAGGGGCCCCTGGCCCCGGAGGATCTCGAGCGCATCCGGGAGGCCCTGGAGGCACGAGGGCTCCGACTGCGCTCCCTGCGCGCCGAGTGAGCTGGAACACAGAGGGCCCTCACGCCTGGAGGCGGAGAGCCCTGGTGCCCAGCATGCTGTCAGGGTGGCTACTTCTTGCTGCCCGGGTTGGTGCTCAGCAGGGGGCGCTTGCCCTGCTTGTCCTTGTAGTCCTCGGCCTCGGCCAGCGGCTCCTTCTTCTCCGCGATGTTCGGCCACTTCGTCGAGAAGTCCGCGTTCAGTGGCTTGAACTCCTTCCACTTCTCGGGGAGCTCTGTCTCCGGGAAGATGGCCTTGGTGGGGCATACCGGCTCACAGGCCCCACAATCGATGCACTCATCCGGGTGGATGACGAGGAAGTTCTCCCCCTCGTAGAAGCAGTTGACCGGGCACACCTCGACACAGTCGGTGTACTTGCACTTGATGCAAGGCTCGGCGACGACATAAGCCATCGATGATTCTCCTCAGCGCGGACCGTCCAGCGGCAGCGCACACTAAAAAGTTTTATCAGGGGCCGCACCTGAATTCAGGGTGCCTGCTCCTCAGCCCAGCAAGCCCTGAGCCTTCATCAGCTCCGCGACCAGGATCGCGCCCTTGGCCGCTCCCATCTTCGTGTTGTGGGAGACGAGCACGTACTTGAAGCCGTTCTCCAGCACTCCGTCCTCGCGGACCCGGCCCACCGTCGTGGCCATGCCACCGTGCGTGTCCCGGTCCAGCCGAGGCTGAGGGCGGAAGGGATCGTCCAGGACTTCAATCCACCGCCCCTGCGGCGGGGCAGACGGGAGGCCGCGCGACAGCTCGACGCCCTTCCACTCGCGCATGGCGGCTACCACCTCGGCGACGGTGGCCTTCTTTCCCAGTGACACGAAGACGGACTCGGTGTGGCCCTCGAGCACCGCCACGCGGGTGCAGGTGCAGGAGACCTTCACGTCATGCGAGGAGAGGGACGCCCCATCCGCCTGCAGCGCCCCGAGGATCTTCTTCGTCTCCACCTCCACCTTCGCCTCCTCCTTGGGGATGAAGGGGATGACGTTGTCCAGGATGTCCAGGCCGATGACGCCCGGGGAGCGCCCAGCGCCGGACATGGCCTGGAGGCTCGTCATGAGCACGGCCTTCAAGCCAAAGCGCTCGGCCAGCGGCGCCAGGGTGATCGCCAGGCCGGTGGTGGTGCAGTTGGGGATGGGGACGATGAAGCCCTTGAAGCCGCGGCGGCGCTGCTGCTCGCGCACCAGCGGCGCGTGGGCGGCGTTGACAGGCGGGAGCAGCAGCGGCACGTCCGCCTCATAGCGGAAGGCGCTCGCGGCCGAGAAGACGGGGATGTCCTTGGCGAGCCGGGGCTCGAGCTCGCGCGCCACATCCGCCTCCACCGCGGAGAAGGCGATGTCGTAGTCCTTGCCCTTCACCTCGTCGCCGCTGATCACGGGCATGCGGGCCAGCTCGGCCGAGAGCGGCTCGGGGACGAACCACGCCGTCATGCCGTTGGCGGTGCGCAGGGCCTCCGCATAGGGCTTGCCCGCCGAGCGGGGTGAGGCCGCAAGGCCGGTCAGTTCGATGAAGGGGTGGTTCTGGAGAGCGGCAATGAACTGCTGGCCCGCAAGGCCGGTGGCACCGATCAGGACGGCGCGGAGCTTCGACATGGTGCGTTATCTCCCGTGACTCGGCGCTGCTTACCACCGTTCAGCGGCTGCATGCGAGCCGTTCAGCGAGGCCATGCGGCAGAGGTGCCGTTCGGTCGGGAAGCCCTCGTTCACCCAGCCTTGGATGCCCCCGTCCAGACAGACAGCGTTGCGCCCTCGCAGCAGGAGCAGGCGGCAGAGCCGGAGTACATCCTCCCAGTCCTCCTCACAGCCGCAGAGGACGATCAGCTCATCGTCCGGAAGGATGAACAGGTCCCGGGCCACCTCCTCGGGGGTCATCCGGAGCGACCCGGGGATGTGGAACTCGATCTCCTCCCAGCGAGCCGGCGAGCGGCAGTCGAGCACGAGGACATCGTCGTCCCCAAGCCTGAGGTAGAGCTCGGCGCAGGGGATACGAAGCTCCATTGGGGACCTCCACCGCGAGCCTTCCTCTTGAAGCAACCTGGAGTGTGAGAGGCCTCTTCCACGGTGCTCGCCCGCCTGCCCTCCCGGCGGCCTGCGGCCGGGGCCCTACAGCCCGAGCTGCTTGGCGATAATCTCGTTCATCACCTCGCTGGTGCCCCCGCCGATGGGCCCCAGCCGGGCGTCGCGCCAGTGGCGCTGGATGTCGTACTCCATCATGTAGCCGGCGCCGCCGTAGAGCTGGAGGCAGGCATCCGCGACGCGACAGGCCGTCTCGGTGGCGACCTTCTTGGCCATGGAGGTCTGCGCCACGGCGAACTGGCCTGCCACGTGGAGGCGCAGCGCGTGGTACGTGAGCTGACGCGCGCACTCGAGCTCGGTGAAGAGGTCCGCCAGCTTGTGGCGCACCACCTGGAAGTGGCTCAGGGTCTGGCCGAAGGCCCGCCGCTCCTTCACGTGGGCCATCACCTTCTCCAGCATGTCCTCCATGGAGCCGAGCGCCCCCAGGGCCAGGGAGAGGCGCTCCCACTGGAAGTTGCCCATGATCTGGTAGAAGCCCTGCCCCTCCTGGCCGAGCAGGTTGCCCGCGGGGACACGGCAGTCCTCGAAGAAGAGCTCGGCGGTGTCCGAGGCGCGCCACCCGAGCTTCTGCAGCTTGCGCCCCACGCCAAAGCCCGGCGTGCCCTTCTCCACGATGAGCATGGAGAGACCCTTGTGGCCGGCCGCTGGGTCCGTCTTCACCGCGCACACCAGGAAGTCCGCGCGCACGCCGTTGGTGATGTACGTCTTGGAGCCGTTGACGATGTAGTGGTCCCCGTCCCGCACGGCGGTGGTGCGAAGGCCGGCCACGTCCGAGCCAGCGTCAGGCTCGGTGATGCCCAGGGCGCCGATCTTCTCGCCGCGGATGGCGGGTGCGAGGAAGCGCTGCTTCTGCTCCTGCGTGCCGAACAGGTGGAGGGGTCCGGTGGAGATCGTAAACTGCGCCGCCAGCCCCGCGCAGACACCGCCCGAGCCGCAGCGGCCCAGTTCCTCCAGGAGCACCGCCTCGTACAACTCCCCAGCAGCCGAGCCGCCGTACGCCTCCGGGTACTTCAGCCCGAGGAAGCCCAGCTCGCCGAAGCGCGGGAAGAGCTCTCGTGGGAACTCTTCTCGGGCCTCCCACTCCTTGGCGAAGGGGAGGATCTCCTTCTCGATCACCGCGCGCACCGTGCGGCGGAAGGCCTCGTGCTCCTCCTGGTACAGCCCATAGCCGTGCAACATCCGCGAACCCCTCTCCAGCGGGCAGGTGTGCCCGGAGTGATGGTAACGGAGGACAAGGCAGCGGGGCGTTGTTGCTTCCTTGACCCGGCCGAGGTGGCCTGCATATAAAACCGTCCCGTTTTCGTGGCGCCATAGCCAAGTGGTAAGGCAAGGGTCTGCAAAACCCTCATTCCCCGGTTCGAATCCGGGTGGCGCCTCCAAAAGTCCAGGCCCGATGCGACGCACTGCCGCATCGGGCCTTCTTTTTGGCACCGGGCAGCCACCCGAGAGGACGCGTACCGCTTTGGTGGTACAGCCCTGGGACGTGCGCTCGGCGTACCTTGCTTGAGAACAGGCAAGGGAGAGCTGAATGGCCCGCACGAATACGCCTGCGTTCTCGCTCCAGGTGGGGCCACACGCGGCGTCGTCCCTCGTCGTCACCCGCTTCTCGGGTTCGGAGGCGATCTCACGGCTGTACGATTTTCGCGTCGAATTCTTTGAGAAGGACGCCCAGTTGCTGGAGCTCGCTGAGCTACCAGGCACGCAGGCGTTGCTCACCCTTCAAGTCGGGGATGCACCCGTGCGCTACGTGCATGGGTGGGTGCGGCAGACGGAGCTGATGGGGCGCATCGGAGGCCGCTGGCGCTACCGGGTGCAGGTAGTGCCGAAGCTGGAGCGGCTCTGCCAGATGCGCAAGAGCCGCATCTTCCAGGAGCTGGCGGTGCCCGACATCGTCAAGAAGGTGCTGGGAGAGGCCGGCGTGGAGCACCGCTTCGTGCTCAGCGGCTCCTACGCACCGCGTGAGTACTGCGTGCAGTACCGCGAGTCGGACTTCGACTTCATCTCGCGACTGCTGGAGGCAGAGGGCCTCTTCTATTTCTTCGAGCACGCCGAGGGCAGCCACACGCTGGTGCTGGGAGATGGAAAGAACGCGCACAAAGCGCTGCCGGGCGGGGAGACGCTTCCGCTGAGGGACGCGGACCAGCGGGCCTACGACGAGGAGTTCATCTCTCGGATGGAGCGCGTCCACCGGCTGCGGCCCGGAGCGGTCATGCTGCGCGACTTCAACTTCGAGAAGCCGCCGCTGGATCTCTCGACAGCGAGCGACAGCGCGGAGGGCGTGCCAGAGCTGGAACTGTACGACTACCCGGGTGAATACGTAGTCCCAGGAGTGGGCAAGGCGCTGGCGAAGGTCCGGATGGAGGAGAAAGCGCAGGGAGCCCAGACGTGCATGGGGCAGAGCGTGTGCCCACGGCTGGTACCAGGTGCCCTCTTCGAAGCGGAGAACCCAGGGGACGCGACGTTCTCCGGGAAGTACCTGGTGGAAGGGGTGGTGCACTCGGGCCACCAGCCGGACACGCTGGGGAACGCGGAGACGCTGGGAGGCGTGTACCACAACGACTTCCAGTGCCTGCCTGAGGCAGTGCCCTTCCGGCCCCCCCGGGTGACACCCCGGCCGCACATTCCAGGGTTGCAGACAGCCACGGTGGTGGGGCCGGCGGGGGAAGAGATCCACACGGATCAGCACGGGCGCATCAAAGTGCAGTTCCACTGGGATCGGGAGGGGCAGCGGGACGACAAGTCCTCGTGCTACGTGCGAGTCGGTCAGGCCTGGGGTGGCCTGGCGTGGGGAGCGCTGTTCCTGCCGCGCATCGGCCAGGAGGTCGTGCTTCGCTTCCTGGAGGGCAATCCCGACCGGCCGTTGATCGCGGGCGCCGTGTACAACGGCGAGAACCCGACACCCTACGGGCTCCCCGCGGAGCGGACGAAGAGCACGCTCAAGAGCGCCTCCAGCCTGGGCAGCGACGGCTTCAACGAGGCCCGGCTGGAAGATGCCAAGAGCCGGGAGGAGATCTTCGTCCACGCGCAGAAGGACGAGGATCTGCTCACCGAGAACCACAAGAACCAGGAGGTGCGGGGCTACGAGGATCTCCTGGTCCAGAAGGACCGCAAGCGCACGGTGGAGGGCAACCAGCGGCTCGAGGTAGTGCTCGACGACGTCAGCCTCGTGGAGGGCAATCAGACCCTCCAGGTGCGGGGCGACCGCACCACCACGACGCGCGGCAGCCACTCCGAAGACGTGGAGGGCAACCAGAGCATCACCGTGGCCAAGAACGTCACCACCACCATTACTGAGACTGCCATGGAGACCGTGGGGGCCGCCAAGGCGCTCACCATCGGCGGGGGCTACTCCATCAACGTGGCCCTGGCGTTCACGGAGTCCACCGGCGGCGACAAGTCCACGCAGGTGGGGGCAGCCAGCCTCGAGTACGTCCTCGGCAGCCGCATGGAGATGGTCGACAAGGACAGCTCGCTCAAGGCCGGTGGTGACTTCCAGACAGAGGTCAAAGGCCAGTTCACCTCAACGGTCGGCAAGGATCGCGAGGAGAAGTCCAACGCGAAGTCTCAGCTGGGAGTCAAAGAGCCTGTCTCGTCGCTGGCGAAGAAGTTCGAGCTCAAGGCTGACAAGTTCCTGCTCATCGTCAACGGGAAGCTCATCCTCAGCGCCGAGAAGTCCGGGAACGTAAAGCTCTACGCGAACAAGCTCACGATCGACGGCTCGGACGTCAAGATCAAGGGCTCCAAGGTCAAGATGCTGGGTGCGGGCTCTCTCACCAGCAAGTCGGCCAAGCTGAAAGACATCAAGGCGCTGACGGAGACCAAGCCCCAGCCGGTGGAGTTTGCCCTCAAGGGCTCCGACGGCAAGGCCATGTCGGGCGTCGCCTACGAGCTCGAGCTGCCGGACGGCACCGTCAAGAAGGGAAAGACGGACGGCAGCGGCAAGGCCAAGGTCGACAACGTCCCGCCAGGGGCCTGCAAGCTCTCGTTTCCAGAACTCGAGAAGGGTGTCTCCAGCAACGGCTAGGAGCAGCCGCTCCCCCGCCCCATGCAAGGCAGAAGATCATGACGATGCAGATCGAACCTCCTGGATACCACAGGGTCGTGCCAGGCGAGACGGTGGTGGACATCGCGTCCTCGTATGGTTTTCTCGACCCCAACACCGTCTGGAACGAAGGCAAGAACGCCACGCTCCGCAAGGATCGGGACATCCACATCATCTATCCCGGGGATCGCATCTGGATTCCCGCTCCGCCCGCGGGTTCGAGTGCAAGCGCGAGCGGCCAGTCAGGACCCAGCATCAAGGTCCAGGCGGGAGGGTCCACGCCCATCCAAGCGAACACGGATCAGCTGACCCTCGCGCTGCAGGACAACACCCATGCGCCCTGCAAGGGTGTGCCTTTCCACATGGAGATCGGCACCGTCCAGGTAGGGGCGGGGACAACCCCTGCGGACGGCAAGATCAAAGTGGGGCTCTCCGCGAAGAAGGGCAGCGCCATCCTCACGGCCGACGGGATGCGGATCAGGCTGAGGATCGGCGAGCTGAGCGCCCTGGATGATCCGAGCGAGGTCAAGAAGGTCGCTGCCATCCAGGCGCGGCTGAACAACCTCGGGCTCCGGGCCGGCGCAGAAGACGGCGTCCTGGGAGATCGCACTGCGCGGGCCATCTCCGTCTTCCAGAAGCTGGAAGGCCTGAAAGTGGATGGTGAGGTCTCCCAGGCGCTGATCGACAAGCTCAAGCAGCTCCACGGCGGATGAAGGAGGACTTGTGAGCGATAGCTCTTTCGTCGTACTCGCGGGTGATCAGATCGGCCCCAGCTATACGAGCAACTGGATCATGATCGAGTACATCCCCGAGTGGTCCGAGCGGATACCTTTTGGGGAAAAGATCGTCCTGGTACAATCGGTGATCCGGCATGTGGATGGACTGCCCATGCTCCCAACAGAGTTCTATGGCGCAGGCGACTTTGACTGGAAGGACTCCATCTCCCTCACGGGGAAGAACACCCGGGGGATGAGCATTGATGCCGTCGAGGGCGAGACGCAGCCGTACTACAACGATGCCAAGGGCTCAGAGAGCGCAGGGGAGGCGGAGCGCCCCGCCTGGTGCGTGGGGCAGATCCAGTACGCGAGCCTCCGGAACCGCAAGGCGAGCGTCGCCGCGGACAAAGAGAAGAGCTTCAACACGCTGAGGTATGGCCCGTCCTATGTGAGCCGCATCACCGACGCCCCGGAAAACGACGGCGGCTCCAGAGGCTTCTTCAGCAAGAAGAACAGAACGGGCGTCAAGCAGGTGGTCCTGACTTTCCAGGTCTTCGCCTTTTGCAGCAAGGGTCCCTTCTGTGGCGAGTGGTACGAAGGGGTATCCTGGAGATGGACAAGGACGTGGATGGATGCACGTGATGGCTCGCCCGGCAGTGCGATGTTCCTGCGTGACCTGAAGCGCCCCAGCAAGGACTTCCTTGATGCGTTCGACCTCTTCAACAAAGTCAACGGCTTCACGCCGAGCTGATCCAGGAAGGCTCCACATGGGCTGCGTGGCGAGCCTGCTGCTTGTGCCGCTGATGGCCGGCACCCCGAGCGTCCCCACGTCATCCCCAGGAGATGCAGGCATGAGCACGACTCTCAAGAGCAAGGCCGCGGCACTCGTGGCCTGGAGCAAGGAGGCGCCCCTGTATGGCAAGCTGACCTATGTCGGGCCACGGGAGAAGCCGACGCAGAGCGTGATCTTCCACGCGGGGGCCAGCTCTCCCGAGGGGCTCTTCCAGCCGTTCCAGAGCCCAGGCGTCAGCTACCTCAACGATACCCTCGTCAAGCCAAGGCGTTTCTCGATCACCGCAGAGGAACAGGCTCGCATCCTCGCGACCCTGTCCAGCAGCGGCTTCGACCAGGACTCCGAGAGAGCCACCTGGTCCCTCGTGCTCGTCCAGGTGGATGGAGAGCAGCACCGTGGGGTCGAGTGGCTCATGGATCGCGCCACCTGCAAGAAGATCGTGCAGCTGATTGGTGGCTCATTGAGTGATGAGAACAGCGCGGGGAAGGACAGCCTGCCCCGGATGGCACCGTAGTCCTGGAGGCGCATCGCGCGGCCACGTACCCCTTTGGTGGTACAGCCATCCCTCCCCTCTTCGAATACCTTGCCTCGGCATCGCACGTCCGTCCGAGGCGGCTTTCCAGAGGGGAGTTCCATGTCCGCTATCGCTGCGCTCAAGGCCAATCAGCCCGAGTTCGAGTTCCAGGCCGGTCCTCACGCTGCAGGTGAGCTGGCCGTCGTGGGCTTCGAGGCCCAGGAGACCCTCTCCCAGCTCTACTCCGTCGAGGTCACCCTCGCAGCGCCTCCGAGCGTGTCCGTCGACGAGAAGTCCTTGATTGGCCAGAAAGCGCTGCTGGCCGTGCAGCTCGGTGATGGGAGCGCCCGCTTCTTCCACGGCATCGTGTCACGCGTCGCACGCTGGGACGCCGGCCGCACCCCCGAGCGTCAGCGCTACCGCATCACCGTCGTGCCCCGGCTGTGGACGCTCCGCCATACCCGCCGCAGCCGCATCTTCCAGGAGATGACCGTTCCGGACATCGTCCACAAGGTGCTCGGCGATGCCCAAGTGGAGCACACCCTGTCATTGCAGGGCTCGTATGCGCCGCGCGAGTACTGCGTGCAGTACCGCG
>Ga0190275_10002749_pt1 | contig 12514 bp, 10 predicted proteins | sample Popmic550T_FD_133745 | JGI IMG/M metagenome (GOLD analysis project Ga0190275, IMG submission 133745) | Populus adjacent soil microbial communities from riparian zone of Yellowstone River, Montana, USA - 550 T | ecosystem: Environmental > Terrestrial > Soil > Riparian zone > Trees stand | place... | reverse complement strand
CTCGGTCGTTCGTTCGGTGGCGGAGAATGCGGTGTTTACGAACCGCGAGAAGAACCGCGCCTTCGTGCTCATGCAGTTCTTCGGCTATCTGCGCCGCAACCCGAACGACGCGCCGGAGCAGAACCTTGACCACACCGGCTACGACTTCTGGCTCACGAAGCTCAACGAGTTTGGCGGCAACTTCGTGCAGGCCGAGATGGTCAAGGCCTTCATCACGTCCATCGAGTACCGCCAGCGTTTCGGCCAGTAGCGAAGAACAACGACGGGGAGACAGGGAGACGGGGATGAAGTGACGGGGAGACAAGGCGACGGGGAGAGGGGGTGAAAGGATGCGTGCGACGGCTTGCTCGCTCACCCTTGATACCTCGTCTCCCCGTCTCCCCGTCTCTCCGTCCCCCCGTCTCTCCGTCTCTCCGTCTCCCCGTCTCCCCGTCTTTAAACCGCCCAAGAAAAAAACTTGCTTTTCTCTTCGCGGGTGCTAATCTCACACGCGCTCTCGCTGAAAATCCAAAATACGGGCTTCACTCATTTATGACGAAACGCATTGATCTTCGGCGGTCGTTCGCGCGCCTGTGCTATCTCGCGCTCGCGCTCGCGTGCGCCGCCGTATCGTTACTTCCCGCCGCGTCCGCGAAGCGCGTGCAGGATGAGCGCGCGGACATACGCCTGCGCTCGCTGACAACGCGCGCAACGGGCAGACTCACCGTCGAGCCGAGCGAGGGCGGCGGTCGTGCGCGTCTGACCGCCATCGGCCTGCCCGAACCGCAGACCGTGGCCGAAGGCGCGACCACATACGTCGTATGGGCTTTGAGCGGCGGTCGCATCGTGCGCGTGGGCGAGCTTCGGCGCGACGAGCGCGGCAACGGCGGACTCGCCTTCGACCGCCCCTCGGAGTTCGAGCGTTACGGCGTCATCGTCACAGCCGAGCCGAGCGCGGACGTTGTGCGGCCCGGCGACCCCGTGCTGACGACCCGCGCAGACGAAGCCGCCGCGCTCTACCCTTCCGAGAAAAAAAATGAGAGCGCCGCCGGCAACGCCCCGATGCCGGGGCCGCCGCCCCTAACTGAATTAACTCCGAAACCGCGTGTGCGTCGCGCCTCCGGCGATTTCTATTCAGAGGTTGACAATGCGCTCGCGGCGAACGGCGGAGGTCGCGTCCTTGAGCTTGAAGGCGACACCGCAACTCCGCAGGCTCGCGGCGCGGCGCGCGCGACCCTTAGCTCGAATCGCGCATACGTCCGCGTCAACTTCCGCGGCGTGCCGCTTCCCTCTTCGGTCGGCGCGAGCGTCTACGTGCTTTGGGCCATCGTCCCCGACGGTCGCATCGTCTACATGGGGAGCCTGCCCTCGGACGAAGCCATCAACATAGCGGAGGTCTACGTGCGCGTGGCGGGCTTCGACGCGGACGACTACGCGCTCTTCGTCACAGCCGAGCGCGCACGCCCCGTCGCCTCGCCTTCGGGCCGCCGCGCGCTCAGCACGAAACTCGACAGAACAATCGTCAAGTGATCGGCCCACCTGCGCGCGCGTTCGTCAGCGACGCCACGCACGTTATAAAATAAGTGATGAGTGATGAGTGATGAGTGATGAGTGAAAAACTCCTACTCATCACTCATCACTCATCACTCATCACTTTTTTCCGAGGTGTAGATGGCGAAGAAAGGTTCCGTCCTCGTCGTTGACGACGAGGAGATCATGCGCGACGTTCTGGAGACGCTGCTCTCGGCGGAAGGCTACCGCGTTGACCTCGCCAAAACCGGCGAGGAGGGTTTGGAAGCCTACGGGCGGCGCGCTTACGACGCCGTGCTGCTCGACGTTTCGATGCCGGGCATGGGCGGACTGCGCGCGCTCGAAGAGATTCTCAAAGTGGACGCAGACGCCGTCGTCATCATCATCACGGCCTACGCCACATTCGACACGGCCATCGGCGCTTGGGAGCGCGGCGCGTTCGGCTGCGTCCGCAAGCCCTTCCAAAACGAGCAGATCATCGCGACGGTCGCCGCGGGCATCAAGCGACGCCGCAAGGACGAGGAGCGGCAGAACCTGCGTCGCGCGTTTGGCCGCAGCGTCGAGCGCGGCTCCATCATAGGTCGCTCCGAGAAGATGCAGGCCATCTTCCAGCTCGTGGATCAGGTCGCGCCCGCGCGCTCGACCGTCCTCATCACGGGCGAGAGCGGCACCGGCAAGGAACTCATCGCGCGCGCCATACACATGCAAAGCACGCGCACCGCCAAGGCGTTCGTCACGGTGAATTCGTCCAACATACCTTCGGAGCTTTTAGAGTCGGAGTTGTTCGGCCACACGCGCGGCGCGTTCACCGGCGCGGTCGCGGCGAAGAAGGGTCTGTTCGAGGTCGCCGACGGCGGCTCGCTCTTCCTCGACGAGATCGGCGACATCCCGCCTGAGACGCAGGCGCGTCTGCTCCGCGTTCTGCAAGAGCGCGAGTTCACACCGCTCGGCGACACGACGCCGCGCAAGGTTGACGTTCGCATCGTCGCGGCCACCAACATTGATTTGAAAGAGGCCGTGCGTCAGGGCAGTTTCCGCGAAGACCTCTACTATCGCCTCGCGGTCGTCCCCATCGAGCTTCCCCCCTTGCGCGAGCGGCGCGAGGACATACTGCCTCTGGCGCAGCACTTCATACGCAAGTACGACGAGGAGAACGCGCGCGAGGTCTCAGACCAGCTCGCGCCCGACGTTCTGGCTCTGATGGAGCAGTACAGTTGGCCGGGCAACGTGCGCGAGCTTGAGAACGTCATCGAGCGCGCCGTCGTCATCGCGCCCGGCAACGAGATCACGCCCCAGTGCCTGCCCCCCGACATCGCCGACCCCTCGAAGGCCATGAGCGCGGCCCCACTCTCGACCGGCACGGGCGCGCTCGACATGACGCGCGGCGTCAACTTCTACGACGAGGTGCGCCGCTTCGAGATTGACCTCATACGCCGCGCCCTCGACCAGACCGGCGGCCACCAATCGCGCGCCGCGCGCCTCCTCGGCATGAACGCGACAACGCTCAACTCGAAGATCAAGACTTACAATATTCAACTACGTTCTTAGCGCGCGAGCCTGCGCGCCCTACCACCAGCCGAGCAGCTTCCACCAAGCGAGGCCGAACGCCGCCCAAATGAGTATGTTCGGCACGGAGACGAGCAGGCCGAGCTTCCACCAAGTGCGCTGGCTTACGTAGCCCGCGCCGAACCAGATGGGCGCGGGCGTCGTGCCGTAGTGCGTGAGCGAGGCGTCGAGGTTTGAGAAGTACGCGAGCGACAGCACGGCGAGGTAGGGCGGCGCGCCCGCGCCGATTGTGACGATGAGGAAGGGCACGTACATCGCCGCGACGTGCGCCGTGATGCTCGCAAACGCGTAGTGCGCGTAGAAGTATACGAGCAGCAGCGCGCCGAGCGCGGCCCACCACGCCCAGCCCGTCGTGAGCGAGGCCGCACCTTCAGCGAAATGCTTCGTCAGCCCCGTCTCGCCCAAAGCCTCCGCCATACGCACAAGCCCGCCGTACCAGATGAACACGTCCCAAGCGGCGCGCTCCGCCAGAACGTCCTCCCACTCAAGCACGCCCGCGAGCAGCAGCACGCAGACGCCGACGAGCGCGACGAGCGCGTAGTTAAAGCCGTGCCACGCGGTCGTCATCCACAGAAGCGCGGCCAGCGCGAAGACCAGAAGCATCACAAGCTCAGGCCAACGCATCGGCCCCATCCGTCGAAGCTCCTCGGCGGCTATCTCCGCCGCGGCGGGTGTGCGCTTAATCTCCGGCGGGTTCGCGCGGTAGAGCAGCAGAGGCACGACCATGAGCGAGACGAGGCCCGGCACAATCGCGCCGATCATCCAGCGCGTGTAGCTAAGCTCGATGCCCGTCACCTCTTTCGCGAACTTCGCAATGATGACGTTCGACGCCTGCCCCGTCAGGAACATCGCGCAGACGATAACGTCGCACTGGTACAGGAGCGGAAAGAGAAACGCGCCCAAGCGGCGCGCGGTCTCGCCCGGACGCGAGTCGTAGGCTTCGACGAGACTCTTTGCGATGGGGAAGATGATGCCGCCGGAGCGCGCGCCGTTCGACGGTATGACCGATGCGAGCGCCATGTCGGTCGCGACGAGCGCGTAGCCGAGGCCCAATGTTCTGTGGCCGACCGCGCGTATGAAGATGAAGGCGATGCGACGCCCCAGTCCCGTCTTCACCATCCCGCGCGAAAGCATGAAGGCCGCGAGCACGAGCCACACAATCGGGTCTGCGTAACCGCCGAGCGCCTGCGGCACTGTGAGCGCGCCGAAAAGCGCCGTCGCCGTGACGCCGAGCAGCACGACCGTCGCGCTCGGCACGGGACGGAGTATCGAGCCGACGATGGTCGCCGTGAAGATTGCGAGCAGACGCCACGCCTGCGGCGTGATACCCGCGGGCATCGGCGCGAGCGCGACGGCGAAGGCGCACAGAAGGACGACGCCCCACTTTAAGAGCGTCGTCCTTGCGCGCGAGCGCGAGGACGCATGAGTTTCGTTTTGTGTCGCTCTTTCTTCGGAGGGCGTGTCGCTCATCTGCGAATGCATACGAGCTTCTCAGGATTTCAGAACAGCGCGGAGGTTAGCACAGCGGCGATGGATTGCGGAATGGCAGGGGCGGAAACGCGACCGTTAGGGAGCGTGTCTGTCGCCACACGTTATACACGCTCCCTAACGGTCGCGTTTCCGCCCTTGCAATCGCCTCACCAGCCGCTCGCGAAAAGATTCTGCGCGGCCTTCAGCCCACAGTTCTGGTAGGAGTGATAAGCCCTCGCCGCGCGCAGGCGCACCTCTTCGCCAGCTTCGCCCGCGAGCCAGCCGTCAACCGCCGCGTTCAAAACGTAAGCTTCGGGGGCCATCAGGTTCGTCGTCCACAAAAGCGGGTGCGCGCCCGTCTCGCGTAGGGCTTCGGCGAAATAACTCTTGCTCGCGCAGGCGAGGATGACGGCGTCGCGCTCAACGTTGTCGCGCTTCTTCGGGAAGTAAGAGAGGCGGAAGTCCATCAGCCCGTCGTGGCCGACGTATGCCACGAGGTGCGACGCCGCGCCGCGGCTCAGCCCGTAAGTCCTGCCCTCGACGCTCGCCGTCGCAGTCGAGGCGCCCGACGCGGCGCTCAGGAAGTCCGCGGTCGCCTGTTTTATCTCCGCGCCACGATACGCGTCCGCGACGAGCAGCGCGTCCTTCGTTCTGTGTTTGAAGACGAGCCGTTCGAGGATTTTCGGCGCGGGGTTCTTTGCGGACGAGACGAACCGCCAGTCGCGGCTAGCAGTGAAGAAAGTCTTGACGCCGAAGCGAGCGCCCCAGTAAAGGTTGCGCTCGGCGTCGTCGCCGTTGCCGAGCGCGGGCGCGACGGGCACGATGCCTTGGTTCACGTTGTCGCACAGCGCGACTAAGACGTAGATCATCTTTCCGGCGTAAGGCTCGGTCGGGATTTCAGCGGGCGTTGCTTTCAAGACGACGCGCGGCATCGCCGCCGCGTCGCCGTTCGCGGACGTGCGCGCGCCGCCGCCGCACGCAACGAATGCGACAGGGACGAGGAGCGCGGTCAAGAGTTTTGTCGCGCGGCGCATCGTGTCTCCTCCCTGCGGACAATGCTACCATACACGCCCGGTGCGGAAGCCCGACCGTGAGGGAGGGCGTGTATCGCTCAATACTTCACGCCCTCCCTTACGGTCGGGCTTCCGTCCTATGTGATTATGGAAACGATTGTCTTTCTCGAACGCGACACGCTGCGCGCGGAGATTCGGCCTCCGTCGTTTGAGCACGTCTGGCGCGACTACGGCTCGACGCGCCCCGATGAAGTTTTAGAAAGGCTCGCCGATGCGACCATCGCGGTCGTCAACAAAGTCCCTCTGCGCGCCGACGTGCTCGCGCAGCTCCCCGCGCTGAAGCTTATAGCCGTCGCCGCAACGGGCACGGACAACATTGATCTCGCGTTCTGCCGCGAGCGCGGAATCAAGGTCTCGAACGTGCGCGGCTACGCGCAACGGACGCTCCCCGAACACGTCCTGATGCTCGCGCTCGCGTTGCGCCGAAACCTCGTCGCGTACCGCGAGGACGTGCGCTCGGGGCTTTGGCAGCGCGCCTCGCAGTTCTGCCTGCACACGCGTGAGATACGCGACCTCGATGGCTCGACGTTCGGCGTCGTCGGCCACGGCGCGCTGGGTCGCGGCGTCGAGCGTCTGGCGCGAGCCTTCGGGACTGAGGTTCTCATCGCGGAGCGCAAAGGGGCGACCACGACACGCGAAGGGCGCACGCCGTTCGACGAGACGCTCCGGCGAAGCGACATCCTAAGCCTGCACGTTCCCTTAAACGAAGAGACGCGGCAGATGATCGGTCGCGACGAGATCGCGCTGATGAAGTCCACGTCTGTTTTGATTAACTGCGCGCGCGGCGGGATTGTTGATGAGGACGCGCTCGCGGATGCTCTGCGGGAAGGAAAGATCGCGGGCGCGGGCGTTGACGTTCTATCCAGCGAGCCGCCCGCGCCGGGCAACCCGCTCCTCACGCTCGACCTGCCGAACCTGATCGTCACGCCCCACGTCGCATGGGCGGGACGCGAGGCGCAGCAAGCGCTCGCCGATCAACTCATCGAAAACATAGAAGCCATTGTGGTGAATAGTAAATAGTAAATGGTGAATGGTGGTTGAGCGTTTTCAAGCCGAGCGTTAATCGTCCGACTCGAACGGCACTCAACGCCTATTCACCATTTACCATTTACCATTTACTGCTCTTCGTGATGCTCCGCCGTGTAGAGGCGCAAAATCTCTTGCCCCTGACGCGAGCGCGGGTCAATGGTTCGGATGTGCTTGCGACCTTGCATCTCCCACAGCGCCGTGACCTGCCCGTCCTTCTCTACGGCGTGGTAGCTAATCTCTTCGGGGGGCGCTTCCGGGGCCGCTTCCGGTTGCGGGGTCTCGCCTCCGGCTTCCGCCGTCGTAGCCGCCTCGCCCGTCTGCTCGGTCGCCTCAGTCGCGGGGGCCGCGGCGTTCTCGTTCTCTGCCATGTTCGTTAATCTCCGAATCGCTCTTTAGTTTTTAGTTTGGTTTGCGCCGAAGATTGTAATGAGGCGACAGTAAAAAGGCAAAAGCAGAGGTTAGAGGCTAGAGGTTAGAGGTTGGTAAAAGCTTCCGGCAACCGTCTGCTGTGAAAGCGGGCGACGTTCCGACCGCGACTACTAACCTCTAGCCTCTAACCTCTAACCTCTGCTGTCTTATCAAGCTGCTTCCCGCCGCGTGATGACGGCGGTGGGAGTGCGCTCGATGCGATGCTTGTGTTCCATGTCGCGCCGCCAAAGCTCGCGCTGCGTCTTGTAGACGAGCGCGCACAGAACGACGAAGCCGCCCGCCGCGACGAAGGGGAGCGTCTTCGCCATGCGCCGCGTGCCGTAGAAGACGACGAGCGCGTTCAGCACGACGAGCGCGATGCGAAACTCCGTCGGGCCGAGGCCCGCGTGGCTTATGTGGAATCGCCCCGTCGCCGTGAAGGCCAGAAACGAGTTGACCATGAAGCCGCCGAAGACCGCGAGGACGAGCAGCAGATGCACGTGAGATTTTTCGGGCAGCACGAATGCGTAGCCCGCGAGCAGCGCGCACAGGAAGACGAAGTCGAGCAGGTGATCCATGTAGAAGCCCCACTTGACGAGGCCCGTGTCGCGATACTTGCCGACCTTGCCGTCGAAAAAATCTGTCACGTACTGAAGGAAGATCATCAGCGACGACGCCCACAGCCAGCGCATGTCGCCGCGCGCCATGTAGCCGAACAGCACGAGGCCCGCGCACCACGCGAGCGTCATAAGCGTCAGATGATGCGTCCCCAACCATGAAGGTATGAGCGGCACGACGCGTCGCGCGATGCGCCGTTCGAGCGGTGATAAAAGCGATGAGCTGGATTTAGTCGCCAGCGCGAATTGTTCTCTTTGCATATAAAGACCCCGTCCCGAAAATTCGGGAGAGCGAAGTCTCAGATGCAACCATCAAGCCACACCGAAGGCGCGCGGGCTTCCATGAAAAAGTCGCTGTTCGTCCTCACGCGAGCGCGAGGACGCAGGAAAAAGATTTCAGTTGGCGGATTCAGCGCGAATTCACTTGAGTGTATTGCGAATGAGACTCACCGCAGAGGCGCAGAGGACGCGGAGGCAACGCAGAGAGTTGAATTCTCTCTGCGCCCCCTCTGCGCCCTCTGCGCCTCTGCGGTGAGTTGCCACGCGTCTTACACTCAAGTGAAATAATCTTCACTGCGGCTTGAGCGAGAGCGCGAGAGCGACGGCGCGGCGCGGCGCGATGACACCCCAGCCCTGTCGGTCTATCTCGACGTTGGGCAGACGGTCGGCGGTGTCAATCAGAATGCGCTTGATCTGCTGCGGCGTGAGTTTCGGGTTGGCCTCGATCATGCACGCGACCGTGGAGGAGACGATGGGCGCGGCGAACGACGTGCCGTCAACGAACTTGTAATGCTCGCTGATAACGTCGCCCTCGCGGAGCTTGACGGAGATGAGCTGGCGCAAAAGATAGAAGGGCATGTCGCGCGCGTCATAAAGGTCGCGGTCAACCTTGCCGTTCTCTTCGATGAGCGGTCGCAGTTCTTCGTCGGCGGCGCGGTCGAGGCGCGCGTAAAGCTCGGCCTCTGCGGCTGTGGGCGTGTGCGGCAGGATGGGCGCGGGAACCCAGATGCCGGGCGCGATGACTTCGGGCTTCTGCAACCCGTCGAAGGTCGGGCCGTAGGACGAGCGATAGAGTCCGTGCCGCGAGCGATCCAGAGAGTTGCGGTCGTCGAGTCCGCCGACGGCGATTGCAGAGGGCGAAGAGGCGGGCGGCAGGACGGGGTGGCCCGGCTCCCAGCCCGCGTTGCCGACGGCGCACACGACTGTAAGCCCCGCGCGCACGCACTTCTCGACCGTCTGGCACAGAGCGTTGTCGAGGTACGACTGCTCAAGGTCTCCGCCCGCGGAGATGTTGACGACGCGGATGCCGTATCGCTCTCGGTTCTCAAGAACCCATTTGAGGCCGCGCTCGATATTCTTCTCGCCGATGTGACCTGAGCGGCTTACCTTGACGAGGACGACGTTTGCGTCCGGCGCGATGCCGCGGAAGAAGCCGTCGGAGAGCGCGCCGTTGCCCGCGGCGACGACCGAGGTCATCGTGCCGTGCCAGCTCGCCACCGCAATTGATTCGAGCGTGCCCGTTCCGCGCGGGATGATGTTGTGGAAGGCGAGTATGCGACTGTGCGGCGTCGTAAGGTCTGCGTGGTTGTAAAAGCCCGAATCGAGGAAAGCGATTGTGACGCCGCGCCCCGTGAACCGCTCGTCCGCGCCCATCCTTAGCCAAGTGGGCAAGACGTAGCGCCCCTGCTCGAAGATGGCCGCGTACTTCTCCATCTGCGCGTGCGCGCGCTCGAAGAGGCGGACGCAGCGCGGGCACACCTCGCCGACCGCGTGGCCTCCCGGCGTGTTGGCCGCGATCATCCGCTTTAGTTCGTCCGGCAGATGCTCGAACGGCGTGAGACCATCCGGGGCTTCGCGCCCGCACACAGGGCACACGGGCCGAGCTGCGGGCACGTCCGAAGACGGCGGCGCGGCGGGAATCACTTCGGACATTTTCTCTTCACCCCTTGAAACTTTTCACACATGATGCAGTCGAGTCGGCATCCGGCGCAAGGCCGAACGGCTCAGCGAACGCTTCCGAGTCGGAAACGCGACCGTCAGGGAGCGTGTCTCAGTCGAGCGGCGACCGACACGCTCCCTGACGGTCGCGTTTACGCATTGAGCAATGTTAAATTATCTTCAAGACAAATTCCGAATAGCCGGACTTAAAGGGGTCTCGAAGCCCATGGCAAACGAACAGACCAACGTGCCCGACATCTTCCGCCGCGCGCTCGCGCTCGCCCGCGAGAACGAGGGAATGCCGCTCAAGGAGTTGAGGCGCAAACTCTACGACGAGTTCAAGAGCGCGCCGATGCCGTCGATGCACAACCTGACGATTCCCGAACAGGACGCGCTCGCGCCCGAAGAGGATTGGACGGCGGGACTCTCCTTAGTCCGGCGCGGCATACAGCAGGAGGACTGGCGCGAGATCATCAACGGCATCGCCCTCAGTCTCGAACAGACGCTCCGCTACGAGCGCGACCGCGGGCACATAGGCCAAGCAGACCGTTGGCACGACCGCACCGTCGGCATCGAGGGCGCGCTCCAGAAAGGCATCGGCAAGTGGATGCCGGAGGAACTGTTGAAGCTTGCGGAGCAGTCAACCAAAAAGCCGTGAATGGTGAATGGTAAATAGTGAATAGAGGTTGAACTTCTTTTTGGCTTTGGGATTAAAGGTCAAGGTCACACCCTCTCAATCACCATTTACCATTCACCATTTACCATTCACCAGAATATGAGTTTCCTCGACACGCTTTTCAAAGACCCCTTCCGACAGGAGGGCGAGCCGCGACGCGCGGAGGAGTTCGAGGGCGGCGACGTTATCGTCAGCCCCGACACGCGCCGCGCGAACCGCGTCCCGCCGGGACAGACGCGCACGCGTAAGTGGCCCGTGCTGGACGCGCACGGCACGCCGCGCGTTGACATCGAGGCGTGGCAGTTCGAGGCGGGCGGCCTCGTCGAGCGTCCCTTGAAATGGTCGCTCGACGAATTTCTGCAACTTCCTCCGTCGAAGGTCTACGCGGACTTTCACTGCGTGACGCGCTGGTCGCGGCTCGACAATCTTTGGGGCGGCGTCTCGACGCGGACGATTGCGGAGATGGTCGGCGTCCGTACGGAAGCGCGCTTCGTCGTTGCCGAAGCCTACGATCACGGTTGGACGACGAACCTGCCCATCGAATACTTCCTCGCCGAAGATTCGCTCTTCGCGTGGTCGAACGACGGCCAGCCCATCCCGCCCGAGCACGGCGGCCCTGTGCGCCTCATCGTCCCGCAACTCTACGCTTGGAAGTCCGCGAAGTGGGTCAAGGGCGTCCGCTTCCTCGCCGAAGACCGCGCGGGCTTCTGGGAAGAGGGCGGCTATCACATGCGCGGGCTGCCGTGGGCGGGCAGCGACGGCGAGCGCTTCCGCCGACAAGGCAACGAGTGAGAAGGGGACGGAAAAATTAACAGGGATGGACAGGATGAAAGACAAAGTATGAAGTCAGAACGATGAACGATGAATAGAAGCCGACTGCCTTTCGGTTCAGCGTTCATCGTTCTGACTTCTGCGTTTTCTTTATCCTGTCCATCCCTGTTAATTGTTTCTTAGTGACGGAGAGCTTATCAGTGTGAACGAAGCCGTTATCAATCAGCAGCGCGCGAATCAACGGCCAGAACAAACGGCGTCGCCGGTCGTGCCGAAAGACGCGGCGGTCGTCATCCTCTTGCGCGACGATTCAGACCCACGCGACCCCGTGGTCTTCTGGGCGCGGCGCAGCGCGGCGATGGCATTCATGCCCGGCTTCTACGCCTTTCCGGGCGGGCAGCGCGACGAGGCCGACGCCGAAGTTGAAGTCGAGAACGCGGACGAGCGCGAGACGGCGCAGATGATCGCGTGCGCGGCGCGCGAGTTGTTCGAGGAGTTGGGCGTGCTGGTCGCTCGCGGCGCGGACACGCTGACTAAGGGGCAGCTCGCTTCCGTTCTCGACGATCTCACTTCGGAGCGCATGACGTTCGCGGAGCTTCTAAAACATTACGGCCTCCGGCTCGACGCGCGCGACTTCACGTTCGTCGGTCGTTGGGTGACTCCGCCTTTCAGCCCTCGACGCTTCGACACGTTCTTCTTCATCGTCCGCTGCCCGCGCAAGCAGGAGCCGCGCGTGCTGACGGGCGAGTTCGACGCGGGCGGCTGGACGAGTGCGAGCGAGGCTTACGCGAGTTGGCGGCGCGCGCAGCTAATAGCCGCGCCCCCGGTCGTCCACGCCGTGCGGACGCTCGCGGGTGGACTTACGGACGACACGGTCGAGCGTTTTCTGAGCGTGCCTGAGGCGCACCAGCAGCCCGTTCGGAGGATCGAGTTTCTGCCCGGCTTCGTCTGCTTCCCCGTCCGCACGCCCACCAAGCCGCCCGCGACGACGACCAACGCTTACGTCGTAGGCACGCGCGACTTCGTCGTCTTCGACCCCGGCTCGCCTTATGAAGACGAGCAGGCCGCGCTCGCCGAGTTCGTCAAAGATTTGATGGGCGAAGGCCGCGCGCTTCGAGAGATAATCCTGACGCACGAGCATCCCGATCACGTCGGCGGCGTCGAGGCTTTGCGCGAAACCTTCGGCGCAAACGTTTCGGTCGCCGCGCATCGCCTGACCGCCGACGCGCTCGAAGGCCGAGTCCGCGTCGAACGCTTTATCGAAGACGGCGACCTCGTCGAGCTTGAAGGCGACCCGCGCGTAAGCTTGCGCGCGATGCACACGCCGGGGCACACGCGCGGGCATCTCTCTTTTTACGACGAGAGCGCGGGCGCGCTCCTGACGGGCGACAACATCGTCGGCGTCGGCTCCGTTCTGATTGACCCCGAAGAGGGGAGCGTGCGCGACTATCTCGCGT
>Ga0190275_10002748_pt1 | contig 12516 bp, 10 predicted proteins | sample Popmic550T_FD_133745 | JGI IMG/M metagenome (GOLD analysis project Ga0190275, IMG submission 133745) | Populus adjacent soil microbial communities from riparian zone of Yellowstone River, Montana, USA - 550 T | ecosystem: Environmental > Terrestrial > Soil > Riparian zone > Trees stand | place... | reverse complement strand
CGAGGTGCCGTAGTTGTTGTACCGCTCCCACCCCCCAGCGTGCACCATCGCGTCCGCTACCGGCTCCAGTTCCACCGTATGGGAGACGCGCGTGCAGCTCACTCCATCGCCCGCGAAGTCCGCGTTGCAGGTGCAGGTGAAGCCCTCGGCCGTGTCGGTACACGTGGCGTCGATGGAGCAGTTGTTCGCGCCGGAGGCGCACTCGTTACCGGCGAGAGTGTCCGCGCGCTGAGCGGCGGCAAGAGGCTCGACGGACGGCTCGCCCTCGGGCAGCGGGCCACAGGCACTCGCGGCCAGCAGCAGCGTGGCCATGAGCCCAAGGAGAGAAGGGAACGAGAGCCGGCGAGCGCAAGTCAGGAGCTTCTTGAGCACTTTCATAAGGCGGGTGTCCTGTCTGGGTGTCGTGTCGTGGGTGAGGTCCGGAGGGTCCACGCACTGAGCACCTCGCGTGCCAGCCTCCTTTCCGGGTGAGATTCCGACCTTTCCGAGAAAACACCCTGTCTGCGCGGACCGCACGCGTCAGATCGAACGCAAGCGCGTTCCGAATGGAAGCAAGCCTGATCCCATTCACTCTCTGCGCACGGGGTAGGAGCAACTGCGACCATCCGCTATAGCGGACACGTTGACTCCGTCCGTTATAGCGGATACTTTTGCCAACATAATGACGTTTCTTGTTCCCAAGTCCTCCCGTCCGAAACCCGCTCCTCCCCGATTGCGTGTCCGCCACTGAGCGGGTGCCGAGCCACGGAGAGCATGTAGCAGTCTTCCATTTCCCTTCCTTCTCTTGCGCGGGCCTCCCTCTTCACGAGGTGCCGGGTACGTGTGCCTTTTTCTCTCGGAGTCCTTCATGTCCCTGGCCCAGCCCGTCACCGCCGCGCTCTCGCAGGAAGAGCTCCTCGCCACGGCCCAGGAGCTGAAGTCGGCCTCCGCGGAGCAGATCCTCGCCTGGGCCGAGCGCCGGTTCGGTGTGAGCGCGGCGATCGCGTGCAGCTTCGGCGCGGAGGATGTGGTGCTCATCGATATGGCGCGCAACCACGCCCCCAGCATGCGCCTGTTCACGCTCGACACCGGCCGGCTGCCGCCGGAGACGTATGAGCTCATCGAGGTACTGCGCAAGCGCTACGGGCTGGAGGTGGAGACCTACTTCCCCCAGCGGGAGCGAGTGGAGGCGCTGGAGTCCTCCCAGGGATACTTCTCCTTCCGCAAGAGCCTCGAGGCACGCAAGGAGTGCTGCGGCATCCGCAAGGTGGAGCCGCTGAAGCGAGCGCTCGCGGGCCGGCAAGCGTGGGTGACGGGGCTGCGCCGGGAGCAGTCCATCACGAGAACCTCGGTGGAGATCCTCGAGCTTGATGCGGACCACGGCGGTCTGGCCAAGCTGAACCCGCTGGCGGCGTGGAGCGCCCGGCAGGTGTGGTCCTACATCCAGGAGAACGGCGTCCCCTACAACCTGCTCCACGATCGCGGCTACCCGTCCATCGGCTGCGCGCCCTGCACCCGCGCGGTGAAGCCCTATGAGGACGAGCGCGCCGGCCGCTGGTGGTGGGAGTCCGCCGACAAGCGCGAGTGCGGGCTGCACGTCCGCGACTGAGCGCCCGGAGAACGAACCATGGCCTCGCCTGGCACCGCCATCGACTACCCCGTCTGCCTCCGCCTGCAGGGCAAGCGCGTCCTGCTCATTGGAGCCGGCACCATCGCCGAGGGGCGCGCGCTTCAGCTCATCGAGGCCGGTGCGCGGCTGCGGATGATCGCGCCCGCGGCCACCGCCACGCTGCGGCGCCTGGGCGCGGAGGGACGGATGGAGCTGCTGGAGCGTGCCTACGCCCTGGGAGACCTGCACGGGTACGCCCTCGTGTTCGTCGCCACGGATGACCGGCGGGTCAGCCAGGCGGTGGCAGACGAGGCGCGGGTGCTTGGGGTCTGGCTGAACGCGGCAGATGAGCCGGACCTGTGTGACTTCACGCTGCCCTCGGTGGGACGCCGCGGCTCCATCACCGTCGCGGTCTCCACCAGTGGCCAGGCCCCCGCGCTGGCGCGGCACCTGCGGCAGCGGCTGGTCGATCAAATCTCGCTCCACCACGTGCAGCTCGCCCGGCTCAGCGGGTGGCTTCGCGAGCGCCTGCCGCGCGGCCCTGATCGGGGCCGGCTGCTGCGCCTGCTGGTGGAGGAAGACATTCGCGGACTGCTGGCCCGAGGCCAGCGCCGGGCAGCGTGGGCCCGGATCCGCGCAGAGCTCGCAGCACTGGGAGAGACAACATGAGGAGCGGTTCCAAGGGATGGGTGTACCTGGTAGGTGCGGGACCTGGAGATCCAGGCCTGCTGACGCTGCGAGCTGCGAGCCTGCTCGCGAGCGCGGACACCGTCGTGCATGACCGGCTCATCCACCCGGGAGTCCTGGAGCACGCGCGCCCTCACGCCCGCATCCTCTACGTGGGCAAGGAGGGCGGTGGAGACTCGGTGCCGCAGGAGGACATCCACACCCTGCTCATCCAGCAGGCCCGGCTGGGCCGGATGGTGGTGCGGCTCAAGGGTGGCGATCCGTTCGTCTTCGGCCGAGGAGGAGAAGAGGCGCTCGCGCTCGAGGCGGCGGGCATTCCCTACGCGGTGGTGCCGGGCGTCTCCAGCCTCGCCGCTGCACCCGCCGCGGCGGCCATCCCCATCACCCACCGGGGCCTCTCGGGGGCGGTGACGTTCGCCTCCGCGCACCTCGTCCATGACACCCCGGACTGGGCACACCTGGCGCGCTCGGAGACACTGGTCCTCTTCATGGCGGGCCGGCGGCTCGAGGAGGCCACGCGCTCCCTCATCGCCGCGGGGCTGGCGTCGACCACGCTCGCCGCCGCCGTGGAGTCGGGCACCTGGGAACACCAGCGAGTCGTCGAGGGGACGATCGCCACCATCGCCTCGCGCGTGAGGGAGGCCGAGCTGGGCTCTCCCACGCTCCTCATCGTCGGCGCGGTGGTGTCGCTCCGCTCGCAGCTGAGCTCGCTGGTCGCCAGTTCCACACCTTCAGGGGGCTCGCTGCCCCGAGTCGCGGAGGCCGGTCGTGAGTGAGTCCACATCCGCACGCTTGTCCCACCTGACGGTGCTCGAGGCGGAGAGCATCCACATCCTCCGCGAGACGGTGGCGGAGTTCGCCAACCCGGTGATGCTCTACAGCATCGGCAAGGACTCGCAGGTGCTGCTGCACCTGGCGCGCAAGGCCTTCCACCCGGCGCCCCTGCCCTTCCCGCTGCTCCACGTGGACACGACGTGGAAGTTCCGGGAAATGTACGCCTTCCGGGATCGGTTCACCTCCCAGCATGGCTTCCGGCTGCTCGTGCACCAGAACCGCAAGGCGCTGGCCGAGGGCATCAATCCCTTCGATCACGGCAGTCAGAAGTACACCCACTCCGTGAAGACGCAGGCGCTGCTGGAGGCGCTCTCGCTGCACGGCTTCGATGCGGCGTTCGGCGGGGCCCGGCGGGACGAGGAGAAGTCCCGGGCCAAGGAGCGGGTGTTCTCGTTCCGGGATCGCCACGGCCAGTGGGAGCCGCGCCGGCAGCGGCCCGAGCTGTGGAACCTCTACAACGGCCGCATCGACGCGGGCGAGAGCATGCGCGTCTTCCCGCTGTCCAACTGGACCGAGCTGGATGTGTGGCACTACATCCTCAAGGAGCGCATCCCGGTCGTCCCGCTGTACTTCGCCGCCGAGCGCCCGGTGGTGGAGCGCAGCGGCAACCTCATCATGGTGGATGACGAGCGCATGCGGCTGAAGCCGGGCGAGCGCCCCGTGATGAAGCGGGTGCGGTTCCGGACGCTGGGCTGCTACCCGCTCAGCGGCGCCATTGAGTCCTCGGCCACCACGGTCGAGACGGTCATCCACGAGATGGTCAACGACCGCCACTCCGAGCGGCAGGGCCGGCTCATCGACTACGACGAAGAGGGCTCGATGGAGCTCAAGAAGCGCGAGGGCTACTTCTAATGGACACCACACTGCAACCGCCCGTCACGGACATCCAGCAGTTCCTCCTCGATCACGCAAGCAAGGAGCTGCTGCGGCTGGTGGTGGTGGGCTCCGTGGACGACGGGAAGTCCACGCTCATTGGCCGGCTCCTCTACGAGTGCGACGGACTCTTCGAGGATCAGATCTCCGCGGTCCGGCGCGCCACCGCCAAGCGCGTGGCGGCCACCGAGGGGACTCCCTCCACCACAGAGGTGCTGGCACGAGGGCTCCAGGCCGCGGCCAGCGCGGAGCTGCCCCAGCAGGAGGAGGAGATCGACTTCTCCCTCTTCACGGACGGGCTGCGCGCCGAGCGCGAGCAGGGCATCACCATCGACGTGGCGTACCGCTACTTCTCCACGCCGCGGCGGAAGATCATCGTCGCGGACACGCCAGGACACCTGCAGTACACGCGCAACATGGCCACGGGCGCCTCCACGGCGGACGCGGCGGTGATCCTCGTGGACGCGCGGCTGGGCGTGCTGGCGCAGACGCGGAGGCACGCGTACATCGCCTCGCTGCTGGGCATCCCGTACCTCGCCGTCGCGGTCAACAAGATGGACCTGATGGGGTTCGACCGGGAGCTCTTCGAGCGCATCGGCGCCGAGCTGGTCGGGTTCGCGCGGACGCTGGGGTTCACGCAGGTGAAGCTCTTCCCCGTCAGCGCGAGCAAGGGCGACAACATCACGCGCCCAAGCACCCGCACGCCCTGGCACGAAGGCGGCACGCTCCTGGGGTGGCTGGAGTCCCTGCCCCACCAGCGACGGCAGGACGGGGCCCCGTTCCGCTTCCCCGTCCAGTACGTGCTCCGCCCGCACCTGGACTACCGCGGGTTCGCCGGGCAGATCGCCTCGGGCACTGTGCGGGTGGGTGACGAGGTGGTGGTGATGCCCTCGCAGCGACGGACGCGGGTGGCGGCCATCGACACCTTCGAGGGCGAGCGCCAGGAGGAGAGCGCGCCGTTCTCCGTCACGCTGCGGCTGGCCGACGAGGTCGACCTGAGCCGTGGGGATGTAATCTCCCACGTCGCAGAGCCTCCCCAGGCGCTCCACCGGCTGGACGCCATGCTGGTGTGGTTCGGGGAGCAGCCGCTGGATGGCTCTCGCCGCTACCTGGTGAAGCACACCTCGCGCACCGTCCCCGCCACCCTCGAGCAGATCCTCTGGCGCAAGGACCTGGAGAACCTCACCGAGGTCCCCGCGGAGACGCTGGCGCTCAATGACATCGGCAAGGTGCGGCTGGTGTGCAAGCGCCCCCTGCTGTGCGATCCGTACCAGGACAACCGGATCACAGGGGCCTTCATCTTCATCGACGCGCTCACCCATGACACGGTGGCCGCAGGGATGATCCTCGGACCCGCGGGGGATGGAGGCAAGGCCAAGGCCGGCTCCCTCATCACCGCGCAAGAGCGTCGAGAGGAGCTCGGACAGTCGGGCGGGGTCATCCTCCTGCCGGATGCGCCCGAGGCCGAGGAGCGGGCCTTCCAGTTGGAGCGCCAGCTGTTCGATCAAGGGCGGCACGTCACGGTCGTCCGGGGTGACACGGAAGTGGCCCTGGCGCTGGCGGAGGCGGGGCTCATCGCCCTGCTCCACACCGTGGCTCCCCAGGCCCGGCGCGCGCTCCGGGATCAGCTCCGCGACGCAGGGGTGGGCGGCGTCGATCTGGAGGCCTCCGCGGATGTGAAGGCCTGGGTGCGCCAGGTGTTGTCGGCCCAGGAGACAGGCCCATGAGCTCCCTCTCCGCCAAGGGGGTGGCACGTCCCCCGGGACAGGCAGCGCCTGTCAGTCCCTTCACGAGCACGCTCCTGGGCGAGGAGCGGAGCGGGCTGCTTCAGCGGCTGGTGGAGGGACTTCCGCCCGAGATGCTCCAGTGGCTGAGCGGCTACCTCGCTGGCCTCGCTGCGCAGCGCGGCCCGCTTCAGGAGTCTGTGCCCGCGGCCGCGCCCGTGCCTCAGGCTGTCCCGGAGGCGTGGCTCACCATCATCTTCGGCACGCAGACCAACAACAGCCGCATGCTGGCCGAGCGCCTCAAGAGCCAGGCGGAGGCCTCTGGCCTCTCGGTGCGCCTCTACCGCGCGTCGGACTACCCGGTGCGGGAGCTCCAGAAGGAGCGGCTGCTCTACCTCATCATCAGCACCCAGGGGGATGGGGATCCGCCGGATGACTCGCGCGGCTTCGTCGAGTTCCTCCTGAGCAAGAAGGCTCCCAAGCTGGAGCAGCTCCGCTTCTCGGTGCTGGGACTGGGGGACTCGAGCTATCCCAAGTACTGCGAGGTGGGGCGTGTCCTCGACACGCGCCTGGCGCAGCTCGGGGCCACCCGGCTGCAGGAGCGGGCTGACTGCGACGTCGACTTCGAGCCGGTGGCCAAAGGCTGGCTCGACCACGCCGTGGGCCGCGCCGCCGAGGAGCTCGCGCCCCGGACCTCCTCGGCCGTGGTGACGCCGCTGCGCACGGCTCCCCCGGCTCCGAAGCACGGCAAGGAGGCTCCCGTCGTAGCGGAGGTCCTCGTCAACCAGCGCCTCACCGGGCGCGGGGCGAACAAGGAGACGCGGCACGTCGAGCTGTCGCTCGGGGACTCTGGCCTGACGTACGAGCCTGGGGACTCGCTCGGTGTGTGGCCGCTGAACGCCCCTGAGCTCGTCGCCGACTTCCTCTCCGTGCTCTCGGCCGATGGGGCCGCCGAGATCACCCGGGACGGGCGGAGCCTGCCCCTGAAGCAGTGGCTGACCGAGGAGCTGGAGCTCACCAAGCTGAGCCGGCCCGTCCTGGAGCGCCACGCCGCGCTCTCCAAGAGCGCGGAGCTCCAGCGCATGCTCACCCCAGAGGGCGCCGAGGCGTTCCGTGCGCTGCTCAAGAGCCACCAGATCATCGACCTGCTGCGGATCTGGCCGGCACCGTGGACCGCGGCGGAGCTGGTCCGCACGCTGCGAAAGCTGGCACCCCGGAGCTATTCGATCGCTTCGAGCCAGAAGCGTGTCGGCGCGGAGGCCCACCTGACGGTCGCGGTGGTGGACTACACCGCCTTCGGGACCCGTCACATGGGGACCGCCTCGTACTTCCTGGCCACGCGCACCGGCGATGAGGAGCGCGTGCGTGTCTTCATCGAGCCCAACGAGCGGTTCCGCGTGCCTCGGGACCCGGCCCGCGACGTCATCATGATCGGCCCTGGGACGGGAGTGGCTCCCTTCCGCGCCTTCGTCCAGGAGCGCGCCGAGACAGGCGGGAAAGGCCGCAACTGGCTCTTCTTCGGAGAGCAGCACTTCCGCTCCCAGTTCCTCTACCAGACGGAGTGGCAGGACGCCCTGAAGAAGGGCGAGCTGCACCGGATCTCCCTCGCCTTCTCCCGGGATCAGAAAGAGAAGATCTACGTGCAGCAGCGCCTGCGCGAGGAGGGCAAGGACGTCTATGCATGGCTGGAGGGGGGCGCCCACCTCTACGTGTGCGGCGACGCCCAGCGGATGGCGCCGGACGTCCACGCGGCCCTCATCGACGTCATCTCCACCCATGGAAGCAAGAGCCGCGAGGACGCGGAGGCCTGGCTCTCCACCCTGCGCGACGAGCAGCGCTACCAGCGCGACGTCTACTGATCGGAGCACCCTATGAGCACGACCAAGCCCCCTGCGCTCTCCGACGTGGAGCACATCAAGACAAAGAGCCGCCGCCTGCGCGGGACCCTGGTGGAGAGCCTCGCCGATCCCGTGACGGGGGCGATCGCTGCCTCCGATACGCAGCTGATCAAGTTCCATGGCAGCTACCAGCAGGATGACCGGGACAGCCGCGAGGAGCGCCGGCAGCAGAAGCTCGAGCCGGACTACAGCTTCATGATCCGCACCCGGCTGCCCGGAGGCGTGTTGTCCCCGGCCCAGTGGCTCGCGCTGGACGCGATCTCGCAGCAGTACGCCAACGGGACGCTGCGGCTCACCACGCGCCAGGCCTTCCAGCTCCATGGCGTCATCAAGGGCAACCTCAAGTCCACCATGGCCGGCATCAACGCGGCGCTCCTGGACACGATCTCAGCCTGCGGGGACGTCAACCGCAACGTGATGTGCAACCCCAACCCCGTGGACTCGCGCGTGCATGAGGAGGTGTACCGCTGGACCATGCGGCTGTCAGAGCACCTGCTGCCGAAGACGCGCGCCTACTACGAGGTGTGGCTCGACAAGGAGAAGGTGGCGGGGAGCGGAGAGGAAGAGGAGCCCATCCTGGGCTCCACGTACCTGCCCCGGAAGTTCAAGATCGGCGTCGCCGTTCCCCCGCTCAATGACGTGGACGTCTACTCCCAGGATCTGGGCTTCATCGCCATCTACGAGGGGGAGCGGCTGCTGGGGTTCAACGTCGTGGTCGGTGGAGGCATGGGCGCCACGCACGGTGACGCCGCCACCTTCCCGCGCCTGGCGGACCTCATCGGCTTCATCCCCCCCGAGCAGCTCCTCTTCGTCGCGGAGAACGTGGTGAAGGTGCAGCGCGACTACGGGGACCGCACCAGCCGCAAGCACGCGCGCTTGAAGTACACCATCGAGGATCGCGGCATCGCGTGGTTCGTCTCCGAGCTGGAGACGCGGCTGGGCTTCTCCCTGCAGCCCGCGCGCCCCTTCACCTTCGAGCACAATGGGGATCTCTTCGGGTGGAAGCAAGGCCATGACGGGCGCTGGCACCTGACGCTGCGCCTGGAGAGCGGCCGCGTGGCGGACACGCCCGGTGCACGCCTGCTCACGGGCCTCAGAGAGATTGCCCGGGTGCACAAGGGTGACTTCCGGCTGACGGCCAACCAGAACCTCATCATCGCCGGCGTCCCCGCCGAGGCCCGCGCGGAGATCGACGCGCTCGTGGCAGCGCACGGCCTGGATGGCTTCCGCCGCTCCAGCCCCCTGCGCCTCAACGCGTTGGCCTGCGTGGCGATGCCCACGTGTGGCCTGGCCATGGCCGAGGCCGAGCGCTACCTACCCCAGATCGTCAGCCGGCTGGATGAGCGCCTGGAGGCGCATGGCCTCCAGAAAGAGAAGATCCTCCTGCGCATCACAGGCTGTCCCAACGGCTGTGCCCGTCCCTACCTGGCCGAGATCGCGCTCGTAGGCAAGGCCCCCGGCCGCTACAACCTCTACCTGGGAGGGGACGTGCGCGGCCAGCGGCTCAACCGCCTGTATCGCGAGAACATCGACGAAGCGACCATCCTCGGGGTGCTCGAGCCGTTGTTCGCCGCCTACGCACGGGAGCGCCGTCCCGGCGAGGGCTTCGGTGACTTCACCGTCCGCGCCGGCCATGTCTCCGCTCCTTCCTCCCCCTCTCCTTCTTCTTCGCTCTCGAGCTGACCCATGCCTCCTTCCACCCCTGTGAGCCGCTCTGGCTCCTGGCGGCGACACTCCGCCGTCCTGCTCCTGTTGCCCGGCCTCCTGCTCGCGCTGGTTGCGTGCTCGAAGCCGGGTGCTTCGTCTTCCGAGCCCATCACGCTGCTCAACGTCTCCTACGATCCGACCCGCGAGCTCTACGATGACTTCAACGCCGCCTTCGTGAAGCACTGGGAGGCGACGCAAGGGACGAAGCTCTCCATCAAGCAGTCCCATGGTGGCTCCGGGAAGCAGGCGCGCTCCGTCATCGACGGCCTGGAGGCGGATGTCGCCACGCTCGCGCTCGCGTATGACATGGACATGCTCCACGAGAAGGGGGGGCTCATCCCGAAGGACTGGCAGTCCCGGCTGCCGAACAACAGCTCGCCCTACACCTCCACCATCGTCTTCGTGGTGCACAAGGGAAACCCTCGGGGTCTCCGCGACTGGGAGGATCTCGTCCAGCCGGGCGTCGGGGTCATCACCCCCAACCCGAAGACCTCGGGCGGCGCGCGCTGGAACTACCTGGCGGCCTGGGGCTACGCGCTCCGCAAGTCGGGCGGCGACGAGGCCAAGGCCCGGGAGTTCGTCGCGAGCCTCTATCGCAACGTCCCCGTGCTGGACTCGGGCGCCCGGGGCGCCACCACCACCTTCGCCGAGCGGGGCATCGGAGACGTGATGATCGCCTGGGAGAACGAGGCGCTCCTCCTCACGGAGGAGGTGGGCAAGGACAAGTTCGAGATCATCATCCCGTCCGAGAGCATCCTCGCCGAGCCGCCCGTCACCGTGGTGGACAAGAACGCGGACCGGCGGGGCACGCGGGCGGCCGCCGAGGCCTACCTCCAGTACCTCTACTCCGAGGAGGGACAGACGATCGCCGCGAAGCACCACTATCGCCCGAGCGTCCAGGCGTTCTCCGCCAAGTTCGCCAGCCACTTCCCTCCGGTCAAGCTCTTCACCCTCCACGAGGTCTTTGGCGGCTGGAAGAAGGCTCAACAGACCCACTTCGACGACAAGGGCGTGTTCGATCAGATCTACACGCCGATGGCCCAGTAACCGAGACGTCCCCCCATGGCTCAACGCGCACGCCGCCGTATCCTCCCAGGCTTCGGGCTGTCCTTGGGGCTGAGCTGGTTCTACCTGGGCCTGCTCGTGCTCCTGCCGCTCTCCGGGCTCTTCCTGAAGACGTTCACCCTGACGTGGGAACACTTCTGGGAGACGGTGGCCTCCCCGCGCGCTGTCGCCGCCTACCAGCTCACCTTTGGGGCCTCCCTGGTGGCGGCGCTGGCCAACGCCGTCTTCGGCCTGCTCGTGGCCTGGGTGCTGGTCCGCTACCGCTTCCCAGGCAAGAGCCTGGTGGATGCGCTGGTGGACCTGCCGTTCGCCCTGCCCACCGCCGTCGCGGGGCTGACACTGACGAGCCTCTACGCCCGCAATGGCTGGTTTGGGCAGTACCTGGAGGCCGCCGGGATTCAGGTGGCCTACTCCTGGCTCGGCATCGTCGTGGCGCTCACCTTCATCGGGCTGCCTTTCGTGGTGCGCACCGTCCAGCCCGTGCTGGAGGACATCGACGCGGATGTGGAGGAGGCGGCGGCCACGCTGGGGGCCACGCCGTGGCAGACCTTCGCGAAGGTCATCTTCCCCAGCATCCTGCCGGCGCTGCTGAGCGGCTTCACCCTGGCGCTCGCGCGGGCCATCGGCGAGTACGGCTCCGTGGTCTTCATCTCCGGCAACATGCCCATGCGCACGGAGATCGTCCCGCTGCTCATCGTCACCAAGCTGGAGCAGTACGACTACGCGGGCGCGACAGCCATTGCCGTCGTCATGCTCACGGCCTCGTTCGCGCTGCTGCTGGCCATCAACCTGCTCCAGCGCTGGACCCAGCGCCGGTTCGAAGTCCGGCCTGGATAGCCCACCATGCACGTCTCCTCGCTCCTGCTCCAAAAGAGGACCCATGCCGCGGCTGGGCCAGCCGTTCTGCGCTGGCTGTTGATCGGCATGGCCCTGCTCTTCCTGGGCATCTTCCTCGTCGTCCCGCTGGTGGCGGTGTTCATCCATGCCTTCCAGAAGGGCGCCGGGGCGTACCTGACCTCGCTCGCGCACCCGGACACCTGGGCCGCCATCCGGCTGACGCTGACGGCGGCGCTGATCGCCGTCCCCCTCAACCTGGCCTTCGGGCTGGCCGCCTCGTGGCTCATCGCCCGGTTCCGGTTCCGTGGCAGGGATCTGCTCATCACGCTCATTGATCTGCCCTTCAGCGTGTCACCCGTCATCGCGGGCCTGATCTTCGTGCTGCTCTTCGGGCGGCAGGGGTGGCTGGGTCCCTGGCTGGCGGAGCATGATCTCCACGTCATCTTCGCCGTGCCGGGCATCGTGCTGGCCACGCTCTTCGTGACGTTCCCCTTCGTCGCGCGCGAGGTGCTGCCGGTGATGCAGGCCCAGGGCAGCGACGAGGAGGAGGCGGCCCTCACGCTGGGCGCGGGCGGCTGGTACACCTTCATGCGCGTCACCTTGCCAAAGGTGAAGTGGGGGGTGCTCTACGGCGTCATCCTCTGCAACGCGCGCGCAATGGGCGAGTTCGGCGCCGTCTCCGTGGTCTCCGGGCACGTGCGCGGGGTGACGACGACGCTGCCTCTGCACGCGGAGATCCTCTACAACGAGTACGACTTTGTTGGGGCCTTCGCTACCGCCTCGCTGCTGACCGTGCTGGCGGTCATCACCTTGATCGTCAAGAAGTACGTCGAATGGAGGGCGCACACGCCATGAGCGTCGTCGTCGAGCAGCTGACCAAGCGGTTCACCGCTGCAGGAACGCCGGCGGTGTCGGACGTGTCCTTTCAGGCTCCGCCTGGAGCCATCACCACCCTGCTGGGGCCCTCGGGCGCTGGCAAGTCCACCATCCTCCGCGTCATCGCCGGGCTGGAAGCGCCGGATGGAGGCAAGGTGCTGATCGATGGGGTGGACTGCACGGACGTGTCCGCGCAGAAGCGCAACATCGGGGTGGTCTTCCAGAGCTACGCGCTCTTCCGGCACATGACGGTGCGGGAGAACATCGCGTTCGGGCTCAATGTCCGCAAGCAGCCTCGGCCCGAGGTGGAAGCACGGGTGGACGAGATGCTCAAGCTCGTGCAGCTCGAGGAGATGGGGCAGCGCTACCCGGGTCAGCTCTCGGGCGGACAGCGGCAGCGCGTGGCCTTCGCGCGGGCCCTGGCCAT
>Ga0190275_10002747_pt1 | contig 12517 bp, 9 predicted proteins | sample Popmic550T_FD_133745 | JGI IMG/M metagenome (GOLD analysis project Ga0190275, IMG submission 133745) | Populus adjacent soil microbial communities from riparian zone of Yellowstone River, Montana, USA - 550 T | ecosystem: Environmental > Terrestrial > Soil > Riparian zone > Trees stand | place... | reverse complement strand
CGGCCGCCACATCAGGTCGAGCCCGTAGAAGTAGTTGTTCACCAGCCAGCGGTCGCTCTCGAACACGTCCGCGTCCTGCGGCAGCTTCGAGGGCATGTACTGCCCGTTCAGGCGCAGGCCGAAGGTCGGGCTGAGCCAGTAGGTGGCGCCGAGACCGAAGATCGGGGCGACGCCGGGCGAGAACCCGTTGTCGCCGATGGTGAACCAGGCGGTGCTGAAGGCGCCGCCGGCCGACACGCCGATGTCGAACTGGGGCGCGGTGCGACCCAACGTCATGTCCTGGGCCGACGCGTGCCCCGCCGCGCCCAGCGCCAACAGCGACGCCGCAACGGCGGATGCGAGCGTTCGTCTCATGAGTCCTCTCCGAACCAGGTGATGGGCTCCCGTTCCCGTCATCTCGCGCTTTCCCGGGAGCCCGCAACACACATTCCCGACCACACACGGCACCTGCTTCCGGGGAGCCTGCCGGGCTCGGCCTCCCCCACACCCTCGATCCTCCCCTGGGTGGTACACCTCCTTCCGATCGGGCGCGGCCGGTCAGGGCCCGCGGGTGGACAGGGCAGCCAGAACTGCTCCGAGAACACCTCCGTATACCGCGTATCCCGCGACCAGGGCCACGGGAGTGGCGCGCCCCCAGTCCAGCCCGAAGCGCCCGGGCGGCGGGACACGGCCCATCTTCACGCAGCGGTCGGCCCGTGCCAGCAGGGGAAGGGCTGCCGCGACAAGAAACCCGAATACGCCCCCGATCGCAAGCCCGGTCCCCCACCCGGGGCCGCCCACGCCGCGCAGCACCCCCGCGCAGAGCGCGGCCAGCAGCGTGGCGTGCAGCAACAGGAAAAGCCCGAGCCCGAGCGTTTCCGTCATCGGGAGGCGGGGGTCGTCATAGACGAGGCAGCCAAGCTGGCCCGTGGCGCTCAGCCGGGTGAGGCCGAGGGTGCGAAACACCCACATCACGCCCGCCGCGAGCACCCCCGCGACGAACCCCGCCCACACGATCCCACCCCAACTTCCCCCCATGCCCCTCCTCGGCCGGCGCGCGGGGCAGTGCAGCCCCCGCGCAGGTGCCGGCTCGCTTCGCGTGCGCGCTTGCGGCCCGTTCGATCGCGATCCCGTAAGGAATAGGCAGTCGTGGTGCCGAACGCCAGCATTTCGTGCATCAAGATACCGACGAGCGCCCCGGTGCGCACGTCACGTCCACCCTTTGCGCGGCCCCCGGGGCCGCGCGCGGCTCAGGCCGCCGTGCTCGCGGCCACCGGCGCGCCCTGCTCCAGCGGCGGCAGCTCCGCGTCGGCCACGCGCCGCAGCGCGCGGTTGAACACCACGTCCGACACGCCCTCGGGGACGGTCATGATCTCGAGGTACAGGTCCACCGCCTCGTGCAGCGGCACCTCGGCCGAGAGCGAGCGGGCGAACTCCAGCGCGTTGGCCACGTGCTGCTCGAAGAGGTCGTCCTCGGCGCGCGCGGCCGCCAGGTTGATGCGGTGGCGCAGGTCGTCGTGCACGCGGCCGCGGATCCGCCGCCGCACGCGCGAGAACACGGCGTCGAAGCGGCCGCCCTCGCCGGGCGTGGGCCTGCTGCGCGCGTCCTCGCGGTCGGCGGCGTCGTCCTCCAGCAGCGTCACGCCGTCGCCGCCGCCGGGGCCGGGCCCCGACACCAGGCCGCGCCGCCCCAGGTCGGCGAACGCGCGGCTCCCCACGTTGCGGGCCTGCTCGGGGTTCAGCCGCAGGATACGGGCGTAGATGTCGAGCGCCGCGTCGAAGGGAACCTGGTCGCTGACCAGCTCCACCAGCGCGAGCACGTGGCGAACGTGGGTGTCGAGCAGTTTTTCCTGCGCCACCGCGGTGGCAAGGTCCGTCTGACGCTGCATCGCGCGCGACGTGTTCCGAGTGAGGGCCACGGGTCGAGTCCTCCGAACGGTTTGGGTGCGCGGCCGAAATCAACCTGCGACGGGGCGCGCAAAGGTCCGCCGCCGCGCCACGCCGGGCGCAAGTTCCATTCCCGGTGGGATGTAGATGTTTTCCGGCGCCGCGCGTGCTACCACGCGCGTAGCAGGTGTGGCCGGTTTGCTGTCCTCGACCACGTCGGGCGACGTTGCACGCGGATCGATCGAAACGGCGGGACGTCGGGTTGATTCCATCCGTGCCCGGCACCGTCCCGGTTCCGACGCTGGGTCGATCCCGAATCCAGCATAAGGTCTCGCCCCCGACAGTTCTTGGTAGAAAGCGAAGCGGGCCGCCTCCACGTGGGAAGGCGGCCCGTTGCGTACGGCCCTGTCGCGCCGTCGGTTACGGCTGCGCCGGCGGCGTGGCGGGCGCGGTGGCCGGCGCGGGCGTGGCGGCCGGGTTCGCCGCGGGGGCGCCGGCGTTGGCGGTGGCCGGGTCGTTGCCGCCCTGCGTGGCGGCGGGGGCCGGCGCGGACGGCGAGTTGGCGGCGCCCGGCGCCCGCGGCTGCGCGCCCTGCGTCACCCCGGGGATCGCCTGGGCCGGCCCGGCCGGCGCCGCGGGCGCGCCGCCCTGCAGCCCCTGGCGCAGGATCGACGAGGGACGCTCCGGGCGCGACGAAAGGATCGACAGCACGAAGGCGATGGCCACGAAGAGGCCGCCGGCCCACCACGAGGCCTTGTGCAGGATGGTGGTGGCCTGGCGGCTGCCGAACAGCGTGTCGGTGCCCGCGCCGCCGCCCATGGCGGCGAGCCCGCCGCCCTTGCCGGACTGCAGCAGCACCACGGGGATCAGCACCAGCGCGTCGAGAATGAGCAGAACCAGCAGAAGCGTGAACACGAAGGCTTCCGGTCGTCAGGAGGGTTAGCGAAGGGCCGTAAAGCCGTTAAATCTAGCAGGATGCGGCGTTCCGTCAACCGCCCGGGGCACGGCCGCGCGCGTCCGGCGGCCCCGCGGCTCCCCGCCGCCGGGCACCGTCCGCCCCGAACCCGCGAGGGGTCAGGCGCCCATCGCGCGCAGGCCGTCGCGCGCGATGCGGTTGTGCTCGTCCACGAAGATGAAGGCGGGGCGGTAGCGCGCCATCTCCTCCTCGTCGTACTGCGCGTAGCTGATCACGATCACCTTGTCGCCCGGGTGGGCGAGGCGCGCCGCGGCGCCGTTCAGGCAGATCTCGCCGCGGCCGGGAACGCCCGGGATCACGTAGGTCTCGAAGCGCGCGCCGTTGTTCACGTTCACCACCGCGACCTGCTCGTACTCCAGCAGGTCGGCGGCTTCCATCAGCACGGGGTCGATGGTGATCGACCCCACGTAGTTCAGATCCGCACCGGTCACGGTGGCCCGGTGGATCTTCGACTTGCACATGGTGCGAAACATGAGTCGATCCTCTGGGCTGTTCGTCGTGGCCTGATCAGGGGAGCAGCGCGTTGTCGATCAGGCGCGTGCTCCCCACCCGCGCCGCCACGGCCAGCAGCGTGCCGTGCGCGGCCTCTCCAACCGGCGCCAGCGTGTCGGGGTCGGCGACCTCGGCGTACTCGGGCTCCACGCCCGGCGCCGAGATGCCGCTCCACAACGCGCCGCGCAGCACCGCGGCGTCGCGCTCGCCGGCGGCGTACATCTCCCGCGCCTTCCCCAACGAACGAGAGAGCGCCAGCGCGGACGCCCTCTCGTGGGCCGAAAGGTACACGTTCCTCGAGCTCATGGCGAGGCCGTCGGCCTCGCGCACGATCGGCGCGACGTCCACCCGCACCGGCAGGTCCAGGTCGGCGACCATGCGGCGGATCAGGCTGGCCTGCTGCCAGTCCTTCTGCCCGAACACCGCCACGTCGGGGGTGAAGATGCCGAACAGCTTGGCGACCACGGTGAGCACCCCGCGGAAGTGGCCGGGGCGGTTCCCCCCGTCCAGCCGCCCGCCGATCTCGTCGTCGGGGAGCACGCTCACGCGCGGCTGGCCGTGGGGGTACATCTCGCCCGCCGGCGGGGCGAAGACGAGCTCCGTCCCCCGCTCCCCCGCCAGCGCCAGGTCGCCTTCCAGGTTGCGCGGGTAGCGGTCCAGGTCTTCGCCGGGGCCGAACTGCAGCGGGTTGACGAAGATGGACATCGCCACCGCGTCGGCCGCCTCGCGCGCGCGGTCGACCAGCGACAGGTGGCCGGCGTGCAGGTAGCCCATGGTGGGCACCAGCCCCACGCGCTTCCCCTCGGCGCGGCGGGCCGCCACCCAGGCGCGCACCTCGGCGCGGGTGCGCACCAGCGTCACCCCGGCGCGGGCGGCGACCGCCTCCACGGCGGGTTCCAGGACGCCCGTGCTCATGCGAAGGTGTGCTCGGCGGCGGGGTACCCGCCGTCCTTGACCGCCCGCACGAACGCCCCGCACCCCGCCTCGGCCGCGTCGCCGAGCTCGGCGAAGCGGCGCAGGAACTTCGGGTTGAAGTCGCGGTTCAGCCCCAGCGCGTCCTGCAGCACCAGCACCTGGCCGTCGCACCCCACCCCCGCGCCGATGCCGATGGTGGGCACCGAGAGCGAGGCGGTGATCTCGGCCGCCAGGTCGCCGGGGAGGAGCTCCAGCACGACGGAGAAGGCGCCGGCGTCTTCCACCCGCCGCGCCTCGTCGCGCAGCCGGCGGCGGTTCTCCTCGTCCCTCCCCTGCACCTTCACCCCGATGGCGTGCACCGACTGCGGGGTGAAGCCCAGGTGCCCCATCACCGGGATCCCGGCGTCCACCAGCGCCCGGATCGTGGCGGCGATGGCCGGGGTGCCGCCCTCGAGCTTCACGGCGGCGGCGCCGGTCTCCTGCAGCACGCGCCCGGCGTTCCTGAGCGCGTCCTCGGTGGAGACCTGGTAGGTGAGGAAGGGAAGGTCGACCACCAGCAGCGCCCGCTCGACCCCGCGGCGCACGGCGCGCGCGTGGTGGATCATGTCGCCCAGCGTGACGGAGAGGGTGGTGTCGAGGCCCATCACCACCTGCCCCAGCGAGTCTCCGACCAGCACGACGTCTACCCCCGCGCCGTCGACGATCCGGGCGAAGAGGTAGTCGTATGCGGTCAGGACGGCGATCTTCTCGCCACGCCGCTTCATTTCGCGGAGGTCGGGCACGGTGACCCTCCGCACGCCATTCCCGCGTTGTGTGGACATTTCCCAGGCTCCGGGGCCCGGCCGCGCGAACTGCTGCGCCGGGCCGAAACGATGTCCGTGATGCGGGTTGACGTGCCGGAAAATTATCCGGAAGTTCCCCGCGTGTCAAACGTTCGCTTCGACCCGCCGCTGGTGCGCGCCCTGGCCGCCGAGCTGGGCGCCCTTCTGCACGGGCGCCTGGCCCACGCCGCGCCCATCTTCGACAGCGACCTCTCGGCCACGCTGCTGCTGGACCGCGGGCAGGCGCTGCGCTGGGACCTGCACCCCACGCGCGGCTGGGTGCGCCTGGTGCCCCGCCCGCCCGAGATGGAGTCGCGGCCGGCGGACACGCGCATCGTGCGCGTGGCGGCGCCCGACGACGAGCGGCTCCTGCGCATCGACCTGCACGAGGGGAACCGCTTCCGCGGCGGCACGCGCGCGCTCGTCCTGGAGTTGCACACCAACCAGTGGAACGCGCTGCTGGTGGACGCGGCCGACCGGCGCATCGTGTCGCTGCTGCGCACGCGCGCGGCGGGGGGGCGCGTCCTGCGCTCGGGCGAGGTCTACCAGCCGCCGGAGCCGCAGCGGCGCTTCGGCGGGGATGCCGCTGCGGTGGACGCGGCGCGGGCGGAGTGGACGGCTCGCCTGGGCCGCGTGGCGCCGGCGGAGCGGCGGGTGGAGTTGCTGCGGCACTTCGCGGGGACGAGCCCGATCAACGCCGCCGCGGTGCTGGGCTACGCCGCGGCGAGCGACGACGCGGCCGCGCTCGCGGCGGCGTTCGAGCGCTGGTGGGCGATGCGGCACCGCGCCGCGCCGGAGCCGGTGCTGCTGGAGACAAAGGCCGGGCTGCAGCCGTATCCTCATCCGCTGGACGGCGTGTCCTTCCGCCCCGTGGCGTCGCTGTTGGCCGGGTTCGAGGCGGCGTCGCAGGCGGAGACGGTCGACGCCACGCAGCGCGACCTGACGCCGCTGCTGAACCGCGCGCGGCGGCGGCTGGCCGGCGTGCGCAAGCGCATCGAGGCGCTGCGCGAGCAGGAGGCGAAGGTGGGCGAGGGGGCACGTCTCCGCGCGCGCGCCGACCTGCTGCTGGCGCACCTCGCCCGCATCCAGCCCGGCGCGATGCGGGTGACGGTGTACGACGAGGAGGGCCGCAAGCTGAAGCTGCCGGTGGACCCGGCGCTGCGGCCGATGGAGAACGTGGAGCGGATGTACGACGACGCTGGCCGCCGCTCGCGCGCCGAGGCCAAGCTCCCCGAGCTGATGGCGCGGGCGACGACGGAGGAGACACGCTGGGCGTCTGCGATCGCGGCACTGGAGGCGGGCGAGGTGCCTGCGTGGGTGGACGCGGCGCTGACGCGGGCGGAGGCGAAGCAGCAGCCCGGCGGCGGCGGGACGAAGGGGCCGCGGCTGCCGTACCGCGTCTACCGCACCTCGGGCGGGCTGGAGGTGCGCGTGGGGAAGACGTCGAAGGACAACGACGTGCTCACCTTCCGCCACGCCGCGCCCGACGACGTGTGGATGCACGCGCGGCAGGTCCCCGGCTCGCACGTCATCCTGCGCTGGACGGAAGACGGCGCGCCCCCCGCGCGCGACCTGGAGGAGGCTGCGACGCTGGCGGCGCTGCACAGCAAGGCGCGCTCGTCAGGCACCGTCGCGGTGGACTGGACGCGGCGAAAGCACGTCCGCAAGCCACGCGGGGCCCCACCCGGCCGCGTGATGGTGAGCCACGCGAAGACGGTGTTCGTCGCGCCGGACGCGTCGACGGAGGAACGGATGCGGGAGGGGATGGAGTCTGCAACGTGATCCGGCTAGCGAGGGCGTGTCACGCTGAGCTTTGACTGGAGGAACGAGGTACGGTCAGCGCGATTGTCTGCTTCCTCCATTTGTTTTAGAGCGACAGACCGCCTCCTGTCCCCACTACCTGAGCGGGACAATACGAGAATCGAGGCAAGTCGGCGCGAGAGACTGGCAAGGGCAGACAAGAGGAAAGCACCCGGCAACTTGCGCCACCTAACAAGACGTGTCTTATTTCGATTCCTGCTGGGCTCCTCCACTGGCCTCCGTCGTCAATGGTCTCTGGCTTCTCCCTCACATGACTTCCGCATCTCAAGCCGCGCACGAAGCGATTACCACGGCGAGGCAGACTGGCGCGATCACGCTCGACCTGAGCGAGATGGGCCTTTCTGAATGGCCAAATGCGCTTGGAGACTTTGTTGAGCTCGAGTGGCTGGATCTCAGCGGCAATGTGCTCACCGACCTGCCCGAGGAAATCGGAGAGCTCACTCGACTTACGCGCCTCGACCTCGGCGGCAACCTGCTCACGCGGCTCCCGACTACGCTTGGCAATCTCAAGTCGCTCACCTCCCTAAACGTACGCGGCAATGCGCTGACGTTACTCCCACCTTGCATAGGCGCACTTACAGAGCTGCGTCGACTCGACGCAAGCGAAAACCGTCTGGAAGGAGTTCCATCCGAGATCGGCGAGCTGGCGTCCCTTACTACACTCGACCTGAGTTCGAACACGCTTGTCGAGTCACCCGCCTCGATCGGCAAATTGCGATCTCTCACGGAGCTTCAGCTTCAGCAGAACCGGCTTTTGAATCTGCCTTCAACCGTCGGGAATCTGCGGTCACTACACCACCTGAACATTTCCAAGAACCAGATCACGGCCCTACCAGACGAGATCACGTCGCTCCGCAACCTGACGCACCTCATCGCGAGCCATAACCTGCTGATGAGTATCCCACTCGAAACGGGCTCACTCGCGGCACTAACGGAACTGCATCTCAACAACAACCTGATCACTCGCCTGCCCACTACGCTCGGAGCGTTGCGGCATCTCGAGGTACTCGACTGCTCGTCGAACCAAATAGAAGACCTCCCAGCTTCGATTGGGTCGCTCACCGCACTCATAGACCTCGACTTGAGCAGCAATCAACTCACGATCCTTCCGATCAGCATCGGGAATTTGTACCGGCTCGCCACACTTAAACTTGTCGACAACCCGCTCCCGTTGCCACCCGAGATCATCCAGCTCTCAAGCGAACCCCTCACACTCACGAATTATTATCTACAACATCTTCAGGGTGAAAGCCGCCCGCTCAACGAAGCGAAGTTGCTCCTAGTGGGTGAGGGCAGCGTGGGAAAGACCTCATTGGCCAAACGTCTGACAGGCCGCGGATTCGATCTTTCCGAAGGGAAGACCAACGGGATCAATATTGACGAGTGGCATGTCTCGGTGAATGAGCGCCACATCCGGTTGAATGTGTGGGACTTTGGCGGACAAGAAATCATGCACGCCACTCACCAATTTTTCCTTACGCGTCGAAGCGTTTACCTCCTCGTAATCAACTCCCGGCGCAGTGAAGACGAGAACCGGATCGACTACTGGCTTAAGATGATCCAGAGCTTTGGAGGCGACTCGCCCGTGATCGTCGTTGGAAATAAAGTCGACGAGCACCCGCTCGATATCGATCGGTTCGGACTACAGCGGAAGTATGGTAATATCAAGGCATTCGTGGAGACGAGTTGCAAGACCGGGCACGGTATCAATCGCCTGCACCAACAGATTGCGTCCCTCGTTGCGACTCTGGAACACCTCACTGACCAGATGCTCCTGTCGTGGCTGAAAGTGAAATCTGAGCTCGAACATATGGAACGGGACTATATCACGTATCGGGACTACACGGAGCTCTGCGCTAGCCACAGTGTAACCGATGACGTCAGTCAGCGGACACTGATCCGATTCCTTCACGATCTCGGAATTGTACTGAACTTCCAAGACGATCCACGACTCGAAGATACCAATGTTCTGAATCCCGGCTGGGTTACAGGCGGCGTTTATCAGATCCTGAATACTAATTCGTTAATCACGCAGCACGGTGGGGTTCTGAACCTTGCGATGCTTCCTATGATTCTCGACACCCGCATCTATCCGCGGGACCGCCACATGTTCATTATCGAGATGATGGAAAAGTTCGAGCTCTGCTTTAAGCTCGACGATGGTACGCAGAAGAATTACCTCATTCCGGATCTGTTGACTCTTCAGGCACCGGATACTGGCGACTGGAAAGGCTCGCTCGAGTTCCATTTCAGGTACTCCGTACTTCCCAGCAGTGTCATGTCGCGTTTTATCGTACGGGTAAAATCGAAGATCTCCGACAATACTTACTGGCGTAACGGGGTAGTCGTGAAGTTCGAAGAGGGAAGCACGAGCAAGTGGAACACTGGGACGGGACAACCCGGTAACTCAAAGACGGACTTAGTTGTTGTCAACCGGGCTCTAGTCAGGGCAGATCGCGCGGAGTCGACGATCGTGATCCAGGTCGCAGGAAACGCTGAAACACGGCGCCAGTCGCTTGCGATGATCAGAACGGAGTTCGAACACATCCACAAGACAATTCCCAATCTCGAAGTCACGCAGGAGATTCCGGTGCCGGAGCATCCGGCGCTGACCATCAGCTACGATCACCTCTTGCAACTCGAGCGGAGCAAAGAACTGACAGTCATTCCGATCGGCACGACTCGACGGATTTCAGTCCGTACGCTCCTAGACGGGATTGAGTCAGCGGAAGACAGGTGGAGACGGGAGAGGGGGGACGAGATCCAACCCGTTCTGCTGCCGTCGCCGCAACCTGCTCAAGTTGCCATCGACTCCCGCAACGCCCCTGCCGAAATGGGTCCCGAATACGAAATACTGAGCACTATCCGCGCAAAGCTTGACGCGAAGGCAGAACGCTATGCGCGCACTGTGCTGGGGCTGAACGTGGCTGTGCTGCTCGCGGTGTGGGTAGGAATCATTGTGTTGATCGTGCGGTTGGGATGGGAAATGATGGAACCATGGACCTTTGTAATCGGTGGGTCCGTTTCATTGGGCCAATACGGATATTTCGCATTGACTCGCCGCGAAGTCGGGATTACGCAAATCTATCACGGCATCATCGAAGCGCGCCGTCGCAAGGAGTACTCGCGACTGGGCTTGGGATCAGCCCAAGTGGGGGGTCACCGTACTAACATGGCATCGCCATACGAGAAAAATCGGTAGCCGCTGTCGATCGCCCCCCGATACGCGTCCATCATCGTGTCGTACCCAGCCAGCGCGGCGACGAGCATCAGCAGCGTGGACTTGGGGAGGTGGAAGTTGGTGACGAGGTGGTCGACGGCGCGGAAGCGGTAGGGGGGGCGGATGAAGATGTCGGTCCAGCCCTCGCCGGGGTGCACCACGCCGGCTGCGTCGGTCACGGTCTCCAGCGTGCGCGTGACCGTCGTGCCCACCGCCCAGATCGCGCCGCCGTCGGTGCGGACGGCGTTCAGCGCGTCGGCCGCGTCGGCCGGGACGCTGTACCACTCGCTGTGCATGCGGTGCTGCGCGGGGTCGTCGGTCGCCACCGGGCGGAAGGTGCCGACGCCGACGTGGAGGACGAGGCGGACGATGCGCACGCCCTGCGCCTGGAGCGCGGCGAGCAGTTCCGGCGTGAAGTGCAGCCCCGCCGTGGGCGCGGCGACGGAGCCGCGCTCGCGGGCGTAGACGGTCTGGTAGCGCTCGCGGTCGTCCTCGGTGGCGCGGTGCTGGACGTAGGGCGGGAGCGGCACCTCGCCGTGGCGGTCCAGCGCCTCGGTCAGCGGCAGCTCCGTCAGCAGCCGCACGATGCGCTCGCCGCCGGGGGTGCTCTCGAGGATCTCCACCGACAGCTCGGGGCCGACCTCCACCGTGCGGCCGGGCTTGAGCTTGGCGCCGGGGCGGACGAGCGCCGTCCACACCTTCTCGTCGCCGGCGTGGGGCGTGAGCAGCAGCACCTCGGCCTCGCCGCCGCTGGCGCGCCGGCCGAGGAGGCGCGCGGGGAAGACGCGCGTCTCGTTCAGCACCAGCGCGTCGCCGGGGGGGATATAATCGACAAGGTCCGCGAAAACGCGGTGATCGAGCGCACCGGTGGCGCGGTTCACCACGAGCAGGCGGCTGGCGTCGCGGCGCTCGGCGGGCGACTGCGCGATCCGCTCGGGCGGGAGCTCGAAGTCGTAGTCGGAGGTGCGGAGGCCGCGTTCGCTCATCGCGGAACCGCGGCGCGGACGTGCGAGAGCGCGAAGGGGCGAGGGCGAACGAAGGACAGCGGGGCCAGCACCACGCCGTGCGCGGCGGATGCGCGACGATGCGTGAGGGATGCGCGCCCGGAGGGCCGGGACGCCGCCGCGCGTGACGTATGCCGAGGATCAGGCTGGAAGCCCAGGCGCGGCGGCGGCCCGGCGCGGTTGGCAACAGTGGTATCGTTGCCTACCGCGCGCGCAGCCCGGCCCGGAGCGCAGCGGAGGGACACGCCCACACCACGCCGTTCGGCCATCACGCGTCGAAGAGGTTCGACTGCGGCGGCGGGCCCAGGTCGCGGCCGTCCACCGGCGGCGCGTAGCCGAAGCGGCGGTAGGCGAGCGCGGTGGCCACGCGGCCGCGCGGGGTGCGCATCAGGAAGCCGTTCTGGATCAGGAAGGGCTCGTACACCTCCTCCAGCGTCCCCGCGTCCTCGCTGATCGACACGGCGAGGGTGTTGAGCCCCACGGGCCCGCCGCCGAAGTGCTCGATCAGCGAGCGCAGCACGCGGTTGTCCATCTCGTCGAGGCCGAACTCGTCCACCTCCAGCATCCGCAGCGCGGCGTCGGCGACCTCCACGTCGATCACGCCGTCGGCGCGCATCTGGGCGTAGTCGCGCACGCGGCGCATCAGGCGGTTGGCGACGCGCGGGGTGCCGCGCGAGCGACGCGCGATCTCGTTGGCGCCCTCGGGGGTGCAGGCAACGCCCAGGATCTCGGAGGTGCGCGCCACGATGAAGGCGAGCTGGTCGACCGGGTAGTAGTCCAGCCGCTGCACGATCCCGAAGCGCGCGCGCATCGGCGGGGTGAGCAGGCCGAAGCGCGTGGTGGCCCCCACCAACGTGAAGCGCGGCACGGGCATGGTGATGGTCTGCGCGTGCGGGCCGTCGGAGAGGCGGATGTCGATGCGGTAGTCCTCCATCGCGGGATAGAGGAACTCCTCGATGATCGGGCGCAGCCGGTGGATCTCGTCGATGAAGAGGACGTCGCCCTCGGAGAGGTTGGTGAGCGTGCTCACCAGGTCGGCCGGCTTCTCGAGCACGGGGCCGCTGGTGAGCTTGATGTTCACGTTCATCTCGCGGGCGATCAGCAGCCCCAGCGTGGTCTTCCCCAGCCCCGGCGGGCCGTGCAGCAGCACGTGGTCGAGCGGCTCGGCGCGCCGGAGCGCCGCGTCGATCGCGATCTTCAGCGACTCCTTGGTCTTGGGCTGACCGATGAACTCCGACAGCCGCTGCGGCCGCAGGCTGAGCTCGGCCGTCTCGTCGTCGCCGAGTGCCTGCGGCGTGGTGATCTCGGAGCGGGGCGACGGGTCCAAGGCGCGGCGTCTGGGCTGCGGGAGAGCTTCGGGTGACTGCCGGGAAACTACAGGGGCTGGGGGACGGGGGACAGG
>Ga0190275_10002746_pt1 | contig 12518 bp, 10 predicted proteins | sample Popmic550T_FD_133745 | JGI IMG/M metagenome (GOLD analysis project Ga0190275, IMG submission 133745) | Populus adjacent soil microbial communities from riparian zone of Yellowstone River, Montana, USA - 550 T | ecosystem: Environmental > Terrestrial > Soil > Riparian zone > Trees stand | place... | reverse complement strand
GTGGCCATCCTCGCCTCGATCGTTCCTCGTTCGTCCCCGGACGGAGCCCTCCGCCCGGCCCGCCGCCTCGCTTCCCTCGAGGAGCGTCGCGTGGCCGCCCCCTTCTCCCCATCCACCGACCGATCCGCCGACTGATCCACCGATCCACCGACCGATCCACCGATCCACCGATCCGCCATCCCACCATCACCCGTTCACCCCCCTCACGGCGGCCACCCGTCCATTACGTACGGCGCGGCAGGCGGCCCCAGCACCGTGAGCACCCCCGGCGGCGTCGGGATCCGGTCGCCCATGCGCACCAGCGCCTTGCCGCCGACCTTGACCCCGGAGCTGGCCAGCGGCCCGATCACCACCGGATAGGGGACGCCGGTCACGGAGTTGACCATCATGCAGAGCGACCCCGCCGTGGCCAGCGGCATCCCCCCGGCCGTGACGAAGGGGGGAAAGACGGCGACGATGGTCCCCGAGTCGGGGGCGCCCGCCGCGCCGGGGGCGAGCATCACCATGCAGCCGATGCTGACGGGCATTCCGGGCACGGGCACCTCACATGGAAAAGGACGTCATCCCCTTCACGCTGATCGACATCCCCTGCACCGTGGCCGACACGCCGCCGTTCAGCGTGGCCCCCGCGTTCGCCTTGAGCGACATCTGCGTCCCCGCCTCGGCGTCCAGGGCCATCTTTCCCTTCACCGTCACGTTCTTCCCCTCGATGGTCACGTCGCCCGAGGCGCTGAGGGTGAGGGAGCCCGCCGCCGTCACCGTGATGTCGCCGTTCTGCGCGATGGTGATGCTGGAGCGCCCCGCCGCGATGCGGACCTCGCCCCCGCTCTCCCCCGGCTGGTCGATGACGACCTCGTTCTTTCCCGCCACGGCGCGCACCGTCCCGTCGGTGGCGCGCACCTTCACCTTGGGCGCCAGCTCCAGCAGCGCCTCGCGCGCGGGGGACGCGGAGGAAAGGTTGCGCAGCTCGGCGATCAGCGTCTTGTCGTCCGCCTCGTCCAGGGGGATGCGGGTGATCATCTCGCCCACCTCGTTCAGCGGGGGGCGGCCGCCGTCGTGGTACAGGCGGCCGATGACCACGGGCTGGTTCACGTCGCCCTTGTCGTATGCCACCATCACCAGCTCGCCCACCCGCGGCGCCGCCACGCTGCCGATGTGCTGGGTGGCCACGGGGACGCGCCGGAGGAGGAGGCCGCTGTTCTTGAGGCGGACGTCGCAGCCGTAGTTGTCCTTGTCGCCGCCGGCAGCGTGGGGGCGCACCTCCTCCACCACCCCCAGGTCGGAGGTGCGCAGCCCCGCCAGCTCGTGGCGGACGATGGCCTGGATGACCTCGACGATCCCGCTCATGCGCCTGCCTCCGCCGGCCGGAAGCCGACCGTGGTGGTGAACCCCGCCGCCTTGGTGATGCGGTGCGTCACGCGGCGCACCTGGAACGCGCCGTCGGCGCCCACGTCGCCCGTCTCCTCCAGCCGCACCGCGTCGCCCGGGCGCAGTGTCGGCCGCCCGGCCAGCACCGCCTCGCCCCGCACGGCGCGGCGGGTGAGCTCGGCCAGCGCCGCCCGAGCCGCCGTCCGCGCCGCGTCCGCCGTGCGGAGGACGGGGCGCTCCAGCAGCCGCCTGGCCCCGGAGCCCGCGACGGCGCGGGTGGCGGCGGCGTCGGCCGTGAGCCATCCCCACGACTCGGCGCCCTGCGCCCCGGTGGGGCTCTCGCCGTACGCCTCCACCGACCCGGCCGCCGGCTCGCCCCGGCGCACGTCCAGGGCGATCAGGTCCCGCCCCCGCCGCAGCACGTGCACCCTCTCGCCGTTCCGGAAGCGCTTGAAGACCAGCCGCCCCCGCTCGTCGGCCCAGGCGTCGAAGCCGGCCAGCGCGGCCAGGTCGCGCAGGTGGCGGAGCGCGGAGCGGCGCCCGTCCACCACGTAGGCGGGGAACCGCGGCCCGTCCTCCGCATCGGCCACCGACACCCCCGCCTTCCCGGCCAGGTCGCGGGCGATCTCCCCCGCCGTCTTCGATTCGTACGTCTCCTCCACGAACGTCCGCAGCAGCGGCCCCAGCGCGCCCTCCAGCGTCACCCGCGCGGTGGGGAGCCCCCCCTCCACCGACGCCACCGTCCCCGTGAGCACCTTCGCCAGCCCCGCCGAGCTGTCGGCGTACCCCAGCTCCACCGTGGCCTCGTCGCCCTCGCGGGGGCGCAGGCCGCCCACCTGGCCCAGGACGAGCACCGCCGCGTCGGCGGGGGCGTCCACCCCCAGCGAGACGGAGAGCGCCACCAGGGTGCTGGCGCGCGGCTCGTCGGTGGTGTCCACCGTGCGGCCGCCGATGGTGAGCCTGTACGCGGGGCGCAGCATTCGTCGTCTCCTCAGCCGAAGGCCTCGACGCGGCGGCGGACGTCCTCCGCGGCGGCGTGCAGCTCCGGGCGGTCCGCGGGGGGCGCGGCCGCGACCAGCGCCTCCAGCTTGGCGGCGACCGCCGGGTCGCCGCTGAGCGCCAGGGCCCGGGAAGCCACCTCGCGCTGGTAGGGATCCGGCGTGCCCAGGGCGAGGGGAAGGAGCGCGTCGCTCACCTCCGGGCCGCCCATCTCGCCCACGTACATCGCCACCCCTGCCGTCATCCACCGCGGCCACGCGGGCCAGAGCTTCATGAGGTACGCGGCCAGCCCTGCGGCGACCGTGGAGCCGTAGTGCTTCTTGAGGTAGCTGTAGACGTAGAGCGGCGAGGGGCCGCCCTGCACGGTGCGCGCGCCCTCGTGCTCCATCGCCTCCAACTCCGCGAGCACGCGGGCCAGCGCCCCGTCCTGCTCCAGCCGCGCCGCCAGCGCGCGCGCCACCAGCGCGTCGGCGCCTTCCTCGGCTTCGGCGCGCGCGCGGACCAGGGCCAGGGCCTCGCCGCCGGCCTGCAGCAGCCGCCGCTCCGCCGCCAGGAACGCCGCGCCGGAGCTGGCCAGCGCGTCGCGGTACGCCTGTTCGATCATCGTCCACACCCTCTCAGAACTCGGTCTGCTCCCACCACGGCGTGGCGGGTGCCCGGCGGCGGGAGTTGGTGCCGCAGTGCACCTCGCCCGCGGCCACGTGGTAGGAGTCGAAGTCGTCCACGAAGTGGATCTGCGACGGCTGGTAGCCGATCGTCCCGAACCTGCGGACCACCTCTGCCTCCACCTGGTCCGCCCCGCCCAGCACCGGGCCGAACGGCCTGGCCATGGCCAGGTGGTGGCCGGCGAAGGTCGTTCCCGTCAGGCACAGCAGGTTGACCATCCCCGGGATCAGCGCCTCGAAGTCGGGGGGGAGCGTGGCATCGTTCCTCCGCGGCGACCATCGCGACTCCTCGAAGAGCGAGGGGATGCGCAGCACGTCGGCGACCGGGTCCAGCCCCAGCTGGATGACCAGCACGGAGAGCACGTTCTCGATCTTCCGCTGCACGATCAGCCGGTTGTCGTCCAGCAGCGCGGTGTCGGCCAGGAGCTCGTCCACCGTCCGCTCCTCGAAGGGCGAGGTGGTCTTTCCCGTGAACAGCGTCAGGCCGCCGTTGCCGGCCGTGCTCAGGCCGCGCAGCAGCTGCACGCACGACGGCGTGTCGGCCACCACCAGGCGGAACGGCTTGCCGCTGGTGGCGGGGACGAAGCTCAGGAACTCGTCCACGTGTCCCACCGCCAGCCAGGAGGTGTCGATGGCGAACGGGCTCTGCACGGCCTGCGCGCGCAGGAACGCCAGAAAGTCGGGGTTGAACGGCTCCACCGGGAACGAACCGATCGCGGGCCTCCCCCCACCGAAGTAGATGCGCCCCAGCTTGAACTCGCGCCCGCCCACGGTCACCGGCGGAGAGACCTCCAGGTTGCCGTGCGAATCGAAGGTGTTCTCGCCGGTGGTGGTGGACACCCGCAGGAAGCCGTAGTCGGGGCCGAAGAGCTCGTTGCGGGCGTAGGGGTTCAGCCCGCGCGTGCGGACGGCGTCCAGCGCCACGGACAGGCTGCGGCCCGGCATGGTGCTCACCCCGATCTCCACCGTGTCCTGCACCCACTGGTCGATGCGCCCGGCCTCCAGGTACCCACCCACGTTCGTCCTGCGGAGCGGCACGGACGCCGCCTGCGTCGCCTGCTCCAGGTCCACCAGGAAGGCGGCGTTGAACGCGCCCTCCATCACGTACACCTCCTGGGTGACGTCCAGGTGCGAGGGCATGATCCAGGGGGCCACGCGCACCTTCACGTCGTCGCGGAGGATCTCCGTCGTCCCCTGGCGCAGCACCAGGGCGATGCGGATCTCCCCGTCGAAGCCGGGCTCGGGGTAGGTGACGCCCTCCATCCCCAGCTCCACGTCCTGGGTGGCGGCGTTGGTCACCACGTGCTCGGCGGGGAGCGGCCCGGGCCCCGCCACCGCCGCGGCCCCGGCAGCGCGCGCGGCGAAGATGCGCACCCGGTCGCGCGGGTCGGGAACCAGCACCAGGCTCACCCCGGCGGGGAGGGTGCCGCAGGCGCGCACCACCAGCGGCGCCAGGTCCTGCGCGTCGGCGGCGCCGTCGACCACGGTGTTGCGATTGTCCTCGGTGCCGCTGGAATCGTCGTCGTCCAGGTTGCAGAGGATGACCGCCCCCCGCTGCCCCACGCCGAAGTCCCAGGTGTTGCGGTCGCCCTCGTCGGCCTCCACGGTGCCGTCGCGGTCGGCGTCCACGTCCAGCCGCACGCGCACGGCCACGATCCGCACCGTCCGCGTGACCCCGGCCACGGTGGCGGAGACCTCGGTGTCGCCCGGGTCGTCGCGCGGCACCCGCCGGCGCAGGGGGTCGTCCATGGCCTCGCCCCCCTCCCACGCCACCAGGTCGTCGGGAACCACGATCGGGTCGGGAGAGACCAGCGCCTGCACGATCAAGGCGTCGGCAGAGGTGGGCACCACAAAGGTGGGCGGGGTGGACCCCGGGAGAAGGATGCCCCCGGGGACGGCCAGCTCGAAGTCCACTACGTAAATGAAGGCCCAGCTCTCGATGGCCCGCGCGCCGCCGCTCTGCGCCAGGCGCGCCACCACCTCCGTGCGCCCGGCGTCGGCGCGCGTGACCAGGCGCTGCGTGGAGGCGGCCCCCTCCACCCCGCCGCGCATGCTGAAGCCGGGGCCGGGCGTCACCCCCTGCGGGAGCAGCGCGTCCACCACCACGGGGTCCGCCGCCGCGTCGCGGATGGCCACGAAGCGGTGGCCGGGAACGCCGCCGAAGGAGTGCGCGCCCTGCACGTTCATGAAGATGCGGCCGCAGTTTCCCCTCGCGTTGTGCGCCGCCCGGGCTTGGTCCACCTCGTCCGCCAGCAACCGGCGGTTGGCGGTGGACTCGGGCGAGAACATGAGCTGCCGGCGCGACGCGCTGCCGGCGTCCTGCAACTCCAGGTAGTGCCCCAGGTGGTGTGCCAGGATCACCCCCTGCTCGTCGGCGTCGGGGGCGCGCTCCATCGTCGGCGCGCCCATGGAGGGGTGGACGGCCACCCGGTCCCCGGCCGCCACCGCGTCCACTTGGAAGAGGGGCTCGTCGGCCGCGTTCACCACCTGCGCGGCCACGGTCCGCCCGGCGTCGCCGGTGGTCTCGGTGCTGCCGAACAAGAAGAGGTTCACCAGGTTGGGGGTGGTGGCCAGGGAGGCCATCGGGTCGGCCTCGTCCGCGGTCACGTGGCACTCGGTCACCCCCGCCGTGGCGAAGGTCTCGCGCACCACGTGGTCCAGCTCGAAGCGGATCCGCCCCCGCCGCCACACCTGGTTCGCGCGGGCGAGCAGCGCCTCCACGGCGGCCTGGTCGGCGCTCGTGCGCTGGGGGCGGGGCGTGGCGGGATTGGCGGGGTCGGGGCAGGTGCGCACCTCGCGCGTGTCGGGGTGCAGCGCCGTCATCAGGTGGGCGATCACGGGAAGGCGGATCTCGCGCAGCACGGGGTCGCGCAGGATCACCACGCTGATCTCCCCGTCCACCAGGAGCGTCTTGCACACCCCCGGGCCGGTGGACGAGGCGTCGGCCTCCTCCTCCAGCCGTGCCAGCACCCCCTCGCGCACCTCCAGCACGAAGACGCCGGCGCGGTGCGTCTCGGGGACCACGAAGGTCCCGTCCGCCAGGGTCTCGGCCTCCCGCGGTTCGCCGCTGCCGAGCTCGTCCCGCTTGAACGCGCCCTCGCCGGTGATGAGCACGAAGCGCGTGACCCCGCCGGGCGTCAGCACGGTCGTCCCGTCCGGCTGCTCCACCTCGCGCTGGATGCGCACCGTCACGTTGATCTGGGCGCTGTCGGCGTGCTCCACGGTCCAGGCGGGCGGGGCCGACGTGTCGCGGGAGATGAAGCAGGTGCGACTGGACGCAGGGTCTCCCACGCACCACTGGGCGGGGGTGCGGCCGGGCGGGGGAAGGTGCCAGGTGTCGGGGACGCGCACCTCGCACGGGAGCGCGGTGTCGGTGACGAAGAGGAGCTCGGTACGGCGGTTGGGGCGGTGCGCCCGGTCCACGGGGAGCACCGGGTCCTCCTCGCCGCACCCCAGCCACTCCAGGATGCTGTCCGCGCAGTTGGGGAGAAAGCGGTCCCGCGGCACCGCCGGGGCGTCGTCGGCCAGGTACTCCAGGATCAGGGCGCGCCACACGTCGTCGTCCACGGTGGTGCCGGGGGGGAGCTCGTGGTCGCAGCGGAAGCCGCGCACGGCCTCGTTGGTGATGGGACCGTGGATGCCGTCGATGCGTCCCGGGTAGTAGCCCAGCTCCTGCAGCATCTGCTGGTACTCGCGGATCGCCCAGGTGTCCTTCTCGGTGCGGTGGCGCACCGTGCGCCGCTGGCGGATGGCCGTCCACTCGTCCACGGCGCGCTGGGGGTCCGTGACGAAGTCGAGCGAGGAAAAGACGGTGCGGGCGCGGCGCTCGGAGAGCGACTGGTTGTACGGCTCGTCGTCCACCTTGTCGGTGTGGCCCACCACCACCAGGTTCTCGGAGGGGTGCGCGTCGGAGTACTCCGCGGCGCGCCGGAGCACTTCGCGCATGCACGGCTCCACGAACGCGCTGTTGAAGCGGAAGCTGAGGGTAAAGGCCCGCGCCACCCCCGCGGCGCGCACCAGCCGCAGCTGCACGCGCGTGGTCCTGCCGATCTCGATGGCGGCGGTCTCGGCATCGGCCATCACCGGCTGCGCCACCGTCCCGCGCACGGTGTAGCTCCCCTCGGCCAGGCCGCTCAGGGTCCAGAGGTTCCCCTCCCGGTCGGGGAGCGCGTGCACGGACGACGACGGCGCCCCCAGCGGCCCCTCGGCGGTGACGGTCACGCGCCCCATGTCGAAGCCGGGCTCGCCCTCGACGACCACCTCCACCTCCAGCGTCCCCGTCTCCGGAACGACGCCGTCATCGACGCCGCCCCCACCGCCTTCGTTCTCGCCGGGAGGCGGGGTCTCGGGCTCCGGGGGCGGGTTGAACTCGCGGAGCAGGAAGGCGTACTCGAAGCGCTCCGGCTTTCCCGCCAGCTCGCGCACGTCCAGCTCCTCCACCAGCACGCGGCTCACCCGGGTGGCGGTGGCGATGTCGGCCACGAAGTCCACCGGCTCCGTCTGGCGCAGCTTGTCGCGCAGCTGCTCCAGCCCGTCGCGCGCCTCCGGCCCCGTGACAACCCCGGTGACGGCCACGCGGGCGGCGCGGCGCCCCATCCGCTGCAGCAGGTCGCCGTCCAGCCCGGGCACGGCGTGGCGGACCAGCGCCTGGCTGTCCTCCACGTCGATGCACTGCGCCAGCGGCAGTTCCAGCTCGTCCAGCAGCGTCTTCGAGGCCATGCGGCGGAAGCGGGGTGAGGTTCCGGGTGCGTGGGGCGGACTGCGCGCGGTCAGGCCGGCGCCTTCAGGCCTTCCAGCGCCTGCGTGATGGCCGGGATCAGGAGGCGGATCTGCTGCAGGACCTCGGCGATGTCCTCCACCGCGTCCAACGCCTCGCCCAGGCCCTCGGGGGGATCGAACATCTGCGTGGCGCCCTCGAGCAGGTTCCTGACCTCGCCCACGAAGGTCGGGACCTGGGTCAGGGCGGTGTCCAGGTTCAGGTTGTCGAGCTCGGTGTCCAGCTGGGTCATCAGCCCCACCAGCTGGTCGATCAGCGCGTTGATCTGCGGGAACTGCGCGCCGATCGTCCGGATCGCCTCCGCCACCGTGCCGAAGGCGGGGCTGGTCAGGAAGCCGTTGAAGCCGCTCAGCGCGTCGCGTACGGCTACGATCGGGTTGTTGTCGTCCGGCATCGGGCACTCTCCATCGCTATGGGAATCCGCCCCGCGGTCGCGGGACCACCGCCGCTCAACCCGCCGCGCCGCGCAGCCGGGCGATCAGCCCCTGCAGCACCCCCACGAACGGCTCCAGCCCGGTCACCAGGAAGGGCGCGAGGTCCAGCGCGGCGGCAAGGCCGTCCGCGAAGCCTCCGGCATCTTCCAGCACCGCCGCGTCCACCGCCGCGGTCCCCTCCGGCTCCACCGGCTCCTGGTGCTCGCTCAGGCTCAGCGCGTACATCCAGCGCTGGGGCTTTCCCGCCAGCTCCTCCACCCGCAGCCCGGTGATGGAGACGCGCTCCACGCGGGCGCCGGCGTCCACGTCGGCGGTAAAGACGGCGGGGGTCCCCTGGCGAAAGCGGTCCGCCAGGCGCTCCACGAACTCCGCCGCGTCCGGCCCGGCGGCCACGCCCCAGACGGTGAAGCGCGAGGGGCGGCGGCCCATGTCCTGGAGCAGGCTGCCGTCCATCCCGGGGGCGCGGTGCTCGGCCAGCTCCCGCCGCTCGGCCAGGGCCGCCTCCTGCACCTGCGGCAGCTCCAGGTCGTCCAGCATCGGCCGCACGCTCGCCTCCGGGGCTAGACGTCGATCCCGTGGCGGCGCACCTCGTCGTCGAGGATGCGCCGGATGCGTCCGGCCAGGACGTCCAGCTCGCCGCCCGGATCCCCCTCTCCCTCCCTCGCCCCGCCCAGGAACCAGGGGAGCGGCACCGCGCCCGTCCCCAGCGCGGGGAGCCCGGCCTCTTCCGGCGCCTCTCCCGCGGCCGCGGCCTCCCCCGGCACCCCCGGCGCGGGAGAGACCGCGCCGCCGATCCCCGCGGGCGCACCCGGCGGCGGCGTGAGCGCGCGGACGGCGTCGATCAGCCATCCCGCGGGGGCCGGCGCCTCGTCCACGGCCCCGCCCTCGAGCGCCGGTGCCGGGCGCCGCACCGCCGCACGGGCAAAGGTGCTCGGCGAGGGGACCGCGCCGCGCGTCGGTCCGGGATCCGCCGGCCAGCCGGGATGCGGCGCGCGGACGGCCTCACCCGTGTCCGCGGCGTCCGCGGCGGGTGGGGACGCGTCGGGCGCGGGGGCGCCGTGAGTCGCGGGCGCGGTGCGATCCGCCGCCGGTGCTCCGCCGGACCCGCCCATCCGCGCGCCCCGCTCCGGCCAGGCGAGCACCGCCGGCCACCCGCGCCAGCGGTCCGTGTCCGGGCGGCCGGGGCGGACGGCGGCGCCCGTCGCATCCTCCTCTGCGGCGCGTACGGCGGGCGGAGCGGAGGACAGGGACTCGCCCTCGCGAGCATGCTGGGGACGGGGGAACGGGACGAGCGACGCATCGGCACCGTGGACTTCCCCGTCGGCCGCGGATGCGGAGGGCGCAGGGCGCGGACGGTGGAGGAGCGGAGAAAGGGACGCATCGGCGCCGTGCCCGGATCCCCCGTCGGCCGGGGGCGCGGAGGGCGCAAGGCGCGGACGGCGGAGGAGCGGAGCGGGGGACGCATCGGCGCCGTGGCCGGATCCCCCGTCCGCCGCGGGCGCGGAGGGCGCGAGGTGCGGACGGCGGAGGAGCGGAGCGGGGGACGCAGCGGCGCCGTCCCCGGCCCGCTCCGCCTCCGCTGCCGTGCCCGGGAAGGCGCGGGACCGCGGGGATGGGGATCCGGCCGGCGCGCCGGCGCCGCGTTCGGGACGCGCCACCGGCCGCGGGCGCGACGCACCGCGCATCCGCCCAGCCAGGCGTGCGAGCACCGCCGCCGGCGCGGCGGGGCCGTCCAGCGGCGACGCCCACTCCGCGGCCAGCCGCGCGAGGCGCCCGGCGGCGCGATCCATAGCCCGCGAAGCGGAACCGCGGTCGGCGGGACCGTCTTCCACCGCGTCCCAGGACGAGGGCGTCGGCGCCGCGAGGCGGTCGTCCGCCCAAGCCGAAGCCGCACCGTCGCTCCGCGCGGAGCCCGGACCGCCGGCCGCGGATGCGAGGGGCGGACCTCCCGCCGGCGTACGCTCGACCGGCGGCGCGTTGCGCTCTCCTCGCCCGCCCCGCGGAACGGCTGACGCCCCGCGTGGGAGCCGCCGTCCCGCCGCCGCCAGCCATTCGCTCCACGCGCGCTCCGCCCCGGCCGGCCCCTCGCCGGCGCCGCGGCTGGCGCGGGCGGCGGCGCGGCCCGCCAGCGCCCCCTGCAGCCGGTCGCGGACGGCGAGGATCGGCAGCGCGCCCGGGGACGGCGTCCACGCCCGCCGCTCTCGCGCGAGCAGAGGGAGGAGCAGGAGCGCTTCGCGCGCGGTTTCACGCGACGCTGGAGGGATCGGTGCCGAGCGTTCGGCATCCGCCTCGGACGGCATCCACGCACGCCGTCCGGCCGCATCCCGCACGAACGGGGACGCGGTACTGCCGGCGACGCGATCGAAGCGGGGATCGAGCGGTGGGACCGGTCCCGCCAGGCGCCGCAGGAGCGGCTCCCCGGCACGGCGCGCGAGGACGCCCGGATCGGCCGTCCGCGCGGCATCACCGGCCGCGGCGGCCGGGGAGAAGGCGCGTCGGGGGGAGGAAGGGGCGCGGGGCGCGCGGGACGCGGATCGTTCGCGCGGCGCGGCCGGCGCGCGGGAAGCGAGCGGCGGCGCCTGGGGGGCGGGGACCCTCCGGGGCGTGGCGGCGGGGGCGGGCTCGCCGGGAGCCGCGCGGGGGGGGAGCACGGCCAGCTGGCCGAGCGCCGCGCCCCAAGGCGGGCCGGGGCGCAGCGGCGGGGGCGGCCCGGCCAGCGGGCCGATCCACCCGGCGCCGCGGTCGACGGCGCCCAGGCGCCGGGCCGCGCGGCCGGCGTGCCGCAGCCAGTGCGCCGGGGCGCCGGCCGCGTCCAGCAGGCGGAGGGTGCGCCGCTTCACGCCGCCTCCCCGCCCCCATGCACCATCTGCAGGTAGAGCAGGATCTGCCCCACCGTCATCCCGCTCACGTCCTCGGGCGTCCACCCGAACTCGCGCGCCAGCACGAAGCAGGCGCGGGCCAGCGGCGCCTGCACCAGCTCCTCCAGCGCGTCGCGCGGCGTATCGATCCCCGAAAGCTCGTCGATGCGCTCCACCAGAAAGCGCGCCAGGCCGGCGGGAAGCTGCGACACCTCCTCCACCCGCAGCGCCGGCTCCACCAGCGCCTGGCTGATCATGAGCGCGGCCGAGAGCCCGTCGTCGTCGCGCGCCGCCTGCCCGATGCGCTGCAGGTCGCGCACGGTGAGCGGGCGCACCACCACGCGCGCGTCGCCCGCCGCCAGCTCCGGCGGCAGCAGCGCCGCCGGCACCTGCAGCTCGTGGGTGAGCGTCCCGCCCGCCAGCAGGTCCTCGGCCGAGAGCGGCATGGCTCAGGCCCCCTCGACGTCGGCGACGGTGATGAAGAGCCCCTTGAAGGTGACCGCCTCCATCACGAAGTCCGCCTCGGGAAGCGAGTACGACCAGTTCTCGAACTTCACCCCGTGCACCGTGATGGTGCTGCTGGTCCCCGGCACCGCCGGGTCCGTCACGTCCAGCATCAGGTTGAAAGAGGGCTGCGGATACGGCTCCGCCTGGCGCTCGGGCAGCGCGCCCACGCCCAGCAGCAGCCGCAGGAGGCCGCCGTTGATGTAGGCGCGGTCCAGCTTTCCGCTCACGTGGATGTTGCCGGGGCGCAGCGCCACCGGGTGGCGCCGGCCGATCTCGTGGAACGTCTCCAGCTCGGTGCGGACGAAGACCTCCACGTTGCTGGCTCGTCCCACCGGCGCCAGCTGGTAGAAGGTGACGATCTCCTCGGCCGCCTGTCCCTCGGGCGTGGCTTCCACCGCCAGCGTCAGGGTGGCGTCCGTGCCGCGGAACACGTTGGTGTTGGGCATTGCCGTCTCTCCTTAGCCGAGGAACATGGTGACCTTGATGTAGTCGATGCTGAAGGTGGGCTTGACCGTCATGGTCACCCGCGCGATCCCGCGGATCTCCTCGTCGCGGGTGGCGGTGACGCTCAGCTCGTACGCCGTCAGCATCTCGTCGTCCACCATGGAGGCCAGGAAGCCGTTGATGGACCCCGAGAGCGCCTTGCGCACCCGGTCGTTGTTCAGCAGGCCGATGAACGGCTGCGACGCGGAGCGCACGCCGAACTTGGCGTAGTCCACGATCCGCCGGGTGGTGATCTGCCTGAAGGCGCCGTCGTCGGTGGTGATCCCCTTGACCACCCGCACCCCGTTGCGCTCCTCCAGCGCCAGCACCCGGTTCTGGACCATCAGCTCCAGCTGGGCGGACGTCGGTTTGGGCCACACCCCCGCCACCGCCACCACCTTGTTGGTCAGGCTCTGGTGCGGGCTGC
>Ga0190275_10002745_pt1 | contig 12521 bp, 16 predicted proteins | sample Popmic550T_FD_133745 | JGI IMG/M metagenome (GOLD analysis project Ga0190275, IMG submission 133745) | Populus adjacent soil microbial communities from riparian zone of Yellowstone River, Montana, USA - 550 T | ecosystem: Environmental > Terrestrial > Soil > Riparian zone > Trees stand | place... | reverse complement strand
TACCAGTCCGGTGTGGGACAGCCATTTGACCAGTTAGTTGGTGGCAAGACCGATACGCTTCATGGCGAAAGGGTGCGGGTTCGTGGGGTCGTTAGGTCGCTCTACGATGGACGATTCATCGAGCCAGCAGTACGTCATGGCGGCGGGCGCTACTGGGACATGGGGCTTAGCACTGTGATTGAAGTGGAGGGGTCGACACGCGATTTTCCCAATTTGCTTCTGCTTACGCCCAAACGTGTTATTCCATTCAGCCTCGGACAACTGACTAGCGCGGGTATCCATCCAGAGCAGCAAAAGATTCTTGTCGTAAAGGGCACTGTTGCTCCCAGAGCCGCCTATGAACCTGTTTCAGCACACATTATCGAAGTCGATAGCGCTGGAGTCACGGCGGTCAACCCGAAGCGGTTTGACTTCATCCATGTGCGTTCGGGTCTCTGGGGACTGTCTAGCAAATAGATCAGGCGCGTGTGCTTTCGTCGTTGTGCGTCATCAAAATACACTTGGGAAGCGCAATCAAGCAGTTAAACGTGAGCTTGTCACGACCGTTGAAATCTATTGGATAGGATCGGAGCGATGGGTTCCCTCATGTTAGCGGTCGTTACGTACATCCGTGCATTCTTCGTACCGCGCCACAAGCTCGCCTTGGAAGCGGCTGCTCTGCGGCAGCAACTCGCCGTTTTCAAAAAGGAAGCAACCTCGGCCAAGGCTCAGCCGCGCGGACCGACTCTTCTGGACCACGCTACGGCGACTGTATTCGGATTGGGCTGATGCGCTCATCTTGGTCAGACCGGAAACGGTGGTGTCCTGGCATCGCGCTGGCTTCCGTCTGTTCTGGCGGTGGAGGTCTCGCCAACCTGGGCGGCCCAAGATGACTCTCGAGATCCGCGAACTGATCCGGCGTATGAAAGCCGAGAATCCGACATGGGGAGCGCCGCGCATCCATGGCGAACTGCTCCAACTCGGGTTGGACGTGTCCGAACCAACGGTTTCTCGCTACCTGCAAGGTCTGAAGCGACGACATGACAAGAATAAGGCTAAGCGGTGGCTCGCATTCCTCAACAACCATCGCGAGATCATCGCCGCCTTCGACTTCTTCACGGTTCCCACACTGAAGTTCCGGACTCTTTATTGCTTCTTCGTCATCGAACACGGCCGGCGAAGAGTTCTGCACTTCAACTGCACGGAACATCCCACCAGCAATTGGATTGTCCAGCAGCTACGGGAGGCTCTACCACTGCCCTGCCCTTACCGCTATGTTCTGTTCGATCGCGATGCGAAGTTCGGAAGTGAGGTTCACGCCTTTCTGGAGTCGAGCGGCGTCACACCGAAACGAACGACCGTGCGAAGCCCTTGGCAAAACGGGACTGCTGAACGTTGGGTTGGCAGTGTTCGCCGCGAGTTACTTGACCATGTCATCCCGCTCAACGAGACCCACCTTCGACGGCTTGGGCGTGAGTATATTGCCTACTATCACGAAGACCGAACCCACATTGGGCTGCAGAAGAACACGCCAGTCGGTCGGACCATCGAGACAAGACCAACCCGATCAAGCAGAATCGTGCCTCAGCCCCGCATCGGTGGTCTTCACCATCGCTACACCTGGACAGAAGCAGCCTAACCGAGCGGGTAAATCGCATCCTAATAACAAAGCTACAGTTGGGATACGCTCGACACCGGCTTCCATTCAGATCGCCGGGTGAACCACGCACACTGGCGCCGCCACTATCGAGCGCCCGTCAACTTGCTTGGCCACATGAAGCATGCGGTCGCTGCGCGGAACTGAGTTCTGATGACCCACAGCGAGCGGCTGAAGATGCATCAGCCGGCCATCTAACCTGGCAGCAAGCACACCAGTCTAAGCGGTTGATTGTATGTTCGCCGCGTGCGGTGAGAAAGCAAGCTATCGAGCCATAGATGTGGGCGTTCTGCTCGAAACCACTGCAATACGGGTTTAGACCCAATCCGGGGAGAACCCGCAAGCGATTGAAATCAAGAGGGTTATGGAGCCACCCGCCGGGATTGAACCGGCGACCTGCTGATTACGAATTCGCGTGCGAACCGTATGTTATTGCGTTTCTGTGCGGCGGACGTGCGAATCTCAGCCCTGCGCGGTCCTCCACGGCGAATTGTGAACAACTAGTTGCACATAACGTGCAAGGAGGAGCTGGAGTCTCGCCGGTCCTCTAAACGAGGTACCAGTCTGGCCAGCTTTGTACGTGTGCAGCACGTAAAGCCCTCAGTCTGCAAACTTGCACTCGAAAACAATATAGAACTAGTCGCTTCCAAACGCCAGCGCAGGCGAATCGAGTCTATCGAACTCGTCCGAAAAGAACGAGACGAGCAGCGGCAGATGCTGGTATTCAACTCCCGCCCGTTCGTCCTCTGTGGCTTGCCCATTCGCCGCCCGCCAACCGGAGCTCTGCATCACGTCCGTCGGAACGGTCGGTTCAAGCTCGAAGTCGTCGCACATCCGGAGTACGGCCTCCCATTCGGGCAAGACCGGCTCATACCCCTCTGGGTAGCGACGCTTGCTGTGCGACAGAAGAGTCGGACCGTTCTGTTCCGATCGGCCGCTGAGATTCTCCAGGAGTTCGATCTCCCGAGAGATGGGCCGCACTACCGCCGACTTGTTGAGGGCTTTAAACGGATCTTTACCAGCACTATCTACTTCGGCACAGAGTCGCCCGCAGGGAAGCAAGAGGTCTGGGATAGTCGTCGATTCTACTTTTTCGACCGGCTGCGAATCTGGTGCAACCGTACTCCGGAGGAAGAATTGCCAGAGCCGCGGGGCGGCTGCAATATCATCAGCCTAAGTGAGTCCTTCTGGCAAGAGATTGAAGCCCACCCGATTCCCGTCGACAATCGGGTTGTTCGAGAGCTGACGAACATACCTGGCTGCCTCGACCTGTACATGTGGCTCTGCTGGAGATGTTTTCAGGCGAAGCGGACGGAAAACATCCCTCTGTTTGGGAGCTCTGGGTTAGCATCGCAATTAGGTGTTGTTGATTACAGCCGCGATCGGAATTTTCGCAAGCGGCTCCGGGATTGGCTGAAGCTTATCGTCCTCTACTGGCCGGATTGCCCAGCAAGAGTCACAGCAGATGGTATGGCGCTGTCAGTCGGATCAAGCTGCGGTATTAATCCGGCTAACTCCAGCCGGACTATCGTAAATGGCTTAGGGGGGCTGGCGCTGTGAGCAGCTCATGCGTCTCGGACGCTTTCCGCCGAATCTCACTTGCTCAGATCGACTCTGTAGTCGCCGCTGAGCTCGGCCCGGGTCAAAGGGAACGCTCAACCGGCGGTTTTCAACCGACAAATTGCAATGTACCTCGCGAAGCATGTGGGACGTTGGAGTACCAGTCGAATAGGCCGCTACGACCATGGGCGCGACCACTCAACCGTATGCCACGCGATCAACAAAGTTGAACGGTTGAAGGCTACGGACCCGAAAGTCTGTGCACTGGTGGAAAGCCTCGCGGCGAAAGTCGCAGAATCATCCATTAGAACAGAAGGCGGTATTCACAAGCGGGCGTTAGTTGGGCTGCCGTCTCTTTCGGGGCGGCCGGACTGGATCGATGAACGGTAGTGTTGCAAGGATCTACAAGGGCGGGGTTGATAGGCTGAAGAGGCACAATGAGCGGGCGACCGTGGTTGTTCAAGTGGCGGCAGTTTGAAGCCGGAGATTATCGTATGCGCCGTCCGTTGGTATCTCCGTTACAGCCTGTCATATCGCGAAGTCCAGGAACTGCTGGCCGAGCGCGGCATTAACGTTGACCATTCAACAATCTGGCGATGGGTCCAGCGCTACGCACCCGAGCTGGCGTTTCGCCAGCAAGCCCACCTGAAGCCGACGAACAAGAGCTGGCGCGTGGACGAAACGTACGTTAGGGTGAAGGGCGAATGGTGCTATCTGTACCGCGCTGTAGACTCTGAAGGTGCGACCGTTGAGTTCTTCTTGTCAGCGTTTCGCGACAAAGAGTCCGCCCAAAGCCTGTTCCGCCCGGCCATCCGTCACGGCGCTCCTGCACCACGCGTCATCAACACCGATCTCGCACCAACCTACCCGGCGGCAATTGCGGGCCTGCAGCGCTCAGGCAATCTGCCGCGCCGATGCCGGCACCGACCAGTGCAGTACCTCAACAACATCGTGGAGCAAGATCACCGCTTTGTGAAGAAGCGTATTGTGGCAAAGCAAGGGTTTCGGGCGTTCGGATCAGCGCGGCGCACGGTAGACGGTTATGAAGCAATCCATAGAATGAGGAAAGGGCAGGTGCGTTGGTTACCAGCGCGCGACATTGTGCGCCACAACCTCTACATCGACCGCCTCTTCGGCCTCGTTCGTTGACAGACTCTCAAGCTCCCGGGTACCGCGCCCAATCTAACGGGACGGTCGGAATCCTTGCAACACAACCGAATCTCTTGTGGCTGATGAGCCACGATTGAATGATCGGAACGGTCATCCAGAGCGTTGCGGTCATGCCATGGATTAAATGCGCTTTGTCTGTGCTGCCAAGCTTGCTAAGAAACGATGGCCAGAAGGCGCCCCACTCCTTCCGTAGGCGCAATGCACAGCACAGGCGTTCTGCCCTTTTGAATAATTGTCGCGACATCGGTCCAACTACAACTCGGCCGACACCCAGCAACTTGGGGAAACGCTAACGTTTTGCGTTGTCGGTGCGGCCAGTTCGGGTACCTGGATTTAACCGATCCTTTGATATTGTTAAACGCTCATTCCGGTAGCGGGAGTTGAATGGCTTGGACCTGCCCTACGAACTCACACTTCAGTCAGCGGCAATCAACCGGTAGTTGTTGCACCGCAGGTTGTGCAACTTCATGGCGGATGAGCCTCCATCCGGATCTGCCGAAGGAGGCTCATTGCCCAAAACAGTTGACATCGGCCCCCGACCGCAGCAAACTGTCCTCTAATCGTTGTAAAGGAGGCGTTGTGTCTGCCAGAAGTGCTGTTTTAACTGCCCTGCTCATCGCTGGCCTGGTGGTAAGCGCTCCCAGCGTAACCGCAGCAACAATCAGACTGACCGAAGTCGGAACTCCAACTTGGACGCCGGTCGATTTCCACATATTTACAGCACCCGTTGGGACTGCCGCGACCGGCTATGTCGAAATCGACCAGCCCCTGGCCAGCCTGCTGCCGCTCCCTGAGCATGCGTCCCATCCCGACCTCGGCATCGGCCCGGGCACGCCGCACAATCCGCCGTACGATCAGGAACTGGCTAACGGCGTGGGCAACGCAGGGTTGGTGGATCAGTCAGTATTCCTGCCCAGCGAGTTCTCGAATGGTATGGGTGTTTACGTGGTTTTTATGGTGGTCCCGCGGGCCGGCGCTCCCACAGGATCCTCGCCAGACTTTGCGTCGGGCCCCATCATCCCGAACAGTCTGTTTCCGATGCAATCCTCCGCGGAAACGCATCGGAACGGAGCGCTCTTCAGCGCGCCGTTCGGGTTTACCGTGCCGCCGCTGGATGCGATCAACCCGCCCTTTCCAGTCGAAGGCCACAGTCATTTTCCACTGTTCTTTATCGAGAACTTCGACTCGGCTTTGCAACCCCAACTCGGCCCGGCAGGCAATTACGAGCTGATGGTTACGTTGACCGACACAGCGGGCAATGGGTGGCAAGCGACGGTTCCATACCAGGTGGTCCCGGAACCACAAACCGCGGTTACCCTCGGGTTGGGGTTGCTGGCGTGCGTCGTTGGAGCCAGGCGCTACCGTAGACTTGCCATTTTTGAAACAACGCCACAGCGTTAAACCGGCGAGGCAGGGAAGTTAAACAGAACAGGAAGTCTGTTTGAGCGTGCTCTCCAGCGCCCTGCATGCGCAACAATAGAAACATGGAGCAAGCGATCACCAGGGATCCTGACGTGATGCACGGCACGCCAGTGTTCCGTGGGACCCGTGTGCCCGTTCAAACGTTATTTGAGTATCTCGAAGGTGGCGATACGCTTGAGAACTTCCTCGAGGGATTCCCAACCGTAAGCCGCGAACTCGCAATTCAAGCCCTGGAAGAAGCGAAGCACTTGCTCCTTGCGCGCATCTGATGCGCATCTTATTGGACGAGTGCGTTGATGAGCGTCTACGCCATTTCTTTCATGAACACGACTGTCAAACGACCCGTTTTGCCGGCTTTGCTGGCCTTAAGAATGGAGCTCTCTTGATAGCTGCTGAAGCAGCGGGATTTGAGGTCATCGTGACAGTAGATCAACACATCCCCGACCAACAGAGCCTAGCACACCGACAGATCTCACTAGTGATCCTGTGCGGTCAAACCAATCGCCTGCAGGATCTGAAGTTGCTTGTCCCTGCGACGCTTGAGGCACTCGCTTCCATTAATCAAGGGCAAGTGATTAGCGTTAAGGGATAAGCGCACCCCTCTCGACCTTGACACTAGTACCAACTCGGTTCACCACGCCGGAAGCGTTCGAGGCAGGTGACTATGGTTCGCGCCCGACGGCGATACTTATCGAGGGAGTGACAAGGGCGTGATTGCGGTTGACGCCCTTACGTGGTTTCTATACACTTTGCTGAAGCCCACATTGGGTCAAGGAGAGAAGATGCGACGTATCGCGCTCACTTTGATGACCTGTGCCTTCGCTCTTGCGGCAGACAGCCCCTTTGTCGGCATTTGGACGATGAACAAAACCAAAACCAAACTTGATCCAAATGGGCCAAAGATCGAAAGTCTTTCGATTCACATTACGCAGGAAGGCTCGTCCTTGAAGGTAGTCGTTACGCAAAACGGTACGGTAGCACCCGCTATGGTCCTTGATGGCAAAGAACACCCGATACCGAGTGGTCCAGGTTTGTTTGGAGCTACACACTACGTCTCCACGCCGAACGGAAAGATTATTGAAGCCGTGTACAAGAGAGACGGTAAAGCTGTTGGGACACGGAAGTCCTCACTGTCTGCGGACGGAAAAGTGATGTCCAGTGTGACAGAAGGCACACGACCCGATGGTGAGAAGATCCATTCGACCATGGTGTTCGACAAGCAGTAACCTGGCCTCTCGTTTGTGCTCGAAATCTTCGAGTGTCGGCGTAAGGCGATCCGGGCGAGGGCTGCCACTACTTAACACATGTAGCAATTCAGTTTAGAGCATTTTCCGGTAAGTGATGACTCGCGGAAAGGATTCTAAACAAGGTGGGCTGGCACCGCGCATTGATCATCCTGCGATGGAATGAGAAACCGGACGTCTCTGCGAGAGAGCAGGATCAAGCCTGGGTCGGCAGCATCTTGCGCTTTGTTGAACGCTTGCGATAATGGCACGCCGTGTGAAAGGGCACGGTAAAAGATTTTTGCCCAATCTATCGCGGCCGATGGAGCGATGGCCTGATGTCCGGCGATGACGTTCGTGAACCGGGCCAACTGTTCTCCGAATTTCAGCGAGTCACAGGTGATGATGATAACCAAGGAAGCGCCGGAGTCCTTGATCATGCCCTCGACAGCTTGAATGCGAAGCGACTCCTGCGTGTCACCGGACGCAGTGTCGAAGAGCATTCGCTGATTTTCCTTGTCAACGAAGATGCCGAGGTGAACGATATCCCAGCTCTTCGTATCGAAGTATTCTTGGAAATGCTCTGCAGTCACGCCACGTTCGTGGGTGACACCGCCGGGAAAGAAACCATGGATGTATTCGATGTCCATGTCGAAGCGCTTCTGGGAATACTGCGAGGAGGCGAGGCACAAGACTCTTTTGATCTGAACTTCGCGGACGAGGGGGTCGGCGGGTCGGGGACCTAGGAGCCGGATCTGCTTATCGATCGCGTCTCGAATCGAGAGTAAGGATTTGGATATGCCAGCTGGGTCGTCAAGAGCGGGTTCATCGAACTCCAGATGAATAATGCCGGAGAGGTCCGTCATGGTCCGCGGAGCCTTCGCTCCCTGCGGGCTTAACCAGAACGCGCGGCCCCGTCCGAGGCTACCCATCAACAGCCCAAGCTCGAAGATAACGTTGTCCCGAACAGTCGCGAACTCCGCACCTCGTATCATTGCTGAGTCATCCTGTCCGAACACCAGTAGCGCAAAGTCGTAGACCTGTCCGACCTTCACAAGACCGTCGAGAGTGGATTCGCCTAGAGCAAACTCGTCGGCCTCATTCCAGACCTTCGCGTCCGCGCACCCGCTAACAAGGTTCTGGAGCGCTTTGGCGACGGGAAGGCGTTCCGTCGATGATCCAATGAAGAGTCTTGGTTTTGCCACCGCGCCAGTGTAGCACTGGCCGACAAACAATAATGGCGTATTCGTACACTACGTCGGTAGCATAAGGGACAAGTGCAGTTAGTTAGCGCTCTGTAAACAGATCGAGCCACAGCGTTAAACCGGCGGGGCAGGGAAGTTAAACAGACCGGGAAGTCTGTTCAATGCTGGCGGCTCGAAACGGGGAATGGCAACCCGAAATGAGAAATAAGACACGTTTTGGGCTGTTTCGTAATGGGCGGTATGCTTATGCTTCGTGCCCGACGGGAAGATCAAAGCTGCGTTCATCGAACCCATGCTCCTTCTGCGCACTGAGAAGCTGCCGGAGGGGCCTGATGTCGTCTATGAGCTTAAGCTCGACGGTTATCGCGCCCTTGCCATAAAGAACGGAGTGAAAATCCATCTCCGCTCTAGAAATGACAACGATTTCGCAGCGCGCTATCCCGGCATCGCCAAAGCCTTGGCGCCGATGCCCGATAACTCGGTCCTTGATGGCGAAGTCGTCGCGTTGGATGAACATGGCAGGCCGTCCTTCAATATGCTTCAGAACTATGGTTCCGCGGGCGCACCGCTGCATTTCTTCATTTTTGATCTGCTGATCCTGCGGGGGCGCGACATAATGCGAGAGCCGCTGATGAAGCGGCGGGAACTGATAGAGGAGCACGTGCTGCCGAAGTTAGCCGAGCCAATCCGATACTCTCCCGTTCTAGATGGAAGCCTGAGCGGTCTGATTCAGTCCGTCAAGGAGCAAGGTCTCGAAGGACTCGTTTCAAAACGCCGCGACAGCAAGTACGAGCCGGGCCTGCGGTCGGGCGCATGGATGAAGATGCGTGTCAATCGAGGTCAGGAACTGATCATCGCGGGATACACGCCGTCTCCGAAGAATTTCGATGCGCTGATCCTTGGATATTACGAAGGAAGCAAGTTGATGTACGCCGCCCGGACGCGGAATGGCTTCACGCCAGCATTGCGGGTGGAACTATTCAAGAAGATCAAGCCTTTGGAGATAAACCAATGTCCGTTCGCTAACCTGCCCGAGAAGAAAGCCGGGCGATGGGGTGCAGGGTTGACTGCGGCAAAAATGGCAGAATGCAGGTGGTTGAAGCCCCAACTCGTGGATCAGTTCGAGTTCGTGGAATGGACGGCTGACGCTCATCTTCGGCACAGCCGCTTTGTTGCGCTGCGGCAAGACAAGAAAGCCAAAGACGTAACACGGGAATAGAAATTAATGAGGACACTTCTGACTAGCTCCGTTTGAACCGAATGGCGGAAGACGGTTAGCGAGCAACTTGTCGGTAGCGCCCGTCCTTCGAGCGACACTGCCGTCTAGCGTAACTCAATGCAGAAATACTCGTCTTTTGTTGCGCGTTAAGTTAATGCCGTGTACTCTAACCGGCTACCTGGCTGTTCATTTCGTACGGTGGCGGAACACTCAGCGTACTCCGGTTGGTCTACTCCTTCGAGTTTAGTGGGGAATAAAGCGAAAACATAAAGCTCTTTGGGTGACTTCTAGCTTCATCATGGGTGATGTGACGCAGCGGCAAGCAACCCGTGGGTGTCGATCTTAAATATGTGGTCCTTGATACGAAAGAAGCTGAGGTGTACAACCGCTACTTCAGCGTCATGCTTGCAGATACATCTCAACTCCTCGAGCAGGTTTACCGCTTGCGGTATCAGGTGTACTGTGTGGAGCACCCCTTTGAGGATCCAAATGACCATTTCACCGGCCTAGAAACGGATGAGTACGATTGTCATTCGGTGCACGCAGCAATAATGCACCGGGCTACTGGGACGGTGTGTGGCTGCGTCCGGTTAATCCTTCCTCGGCCGGGAGCTTCGCTTCCTATTACCGAGTTCGTTTCAGAGCACACCCGGGCCGATCTGCCCGCAACTCTCACGGCCGAGGTATCTCGATACGCCGTGTCTAAGGCGTTTCGGCGGCGGGCAGGGGAGTCCGAATATCCTGATGCTCACTTCGGAGATCTGGGGCCGTCTGAGCTAAGGCGACTAATGCCACATATCACTCTTGGCTTGCTGCTCGCCGTCGCGACACTCAGCGTTAAATATGGGATCACGCATCTTGCTGCCGTGATGGCGCCAGCACTTCTGCGACTGCTCCGCACCTGCGGTATGGAGTTCCAGCCTATAGGACCGCTCATCGAGCACCATGGGATGCGACAACCTTGTTCCGCTTCGGTGGCTGATCTACTGGACGGTGTGGAGGCGAAGAATCCGGCGTATTTCGATATCATTCGTTCTGGTCTCGACGCCGTATATGACAATCCAGTGCATACGGCGGCTGCGAAAATATATTCCAATCCGGCTTTTCTCCCGGCAGTCGTTCCGATCGTGGCCGGCGGTCAAATAACCCACGCCCACTAGTTCAGTAGGCGGGTCATCGGGTTCAGATTCTCGCTACGCGGCGTTATCAAGGATCGCGTCATGAGATCCTTCCGTCAAGCAGTGCATAGCCCCATCGTGGCGGAAATAATACTCACAGATCCCCCTGTATTTAGGATTGTCTAGCAGGTACCGTATTGTGCTCGGGTAGAACTTCTTGCCACGCTTCGTCAAGGCGCCGGTCTCATTAAGAGCCGTTGCGATCGCCTGAGTGACAAACCGCTCTGTCGCATGGTGACGATTTGCCGAACGACTGTTGATTCCGCTTCGTCGATAAGCAGGCCTCCTTTCAGATCCCGCTTGTATCCGAGGGGGGCTGCACCACCGGCGAAGCCTCCTCGAGACGCCTTTTCTTTTTTGCCAGCCACGGTTCTACCGGTGATGACCCGACGCTCTTCGGCAGCAAAGCTCGCCAGGATGGCGAATATTATCCCGCCCGTCGGGCTGGCGGTATCAATGGGTTCCGTGACGCTCCGGAGCACGACCGCGTTTTGTTCTTTAAGGTCATGGGCTGACGTCACGCTGAACAGCAAATTTCGTGCGAGTCGGTCGAATTTCCACACCAGCAAGACTGAGAACTTGCGCGCTTTGGCCAGCTCAATGATCTTTTGAAACCCTGGTCGTTCCTCCGGTCGTTTGGCGCCGGACACTCCAGGATCAGATACAACATCGATGAGCCTATATCCTTGAGGTTCAGCGAAGCTGCGGATCGCGCGGTCCTGGATTTCTAGTCCATGCCCGGCCGAAACTTGCTCTTCCGTTGAGACGCGGATGTAGCCGGCGGCGATGGTTGCTACCGCCTCAGTTTTAACCTGTCGATCCTTTGCTCGTTTCTTTTACGAGTTGGATCCTATTGCTACCGTTCATGTTGCGGCCGTACAAATTCTCTTCAGAATTTGTACGGCTGCGAGAAAGGTATAAAGGTAGAAAGAGGGCATCGTTTGCGTTTACGCCGCGAGTTGCTTTTCCTGTTTGAGATCCTCCTCAAACTCAACGTTCTCCAAGACTTGCTGTATTTGCTCCAGGGTGAGCATCCCGTCCTGGATTTCCGGATGCTTCGCTGGTGGGCGGCCAGCGGTCAGAAAGTCGCGAAAGTGTTTGGACGCGGCAAGGCGAGCATAGTGGTCCGGTCCGCCATGAAGCACTTGCCCATCCTTTGTCAGGTACTCCCGCTCGGCGCTGAACGCGTGTTCAATAACCCCCAGTGCACGGTAAAAAAGGTTCCGCATCTGATCTTCTTCCGAACTGATAAACTCCGCGATCAACTGACGGCACTCTGGGGAGTTGGCAAGGGCGGAAGCCCTCACCCGGCTAATGCCCTCGTGTTCGGCAATTTCAGTTACGGTGGCACCGTTCGCGAGTTGTCCGGCTATTCGGCTGAGACGCCCTTGGTGCCGTAGTTGGACGGTGGTTGTTGGCCCGGTCACGGGTTGAGTTTCGAGAGAAGTATGTTTTCTTCGCATACCCTCTGGTCGCCTCGAACGCGACGATCGCTTAATGGAACTATGGAACGGCAGTCCTAGCATCAGAAAGTGTCAAAAAGTGTAAAGCCTATAAAGGAACTGACGAGAGACCTGCACCGGTATACATGATGCTGACTCGGCGCGCTGCTCTCCGTAGTAGTAGCGTCTCGATGTGTCAGCCTACAGGTGTTAGGAATCCATGAAGAAACTGGCAGCGATCTACACCCGCGTGGCCCTGGAAGATAATAAGCACGACACCGCGCTAAAGGAACTTCGGCAATATTGCAAGAGCATGGATTGGGACATCATTGAATACAAAGAGAAGCCTAGGTTAGTGAAGGCGCGCCCGATCTTGGACTTGCTGATGCATGATGCGCGACAGAAGAAGTTCGACGTGGTGGTGGTGTGGAAGTTGGATCGCTTCGCTCAATCGATAAGGCACTTG
>Ga0190275_10002744_pt1 | contig 12523 bp, 11 predicted proteins | sample Popmic550T_FD_133745 | JGI IMG/M metagenome (GOLD analysis project Ga0190275, IMG submission 133745) | Populus adjacent soil microbial communities from riparian zone of Yellowstone River, Montana, USA - 550 T | ecosystem: Environmental > Terrestrial > Soil > Riparian zone > Trees stand | place... | reverse complement strand
GCTCTCCGCGAAGGTCGGGCTTGCCGCGGACTGGGAGAACGCCACCGTGTAGATGCCGGGGAACGCGTCGGCGTTCACGTCGGGCTGCTGCAGGATGCCGCCGGGGCTCGAGGTGTTCGACGGCAGGAACCAGCTGGGCAGCCACCCGAGCTCCTCCGTCTTCTTCAGCGATGAGATCACGAGCGGGGTGATCGACATGGCGTTGAAGAAGACGTCTGCGCCGCTCGCGGCCAGCTCGGTGAGTTGCGCGTCGACCGACGTGTCGGTCGCCTCGTACGTGAGCTCCTTCACGACCTCGACGTTGTCGGCACCCTCGATGGCCTCCATGAAGCCCTCGACGTAGCCGCTGCCGTAGTCGTCGTTCTGGTACAGGATCGCGACCTTGTGGTCTTCGCCCGATTCGGCGAGCAGCTCGCCGAACGCACCGCCCTCCTGCTGGTAGATCGGGACGAGGCCGAGCTGCATCGGGCTCTCAGCCCGATCGCTGAAAAGCGGGTCGCCGGTCATGACGAGCACCTGGGGAACGCCCTCGTCGATCGCCGCTTCGCGCCACGCACGGTTCGTCGGCGTGCCGAGTCCGATGCCTGCCGCGAAGACGCCGTCGGAGACCATCTGCTGGAAGTTGGTCAGGGCCTTCTGCGGGTCGTACCCGTCGTCGTAGGCCTTGATCTCGATCGTGCGGGTCTTGCCGTCGCCGAACTCGATGCCGCCCTCGGCGTTCTTGACGCCGAAGTAGGCGAGCGCGCCGTCGACGGTGCAGTTGCCCGGGCCGGCCGTCGCGCCGGTCAGCGGACTGGTGATGCCGAACGTCAGGCTGGTGTCGGTGATGCCCGGGCTGGCCTCGGCCGGCCCCTCGGTGGCATCGCCGCCGCCGCTGTCGGCGTCGCCCCCGCGGGCGCACCCGGCGGCGAGGACGGCGACGATGCCGATGCCCGCGACGACCGAGGTGATCCGCATTCTCCTGCGCATTGTGCTCATGAGTCCTGCCTCTTCTCTTGTGACTGTGTGGGTGGGTTGGATTCGGGTGGGGTGGAGACTGTGCCGAGTGGGGAGGCGCCGGGCTGGGTGGGCGACACCGTCGCGGTGGCGGCCTGGGCCGATCCGGCGCCGCCGGCCGGCATCCCCCGGTCTTCACGCTTGCGTCGTCTCCACAAGCGCGGCAGCGAGACGAGTCCGCCGGGGAGCACGAAGAGGATCACGAGCAGGATGATGCCCTGCAGCACCGCGGTGAGGCTGGAGTCCACCGCGTTGGTGAGTTGAGGCGCCAGGACGTAGTAGGCGCCGCCGAGGAGTGATCCGATGATGCTGCCGGCGCCGCCGATCACCATCGCGGCCAGCAGCGAGATCGAGTGTCCGAAGCTCATCGTCTCGGGAGAGGTGTATTGCACGACGACCATGTAGAGGAAGCCGCTCACGCCGCCGATGAGGGACGCGATCGTGAAGGCCAGCACCTTGTAGCGGTATGGCGAGATACCCATCGAGGAGGCGACCGCCTCGTTGCCCTTGACGATCGCGAAGGCGCGCCCGTACTTGCCGCGGACGAGGTTGCGGGTCAGCAGGAACACGACGCCCGCGATGGCGATCACGATGTACAGCTGCCACTGGTCGTCGTAGAGGCCGGTCCACTCCGGCGCCGCCGAGAAGCGGGCCGAGGACCCCTGGGATCCGCCCGTCAACTCCGACAATCGCTTGGCAAGAGGCACGCCGACGATCGGCAGCGCGATCGTGACCATCGCGATCGCGAGACCGCCCAGCCGCGCGGCCGCGAGTGCGACGCCGAGGCCGATGATGCCGGGTATCAGCACCGCGAGGATGAAGACGAGCGCGATGTTCCAGTCGTTGTTCACCCCGTACGCGGTCACGTACGCACCGACGCCGACGAAGAAGATCTGACCGAGCGATACCTGTCCGGTATAGCCCATGACCACATTGAGCCCGAGCACCGCGACCGCGAACACGCCGATACGCGCGAGGGTCTGATTGACGAACGCGGGGAAGATCAGCGGCGCCACGATGAGCAGCACGACGACCACGCCGATCGCGACCCACCGCACCCACGGCTTGGTCATCAGTCCCGCTGCGGTGGCCATCACACCCGCACCACTTCTTTCCGTCCGAACAGCCCCTGCGGCCGCACGATCAGCACGACGAAGATGAGGATGAACGGCACGGCGATCTTGAGATCGAAGCCGATGATCGGCACGTAGACGGCCGCGAGGTTCTCCAGCACGCCGATCATCCACGCGGCGATCACGACGCCGATCGGGCTGGACATGCCGCCCAGGATGATCGCGGCGAGCGCGTACACCAGCGCGGCATCCATCATTCCCGGCGTCAGCGTCAGCGACGGGGCGATCAAGGCACCGGCGATCGCTCCCAATCCGGCGGCCAGCCCCCATCCGACCATCAGCAGGCGTCCTACGGGCAGACCGGAGAACGCCGCCGATTGCGGGTTGATCGCGACCGCGCGCAGCGAGAGGCCGAGTTTCGTCCCCAGGAAGAGCAGCTGCAGCAGGAACATGATGCCGACGATGACCAGCGTCGTGCCGATCGAGCGGACGCTCACCACGGCGCCCAAGATGTTGATGTTCTGCACGGGGAACAGCGACGGGAACTGCAGGTTGTTGTAGCTCCAGATCCAGCCGCAGAGCCCGGTGATGAGAGTGAGCAGACCGACGGTGACCACGATGGCGGTATCTGGCTCGCCGCGTTCGAAGCGCCGCATCAGGAACCGTTCGATGAATGCTCCGAGGAAGAACGACACGAGGATCGACAGCAGGATGGCCAGGATGAGGGGAACACCCCACTGGATGAACGAGTAGGCGAAGTACGCCGCGAGCACGGCCATTGCACCCTGCGCGAAGTTGATCAGGCCCGTCGCCTGATTGACCAGCACGATCGCGAGGGCCAGCGCCGCGTAGATCGATCCGGCCGACAGGCCGTCGATCACGAGCTGGATGAAGGTGCCCACGGTCAGCCCCCCAGGTAGGCACGGCGGATCTCGTCCATGCCCTTGAGTTCGGCCGAGGTTCCGGTCAGAGCGTTGCGACCCGTTTCCAGCACCGTGGCGGTGTCGACGAGCGTGAAGGCGAGGTTGGCGTTCTGCTCGACGACGAGCATGGCGATACCGGACTCCTTCCGCAGGCGACCGATCGCCTGATAGACGTTCTTCGCGGTGCTCGGCGCGAGACCGAGGGATGCCTCGTCCAGCAGCAGCAGCCGGGGCTTGGCCATCACCCCGCGGGCCACGGCGAGCATCTGCTGCTCACCGCCCGACAGGGCCGAGCCGTGGGACTTGATCCGCTCCTTCAGGTTGGGGAACAGGTCGAGGCAATACTCGATGTCGGCTTCGACGCCCTTGCGGTCCTTGCGCAGGTACGCGCCGACCATGAGGTTCTCGCGCACCGTGAGCCCGGAGAGCGTGCCCCGCCCCTCGGGGACGTGCGCGATGCCGAGCGCGGCGACCTTGTCGGGCCGCATCCCTCGGATGTCCTTGCCGTCGAAGACGATCTTTCCGCCGGCGCGCACGGTGCCGCTGATCGCGCGCAGCGTCGTGGTCTTGCCCGCGCCGTTCGCACCCAGGATGCCGACCGCCCCCTCGTCGGGAACCGAGAGCGACACGCCCTCGAGCACCTGAACGGGGCCGTAGAAGGCGGTGACACCGGTGAGCTCAAGCAGCGTCATCGGCGGCCTCCTTGCCGATGTAGGCCTCGATGACGCGGGGGTCGGACTGGGCTTCGAGGGCGGTGCCCTCCATGAGCTTGCGGCCGTGGTCGAGCACGACGACGCGGTCGGTGAGCGCCGCGATCAGCCCCATGTGGTGCTCGACGATGACGACGGTGATGTCCTCCTCGTCGCGAAGGCGTTTGATCGTCGAGATGAACTGCTCGACCTCGACGTGGGGCAGACCGGCGGCCGGCTCGTCCAGAAGCAGCAGCGTCGGCTTCGACAGCAGTGCGCGGCACAGCTCGATTCCCTTGTGCAGGCCGTGCGAGAGCTCGTCGGCATGCACGTTCGCCGCCCACCCGAGGCCGTTGCGCTCGAGCAGCTCACGCGCTTCGGCGCGCAGGCTCCGCTCCGAGCGGGTCATCCGGGGCAGGCGCAGCGACCATTCCACCGGACCCCCGGGGAGGCGCGTGTGCGCACCGAGCAGCACGTTCTCCAGCACGGTGGAGTGCAGCTGCAGTGCGGGATGCTGAAACGTGCGCGCCAGGCCGTGACGGGCGAGCGACGAAGGCTGCGAGCCCTGCACCTCGGTCTCGTCGATCCTGATGGAGCCGGACGTGGGCTTGTAGTGGCCGCTGATGCAGTTGAACAGCGACGTCTTGCCGGCGCCGTTGGGGCCGACGAGACCGAAGATCGCGCCGGGCTCGACACCGAAGGTGACTTCCTCGAGCACCTTGATGCCGCCGAAGCGCAGTGACACGTCGTTCAGACTCAGCCGCGCGGCCATGTGTCACCTCTCCCTGCTGGCGTCATTGCTCGGGGGTGCGGCGGCACATACCTACCGCTCTAGGGAAACGCTATGGATCGAGGACGAGATTGTCAACGATTTTGGAACGAATAACGGTTTCGTGATGATCGCGTGACCGCTACGGGGGAACGCTATGCCGAAAGCGGGGTCTGCGCACGGGGCTTTCCGTTCAACGGAACTGCTCGTAGCATGGCGGAAGGCACGACCGTCGGGCCGGCCGGACTCGACGAGGAGACATGATGGCGCGCGCATCCGACGGCGAATCCGTCCTCCACAAGCACCTGCGCGTCCTCGGCGCGTTCGAGGCGGCGGTCCCCTTCCTCACGCTCTCCGAGATCTCCAACCGCGCCGGTCTCGCGCCATCGACGGCCCACCGCATCGTGAGCGAGCTGGAGCGGGAGGGACTCCTGGAGCGCTTGCCCGATCGCACGTACCGGCTGGGGATGCGGCTCTGGGAGCTCGCCTGCCGCACACCGGGCGCGCTGGGACTTCGCGAGCTTGCGCGTCCGTACCTGCAGGCCGTGCATTCGCGCGTGCGGCAGCACGCGCAGCTGGGCGTGCTGAGCGACACCGAGGTGCTGTTCCTCGACAGGCTCTCAGCCCGCGACGCCGTGGTGAATGCGACGCTCATCGGCGGCCGCATCCCGTTGCACGCCTCCTCGAGCGGCCTCGTGCTGCTCGCGCACTCGGGGCAGGCCGTCGTCGACGCCGTCCTGGCCGCTCCGCTGCGTCGGTACACCGACCACACGATTCAGACCGAGGCCGAACTGCACGCGGTGCTGCGCCGAATCCGCTCCGATGGGTGGGCCGTCTGCGACGGTCACATCCACCAGGAGTCGCGCGGCATCGCGGTGCCCGTGTACGGCGCTCACGACGATGTGATCGCGGCGATCGGCGTCGTGGTCCCGAACGATGACGCCCCGACGCTTCCGCACGTCGAGCTCCTCACCCGCGCCGCGCGCGAGATCGGCGCGGCCATGCGCGCCGCGTACCTGCCAACCGGTCATCCCTCCGCGACACCCGGCGGCCGCTTCCGGCCGCTGGTCACCTCGTCAGTGCGGTCGATGGAGTACCTCGAGTCGATGTCGTCGACTACTCCCTAGCGCGGTCAGCTGCGTCGACCGTCAAAGCGCAGGGCGAAATCGCCGCTCTCTCCCCTCCGAACGCCCGGAGACGCCAAGATATCCCCACGGTTTGACGCTCGGCGATCCGGAGGAGCTTCGACATCGCCCCTCGCCCGGCCGAGTCGGGTCACTATGGTTATGGGTATGTCAGTGAACCCCCCTTTCCGCGCCGACATCGTCGGCAGCTTCCTCCGTCCTGAGAAGGTCAAGGCCGCCCGTGCGCGCCATGCCGCGGGAGAACTCGACGCCGCAGGGCTGCGCGCGGTCGAGGACGACGCGATCACCGCACTGGTCCAGCGCGAGGCCGCTGCCGGCCTCAAGCTCGCCACCGACGGCGAGTTCCGCCGCTCGTGGTGGCACTTCGACTTCTTCGGGATGCTGGACGGCGTCAACGTCGTCGAGCTCGACCACGGCATCCAGTTCCAGGGAGTTCAGACCCGCCCGCTGGGCCTGCACATCGACGGGCCGGTCGGCTTCCCCGCCGACCATCCGATGCTCGAGCACTTCCGCTTCCTGAAGCCGGTCGCCGAAGCCGCGGGCGTCGTGCCGAAGTTCAGCATCCCCGCCCCGACTGTGCTCGACTTCCGTCTCGAGCGCGACGCCCTCGAGGGCTCGGCGTATCACGGGCACGAGGACATCGTCGACGACCTGGCGGCTACCTATCGCGCCGCCGTGCAGGCGTTCTACGACGCCGGATGCCGGTACCTCCAGTTCGACGACACCGCCTGGGCGTACCTCTGCTCGGACGTGGAACTCGCGAAGGCGGCCGAGCGCGGCATCCGCACCGATCATCTCGCCGAGCGCTACGCGTCGCTGATCAACGCGTCACTGCGAGACAAGCCGGCCGACATGGTGATCACGACGCATGTGTGCCGCGGCAACTTCCGCTCGACGTGGATTTCGTCGGGCGGCTATGAGCCGGTTGCCGAGCAGCTGCTGGGCGAGACCGCGTTCGACGGATACTTCCTCGAGTACGACAGCGAGCGGGCCGGCGGCTTCGAGCCCCTGCGGTTCCTGCCGAAGGGTGACAAGGTGGTCGAGCTGGGCCTGGTCACCACGAAGTCCGGCACCCTCGAAGACATCGACGGACTCAAGCGCCGCATCGACGAAGCATCGGCGATCGCGCCGCTCGACCAGCTGGCGCTGAGCCCGCAGTGCGGCTTCGCCTCTACCGAGGAGGGCAACATCCTCACCGAGGCCGAGCAGTGGGCCAAGATCGAGGAGACGGTCGCCGTCGCCGCCGACGTCTGGGCCGACGCGTAAGCCGGCTCGACGCAAGAGTCGCCCCTGAGCTCCCGGTCGCTCCCTGAGCTTGTCGAAGGGTCGACGCTTCGACAGGCTCAGCGAGCAGGCGTCTGACCACCCCGCCTGCCCGCGATCGCGCGCAGCCACTCGATGGTCGCGTCGGTCACCGGATGCGGGGCATCGAGCGAGGCGAGGAACTCGCGCGCCTCGAGCATCTCGGCCTCCCGCCGGACGGCGTGCTTGGTGGTGCCGTCGATGAGGTGGTCGACGACGCTGCGACCCGAACCACCCAGCTCGGCGGCGATCTGATTGATGAGCCAGTCCTCCGCGCCGAAGATCTCCGCGGCTGTGACGCTCTCCACGACAACTGCCGCGAGCCCCTTCATGAACACGCTCCGCAGCAGCTTCAGGCGCGCGGCGGCTCCCGGCTCTGCTCCGACGTCCGTCGCCGGAATGCGAAGCTGCTCGAGGTGGGCACGCAGCCGGGGAACGCCCGTGCCGCTGAGCAGCAGCGGGGTGTCGATGCGCGCGCGCGGCACCGGTGCCATGATCGCGACATCGACGAACGGGATGCCGCGCCCGGCCGCCGCGGCCGCCAAGCGCCGCTTGTCTTCGGGTCCGCTCGTGTTCATGTCGGCATACACGCTTGCGGCATGCATCGCCGGCAGGGCCTCGTCGAGGACGGATGCAGCGGAGCTCGCGCCGACCAGACTCAGGACGACATCTGCTCCGCGGACGGCTTCGGGGATGCCCGCCGCGAGTGCGACGCTCGCCGGAGCGAGCGCGACGTGCAGGTCTGTGCCGACGACGGATGCCCCGCGCGCGGGGAGGTCGGCGGCGTAGATGCTTCCCGCCTCGCCCAGTCCCACGACCGCCACGCGCATGCCGACCTCACGTTTCCGAGGCATTCGCCTCTATATTGTTGACAATAGTGGTTGAAAGCTTGTGCCGGGCAAACCGAAGGAGACTCGATGTCGACGATCGTCGAAGGCGCCGGCGCGGGCGCCGATGCATCCGAGGAGCGGGTGACCGACGTCATCCGCGGCGCCATCGTGCGCGGTGATTACGCCCCGAACCAGCGCCTGATCGAGGCCGACCTCAGCGACACGTTCGCCGCGAGCCGCGCGACCGTCCGGACGGCCCTCCTCGAGCTCGCCAACGAGGGACTCGTCGAGCGCCTCCCCAACAAGGGCTCCCGTGTGCGGGCGATCTCGCTGGACGAGGCGATCGAGATCCTCGAGGTGCGGATCGGTGTCGAGGGTCTGTGCGCGGCGAAGACCGCGGCATCCGTCACCGACGACCAGATCGCCGAGTTCCGCCGTCTGCGTCAGGACATGATCGACGCCGTCGCGGAGGGCGACCTGGTGGAGTACTCCCGCCTGAACCAGCTGCTGGACCAGCGGGTTCGGGTGCTGAGCCGTCACACCACCGCGTCCGAGGTGCTGGGCCGGCTGCACGCGCAGAGCGTGCGCCATCAGTTCAAGCTCTCGTCGCGTCCGCAGCGCGCGAAGGTGTCGGTTCTCGAGCATGCCGCGATCATCGACGCCGTCGTCGCCCGCGACCCCGACGCGGCCGAGCGCGCCGTGCGCGATCACCTGCTCAGCGTGATCGGCGCACTGCGCGAGCTGGCCTGACACCCCTCGCTGCGCCATCCGTCGCAGCAAGGCGGTGAGAACCGCCGAGCGTCAGCTCTTGCGGTAGTCCTCCCGCGCGAATGCCGAGTACGGCGCGGGCTGCACCGTAGCGCGGATCGAGGCCTGACGGTGCTTCTCGACCGCGGGCTTGTGCGAGTTGGGCTCCTCGCCCCAGACGACCTCGACCTCGGTTCCGGGCTCCGCGTACGCGTTCTCGACGCTCGCGAGCGAGACGAACGCGTGCTCGTTCGTGATGTAGCCGGCGTCGTGCGAGATGCCGACGTCCCGGCCGTCGCTGATCACGCGGTCGACCTGGTGCTGGCCGTAGCGGGCTTTGGGCAGGTCGATGTACTTCGCCGGGATGCCGGGCTCGAACAGCGACCGCATCGCCGCAGCCACGTCCTCAGGGTTCCAGACCAGCGTGACCTTCACCCGCTTCTGCGCGGCGGCGTGGCGCTCGAGCGCGGCGCGGCCGATGAAGTCGTGATCGAAGGCGACGCTGCGCCCGTAGCCGAGGTCGTACGGGGTGACGTAGAAGTCCTCGATGTTCTCGGAGGTCACGCTGCCGGCGAGTGAACCGGCCCGCGCGGCCGGAAGCCACTCGCGGTAGGCGTCGGTGCCTTCGCCGCTGTAGATCGCCGGGAGCGGAGAGGGGACCCACGCCGATTCGAGATTCGCCGACGAATAGGCCTTCGATCCGACCAGCACCAGGTCGAGTCCCTCGCCGGCGGCGAGCAGCGCCGAGCGCACGCGCTCCCCCTCGGCCCACGGTCCGAACAGCTCGAAGCCGGGCTGACCGGCCATGCCGTGACGCAGCGACCGCACCTGCAGGCCGTCGATCGTGAACGTGGTCATGCCGAAGAACTTCGTGGGGGGCACTTCGGCGCCGGTTGCCTTCTCCATGAGTGCGAGCGCGTTGGGGCCCTGGATCTCGTAGCGGTACAGCTTCGGGTCGCCCTCCCTCACCGCGGACGAAGCGTCGCGCTCGAACGACACGTCGTAGTCGCCGGTCTCGCCGTGGTACTGCACCCAGTCCAGCACCATGTGCCACCCCACGAGGTCGAACGACTGCTCGGCGAGGTGGAACAGGATCGCATCGCCGATCAGGTAACCCTCGTGATTGACCGCGATGAACTGCTTCGCCTGGTCGACGCGGAAGCTCGCGAAGCTGTTGACCCCCACGTCGGTCAGCAGCCGGAGCGCATCGGGTCCGGTGATGAACAGGTCGGTCATGTGGTGGGACTGATCCAGCAGCGCGACCGACGTGCGCCACGCCTGCTGCTCCGAGCGCCAGTTGCTGAACTCGGGCGTCACGGGGAAGACGGTCGGTCGCGCCTGCGCGTCGCGCAGGAGACGGACGGGGCTTCCGGCGCGGGCGATGGCCTGGGCGAGCGACTCGCTCATGAGAACTCCTTCGTTCCTGATGCCTCCATGCTAGGCACGCGAGATTATCGGTCCTACGATTCTCGATAAGCACTGCTTATGACTCGGAAAGGATGCCTAAGCCGGCGTTTCGTGGACCTCAATCTCATCCGCTCCTTCGTCGCGATCTACGAGACGCGCAGCCTCACCGCCGCGGCCGCACGCCTGTACGTGACGCAGCCGGCCGTGAGTCAGGCGCTCGGACGACTCCGGCGCGACCTCAACGACCCGCTGTTCCGCCGGGTCGGCAGGGCGATGGAGCCGACCCCTCTGGCCGTCAGCCTGTTTCCCGGATTCCGGGAGGGACTCGCCGGGATCGACCGGACGATCGACGGTGCCGTCGGCTTCGACCCCTCGGCATCCACCCGGCGTTCGCGGATCGCGCTGTCCGAGCTCGGCGAGATCGGATACTTCCCCGCGATCCACCGGGCGGTCCGTGCCGCTGCCCCGCACTCACGGCTCGAGGCCGTGCCGCTGGACGTGCAGCAGCTGCCCGATTGGCTTTCGCAGGGCTCGATCGATCTCGCGGTGACCTCTTCGCCGGTCGCGGGCGGCTTCGCGCACGTCGTGCTCAAGTCGCAGTCGTACGGCGTGCTGATGTCGCGCGACCACCCGCTGGCCGCCGGCGCGCTCACGACGGAGGACTACGTCGCCGCCGATCAGGTGGTGGTCGCGGGCGACTCCGGGCTCCCGCGTCTGGAGTCGGCGCTGCGGCGCGCCGGCGCGATGCTGCGCTCGGACGTCGTGCTCAACCACTTCGCCTCACTGCCTGCGCTCCTGACGGCGAGCCCCGACCTCATCGCGACGGTGCCCGACACGATCGGCGCCGGCTGGGCGCAGACCTGGCCGCTCGTGCTGCAGCCCCTCCCCCTCGAGATGCAGCCGGTCGAAGTGTGCCTGTATCGCCGCACCACGACCCAGCAGCTCGGCGCGCTGGACTGGCTCTACGACACCGTCGTGGGCGCGGTCCGCGGCACGCAGGGCGAGTTCTTCGCGATCCACGGCGACGCACGAAGGCCCGTTCCCTGAGCTCGTCGAAGGGTCGTCCCGCCGGTGACGACGCTTCTACAGGCCCAGCGAGCGCAGGGGTCGATTTTGCGGTCTGCGTTTCCGTTCAACGGAAGTCCGCTTCGGCCCCCGCTCTCCCGCGCGTAGCGTCTTGTCAGGGCTGCACCGGTGCGGCTCCGGCGAGGAGGCCGCGTGATCGAGACGACTGCCGTCGCTGCATCCGGTCGGCGCAATGCGGCACACGGCGGCACCCTCGTCGTCACCGACCGCCGCGAGGTCGCCGAGGATGTCGTCGAGTTCACGCTCGCCCGGCCAGACGGCACGAGACTGCCCGACTGGGCGCCGGGCGCGCACATCGACATCGTGCTGCCGGACGGCACCACCCGGCAGTACAGCCTCCTCGGCGACCGGTGGGACGCCCACCGCTACACGATCGCGGTGCTGCGCGAGCGCGCCGGGCGCGGAGGCTCTGAGTACCTCCACACCCGGCTCGCGCCGGGCGATGCCGTCGGCTTCGGCGGGCCGCGCAACAACTTCCGGCTCTCCCCCGCACCGGGCTACCTGTTCGTCGCGGGCGGCATCGGCATCACGCCGCTGGTCCCGATGATCCGGCAGGCCGAGATGCTCGACATCCCCTGGCGCCTGGTCTACCTGGGCCGCTCGCGCCAGCGGCTCGCGTATCGCGACGAGCTCGCCGTCCTCGGCGACCGCGTCACGCTGCACACCGCCGACGAGCACGGGCGCGCGCGGATCGACGACTGGATGCCGGCAACGGATGCCGAGCCGCTGGTCTACGCCTGCGGGCCCGAGCGCATGCTCGATGCCGTCGACGCCTGGGCGGCACCGCTCGGCCGCCACCGCGTGCGTCTCGAGCGCTTCACCGCGCGCGCCGACGACGGCCGCGCGGCCACCGCGTTCGAGGTGGAGGTCGCGAGTTCCGGCGAGGTCGTCACCGTGGCCCGGGACGAATCGATCGTCGAGGCGCTGCGCCGGGTCGACGTCGACGTTCTCACCTCGTGCGCCCAGGGCGTGTGCGGCACGTGCGAGACCGGCATCCTGCGCGGCGTGCCCGACCATCGCGACTCGCTGCTCACCGAGACCGAACGGGCGGAATCCCGCTGCCTGTTCCCGTGCATCTCGCGGTCGATCTCCGAGCGCCTCGTCCTCGACCTCTGAACCCCGCCGACACCCGAAGGAACGCCATGATCAGCACGACCACGAAGGATGCGGCATCCGTCGATCCCTTCGACCTGGAGTTCCTGAACGATCCGCTCCCGTTCCATGCGATGCTGCGCGACGCCGGGCCGGTCGTGCGGCTCGAGAAGTACGGCGTCTACGCGATGGCGCGCTACGACGAGGTGCACGCGGCACTCGTGGACTGGCAGACGTTCCAGTCGGCGGCCGGCGTCGGGCTCGCGAACTTCCGGCACGAGAAGCCGTGGCGTCCGCCGAGCGTGCTGCTGGAGGCCGACCCCCCTCGCCACGACGCCCCTCGCGCGGTGGTCGCTCCGCTGCTGACCACGCGCCGCCTGCGCGAGCTCGAGGAGCGGTGGCGAGCGGATGCCGCGACCGTCGTCGACGAGCTGCTCTCGCGGGGTGAGGAGTTCGACGCGGTC
>Ga0190275_10002743_pt1 | contig 12523 bp, 13 predicted proteins | sample Popmic550T_FD_133745 | JGI IMG/M metagenome (GOLD analysis project Ga0190275, IMG submission 133745) | Populus adjacent soil microbial communities from riparian zone of Yellowstone River, Montana, USA - 550 T | ecosystem: Environmental > Terrestrial > Soil > Riparian zone > Trees stand | place... | reverse complement strand
GAGTTCGACACCGCGGACGGGAGCCAGTGGGCGACGCCGCCGTCGTTTCCTGATGGGGCCGGCGGGCTGGTCTCGACCGCGGACGACTTCCATGCCTTCGCGCAGATGATGCTTGCTGGAGGCAACGGAATTCTCTCCGCTGATGCGGTGCGGGAGATGACGACGGATCAGTTGACCGCGAAACAGCGGGCGACGGCCGGGGACTTCCTCGGTCCGGACAACGGCTGGGGATTCGGACTGTCGGTCAGCGGTGGGCGGTACGGCTGGGCCGGCGGGCTCGGCACGCTCTGGTCGAGCTCGCCGGATCAGCAGACGATTGCCCTGCTGCTGACCCAACGAGCGATCTGGACCTGGCCGCCTGAGCTGTTCGAAGCTTTCGAGGCGACCTTCTAGCTAGTTCCCAGGTTTGGTGATGGTGAGGGTGTGCTGGCGGGTCGCCTCGACGGCGCCCCGGGTGAAGGCCCACGGCAGTGTCTCGCCGCGCACCCACAGCTCGGTCTGGTCGGTGTAGTTCGACATGAACGCATGGCCGGACACACCGGTCAGGTTGATCCAGCGCGACTTGTCGAAGTCGGACAGGTCGACCACCATCCGCATCGACGGCGTCGCGGTCACCTCATAGCCCTCCGAGGCGTCCCACGCGGTCGCGTTGACGACTGACGACCCGCCGCCCAGCTCGTACGGGCCGCGGTTGAACAGCTTGTCGACCACGCCGATGCCCGACTTGCCGAGCGTCTGGTTCGTCAGCGTCAGCTTGTGCAACCGGCCCCACTTCCAGCTCGAGGGCTCGCGCGCCATCTTGGTGGTGATCTCGGACCGGCCGTTGACGAGCGCCTCGCGCAGGATGTCGTCGCGGCTCTCCCGCTGCGGGGTGTTCAGGTTGTCCCACCAGGTGCTGTTCGGCTGCGCGATCAGCTTGCGCATCACCTCGAACCAGCGCGAACCGCCGTCCGGCCAGGTGCCCTCCGGCAACTGGTCGTGGAAGGTCAGCTCGAGCAGGTTGCGCCAGACGATGTTGAAGTACGCCGCCGGTGCGGAGTCGGCCGGCTGGGTGAAGTCCCAGTTCCGCAACGTGTCCTGGCCCTGCCGCTCGAACTCGTCGTTGATCTGGACGTTCAGCAGGTAAGGGACCAATGCCTCGGCGTTGCGGTTCTTGGTGTCCAGCTGGATCGCGGCCATCGAGTTCACGTCCAGCTTGCCCGCGGCGCGGATCCGGTCGAGGATCTGCTGCGACCGGTAGCCGTAGTCCCAGTCGTCGGTCAGGTGGAACGGGTACGTCTTCGGTACGACCGCCTGGTTCGCCGTCACGATGATGCCGTCGTCGGGGTCGGCCTCCATCGGCATCGAGGGGAACGGGATGTAGCCCTTCCAGTGGTACCGCGAGTCCCAGCCCGGTACTGGCCAGTCGCCGACGCCGACGCTGCGGATCGGGATGCGACCGGGCGCCTGGTACCCGATGTGGCCTTCGCGGTCGGCGTACACGAGGTTCTGCGAGGGGACCTCGAACAGTGACGCGGCCTCCCGGAATTCCTTCCAGTTCTGCGCCCGGTTGATCGCGAAGAGCGCGTCGGCGGTCCGGCCCGGGGTCAACGCGGTCCACTGGATGGCGACGCCATACGCCTCGGTGGACTTCAGCCGGGTGGCCGCCAACTCACCGGCCTCGCGCTGGTCCTCGCCGACGTCGGAGATGATCGGACCGTGCCGGGACTCCCGGACGGTGATCTTCTCCACCTCGTCCTGACCGGCGACCTTGAACGTCTCCTCGCGCTTGACCAGCGGGCGGATCTTGTTGTCGTAGATGACGGCGTCGGGTCCGCTGAACTTCTCCAGGTAGAGATCCGTCACATCAGGGTCGAGGTTGGTGAAACCCCACGAGATCGCACCGTTGTGGCCGATCACGACCCCGGGAAGGCCGGAGAAGCTGAACCCGGACACGTCGTACGGGCAGGTGGTACCGACGTTCTTGCAGTGCAGGCCGACCTGGGTCCAGATGCCCGGCATGGTCGCGCCGAGGTGCGGGTCGTTGGCCAGCAGCGGTTTGCCGGTCGTGGTGTGCTCACCGGAGACGACCCACGCGTTCGAGCCGATGCCGTCGCCGCGGCCGAGCAGCTGGGGCAGGCCTTTCGCCACCTTGCTCACGGTGTCGAGCGACTTGAGCAGATCCTTCGTCAGCATGCCGCGCCGGGCCTCGGCGCCGGCCGGGGCTGCGGTGAACGTGCCGCCCTTGGTCAGCGCGGCGGTCGGGACGATCGGCTCGTTGCGGTCGTAGGGGTAGTCCGGGTAGAGGCTGGCGATGTTCGAGACCGGGTACTTCGCTGCGAGCTTGGTGCGGGTGATCTCGTCGTCCATGTTGCCGCCGAGGTCCCACGCCATCGCCTTCAGCCAGGCCAGCGAATCGGCCGCGGTCCATGGCTCAGGGTGATAGTCGGTGCCTTTCAGCGACAGTACGGCGTACTCGAGGCTGAGGCCGGAGCCGGCGTGCGTGGCCAGGTAGGCGTTGACGCCGCGGGCGTAGTCGTCCAGGAACTGCCGGGTGGTCGGCGTGAGCAGGCCGAGCTCCTTCTCCGCGACCCGTCGCCAGCCGAGCGTACGGACGAACTTGTCCGTCTCCACTGCGTCCTTGCCGAACAGCTCGGAGAGCCGGCCCGAAGTGACGTGGCGGCGGAAGTCCATCTCGAAGAACCGGTCCTGAGCGTGCACGTAACCCTGCGCAGCGAACAGGTCAGCGGGCTTGTCGGCATAGATCTGTGGAATGCCGTTGCCGTCGCGGACCACCTCCACGTCCGCATCCAGCCCGGTCAGTTCGACCGTGCCCTCGTAGTCGGGGAAGGAATGGCGGACGACGAAGATGCCGGTCCCGGCCACCACCAGGAGCAAGGTGGCGATCACGATTCCGGACAAGATGATGACTCGCAGCAGGCGACGCACGGACCAAACTTAGAGAATGCGGGCGCACACCCCAAATGCCGCTCCCCCGGTTGTGGACAACCCTCACGGATTCGGGCCCGTTCGCGTTCCATCCGCATGATCACCGAACTCGAGTTCGTTCCGGTCCCCGCTGGCGCTCTGGACCGGATCCGCTGCAACGGCCATGACGACTTCGGCAACCCGCTGGTGGCCCGGACCTCCGGGGCCGGGGCGCCGCTGCGCTGCTGCCTGACGCTGTCCCAGGAGGGCGAGCAGATCGCCCTCATCTCCCACCGCCCGTCGTCCCTGGGCGGCCCGTACGCCGAGGTCGGGCCGGTCTTCATCCACGTCGAGGCTTGTCCGGGGTTCGCCGGCGAGGGCTTTCCGGCAGATTTCGCCGATCGGCGAGCTGTGCTGCGTCCGTACAACGCCACCGGGCAGATGCTGGAGGGCGTACTGGCTGAGCCTGGCGAGAGTGAAGGCGAGCTGAAGCGGCTGTTCGACGATCCCGAGGTCGCGCTGGTGCACGTGCGGAACGTGATCGCCGGCTGCTGGAACTTCTCCGTCCGGCGCAAAGCGGCCTAGTCCGGAGCGTTGCCGGGCCCGGAGTTGGAATACTTCGGGCCCGTGACGCATTATTAGCAGTCGAGTAGTAGGAGTGCTAGCGGACTGAAGGGGAATCACGTGCCGACGTACCAGTACCAGTGCACCGAGTGTGGTAACTCGCTCGAGGTCCGCCAGAGCTTCACCGATGACGCCCTGACGGTCTGCCCCGAGTGCGAGGGGGCGCTGCGCAAGGTCTTCAACGCGGTCGGCGTCGTCTTCAAGGGCTCGGGCTTCTACCGCACCGACAGCCGCTCGTCCGGGACCAGCACGGTGCCGGCCAAGAGCGAGTCGTCCTCGTCTTCGTCCTCCTCGGACTCGTCGTCGTCCTCCACCGCGGCGAAGAAGTCGGAGTCGTCGTCGAGCTCCAGCTCGTCGGGCTCCAGCTCGTCGGGCTCCAGCTCGTCGGGCTCCGGCTCGTCGTCGGCCAGCAAGACCAGCGCCGCCTGACTTTTCCTTCAGATTGCCCTGTGGACAACGGGGGAACGGCGCTCGAAGGCTCGTACTTTCTCTGGCATGAGCCAACCTTTTCCCCGCGCCCTCCTGAAAGCCGCCCGCCGACGCCGTCGCCTCCTGGCCGGACTGTCCGCGGCGGCAGCCGTGTACTGCGGCCTGACCGTCGTCTCCCCACCGCCGTCGCCAACGGTGGCCGTCCTGGCCGCCGCCCGAGATCTGGCCGGCGGCTCGCCACCCACCGCGCGCGACCTGCGCACCGTGCGACTACCTCCATCGGTCGTGCCGACTGGCGCCCTTCACCCAGGCACTGACCTGACCCAACGCGTGCTCGCGGGACCAGTGCGCTCCGGCGAGCCACTCACCGACGCGCGTTTCCTCACCCCGACATCCTTGCCAGCCGGCCACTTCGCCTATCCAGTGCGCGTCGACGACCCCGACCTGACCGCCCTCCTCCAGGTCGGCGACCGAATAGACCTGTATGCCGCCACGAGCACGTCCGGCGACTCCGCGACCCCACTGGCCAGCGCGATTCGCGTGATCGCTCTGCCCGCACCACGGGCGTCCATCACAGCATCGTCAGGCGCGCTGGTCGTGATCGGCGCGGGTCGCGACGTCATCGCGAGGATCGCCCAAGCCGCGGCGAACACGCGCATCACTTTCGCGCTGATTCCCGACACGAGCTGATCTCTGGTCACTTATCGGACAGGTGCGGTAGCGATCCGTGAGGTCGCGGCGCGGTCTCTCGCCATCCACCGGCCTGCGCCCTACGTTTTGCGGGTAACCCAGCCGAGGGTCCGCCCGGGCCCCGCATCGTGGAGGCAAAGGAAATGCTCGAGGGCTTCAAGAAATTTCTCATGCGAGGCAACGTCCTCGACCTGGCGATCGCGGTCGTGATCGGCACCGCCTTCGCCACCGTGGTGAAGACCGTCGTCGACAATCTGGTCTCCCCGCTGATCGCGGCGATCGGCGGCTCGAACGTCAATGGCCTGGCCGTCCAGCTCAACGACAAGAACGAGAAGACGATCATCGACTTCGGCGCCATCCTGAACGCCTTCGTGGTGTTCTTCCTCACCGCCCTGGTCGTCTACTTCGTCCTGGTCGTCCCGATGAAGAAGATCCAGGACCGCCGGGCCGCCAGAGCCGATACCCCCGAAGAAGACCCCGAGCCCCTCACCATGGACCAAGAGCTCCTCATCGAGATCCGGGATGCCCTCCGCGCCCGCCAGTAACCCAGCAGGTCAGGTGCTCGCCGTTGTGCGCGGCGTGGTAGTCACTGCGACCGTGCGGCGGTGATGGTCCGCGTCACGACCCAGCGATGGGGAGAGATCGGACGGCTCCGAGCAAATCCCTGGCGCTCGAAGGTGGCCATCGGGCCGGTATGGAGGAAAGAGCCGGCGACCTTGCGGTCGTCGGTCTCCTCGGGATAGCCCTCGACAACACCGCCGCCGTACTGCGCGATCTGTTCCAGTGCGCCGGCCAGAGCGGCGTCGGCGACGCCGCGGCCACGATGACCCTTACCAGTGAAGAAGCAGGTGATGCGCCAATCCGGCAGGGTGGTCAAACCCTTCTCGTACAAGCGTCGGCTTTTGACCTCAGGAAGCTCCTCCGTCGGCCCGAACTGACACCAGCCGACACAGTGATCGCCGTCGAACACCAGCGCATTGTGGGTGCTGCCGTCGCGAACACGCTGTTCTTTGTCGATCCGGTTCCGCTCCGCGGTGCGGCCTTTGCCGAGCTTCACGTGAAAGCCCATGCACCAGCAACCGCCCCACACCCCGTTGTTCGCCTCGACCAACGCCGCGAACGCCGGCCAGGTCGCGGTCGTCAAAGGCCTCACTGTCAGCGGCATGTCCATGAGTCCGCTTAGGTGGCGCTGGTTGGGTATTGGAGCCAGGTGTAGTTGATGGGTTGTGGGGCATTCCATTCCGCGGCGAGGGAGTCCGCCACGGGGTGGAAGCCGGCGCGGAGGTAGGCGCGGATGGCGGGTTCGTTGTCGGGGCGGACACGAAGGAAGATGTCGGAGTAGCCCGCAGAGAGAGCCGGTTCGAGCAAGGCGCGAACGAATTGGGTGCCGATGCCTTTGCCACGAAGGTCGGGCGCGAGGACGAGCCGGGCTAGCTCGACTTCGTCCTCGTCGTCGTCCAGCCACAGTTCGCCGTACGCGATCGGCGTTTCGCCGTCGAAGTACAGGTAGGCCTTGATGTCCTCGGAGATCTTGCGCCAACTGGTCAGGATGCCGGCCGGGAACGGGTACTCCTCGCGCCCAGTCAGCAGCGCGACCTCTTGCGCCGATACCGCCCAACCGGCAACGGTGGCCGCGTACTCCCCCTCGAACGCCCGCAACTCCATCAAGAACTCCAGCAGCCGTGCGGCTGGTCAGTGGTGGGGCGGGACTTCGCGGAGGATTCGTTCGTCGTCGTCACTCCCGGAGTCGTTCTCGCCCCAGGCACGCGGGTCGTCATCGCGAGTCTGTTCCGGCAGCAGCGGCTCGTCGTCTTCGTACGGGCTCGTCATAACTCCAGATTAGCGAGGCTCAGAGGCAATCGGCGAACAGGCGTCGGTATCACCCCCGCCCCTGCGCGAGAAGGAGCTCAGTCCTGCCCGCGGTTGCGAGGCAGAACAGGCCGCACGCGTTACAGAACTGCTGCTTTTGGCGCTCGATCCGCCTCGTGACCAGATAGAGGCCGCGCCGTGACAGTTCTGCCACGACCAGTGAGATCCTCGTCGACCATGATGGGTCTCCTTGCCCAACCGGAAGGACCGAGTCGTGAGTGCATCAAGGACACGGGGCTTCATCGGGGCGACGCTCGTCGTGACAGTGCTCGGATTTACCGCCGCCTGCGGTAACGAGGACTCCGGCGCCGGCGCCCAGCCCAGCCAGACGCCGACCACCCCCGGCACAACGCCCACCCCCACCGCCACACCCAGCGGAACACCGAGCATGGACTGCCCGGAGACCATCACTGCCGTCCGTACGGCCGTCAGCAAGGCCGTCTGGGGCAAGGGGACCGCCAAATCCCTGTTCCAGCCCGTCAGCGTCACGATCTGCCAGTACGACGCCGGGGCGACCGGCCAGGACTACGCCACCGTCACCACCAAGCGGACCGCCGCGCAGGCGGCCGATCTCTTCGCCCTGGTCAACAGCGCGCCGCCGGTGGCCAAGAAGCCGGCCATGTGCACCAAGGAACTAGGCCCGACCTACGTCCTGCGGTTCACCGACAACGACCGTGGCGTGCTCTCGTACACGGCAGAGGCCTACGGGTGCCGCCAACTGGTGGCGACCTCCCTCGAAGGCCAGGGCAAGCCCGGTGAGCTCGCCTCGCCGCGGCAGGTCACTCCCGAGCTGGTGAAAGCGCTCGGCCTGCGCTGACCCTGCCCCGGACGCGCCCCCCGAAGCCGTCCGGGCCGGGGTCACCTCGCCCACCTTGCGGGTCACCTCTGACATCGACCCGCAAGGTGGGTGGCAGAGCCCTGCGCTGGGCTCTCCCACGACTCACCCCGCGTTCTAGCCGGGTGAGACGGAACTGTGTGTGAATCTGTGCAGCACCCTGAGTAGCTCACTGCGTCTAATAGGTGTGAGGTGTTCTACGCCCAGCTGGGGAGTTGCGAGTGGAGTTCGAGGAGTACGCGTCCGCGCGCGGACAGGAACTGGTGCGTCTCGGTTTCACCATCTCCGGCGACTACCAGCGGGCGGAGGATCTGGCCCAGATCGCGCTGATGCAGGCGTTCCGGTCCTGGCGCAAGGTGCAGCGGGCCGACGACCCGCATCACTACGTGCGCCGGATCCTGATCAACTCCTACCTGTCGATGACGCGCCGCCGCTCCTTCACCGAAGCCCCGGCGGCCGACCTCGACACCGACCGCACGGTGCCGGATCCGGCCGCGGACATCGTGAACTCCGACGATCTGTGGCGAGCCCTCGCCACACTGTCGGCCCGGGAAAGGGTCGTCCTGGTGCTGCGCTACTACCAGGACCTGGACGACCGCACGATCGCCGACCTGCTCGGCATCAAACCGTCCTCGGTGCGCGCGACCGCGAGTAGAGCCCTCGCCGCGCTCCGCAAGACGAGGCAGTCCCACCGTGTTGATGAGAGGTTGTCGTGAGCAAGACAGAGCTCGAGACAGTGCAAGAACTAGAGGAGGGCCTGCGCGCCACATTCGAGCGCGCCGCGGCTTCCGTCCCACCGGCCGCCGACCTGGCCGGCCGGGCCACCACTGGCGCGCACAACGCCCAGCGGCGCACCTGGCTGACCTCCGGTGCCGCGGCCGCCGCCGTGGCGGTAATCGCGGCAGTCGGGTTCAGCCTGCACGGTTCGTCTGAGTCGACCCCGCAGCCGGCGGCGGGCAACCCGACGACCCCCGCCGTCTCGAACGCAACGGCTCCTTCCGCCACTGCGCAGGCCGTGACCGGCAGTTGGCGACCGGTGGAGCTAGACGGCTTCAAAGCGCTCAAGACAGCGCGGCCGGAGGACCCGATCATCACCTTCAACGCCGACGGGACATGGGTTGGCTCGGACGGCTGCAACTCGCTCAGCGGTACGTACTCGATCGGCCAGCGTGGTGAGTTCACCAGCAAATCGAACGGCCAACGCCTGGTCGGCTGCGAAAACGTCCCGCATACGGCGGTACTGCAGGCCTCTCAGCGGATCGTGAGCGACCAGAAAGAGCTGACCTTCTTCGCCGGCGACGGGCGTGAAGTTGCGAGATACGCTCGCGCACGGTAGTCAAATTTGCTTGCGGACGGTGATCGGCTATTGACTATGAGCAGTCCCTGACCGGACGATTACGGAGGCCGTCCACCGATAAGGGGAGCTTTGTGCGACTCTCAGCTACCGTCCCGCTGCTCGCGCTTTGCTCAGTGTCACTGACGGCTCTGTCCGTCTCGGCATTGCCGTCGACCGCTGCGCCGACCCTGCCGACGACAGTCACGAAGGCCGCCGTGTGCAACCACGCCGACCCGACGGCGACGTCTTCGAACGCCACACGCCTCTCGCAGCCCGTCTCGGCCAAGGACCCACGACCGCTCGGCCAGGCGATCGGCGAGGGCGTGACAACCGCCGTACGGTCGATCGAGCCGCTCGACGCGACCGGGCGTCCGACGTCCGGCCTGCCGTACGGGCTGAGTCAGGGCATCGTCGGCGTACTGGGGTCGCCCACGACCGGCTACAAGGTCGTCGTGGACGACTCGGTGGTCGACGAGAAGAAGTACCAGGCCGCCGTCTCCAAGAACGTGCCGGCCGCCGGACTCAAGATGCTCGGCCTCGAGCGCAGTTGCCGCTCAGCCCGCTCGATCGCCGACGCCTGGAACCGGGTCGGCGCACGGGCATGGAGCGACGCAGCCAAGAGCACCTACACCGCTGACCTCGACCCGGCTTCCGAGGACATCGTGGTCGAGTACGACAAGGCCACGACCTCCGCTGCTGCGGTTGAGGCGTTGCAGTCGCTGGACGGCGTACAGGCGATTGCCGGCGCCGCGCAGCGGACGACTCGGCTCAACGACACTCCCAAGGGCGGCCACTGGGGCGGGGCGCGGATCACTTCCGCGACCAAGAACTGCTCGGCCGGCTTCTCCGTCATCAAGCGATCCACCGGCCAGCGCGGCTCGGTCACTGCCGGCCACTGCGGCGGCAAGGGCACGGTCTGGCGCTCCGGCACGCACTACTACGGCACCACGACGGTACGGACGAACTACCCCGACTACGACCAGGCCCTGCTGACCGGCAGTTCGTACGGCGCCAAGATGTGGACCGACGGCCCCGGCGACTCCGTCGACACCCGCACCGTCAAGGGCGCGGGCGACCCGGCCCTCGGCGCCGTCGTCTGCCAGTCGGGCTCCTTCAGCAGGTCGCTGTGCGGCATCACGGTCAAGTCGCTCAGCGCGAAGTACTGCGATCCCGACGGCTGCACGACGTACGTCATCCGCGCCACCCGCGGCAACGCAGTAGCCATCATGGGCGGCGACTCCGGCGGCCCCGTCTACACCCGCTCAGGCTCCACCGGCGCCACCATCCGAGGCATCACCTTCGCCGGCTCCGGCTGCAAAGCCTCCAGCTGCACCACGTTGTACGCCGAACGCTACGCCTCCATAGCCGGCCACCTAGGCATCACCGCAATCACCGGCTAACGTCCGCTACGCTTACCCCCGTTCCACCCAGTGCGCCCCCGTAGCTCAGGGGATAGAGCGTCGGTTTCCTAAACCGTGCGTCGCAGGTTCGAATCCTGCCGGGGGCACCCAGTACCACGGGACAACTCCCCCACGCAGCTCCTCCGTCGCCGCTCGCGCCCGGCCATCCGCCGTCGCCTGCCGAACAGCCCAAGCAGCTCCTTCGTCGCGCGATCGGCCGCGGCAGGATCTTCGTCAACTGGGCCGGGACCATGATCGCAGTAGGTGGGATGGTGCTCGCGATCTGGCCGCTCCAGCCCGGTCCGCGGCTCCTTCGTCGCCGCTCGCGGTCGGTGATGCGTCGTCGGCAATGCTGGGCCGTGCCGACAGAGCTGCCAACCTCTGATCGCAGCCGGCGCCCTCGGACCCACCTCGCAAAGCGTGCGCGATGCAGAGCCGGGCTGACGGCGTGGATCGGCATCCAAGAAGTCCAGCGGTCAGTGCCATGCTCGCAGCGGTCGACCCAGAGATTGGCGGAAGGTGAGTTCTGCTGGGCTGCCGAGTGTTCGGTTCGCTGGTCATCGGGTGTTGTGCCTGGTCAACGTGTTGCTCGCCGCGGTCGTGTGCGCGATGGGTGTCACGGACAGGCGGCAGCCTGATAGCGAAGCTTGCACCATGGCTGGCTGGACCTGTCGATTTCGAGCTCGCTCGCGCGGTCGAGGTGGTGTGAGCGTGCGTTGCCGGATGGGGCGAGGTATGAAGCGAAGAGGGACGGGTGTTCTCACTGTGCTCGGCAAGTGGTGGGAACGGTGTCATCAGCTAGGACCGGTTGCCAGTGTGGATGCTGCCGAAAATGGCACTACACGGACGGCAGAAAGCTGCTGTACTTCGGGCATGGTCGACTACCGGCAAGGGCATACCGCTGACTGGCTCGAATACTTCGCCCACGGTGGCTACCCTGCCGTCCAGCCCTTGGCGGCCGGTGTCGAGGGGGCCGTCTACTCCCTCGGCGAGGAAATGATCGCGAAAGTCTGGAGTGGAAGACCACCGGCCGACCTCGACCTCATCCGGCAGGTCTACGCGGACATTGCTCGCCACCAGCTGCCCTTCGCCACTCCTGAGATCCTCAAGATCGAGGAGCCTAACGGTGTCCTGGTCACCTACGAGCGGAAGCTGACCGGGTCACCGCTCGGGTCGGACTCCGCCGTCGAGCAACCCCAACGCGACGTGGCTCCGGCGGAAGTGGATGCCATTCTCTCCGTCCTTTCCGGCCTGGCCGCCGTCCCAGGCACCGAAGCCATGCGAAGCCTCACGATCCAAGGCGATGACCGCCCACTTTGGCTGAATCACAAGCGGTTTCCTGACGCCCTCGCCGCCCTCGTCGAGCGCGCCACCGGCCGGCATCGCGGCCTGCTCGCCGCACACGTTCCAGATCTGTCCGCCAAAATAGTACGGACAGTCGAAGCTCTCAGGGCGCGACCCGACACCCCTGTCACCGTCATCCACGGCGATCTCGTCCCGCCCAATGTTCACGTCGACGACGCTGGTCGTCCCACAGCGGTCCTCGACTTCGGGTTCTTCACCACAGCCGGCGATCCCGCCTTTGAAGCCGCCGTCACCGCTGCCATCTGGGACATGTACGGGCCTCATGCCGATGAGCATGTAGCCACCCTGACCAACGTGTTCGCCACCGAGCTCCGCTACGCGCCGGAAACTCTTGCTCTCTATCAGGCCGCCTATGCCCTGAGCACCTACGACCTGTTTGCCTCTGACGGCACCGACGGTCACTTCCGCTGGTGCGTCGCACTTCTCAACCGCAGCTCATTCTGATTCGGGCGTCACGCCGTGGGGGCCAGCGAACAGAAAGCTGGTTTTACCGGCGAGAACCAGGCTGGTCGGGGTACTCGTTGTGGTGGTGTAGCCAGGTCATGGTGGGGGTTTGGGGCCAGCCGGGTGGGGAGTCTTCCCAGTCTTCTTGGCGTCCGTAGGGGGTTAGGTCTAGGAGGTTGAAGTCGGGGCGGAGGCGGTCTACGCCGCGGGCTTGGGTTAGGTACGTTCGGTAGACCTGGTTGTCGTCGCGGAGGAAGACGCTGAGGCCGAAGCCGCCGTCTAGGCCGCAGTCGGGGGCGAAGGTGGTGCCGTGGGAGGAGTAGAACGGCATTGTCCATTCCATCCGTTGGCGCCAGGAGAACAGCTGGTCCGGGGGCATGTCTGAGACCACGGCGAAGGTGGTGTCCCGGGCGTTCAGGTGGGCCAGGTGACCGATGTTGTCCACGAAGCTCGAGCACCCGTTGCAGTACTCGTCCGGGCCCAGATCCATCATCTGGTAGACGATCAGCTGACGGCGGCCTTCGAACAGGTCCACCAGCCCGGCCTTCCCATCCTGGCCGGTGAACACGTAGCCAGTATCGAAGCGCACCATCGGAAGCCGTCGACGCTCCGCAGCCAGGGCGT
>Ga0190275_10002742_pt1 | contig 12528 bp, 12 predicted proteins | sample Popmic550T_FD_133745 | JGI IMG/M metagenome (GOLD analysis project Ga0190275, IMG submission 133745) | Populus adjacent soil microbial communities from riparian zone of Yellowstone River, Montana, USA - 550 T | ecosystem: Environmental > Terrestrial > Soil > Riparian zone > Trees stand | place... | reverse complement strand
GGTTCAGGCCGGCGTCGGGGTCGTCGAGGAGCGTCTGCGGCGTCAGGGCCGGCGGCTCGGCGTCGCCGCCGAACTCCGGCGGGGGCGGCACGCCCTCGTCGGCGAACCGGCTCGGCCCGGCGACCGGCTCGGCCCACTCGCCCACCTCGACGAACGCGCGGGCCTTGACCGCCGTCAGGGTGCCGGCGGTCAGGGGGTGCGAGTCAAGCATCGCCACGGCGTCGGCCGCCGTGAGGTGCCGGTCCGGATGGGTGTCCGGAAGGTGCGGGCTCGCGGCGAACCGATCCTGCCGCGCGGCGCGGAGGATGTTCAGCTTTGCCGCACCGGTCCCGGTCGCTTCCAGCCGCCGAATCAGGTCGGCGGCCCACTTCACTCGGTCTGCCACGGTCGGGCCTCCGTCGGGCGGGTAAGGGGCTCGCCGCCCGGGGTGCGGGCGGCGGGAGCGGGTTAGGGGGTCGTGTCCATGAAGAAATAACAGTTCGGCCGCTTGAGCCAGGCGAGCATCGTGTCGCCGCCGATGAACTCGGCGTTCGGCAGGTCCCAGGGCAGCACCTTCGCGTACTCGAACATGCCGTAGGCCATGTCGAGGTTCCCCAGCGCGGCGTCCATCGACGCCTCGGGCTGGAAGCTCTTCGGCACGATGTACGACCCCTCCATGACGCCGTAGGTGTCCGGCGTCGGCTCGGGCGCGAACGTGATCTGGTCGGCCGGGAACGGCTCCTGGATGGCCCCGTTGGTGTCCTCGTTGAACATCATCCACCCGGGGAGCCAGATCAGGTCGAACATGTCCTGCACCGGCCGGCCGGTCGCCTGGAAGGCGTTCAGGACCGACTGGTTGAAGGCGAAGTACGTCTTGATGAAGTCGTTCCGCAGCATATAGCCGGGGATGTTCTCGCCGTAGAAGGCGTACCGCAGCGGCGTCCCGGTCAGCTGCAGCGCCCGCTTCTTCACCTTGATGAGGTGCGAGGGGATGTCCGTCGTGGTGACCGCCCAGCTCGCCCCGACGATCACGTTCCCCGCCGAGTCGAGGAGCGTGCCGGTGTTGCCCGCCGGCACGCCCTGGTCGATCACGGTGGCCGCGCCCGAGGAGTTCGGCAGCAGCTCGCCGGCCGAGTTGAAGTAGAGCTTCCCCGCGGCCGCGAGGTTGTTGTGGACGCAGGCCGTCCGCAGCACGTCGAACCGGGTGCGGAACTCCGTGGTCTGTTCGAGGATCTCCGTCCGCGCCATCGTCTGTGCGGTGTAGCTGCCGGCCTTCCAGTCGAGGAGGACGCGGAGGAACTCCTGCCGGAACCGCACGTTCTCGATCGTGTGGAGCAGAACGATGTCCTGGACCGTCCGCCCCAGGAGCGACACCTGTCGCGGCGGCGAGCCGTACGGCGTGATGCGGGCCGGCTTGCGGTTGCCGCTGTACCGGAAGTTCTTGGCCCGGTCGCCGACGATGCGGTCGGCCGGGCGGACGGCGTAGAAGGCCGGCGGGAGCGGCTTCGGGACGCCGCTCTCCACCTCCTTGATGGCCTGCATCAGGGGGGCGAAGCCGAGCAGGCTCTCCATCGTCACGGGCATCGGAGGACTCCAGGTACGCGGTGGTGGGCGAGGCCCGTGGGGATGGTTAGAACTGGTCGGTGAACGCGAACCCGCCGGTGCCGACGGCGGACATCGAGGCCCGCAACCACGCCTTCGTGCTGGCGTCGGCCGGGTAGTTGATGATCATGTCCGTCCGCAGAATCCCCGCGACCGGGATCTGCGGGAAGTCGGTATCGCCGGCGGTCGGCTGGCTGATCTGCAACCCCCACCCGTCCGGGATGACGGTCCGCGGGACGTGCGAGCCGTCGGTGTCCGCGATGAGGCTCCCCGCCACGAACGCCCCCGGCACGCCGGTCGTCGTCCGCACGACGTTCGCGCCGGTGTTCGACGTGAACATCGTGTCCACCTGCGCGAGCGCCCAGGTGTTCCCCGCGTACCCGGTGCCGCTGTACGTCAGCACGAACCCGAGGTCCGTGTCGGTCGCGGCGATCGCCGTCGCCACGATCCCGCCGACGACGCCGGTGGCCGTGTCGAGGGCGGTGTTCAGGTTCGACAGGAGCGTCGCGTCGGTCGCGCTCCAGGCGACGTTCGGCGTCAGCGCGAACGTCCCGTCCACCTTCTGCACGAGCAGCCGGAGGTTCCCGCCCGTGCCCGCGGTGGACAGGTTGACCGTCTGCACCTCGTTCACGCCGAGGGCGGTGATGGTCAGGGCGCCGGTCACGACGTCCACCGCGCTGTACGTCACGGTCAGCACCCGCACGACGCCGGCGGCGCCCGGCGGGCCGATGATCTTCAGCGTGCCGGTCGCCCCCACCCGGCGGACGATTTCAACGGCCGCGGCCACCGGCACGCTGAAGGTGGTACCGGTCCCGGCGAGCGCACCGGCGGTGACGCCGAAGAAGCTAGTGGCGTACTTCCCGGACGCCGTGACGATGCCCATCGGGAGCCCGGCGCGGAGGGCGAGGGTGTCGTCGGCGTTGCCCGGGTCGCGGGACTTCGCCCCGTCGATCGTGCCGCCGCCCGGGAGCCAGACGAAGTTCCCGTCCTGGCTGACGATGCGGTGACTGATCGAGCTGCGGGTGCCGATGCCGGGGCGGCCGAGCAGGACAGCAGTATTCACGGGAGCGGCTCCGGGGTCGGGGGTTCGAGGTGTCGCCGACATGGGTCCGGAAACTCCGGACCCATGTCGGCGACGGCCGAGGGTTACTTCTTGCCGGCGACGGCCGCGGCCTCGCGGGTCGGCCCGAGGAGGAAGTTGGTGGCCTCCTCGTCGGCCTTCTTCCCGTCGCCCCGCAGCTCGTCCGGGGGGTCGATCTCGGTGACGGACAGGTCGCGGGCGTCGGTGCGGCCGTCGGGCTTCCAGGCCGAGTGCTTCGGCAAGTCCTCGTACGCGGCGATCCGGTCCGCCAGCGGGTTCCGGTACAACTCGCCATCGGTGGTGAACGACATCTCGACGGTCTTCACCTGGTTCATCAGCTTCACGGCGGTCGGCCGGGCGACGCGACCAGTGGCCAGCAGCTTGTTCACCCGAGCGCCCAGGTCGCGGCGCGTCATCTTGCGGAACGGGCCGACTCGCTTCTCCGACATGAGCATCGGCGCCCCGGGCGCGTTCGCAGTGGCGTCGGTGCCGGCGACCGCGTCGTCGAGTTCGAGATCCGGGTCGGTGTCCCCGCCGCCGTCGAGGTCGCCGCCGGCCTTGATGGCGATCACGAGGCCCGTCTCGTCGGTCACCTCTTGGGGGATGTTGAACCCCTTCTCGCGCAGGGCGTCGATCACGTCGGCCAGCGTCTTCGCGCCGGTCTTCTTGCCGTCGCCGTCCACGGGCTTCTTCGGGTCGTCGGGCATCGCATCGCCTCCGGGCTGGAAACTCAGGTACAGGGGTCGCCCCCGGGACAGCTCGAACGGCTTCTGCCAGAACTGGACCGGGGTCGGGGTCGCCGCGACGTGGGCGATCGTCAGCCCGCGGTACTCCCCGCCCTTCGAGTCCGAGTAGCCCGGGCACACCTTCGGGCTCACGAACCGCGTCTTTCGCAGCTGCTCCAGGTCGCGCTCGTCCTCGCCCTTCAGCCGCAGGTCGAGCCCGCCGCGGCCGTTCAGCCGGCGCCCGACGACGTGCCCGAACGTGTACTTCGCGTAGGCCGCCTTCCGGGCGTCGGTGTCGCCGGCCTCGACCTTCACGTGCTCCCACACGCCGGGGAGGCTCACCCCCCGCGACAGCATCCGGCCCACGTTCTTGAACGCGGCCCGGATGTCCCGCGGGGTGAACTCGAACCAGTCGCCGTGCCGGTCGCGCTGGCGGCCCGGCAGCAGCACCTCTTTCCACTCCTCCCACGCCATGAGCAAAGTGTCGCTGGTACGCCCGGGGGGTCGGGGCGTACCCGGTAGGCTGGGCGACACGAAAGGGGGTGGGTCATGCTTCCGAGGCACGAAAAGCAGGCGGTTGCCCGGTACGGTCGGGTGAAGCTGCCCGACGAGAAGGTGTTGGAGGTGTTCCGACGCAGACTCGCGGGCGCGACCCTTCAGACCATCGCGGCGGAGTTCGGGATTCACTTCGTCTACGTTCAGGCGGTCGTGAAGGGCGACGCCAGGGCGACGGCGTTCCCCGATCACCCGCTCCGCCTGAAGTGCGTTTCGGCCGAGCGAGAGAAGCGAGAAGCGTACCGGCGACGATCGGTGGAGTTGCACGCGCCGGGGGTGGGCTACGACGCCGCGGTCCGCGACTACCGCCGCGGATACAGCCTGCGGGCCGCGGCCGCGCGACACGGCCTGACCTTCAACCACCTCCGCCGCGTGTGCATCCGGCGACGGGTCAAACTCCGGGCGCCGTCCAAGCGGTCCAAGTTCTGCCACGACTCGAAGGGGGCGACCGATGGCTGACATCTTCTGGGTCGGCCGGCAGCGCCGGCGGGCCATGACTCGCACGCTCACGGTGACGACGGCCGACACCGGCGACACCATCACCGTCACCACCGGCGGGACGAAGTCCGTCGTGGTGACGCCCTCGACGACGAACACCACGACGACGGCCGCGGAGATCGCGGCGGCGTGCGAGGCGAGCGAGGAGCCGGAGTTCGAGGAGATCACCTGGACGAGCGCGACGAACGTGGTAACCGCGGTCGGCCCGGAGGACGGCGCCCCCATCACGATCAGCAAGACGGACGGCGGGACGAACGCGACCGTGCTGGCGACGACGGTGGCGGCACTGTCGCCGAACGACCTGGGCGACGCCGCGAACTACGCCGGCGCGGCGCTGCCGGCGAACCTCGACCGGCTGGTGTTTCAGGACGGCAGCGTGCCGGTGCTCTATAACCTGGCGGCGTTCACGGGCGTCACGTACACCGTCCTGCGCCGGGACACGTACATCGGCGCCATCGGCCTCGACGACGTGAACCCGAACGGTTACCCCGAGTACCGGCCGACGCACCTGGAGACGGCCGGGGCGACGATCGAGATCGAGGGCACCGACCGCGACGCGCCCGGGCAGTTCCGATTCAAGAGCACGGCGGGCGGCGCGGTGACGGTGACGATCCGCGGCGGCGTGCCGGCCCCGATCGGCGAGGAGGTCGTCGAGGTGTACGCCACCGGGGCGGCGAGCGTGTACCAGATCGCCGGCGGGGCGCTCGCCATCGCCCCGAACGTCGGCCAGACGGCCACGGTCGGCACCCTGACCGCGACGGACGCCAGCCTCCGCATCGGGTCGGGGGTGACGCTCGGCAGCGTCGCGGGGACGCTCCTACAGGACGTGACGGCCTTGATCCTGTCGAGCTGGTCGAACGGGCTGACGCTGGACGGCGGCGAGGTGACGGTCGGCGGGGCCGGGACGGGGGCGCTGACGATCGACGGCGGCCGGCTGGTGTGGCGATCGACCGCGAACCCGGCGAACTCCCCGACGGTCGCCAGCGGCGGGACGCTCGACCTGACGCAGGCGCCGAAGGTGCTGACGATCGGCGGGACGGTGTCGCTGTACGCCGGGGCCACCCTCGACGACCGGAACGGCCGCGGGGGGAACTACGCCGCGCAGTGCGTGCGCTGCACCCCCCAGGAAGTGAACTGGCTCCTGCCGAACAACAAGACGCTCACCCTGAGCTAACCCGGCCCCACCTCGAAAGGCGTGTCGGCCTCGTCGATCGGCTCCCCCGGCCGGCCGATCGACTCCCGCTCCATCGTCGCCCGGGCGGCCCGCAGGTTGCCCACCACGTCGGTCGGGGCGGACTCCCAACTCGCCGCGACCGACGGCAGCACGGTCGCGGGCGCAGAGCACTCGGCGAGCAGTTGCTCGAACACGTCATTCGCATCGACAACCCCATCCGGCAACCGCAACACCGGCACGGGCGGCCGCCGAGTCTCCTTCATCGCGTGCCAGGCCGGGTACGCCGCGGCGAGCGCGGGCGGGCCGTGGCGGGGCACAGGCCGGGCGATCGCCCACGACGCCGGCACAACTTCCGGCCGCAGTACGTGCGGGGTGACGACGACCCGCAGCGACAGCAGCCGGTGCCCCGTGAGCGCGATCCGCAACTCCGGCGGGTGGTTCGTCACCCGCACCCCCTCCACCTCCACCCTCGTCAGTTCCGGCAGGCGGTCCAGCTGCGCGGCCCCGCAGTACGCCGCGCCGACCGATTCGAGCGACGGGGCGATGATGACCCGCTCCTCGGGGTGAGCGCGGCGCATTACGGCGATCAGGTCGCGGAGGCCGTCCGCGGTCGGCGCCGGGACGCTGATGCGGATGACGCCCTCGTCGGCCGCGTGCGCCAGCAGCACGAACACCACCCCGGGCCAGCGGCGTTCGAGATACTCCCGGGCCATGTCGGACGTGAGGCCCATGTCGCCCGGCTTGAACTCCCGCCCGACGAGCCAGTGCCCGGCGACCGACTCGTCCATCCAGTCGAACAGGCCGACGCGCGGCGGGCCGTCCCGCATGTCGAGCAGGCTGGGGGCCATCAGGTCGCCGTGCGCCAGCCAGTGAGCGGCGCGGAACATGACGTGAACGTCCGGCGGCATCATCACCAGCCGCGATTCCCGGAACCGCCGGCCCGTAAACCACCCCTTCGCCATGATGAACCTCCCCCGGTTACTCGGCCCCTTCGAGCCGGTCGAGCGTCGCACGGATCGCGTCCTCATCCCACATCGTCGGCCATCGCCCGGGCGTCTCCACCTCGACGACCCGCCGCGGCAGGAGGCTGTGGGACATGAGCACGCCGGCGTCGGTCACAAGCACGCACCCGCTGACGGCGTAGTGCCCGGCGTTGTAGGCGTCCCACTGACGCGGGAGAACCAGCACCACGTCGGCCATATGGATCCCCTCGGGTGTCGATTCTACCCGCGCGGGCGAGCCCGGGGCGATGTCGGGGCGTCCGCACCTACCGCCCCCGCCGTCGGCGAGCCAGCCCCCGCCGTCGCACTGCGGCCGCCGACAGGTCGAAGGTGACGACTTCCGGCCACTCGGCGGCGAGCAGCCCGAGTTCCGTCCGGGCCGACCGATCGCCCCACGCGGCCGGCAGACGCACGACGTTGCGGCCACGCAGCCGGTAGAGTCGTTCGTCGCCCTCCCGCGTCCCGATCAGGTAAATCAGCCGCGTCGTCAGGCGGACCCGTTTCACCGGGTGCGCGGCCAGCAGCGCGTCCCCGTGCCGCACCCACGCCTCGGCCGACACCTCGCACGCCTCGACGAACCCGCGTCGCCACGTCACCTGAATGCTCCCGATGCCGACCGGGACGCCGTCGCAGCCGACCAGGTCCCGGAGAGCCCGCTCCTCTGCGATCAACTGGCACCCGAGACACCCTTCAACCGGCTTGGCCGCGTGCGTCGCTGGTTCCTCGATCCGCTCCAACGCCACCTGGCACCGGACGAACGCCGCCCGCTCCGCGCGGCCGTAGTCGTCGCACCAGTCGGCGTAGACGAGCCGCGGGGTGTCGTCGTCGGGGTGGGCGCGGACGGCGGCGAGCAGGGCGGCCTCGTCGGTCACGAGCTACTTCCCGGTCGGCGAGTGCGTGAACGGCGCCTTCCCCCCGCCGACGGCCCCGACCCGCGGCCGCATGTCCACCGCGTAGCTCAGGATGTCGACGAGGTCGTCGTGGGCGTCTTCGTTGGTGCCCGCGAACTGGAGCAGCTCGTTCAGCACGTCGTCGAGGGGGAAGCCGGGGACGGCGGTCGGGTCGGGGAGCCAGAGAGAGCCGGCCTCGGCCAGGATGAGCGCACCCTGGGCGTGGGCGAGCTTGTCCAGCCCCTTCGGGTCCAGCGGGATCGCGGCCAGGTGCTGGCGCTGGGCGAACTGGAACAACGCCCGGTTCGACGCCACGGCCTCCACGCCGATGCTCTTGAACTTGTGCCGCGCGTACACCTCCTCCAGGAGCTTCGGCTGGTCGGGGATTTCGAGCCGCTTCGCCACGCAGTCGAGCCAGAGGAGGTCGCCCCGGGGGCTGTTCGCCCACACGCCGACGGCGGTCCGGTCGGCCGTCCGCTTCGCCGAGGCGGCGCCGTCGGCCGTGGCGAAGCGCGGGGTGCCGGTGAGCTTGAACCGGTACGGGCCGCGCTCGTCTTCGAGCACGACGAAGTCCGGGCTCGACGGGTCGCGCCGCCACCGCCGCTTCAGCCACGCGGCCTTGAACCGGTAGCCCTCCTTGCTCATCGGGTCTTGCTGATGCTTGGCCCGGTAACCGCTCGTCCCGAGCCGCTTCACCGCGGCGGCCTTCTGCTCGGGGCCGAACTGGTCCGGCCGCAGGAGCTCGCCCTCGGCCTTCCGCGGGTCGGTCCAACCGGTCGTCATCGTCCGCCGGCGCGACGGCTCGAACTCCTCGGGGATGCACAGCTCCTCGAACTCGCCGGTCTCGCGGACGTGCCCCAGCAGGTCGCTCTTGTGCGTCCGCTGGCCGATCAGCACACGGCGGCCGGTCTTGAAGTCGATGACGCGGTCGTAGATGGCCTGGTCCCACCGGTTGTTGATCTGGTTCCGGTTCGCCTCGCCCTGCACCTTCTCGGCGTCGTTGGCGTCGTCCACGCAGATGATGTCGCCCTTCTTGCCGGTCGCCGTGGCGAACATGCTCATGCTCTGCCGGTGGCCGGCCCGCTCGTTCTCGTACCAGGTCTTCGTGTTCTGGTCGGTCGTGATCTTCACCGCGTCCGGGTAGTGGAGCCGGTACCAGTTGGATTCGAGCAGGCGGCGGCAGGCCATGGACTCGCGCGTCGCCGGCTCGTCCGAGGTACTGAAGAACAGCCAGCGGCATTCCGCCCACCGGTCCGGGAGCCACGTCCACGCGGGCCAGAATACGTCCACCGTGCGGCTCTTGGTGCAGCCCGGCGGGATGGTGATGAGCAGGTTGTTGATCTGCCCGAGGGTCACCGCTTCGAGGTGCTCGCAGATGGCGTCGAGGTGCCAGCCCCACACCAGCGGCCGGCCGGGCTCGACCTGGTGCCAGGACGCGCGGAGGAAGTCACTCAGCCGGTGCCGGCCCTTCTCCGCCAGCCGCCGGTTCTGCTCCGCCTCCAGCCCCGCCGCCACCTGCCGGGCCGCCTCCACCGCCGAGCGCTGCCGCCGCTCGAACTCGCTCTTGAGCCGCTGCAAGTCGAGCTGCCAGGTCGGCGTCGGAGAGGCCGCGGAGCTCGTCGGTGTGGTGGTCATGTTGGATCGCCTTCCCGCCCGGCCCCGAGTGCTCGTGCTTGTGCAGGTCCTCGAACATCCCAAGGTGCCGGGCCACGTTCGCCATCGCGGCGAGCTGGTCGTGCAGCTTTACCTCCAGCCCGTCCTTCGTCACCTTCACGCCGGCGTACAACGCGCGGGCCGCGGGGGAGAGGTTGCGGGTGTCCTTCGCGTGCGCCACCCCGACCCCGTCGCCGCAGCACTCCGGGCACCGCGGGTTCGGCGGCCGGGTGTGGTCGAAGCCGTCGCCGCCGGCCTCGTCGAACCGCGGCGGGGCGGGCTTCCGCTGGGCAGCGGCCTTACGCCGCTCGGCGGCGTGGGCGGCCCGGTCGCTCGCCATCTCGCCGGGGGTCCGCTGGTGGCCGAAGCCATCCCCCCAGCAGTGCCGGCAGCACGTCCGCCGGTACTCGATCAGCTCGTTCGCGTCCGCCGTGGCGATCAGCCACCACCGGCTCAGGACCGCCGCCGCGGTAACGCCCGTATCCTTCGACCGCTTCGCCACCAGAGCGGCCACGGCCTCCTCGACCCCCCTTTTCCCTAGCAGTTGCCCCCCGATCTTGTCGGCGTTCGAGGGGCTGTAGCCGGCCCGGATGGCGGCCTGCGTTGCGTTCAGGTCGACGAGGTACTCCTCGGCGAACCGCTGCTGCTTCGGCGTGATCTTCCGCATGTGGCACCCCGCCACGATCGTAGCCGGAACGCCGTGCGGGCCGGCCGGGTGAGGCCGGCCGGGTGAGGCCGGCCTCACCCGGCACGGGTGGGCTTTCCGCACCATGAATCACGCTGCGGCCGCTCCGGCCGGGTGCAGAGCCGACGCCGCTTCGCGCCACGAAATCACCGTGCGAAGCATAACCACTGGTCGGATCGGGCAGGTTAGCGGGCTAAACGTCAGTTGTTGCACCGACACTGGAGTGGGGCGGTTGCGATGTCATAAAGTGTTGATTTTAAATAGTTTGCGTCTCACAAAGCCCGCAGGTGGGGGCATGTCTCACTGCATTCTCAGAGGTTCTCTGTCATAATTTTCTCATCAAGACTGCCCTCGTCGGGACGTCTTGGCCTCTTCCGGATCAGAAAGAGGCCGTTCGAGTCTGAAATCCTGAGAGGGGAGGCTCGAAAAGCACACCGCCGGGGGTGTACCCCGGCGGCGGTTCCCAGGTCGGGTTCGGCGGTGACTCTTGGCAGGGCTCCCGCCGAGCCTTCGTAGGAGACAGTGTCATGATGCCGGACAACGCGGCGAAGGGCAACCCCGGTAGGGCCGGGGGGCCGGACTCGGTGCGCGCTGGGCACTGGTCGGGGTGGCGGTGGAAGCTCGCCGAGCTCGTCGGGATGCTGACGATCCACGCCGCACTGGCCTGGTGGAAGTAGCACGCCCGGCTCACCGGCCGGTCACTCGGACCGACCGGTGAGCTGCTCATGCCCCGCGAGCCGCGTTCTCGAACCGCATCGCCTTCTTGCGGTACATCACGGCCACGTCGCCCGTCGGGCCGTTGCGGTTCTTCTCCACCAGTAACTCGATCGTGAGTACGGGCTCGGTGTCGGTGTCGTCGGGGTTGGGGTGGTGGATCAGCACCACCTTGTCGGCGTCCTGCTCCAGGTTACCGCCCTCGCGGAGGTCCGACATCTTGGGGCGGCCGTCCGCCCGGTCCTCGGCCTTCCGGCTCAGCTGGGCGAGCGCCACGACCGGGACGCCCGCCGACCGGGCCGCCGCCTTCAGGGCCCGCGAGATCTCCGCGATCTGCTCCACGCGATTCGCCCGCGGGTTCGTCGGGGTGATGAGCTGGACGTAGTCCACGACGACGAGGCCGACCCCCTTCCGCCGCACCGCCCGGCGGATCACGGACGCCACCTCGGCCGGGGTCACCGCGGCCCGGTCGTAGATGTACACCGGGGCCGCGCCGGGGACCGGGGCCGCCGCCCGGGCCAGGGCCTCGGCGTTCTCGGCGGACACCCGCCGGGTGCCGGTGAAGGACTGCATCGGCACCCCCGACAGCATCGCCAGCTGGCGGTCCGCGATCGCCTGCCCGCTCATCTCCAGCGACACCATCAACACCGCCGTCCCCGCCCGCGAGACGTTCGCCGAGACCGTCAGCCCGAGCGCCGTCTTCCCCTTCGACGGCCGGGCGCCGACGAGGATCAGTTCCCCGGGGCTCAACCCGCTCAGGACCGCGTCCAGGTCGGTCAGGCCGGTCCGCAAGCCTTCGGGCTCGCCCCCGCCGTCGATGATCTCTAGCCGCCGCCGGATCAGCTCGGCGTCCGTCACGAGCTCGCCGACGGCCCCGAGCTCGGCCACCTCGGCGAACAGTTGCTCCGCCCGGGCGGCGACCTCCTCGGCCGGCCGGGCCTGCTCGGTCGCCAGGGCGGCCACCTCGACCGCCACCTCGACGAGCCGGCGGTAGACCGCGAACTCCCGCACCCGGCGGGCGTGGCCGACGGCCGCCTCGGGGTCGCCGACCGCGTCCCGGCAGGCGACGAGGTAGCGGTAGTCTTCCCCCTTCTCGACCCCCCGGCCGGCGGCCTTCAGCCGGCCGTGGACGGCCACCGGGTCGCCGGGCTCGTTGGCGGCCCGGGCCTCCCCGATCGCGGCGAGGATGTGGCGGTGGTTCTCGAAGTAGAACTGCTCGGGGCCGGCCAGCTCGCGCACCTCGTCGTACAGACTCGGGTCGCGCAGCAGGCACCCGATCAGGTACTGCTCGACGCGCTTGTCGTAGGGGCTCCTCGGGGCGGTCGTATCGATCACGGTTCGGGGTCTCCTGGGTGGGGGTCGGGCGGGCGGCCGTGCGGGCCGCCCGGGGGGTCTGTGGCGGCCATCGGCAGGTCCGGCCGGGCCATGTTGCTCTCGACGTCCGCGGCGACCCGCACGGGCCGCAGCGGCACGGCCTGGGGGCGGCCGGCCCGGAGCTTGCCGATGTGGTTCTGCAACTCCACCGGCGTCGGCCGCTCGCGCCGGTCCTTCGCCGCCCACGTGCAGATCGCGTGGAACTTCCGGCCGAACTCGCGGACCTCGTCGGGCGTGTACGGCGGGTCCGCCCCGGCCAGCGACGCCGACACGGACCCGAGGAGAGCCCCGGTCAGCGCGGGGTCACTGCCGGTGACCTCGGCCACGGCGTCGAACCGCGGGTTGCGCTCCCGGGGCTTCGGCGTCTTGGGCGGGCGGGGTTCGCGGGGGGGCCGCGACCGCCGGGGTGGTGCGGCCGGCGGTGGATCCGAACTCCCCTCCGTCCCCCCCCGTTGCGGGGGGTTAGGGGGGTATTTATACCCCGTCCGGGGCTGGTTGATCTTTTCTTCCGCCGACGGATCGGTGACCCTGTTCGGGGTGGCGAGCGGAGGGCTCGCCGTCGCGTTCGGGAGTCACGGATGGCCGCCTGGTTCCGCC
>Ga0190275_10002741_pt1 | contig 12529 bp, 11 predicted proteins | sample Popmic550T_FD_133745 | JGI IMG/M metagenome (GOLD analysis project Ga0190275, IMG submission 133745) | Populus adjacent soil microbial communities from riparian zone of Yellowstone River, Montana, USA - 550 T | ecosystem: Environmental > Terrestrial > Soil > Riparian zone > Trees stand | place... | reverse complement strand
GGCAACGACATCGCGCCGCCGCTGCTGGCGGCGCTGCGGGCGCGGTTCCCGGAGGCGGTGGTCGTCGGCTGAGCGGCACCCGAGTTGCTTAACTCTTGCCCACATCACCCGGGAGGGCCGGCACGTGGGCGTCGCGTTCGACTGCTACGGACTCACCGACCGCGGCCGCGTCCGCGAGCGGAACGAGGACCAGTTCCTCCTCGCCGACCTCACCAAGTCCCTCCGCGTCCGCGCCACGTCGGTCCCGGAAGAGATCACCGGCGCCCTCGGCGGCAAGGAGCACGGCAAGCTGTTCCTCGTCGCCGACGGCATGGGCGGGCAGGCCGGCGGCGACATCGCCAGCAGCGTCGCCACCGAAACCCTCGCCCGCTACGTCCTCCACACGATGCCGTGGTTCTTCCGCCTCCACGACGACGGCGAGGACGACCTCGAGAACCAGCTCCGCGCCGCCCTCCACGCCTGCCGCGAGGAGGTCGGCAGCGTCGGCCGGGCCAGCGGCTACACCGAGATGGGGACCACCCTCACCCTCGGCTACCTCATGTGGCCGCGGCTGTACGTCGTCCACGTCGGCGACAGCCGGGCGTACCTGTTCCGCGACGGCACGGCCCGGCAACTCACCACCGACCACACCGTCGCGCAGCGGTTGGTCGCGCAGGGGGTCATGTCGCCGGAGGAGGCGGCCCGGTCGCGGTGGGGGCACGCGCTGGTCCGCTGCGTGTCGGCCGGGACGCCGGAGCCGGACGTGGACGTGGCGAAGGTGAAGCTGCACGCCGGCGACGCGCTGCTGTTCTGCACCGACGGGCTGAGCAAGTACCTGGAGCCGGACGCCATCGCCGCGGAACTGGGGAAGGGGAGGTCGGCCGAGGCGACGGCCCGCGCCCTGGTGGAGGCGGCGAACGCCGCCGGAGGCACCGACAACGTCACCGTCGGGGTGGTGAGGACGATGCAAGACCCGGCGTCGGTGGCGATCACGCCGGTGGACGGGACGGCGTACCTGCCGGCGGTGTGATTTCTTCAGCCGCTTGCGGCTTTGCGGCGTGCGGGCCGCGAAGCCGCGAGCGGCTCCTCGATCCCGTCCACGAACCGCTTGCATTCCGGCAGCGCCTCCAGGAACACCCGGCCGTACGGCTTCGTCAGCACCCGCGGGTCGAACAGCACCACCTGCCCCGAGTCCGTCGCGGTGCGGACCAGCCGGCCGAAGCCCTGCTTCAGCTTGATCGCCGCCTGCGGCACCTGGTAGTCCATGAACGGGTTGCCGCCGTCCGCCGCAATCTTCTCCAGCCGCGCTTCGGTGAGCGGCCGGTCCGGCACCGCGAACGGCAGCTTCGTGATGATGACGTTCGACAGCGCCTCGCCGCGCACGTCCACGCCCTGCCAGAAGCTGTCCACGCCGAACAGCACCGCCTTCGGCGCCGTGCGGAACTGCTCCAGCAGCCGCGGCGCCGGCAGCCCCGACCCCTGCGCCAGCAGCGTGTACCCGTGCTTCGCGAACCACGGCCCGAGCTGCGCCGCGGCGCGGTTCAGGAACGTGTAGCTGGTGAACAGCACGAACGCCCGGCCCTTCGTCTTTTCGATGTACTCGGGCAGCCGGGCCAGCACCTCGTCCTCGTACTTCGCCGCCGACGCCGACGGGTCGGGCATGGTGCGGAACAGGTGGAGTTCGACCTGCTCGCGGAAGTTGAACGGGCTGCCGAGCTGGTGCGCCTCCGCCTTGTCGAGGCCGAGGCGGCGCTGGAAGTGGGCGAAGCCATCCTTCCCGCCCGCGGACAGGGTGGCGCTGGTCATCACCACCGTCGGCACGCGGTCGTACAGCTGGCGCTTCAGCTCGGGGCCGACCTCGATGGGGGCGCTGGCGAGCGCCACCCGCGGCACCCGCCCGGCCCGCACCTCCACCCAGTACACCTGCCCCGGCAACTCCTGCCCGAGCCACTCGCGCACGCTCGACGCCATCCCCAGGAGCCGGTCGGCCCGGCTCACCAGCTCGATCTTCTCCTCGTCCGACTTCAGCTTCTCCGCGGCGGCCGTCAGTTGCGTCGCCAGCTTGTCGAGCTCTTCGGACAGGCGGTCGGGCACGACGTTCTTCTCGCGGACGCGGCCGGTGCCCTTGGGCTGAATCTGCTGCCACTGGTGGACGGCGAGGAAGAACGTCTCCGCGGCCTGGCGGGTCCGTTCGACCTGGGCGATACTCTCGGCGGTGCCGAGGGTGGCCAAAATCCCCTTGTGCGAGCGCGGTGCGAGGAGCTGGTTCAGCACGTACTCGACGCCGCCCTGCGACACGGAGAGCCCGAGGTGGTCCGCGGCCACGTCCTCGAGGGTGTGCGCCTCGTCGAAGATGACGACCTGGTAGTCGGGCAGGAGCCCGCCGCCGGAGCGGCGCAGGGCGAGGTCGGCGAAGAACAGGGCGTGGTTCACGACCAGCACGTTCGCCCCGAACACCTGTTTGCGGGCCTTATAGTAGAAGCACGTCTCGTGCGTGGGGCACTTCCGGCCGAGGCAGTTGCCGCCTTCGCTCTGCACCAAATCCCAGACGCTCTCGAACGGCTGGAGCGGCAGGTCGGACTTGCTGCCGTCGCGGGTCTGGCGCGACCAGCGGCCGATCTGCACCAGCTGATCGACGGCGCCGGGCGTCTCCAGCAGCGAGTTCATCTTCGTCTGGGCGGTGTGGAGGCGGCGGAGGCTGAGGTAGTTGCCGCGGCCCTTCACCAGCACCGGCCGGAAGTCGAACGGCAGCGCCTTCTGGAGGAACGGCAGGTCCTTGCGGACGAGCTGTTCCTGAAGGCCGATGGTGTGGGTGGAGACGACGACCTTCAGGTCTTTCTTGGCCGCGGCGAGGATGGCGGGGACGAGGTAGGCGAAGCTCTTGCCGACGCCGGTGCCGGCCTCGACGAGGAGTTTCTGTTGGCCGTCGATGGCGGCGGCGACGGCCTCGGCCATGTCGAGTTGCTGGGGGCGCGACTCGAAGCCGGGGTAGTGCCCGGCGACGAGCCCGCCGGGGCCGAGGATGGACGCGATGGACATGGGGTGATTGTGCCAGCGCCGGCGGGGCGAGGGGAAGCCCGGTTGCGGGGGTGCGAACGAGTCCACCCGGCGAGCCGACCGCCGTCAGGCGGCGGGTGACGCGCTTCAGGAACGTCACCCGCCGTCAGGCGGCGGTCGGCTCGCCGCACTCCTACAATCGACTCCAACCCACTGCCGAGGAGTCGAGCCCATGAAGATCACGGTCGAGGCGAATGTCGCGGCGCCGATCGAGGCGGTGTGGCGGGCGTGGACGACGCCCGACGACATCAAGCAGTGGAACGCCGCGTCCGACGACTGGCACACCACCGCCGCCACCGTCGACCTGTGCGTCGGCGGGCGGTTCTCGTCGCGGATGGAGGCGAAGGACGGCAGCGCCGGCTTCGACTTCGCCGGCACGTACACGACGGTCATCCCACTCGAGCTGATCGAGTGCGCGTTCGGCGAGCGGACGATGCGCGTGGAGTTCCACCCGAACGGGGCCGGCGGCGTGATCGTGCGCGAGACGTTCGACGCCGAGGAGACGCACACCGTCGAGCAGCAGCGGGCCGGGTGGCAGGCGATCCTGGACCGCTTCGCCCGGCACGTCGAGGGGCGGCGGTAACATTTGTCAATTCGACCGCGTGACATGTTTTCGCGACCCGGTGGGAGGCGCGGCGGAAACAATTATTTTCACTCTCGCGTCAGCTGCGGGACCACGCCAGCGTTCGCCGCAACCCCTCCTCGAAGCTCACCTTCGGCGCGAAACGCAGCTCCGCGGTGATGCGCTCGATCTTCGCACGGGAGTGCCGCACGTCGCCGGCGCGGGCCGGGCCGTGCGACGGAACCACGTTCGTCCCCAACTGCGAGTTCAGAGCGTCGAGCAACTGGAGGAGCGTCACGCTGCGGCCGGTACCGACGTTGTAGACGCGGCCAGACACCCCCGGCGTGTCCGCGGCGAGGAGCAGGGCACGGGCCACGTCGGCGACCGCCACGAAGTCGCGCGACTGCAACCCGTCGCCGTGGATCGTCGGGACGCGGCCCGCAGCCAGCATCGCGCTGAAGATGGCGATGACCCCGCTGTACGGGCTGTCCGGCCGCTGGCGCGGGCCGAACACGTTGAAGAAGCGCAGACGCACCGTTTCGAGGCCGTAGCTCGCGGCGAACGCCTGGCAGTAGAACTCGCCCGCCAGCTTCGCCGCGGCGTAAGGCGAGAGCGCACACAGCGGCGTGTCCTCGTCCTGGCCGGCGGGGTCGTCGGCGCCGCCGTAGGCGCTGGCGCTGCCGGCGTAGACCACGCGCCGCACCCCCGCCCGTCGCGCGGCGTCGAGGACGTGCAGCGTACCGGTGGCGTTGATGGCGTGGTTCAGGCCCGGATCCTCGACGCTCTTGGCGACTGATGCCAGAGCCGCGAGGTGGAACACGACCTCGCAGCCCTCGACGGCCCGGCCCACCGCGGCGTCGTCGGTGAGGTTCCCTTCCACGAACTCGACGCCGGCCGGGACGTTGGCGCGAAGGCCGCTGCTGAGGTCGTCGAACACGCGTACCGGGCGGCCGGCGGCGAGCAGCGCCTCGACGAGGTGCGACCCGATGAACCCAGCCCCGCCCGTCACCAAATGCACGCCGGCCATACACCCCCCGAAACGACGCCGAGCCCCGGAAGCACCCGGGGCTCGGTTGTTGTACGGCTCGCGGTCACCGCCCGAGCTTGCCGTCCGGCGGCGGGACGCCCGGCACCCCGACCTTCGGCATCGGCGTCGGGTTCGTCATCGGCATCGGCGCCGGGCCGGCCTTCGGCGGGGCGTCGCTGCGGGGCACGGCCAGCGGGGCGGGGATCGGCGACCGCAGCGGGGCGTCGTTCAGCCCGACGCCCTGGTACGGCAGCGGACACACGTCCTCCCACCGGTGCCACTGCGTCTGGAAGTAGCCGTAGCAGGCCCCCGCCCGCAGCTGGCCGACCACCGGCTTCTTCGGGTTGCAGCCGTTGCAGGTCTTGCAGCCGCCCAGGTTGCACGGGGCACCGCCCGGGCCGGTGGTGCAGGTGAGGCACACGTCCGCGACCGGGGCGGCGGGGGCCACCACGATCGGCTCGTCGGCCGCCGTCGCCAGTCCGACATACCCTACCGCCAGCCCCACGACCGCGAACCGGCCGAGCACACGTCCGACGTTCATCGCCCAACTCCTTTCAGGGGTACGGGTCGGTCCTCGACCCGGGAACTCGCTACCGCTTCGGCCCGCCGACCGGGATGCCGTTGCCGGACGTCCGCGGGGCGGCCGCCGCGCCGACCGCGTTCACCGTCGCCGCGCCCGTCAGGGCGGTGTTCATGAGGCCGCCACGGCTCGGCATCGCGCCGACGCCGAACCCGCCGCCGCTCGACCCGAACGGCACGCCGCCGCCGCGGTACGTCGGGTAGTAGTGGCTGAGGTTGTTAAACGTCGCCCCGCGGCCGGTCGGGGCCAGCACCGGGTTCATGCCGTAGGCCAGGAACTGCTGGAGGTTGGCGACGGCGCTGTTCGTCTGGTTCAGCTGCTGGAGCACCAGCGCCTGCTGGGCACCGCCGGCGGCGCCGAACCCGTAGGGGTTGAAGCCGGCGCCGGGGCCGCCGTACCCGTAGCCGTAGTACCCGCCGCCGGGCGAATACAGGTTCGAGTACGAGCTGAACGTCGGCCGGCGGGGCGGGGCCACCGGCTGGGCCGCGGCCTCGCCGGCGCAGGCGGCCAGTACGAGGACGGCGGCGGTGGTGCGGACGCGCATGGGTGCGGCTCTGGGGGGTGGGGCGACGGGGATACCCCCATGCTATTCCGCCCGCCAACGACATCGGCGGCGGCGGGCCTGCTTCCGCAAGTCCGCCGCCGCCGGGAGTGGATTCCCTGGGGGCGGAGGCCGCACCCCGGGCAGGACCGTTACCGTCAGAACCCGATCGGGATCACCGGCTGGATGCCGTTGTTGTTGAAGTTCCCGTTCTGGTTGCGGAAGGAGTTGTAGGTGCTGGTCCCGAGCAGGGCGGCGCCCATCGCCCGGTTCACCGGGGCGAGCACCCGGGCCAGGTACGTGTCGAACTTCGTCAGCGGCTGGCCGAGGATGTACACCCGGTCGCCCGGCAGCAGCTGGTAGTTCGTCTTCACCTGCCCGCGCTGCACGATCCCGCACCAGTCCACCGGCAGAATCTGGTCCGCGGCACAGTCCGTCGGGGCGGGCCGAGCCACCCAGATCTTCCGGCTCGACACCGCCGACAGGCCGCCGATGTTCGACACCGCGTCGAGCACCGTCTCGTTGCCGACGTGCGGCAGCCGCACCACCTGCTCGCCGGCCCCGGCGAAGTCGGTGATCACGTAGTAGAACTTGCTGTTGAACGCGTACACGTCCACGTTCACCTCCGGCCGGTACAGGTAGCGGGCCAGGTGCGCCTCGATCGCCGCCTTGGCCTGGGCGATGGTCATGCCCGCGACGTACACGCTGCCGTAGCTGCCGAGGCCGACGGTGCCGTCCGGGCGGACGATGTGCTGGCCGCTCACCGCCTGCGCCCCGCGGCTCTGCGCCAGCGACACCGTCACCGTCGCGTTCGGCGCCGCCGCCTTCACCTTCGCCGTCACCGCCGCCTGGATCTGCTCGGTGGTCAGGTCGGCCACGCGGACCGCGCCGCCGTAGGCCGGGCCGAGGTTGATCGTGCCGTCCGGGTCCACCGGGTACAGGCCGTTGATCGGGTCGGTCTCGAACACGCCGCGGGCGCTGACGTACAGCACGTCCAGCGGCTCCACCCGGTACGGCGGCAGCGGGATCAGCCGCGTCGCCTCGATGATGAGGATGTCGGGCGTCTCGATGACGTAGGGGGGCAGCGTGACCTTGTTGAGCTCCCGCGGGACCGGCAGCTCGGGGATGCAGCACGGGTCGAACTTGGGAGGCTTGCAACACTTGTGGCCGCTGGGCAGGCTGTGGCACCCGCCGCCGACCGCCGCCAGCACGGCGACGACCGCCGCGGCCGCCAGCCTCCGGTTGACGCTCATGCGGATCATCGCTCTCTCCTCCGGGACGGATCGGGACCAACTCGCAGGGGGGGCGCCGCGCAACCGGCACGGCCACACCTCCCGGACTAGCCCTCTTCATCGGCCCACCCGGATTCCCGCTGCAACCAAAACCCCCCGTCGTTCCCGAACCACCCCATTGCCAGGAATTTGCCCGACACCGGTTGACACGCCCCCGATCGCAGTTCGCCCAGCTTCCGCGGGCGTGACGCTCGGACCGGTTCCATTGTGTCTACGGCACCCCCACCCCCCTTCCGTAGACGCATTGAGTCGGCTAGACGAAAGAGTGTGAGACCGAGCCTCAACCCTGTTTCCGTCTTACAACAGGCGCCACCCGCACAACTTCCCGACACCGGGGGCCGCAGATCGGCCTTCCGCTTGACAGGTGCCCTTTCGTATCCTGTGGTTGATCTAGTACAGTAAGCCGGATTGGTGGGGACGTAGCGGTTGGAGCACAGGGCGTTAACCGGGGTTACCAACGGGCCACCGCCCGTTTCGGTTCGCACGGGAAGGGACACCGCCGGGCGCGAATCGCCGGCCGAATTCCGGCGGCGCAACACCCGCCGGAGTCACCGCTTCCGCCGACGCGCCTGACGATCGTCTCACCGGTCCGGCATTCCGGGTGCTAGATGACGGGGAGAGTCTCCCCGCCAGCCAGCGCGACCTTCCCCCGACTGCCCCGGGGCCGGAACCGTGGGCCGGAACGCCGACCCACCCGCACCGCCGACCCCGCCGGGAGCTCTTGAATGGCCCGCCCGAATAACGGTGAGAACCCCCCGACCGGGCCGCTGCAGCCGTACAACGCACCCCCCGGCGGCATGCTCGCCCCGCCGGGCGGCCCCTACGGCCCCGCCGTCACCATCCCCGGCGGCTCCCCGCCGTCCAAGACCGCGCCCACCCCGCTCGGGCTCCTCAACGCCCTCCGTCGCCGCTGGGTGATGGCCACGTTCCTCGGCCTCCTGGTCGGCTCGGCCCTCGGCACCGGCATGTGGTTCGTCCTGCCGGCCGGCAAGCACACCGCCCGCGCCACCATCCAACTCCGCCCGTCCACCGTCGAGACCGGCAAGGGGCAGGCCGAGGACTTCGAGTCGTTCCGCCGGTCGCAGATGTTCCTCGTGAAGTCGCGCGACCTGGTCAACAAGACCCTCGCCGAGCCGAAGATCAACAGCCTGCAGACCGTCCGCGAGGCCGAAGACCCCGTGCAATTGATCGAGACCGGCATCCGCGTCGACGGGTCGGTGGCCCCGGACCACTTCCACATCCTGTTCAACGGCGACAACCAGGGCGACATCGTCAAGATCGTGGACGGCCTGTCCGGCAAGTACGTGGACGACGCCAACAACGCCGTCCGCCGCGTCCTGATGGAGCGCGACGAGCGGCTGGAGAAGCTGGTCATCGACCTGCAGAACAAGGTCGAGCTGGACGAGGCCGCGGTCCGCCGCAAGGCCGAGTTCAACGGCACCATCGGCACCGACGAGACGAACAAGCAGCTCGCCACCCTCAAGGTGATGGAGACGCAGCTCGCCCATGAGGTCGGCAACCTCAAGGTGAAGAACAAGCAGCTGAAAATGGACATCGATCTGGTCAATGCGAAGCTGGAGCTCGTCAAGACGGACAAGTCGCAGCTGGTGACAGACCTGCTGCTCGTCCGCGACCTGGTGAACCGGCACCCGCGGGTGTCTACGCTCGTGCAGAAGAAGGGGGCACGGGAGCTCGACCTCCAGTCCGCCATCAGCACCGCGGGCGCCTTGAGCAAGGAGTCGGTGGTCGTGCAGGCGCTCGAGGCCGAGGTGGCGCAGTTCGCCAAGGACATCGACAAGGCCAAGAAGGACGTGGAACCCGAGGTGAAAGAGCTCCTCCAGAACGACGGCGAGCAGTTCCTGAAGATTCAGAAGGCCGAGCTGGAGGCGCGGCTGAAGTACGACGTGAACACCGTGGCGTCGAAGGAGGAGATGCTCAACGACCTCATCAAGAACTCCGGGAACATCGCCAAGACCGGCTTCGACATCGACTCCATGCGGCGGGCGCTGGAGCCGAAGCGGGCGCTGATCGCCCAGCTGGAGTCGCAGCGGGGGCAGATCCAGGTCGAGAAGGGGATGGACTCGCGGGTGACCATCCGCGAGGCCGCGGTCCTCATCCTCAACCACAACCTCAAGCAGAAGATCATGCTGGCCGGGGCCGTCGGCACGGCCGGGTTCCTGGGCGTCCTGGCGCTGATCGCCCTGATGGAGTGGCGGAACCGCCGGGTGGACGGCGTGGACCAGGTGGTGACCGAACTGGGGATGCGCGTCATCGGCACGGTGCCGGCGTTCCCGAACCGGGCCAGCCTGAAGGCCGCGGAGGCCGCCGGCAACGCCAACTGGCGGTTCATCCTGAACGAGTCGATCAACAGCACCCGCACCATGCTGCTGCACGCGGCCCGGAGCCAGTCGATGCAGGTGGTGATGGTGACGAGCGCCACGCAGGGCGAAGGCAAGACCTCGCTGGCGAGCCAGCTCGGCAGCAGCATGGCGACGGCCGGGATGCGGACGCTGATCGTGGACTGCGACCTGCGCAACCCGTCGATCCACAAGCTGTTCGACCTGCCGCTGACGCCGGGCGTGAGCGAGGTGCTATGCCAGGACTGCGACCCGAGCGACGCGGTGCAGCCGACGGCGGTGCCGAACCTGTGGGTGATCCCGGCCGGGCAGTGCAGCACGCGGGTGATCGCGGCGCTGGCCCAGGGGCACCCGCTGGAGACGCTGTTCAACCGCCTCCGCGGCCAATTCGACTTCGTGGTGGTGGACAGCTGCCCGGTGCTGCCGGTGGCCGACGCCCTGCTGATCGGGCAGCACGTGGACGGCGTGGTGTTCTCGATCATGCAGGACATCAGCCAGCTGCCGAAGGTGATGGTGGCGTCGGAGAAGCTGCACCAGCTGAGCATCAACCTGCTGGGGGCGGTGGTGAACGGCGTCCACATGGGGAGCGCGTACTACGCCTACGGGTACAACTACGTGAAGCAGCTGCCGGCGTGACACGAGCCGAAAGCACGGGGACGGCCGTCCCCGGGCATTGCTGACACCCACACTCACACCCAACGCCCACGCCCAGATGCCCCCGCACCACCGCCCGCCGCCCCCCGTCGCCCCGCCCGCGCCGCTGACGCGCGCGGCGGTCGCGGGCCGCGCCGCGCTCGTGGTGCTCGGCCTCGGCGTCCTCGTCGCCGCGGCCGTGTTCGAGGGCATCCGCTCGAACCGCTGGGGCGTCCCCGACGACCTGAAGGCCGCCGCCGCCCGCGTCGATCGTGTTCCGACGACCTTCGGCGACTGGACCAGCGTCGAGGTTCCGGTCGATCGGAAAATCCTGGAGCGGGCCGAATCCGTCGGTTCCCTGTCGCGGGAGTACCGGAACCCGAAGACGGGGTCGGTCGTGTCGGTGATGGTGCTGTGCGGCCGGTCCGGCCCGATCGCGTCGCACACTCCTGACATCTGTTACGCCGGCCTCGGCTACAAGATGAACGGCGTCGAGCAGAAGAAGACGGTCGGCGCCGCGTCGTACTGGTCGGCGCGGTTCGACAAGGGGGACGCCGACCCGGGCATCGAGGTGAACTGGGCGTGGGGCGCCGACGGCACCTGGGTTGCTGCGTCGACCCCGCGGCTGGACTTCGCCGGCCACGGCATCCTCTACAAGATTTACGCGACCCGCGCCCTCCGCCCCACCGCTGCGACCCGCACAGCCGAGACCGACCCGGTTCACGACTTCCTGACCGAGTTCCTGCCGGTCCTGCGCACGGCGCTGGACCCGGCCTGACGCCAACCCCCCGGCCCCGCTCTCCCGGAGCCACGGCCTTCACGGACGCCCATGAGTCTGACCCCGACACCGCCGCCCGCCGCCCGCGACCCGTGGCCGGAAATCGACCGGATCGCCGGCGACATCCGCGTCGACGTGGCGCTGTGCCCGACGTGGTACAACGCCGGCAAGGTGGTGTTCGACTACGCCGTGGCGCTCGCGGCGCTGCTCCCCGCGCTGCTGCTGATCGGGCTCGCCGCCGCCGCGGTGAAGGTGACCTCGCCGGGGCCGGTGTTCTACTCGCAGACGCGGCTCGGCCTCGGCGGCCGCCGCTACAAGATCGTGAAGCTGCGGACGATGCACCACAACGCCGAGCTGAAGTCGGGCATCGTGTGGGCGAAGTCGGACGACGACCGCGTGTTCCGCGTGGGGAAGTGGCTCCGCCGGACGCACATCGACGAGCTGCCGCAGCTGTTCAACGTGCTGCTCGGGCAGATGAGCCTGGTCGGCCCGCGGCCGGAGCGGCCGGAGGTGATCGCCGCGAAGGGGCTCGACCGGCTCGTTCCCGGGTACGGCTCGCGGCTGCTGGTGAAGCCCGGCGTGACCGGCTTCGCCCAGGTGCAGCTGCCGGCCGACGCCGACGTGACGAGCGTGCGGCACAAGGTGGTGTACGACCTGTACTACGTCCGCAAGCAGAGTCTGTGGTTCGACCTGCGGCTGGTGCTGGCGACGGCCCTGAAGGCGATGGGGGTGAAGCCGCGGGTGATCCGCACGGCGTTCCTCCTGCCGGGCCGCGACAAGGTGGCCGCCGAGTTCACCCGCACCCTGTCCCCCGCCGACGCCGCCGCCGTCGCCGCCCGGCAGTTCCAGCAGGCATGAGCCTTCCCCGCGTCCTCTATTTGACGCACCGCGTCCCGTTCCCGCCGGACAAGGGCGACCGCATCCGCAACTACCACCTCCTCCGCGGCCTGGCGGCGCGCGGCCGGGTGTGGCTCGGCTGCCTCGCCGACGAACCCGTGAGTGACGCGTCGCGGGCCGAGCTGGATCGACTGTGCGAGCGCGTGGCGCTCGTGCCGGCGGGGGGGAAGCGGAAGTGGCTCCGCGCCGGCTGGAGCGTGCTGACCGGCGGCAGCATCTCCGAAGGCATCTTCCGCGAACCGGCGCTGTTCGACGTGGTCCGCGAGTGGGCGAAGGAGGCGAACTTCGCCGCGGCCGTGGTGTCGGCGTCGAGTCTGGCGCCGTACCTCGCGGAACTGCCTGGTGTGCCGCGGTTCGTGGACCTGATGGACGTGGACAGCCAGAAGTGGCTCGACTTCGCGGCGGCCGTGCGCGGCCCGAAGCGCTGGGTGTACCGCCTCGAAGCCCGCCGCGTGCGCAAGCTCGAACGCGCGCTGCCAGCGTGGACCGCGGGGCGGGCGGTCGTCAGCCGCGCGGAGGCCGACGTGTACGACTCGTTCACGTCGCCCGGCGCCGCGACCGTCGCCGCCAACGGTGTCGATCTGGAGTACTTCACGCCGCAGTCGGTGGCGGTCGAGCCGGCGCTGGCGTTCGTGGGGCGATGGACTACCTGCCGAACATCGACGGCGCCGTGTGGTTCGCCCGCGAGGTGTGGCCGGCGATCCGGGCGCGGCACCCGCAGGTCGAGTTCCGCATCGTGGGTCGTTCGCCGGCGCCCGAGGTGCAGCGGCTCGCGGAGCTGCCCGGTGTGAAGGTATTGGGCACGGTCCCAGACGTGCGGCCGTAT
>Ga0190275_10002740_pt1 | contig 12533 bp, 15 predicted proteins | sample Popmic550T_FD_133745 | JGI IMG/M metagenome (GOLD analysis project Ga0190275, IMG submission 133745) | Populus adjacent soil microbial communities from riparian zone of Yellowstone River, Montana, USA - 550 T | ecosystem: Environmental > Terrestrial > Soil > Riparian zone > Trees stand | place... | reverse complement strand
CTGCGCTGGGCGCTCTATGAAGCCGCCCTGTCGGCGTGTCGGCCCAGCAGTCCCGACCACGCCGACTACCTCGCGCTCAAGGCCCGCGGACTCAGCCACACCCGCGCCTCTCTGACGATCGCGCGCAAGCTCGCGCGGCGCTCCTTCCACGTGCTGCGCGAGCTCGGCCCCGCCGCGCTTGACCCGATCTCGATGGCCTGACCCACCCGCTTGCTCCGTCACGCCCGCCACTCCCAGATCACGCTTCCGGCCGGCTCCCGCAAGTGCCGCGGCTCCCACCCCGAGCAGGTGGCGGCCCACCAAAGACCGAGCGGCCGGAGTCACTCCACCCGGACTGACCGATCAACCATCACGTCACCGACCAAGACCAAGTCGCGGACCCAGACAAGCCCGGGCATCCACGGAGACGAGCAACACCCCGACCACCACAACCACTCGCCACCCCGACGCTTGACACAGGACCCAGTTCAGATAAGCAGCACTCGTGCCGCAGTGCGTCGGACTGTCGGTTACAGGGGTAAGCGGAAGTGCGTCGGCGGCTCGGCTGAGGACGCGGGAGGTGCGGTCGCCGGAGCCCGCGCACGCCCAGTTGCCGCGGGCGGGCCGCGCCGCTACGCCGCTGCCCCCGTTGCCGCCGGCCCCTGAGCCGCCGCGATCCTGGACGCGGGCCGCTTCGCCGCTTCGCGCCCACTCGTGCCTGACCTCGTCCCTGACGCGCGCCTTCTCCGCGCGTCGCTGACGGCGCATGTCGCGCTTGTTGCGCAACCTGCCGACGGTGCCCGTCTGCTTGCCGCCCGAGTCGGCCATCACGAACCTCCTGATTAGCACGTGCGCCGACGGCAGAGCAGTGTGCAACCGGCACTTCCCGTCAGCGTGCGTCCGCGACGGGCCATGCGCGTACGCTCGCCTGGATGCCCGGAATCCTCGTGTTCATCCCCGCCTGGAACGAGGAGGCGTCGCTGCCGGCGGTGATCGCCGACTGCCACGCCGAGTTGCCCGATGCCGACGTGCTGGTCATCGACGACGGCTCGACCGATGCGACCCCGCAGGTCGCCCGCGACCACGGCGCCGATGTTGTCTCCTTCCCCCACAACCGGGGCCTGCGCGCAGGGATCGCCGAGGGCTACCGGCAGGCGCTCGAACGCGGCTATGACTACTGCGGCCGGCTGGACGCCGACGGCCAGCACCTGGCCTCGGAGCTGAAGCGGATGCTGGAGCTGGTGACGTCCGACGAGTGCGACGTGGCGGTCGGCTCGCGGTTCCTGCCCGAGTCCGGCACCGACGGGCAGCGCTACAAGCCCACCCCGGAACGACTGGTCGGCACCTCCCTGCTGCGGCTGCTGATGCGCCTGCGGCTGGGGCAGCCGATCTCCGACGGAACCAGCGGGCTGTACGCGGTCGACCAGAAGGCGCTCGAGTTGCTCGCCGACGACTACCTCTGCGAGGCGCCGGAGGTGGAAGCGCTGATGCGCATCACCGACGCCAAGCTGCGGCTGGTGGAGGTGCCGGTGCACATGCGGGCGCGCGAGCACGGTGAGTCCTCCTTCCACGGCAGGCGGGCGGTCGAGCTGGTGGTCACGATCGGCCTGACGCTGTTCGCGGCCAAGCTGCTGCGCCAACGCCACGAGCACCGCCAGCGCCGGGACATCAAGCGCGTACTGCGCGCCGCCCGGCCGCGGCCGAGCCGATGGTGAGCGCGAAGGTGCCGAGCAGCTGCGTGCGCCGGCCGAGCTGACGAGCCGGCTGCCACGGCCACAGCACGGGCGTGGGTGCCGCGCGGTCGCCGGCGTCGTGGAGCAGATGGGACGCCAGGGCGGCGAACGCGGCCCAGCCGTGCCACGGTCCGCCCGCCGCCCACGCCACGCAGCCGACGCCCGCGGCGGTCAGCAGGCTGTGCGTGCGCGGGCGCGCCGACAACGCGGTCGTGTTCCGTGGTCGGGCCGAACGTGCCGCGACGACATGATCGAGGTCGATCACCAGCGCCGCGGTGATCGCGGTGCCCAGCACCCGCTGCCGCGTGCGGGCGGCCAGCGGCGCGACGACCAGCGCGGCAAGCGCGGCGTGCTGCAGCGGATCGCTGTACACGCGCACGAGCCTCGCCAAGTCCGGTGCGGTCGACTCGGATCTCACGCCGGCGACCCTCCTTTCAGCCGCGCACGAGCCGCGCGCCCTCGACGAGCGCGCGCAGCTTCGCGTAGGCGAGGTCGCGCGAGAGGTACTTCATCCCGCAGTCGGGGCCGACCTGCAGACGCTCCGCCGGGATGACCTCCAGCAGCGCCTCGATGCGCGCCGCGACCTCCTCCGGCGTCTCCGCGTCGGGCCGCGAGAGGTCGAGCACGCCGACGATCACGGTCTTGCCCGCAATCGGCTCCAGCACCGCCGGGTCGAGCCGCGGCTGCGCGGCCTCGATCGCCAGCACGTCGGCGGCGCACGCGGCGAGCTCGGCGAGGAACGGGTAGCCGGCCGGACGGTCGTGGACCACGTGGGCGTAGCCGAAGCAGGTGTGCAGCGCGGTCGTCCCGGGCGCGCCCGCGAGCGCGCGGTCGATGGCGGCGAGCGCGAACTCGCGCGCCTTCTCCGACCGCGACTGCAGCCACGGCTCGTCGATCTGCACGATGTCCGCGCCCGCCGCGAACAGGTCGTGGACCTCCTCGTTGACCGCCGCGGCGATGTCCATCGCGAGCTCGGCCTCGTCGTCGTAGGCCTCGTTGACCGCCTGCTGGCTGATGGTGAACGGCCCCGGCAGCGTGATCTTGACCGTGCGGTCCGTGTGGCTGCGCAGGAAGCGCAGGTCGTCGACCTCGACCGGGTGCGTGCGTCGGACCTTGCCGACGACGCGCGGCACGGCGTTCGTCCCGCCCGCGCGACCGGGGACGATCGCGGGGTGGTCGATGTCGAAGCCCTCGAGCGCGGTCGCGAAGCGATTCGAGTAGCTCTCGCGGCGGATCTCCCCGTCGGTGACGATGTCGACGCCGGCGCGCTCCTGGTCGACGATGGCGAGCGCCGTGGCGTCGTCCTGCGCCTGCGCGAGGTAGGGCTCCTCGATGCGCCAGAGCTCACGCGCGCGCACGCGCGGGGGCAGCGAGCCGCGCAGCTTCTCGCGGTCGATCAGCCAGTCCGGCTGCGGATAGCTGCCGATGACGGTGGTGGCGAGGAGCGAGGGCGGCACGGCGTCAAGCCTACGTCTCAGGCCGACTAGGGAAGATCGGGGTTGCGGAGCCGCGCCTCGAGGTTCGGCAGACCGCTGGTGTAGTTGGCGCGCACGCGATCGGCGGCGAGCGCGTGGTCGCCGGCTTCGAGTGCCGCCACGATCGCCTCGTGCGCGCCGGCCGAGCCCGCCAGGCGCTCCGGCGACAGCATGTACAGGCGCTCGTAGTCCAGAAGCGCCTTGCGCACGAGGTCGATCACCCCCAGCAGGTGCGCATCCTCACAGCCGGCCGTGAGGCGACGGTGGAACTCGTCGTCTGCACGTGCGGCCCCGGCTGCGTCGCCGGCGGAGTCGAGCATGCGCCGGTTGGCAGCGCGCAGCGCAGCGGTCGCCTCGGCATCGAACGGCGGCGACTTCCCGACCGCAACGGCTTCGAGGATCAGCAGCGACGGGATGAGCTCGCGCAGCTCGGCGGGATCGAGCACGTCGGCGTGGCGCAGATGCTCGGCGATCGCCCGGATGTCGGGATCGGGATGCCCGCCCATCAGCGCGCCCGAGAGTATCGAGCCGGCGCGACCGGCCGGACCTCACGCTGCGCGCGGAAGCGGCGCAGGCGCAGCGCGTTGCCGACCACCGAGACGCTGGAGAAGACCATCGCCAGGCTGGCGATGACCGGGTTGAGCAGGCCGATGGCGGCCAGCGGGATCGCGGCGACGTTGTAGCCGAACGCCCAGGCCAGGTTCTGCTTGATCGTCCGCAACGTCGCGCGGCTCAGCCGGATGGCGTCGGCGGCGGCCCGCAGGTCGCCGGAGACGAGCGTCAGGTCCGAGGCCTCGATCGCGACGTCGGTGCCGGTCCCGATGCTGAGACCGAGGTCCGCCTGCGTGAGTGCCGGGGCGTCGTTGACGCCGTCGCCGACCATCGCGACCACACGCCCCTCCGCCTGCAGCCGGCGGACGACGTCAGCCTTCTCGGACGGCAGGACCTCGGCGATGACCTCGGAAATGCCGACCTGTGCGGCGACGGCCCGGGCGGTGGTCTCGTTGTCGCCGGTCAGCAGCACCGGGTGCAGGCCGAGCGCCTTGAGCGAGGCGACCGCTTCGGCGGAACTGTCCTTGACGGTGTCGGCGACCACGAAGATCGCGCCGGCGCGCCCGTCCCAGCCTGCGGCGATCGCGGTCTGGCCACGGGACTCCGCGGCGCGGCGCGCGGCATCGAGCTCGGGCGGCAGGTGGAGCGCCCAGTCGGCCAGCAGCGCCGGCCGGCCGACGATCAGCGCGTGGCCGTCGACGATGCCCTCCACCCCGAGGCCCTCGCGATTGACGAACGCCTAGACCGCGGGCAGCGGGCCCTCGGCGAGCGCCGCCTTCGCGATCGCCTGGGCGATCGGGTGCTCGGAGGCGTTCTCCAGCGCACCCACCAGCCGCAGCGCGTCCGTTCGCTGCACGCCGTCGGCGACGACGAACTCGACGAGGCTCATCTTGCCAGTCGTCACGGTGCCGGTCTTGTCGAGCACGACGGTGTCGACCTCGCGCGTGGACTCCAGGACCTCCGGGCCCTTGATGAGCAGACCGAGCTGCGCGCCGCGGCCGGTGCCGACCATCAGCGCCGTCGGAGTCGCGAGCCCGAGTGCGCACGGGCAGGCGATGATGAGCACGGCGACCGCGGCCGTGAAGGCGAACGTCGAGCTCTCGCCGCTGCCGAGCCAGAAGCCGAGCGTGGCGACCGACAGCGCGATGACGACCGGGACGAAGACGCCTGAGATGCGATCGGCCAGGCGCTGGACCGGCGCCTTGCCGGTCTGCGCGTCCTCGACGAGGCGGGCGATCTGGGCCAGCGCCGTATCGCCGCCGACCTTGGTGGTCCGCACGATCAGGCGGCCGCCGGCGTTGATCGTCGCGCCCGCGACCTCCGAGCCCGGGGAGACCTCGACCGGAACGGACTCGCCGGTGAGCATGCTCATGTCGATCGCCGAGGCGCCCTCGGTGACGATGCCGTCGCTCGCGACCTTCTCGCCGGGGCGGACCACGAAGCGGTCGCCGACCTGCAGCTGCTCGACGGGGACGCGGCGCTCGGCGCCGTCGGCGCCGAGGATGGCGACGTCCTTGGACCCCAGCTCCAGCAGCGCCCTCAGCGCCGCGCCGGCACGGCGCTTGGCCCTGGCCTCGAAGTAGCGACCGGCGAGCAGGAACGTCGTGACGATGCCCGCCGTCTCGAGGTAGATCTCGTCGGCGCCCGCACCCGCGTCGGGGATGACGTCGAACGCCATGCGCATGTCGTTCATGCCGGCATCACCGATGAACAGCGCGTACAGCGACCACAGCCACGCCGCGAGCGTGCCGAGCGACACCAGCGTGTCCATCGTCGCGGCACCGTGCCTGAGGTTCGCCCACGCCGCCTTGTGGAACGGCCATGCGCCCCACAGCACGACCGGAGTGACGAGCTGCAGCGACAGCCACTGGAAGTTGTCGAACTGCAGCGCGGGCAGCATCGCCAGCAGCAGGGCCGGGACGGACAGCAGCGCGGAGATGATGAGGCGGCGGCGCAGCGGCGCGGCGTCGTCCGGCTCGGTCTCGGCGTCCGCGCCGGCCGGCTCGGATGACGGGAGCGTCGCGCTGTAGCCGGCGGCCTCGACCGCGCCGAGGAGCTGCTCGGGGGCGACCGTGCCCGGGTCGAACTCGACCCGGGCCTTCTCGGTCGCGTAGTTGACGGTCGCGGTCACGCCGTCGAGCTTGTTGAGCTTGCGCTCGATGCGGTTCGCGCACGACGCGCAGGTCATGCCGGTGATCGGCAGCTCGACGTGCTCGGGCGTCGTCGCGCTCATCGCGATGCCTCCTGGGTGAAGGCGGCCGTGTGGACGCGCCCGTCGACCTGGAACTGCAGGAACAGGCGGTACCTGCCGGCCGTCGGGAACGTCGCCTCGAACTTCAGGCTGCCCTCGTCCGGATGCACGTGCAGGAACGCGAGGTCGCCGCGGCGCAGGGCGACCAGGTGGCCCTTCGCGCCCAGGTACTGCTCGACGGCCACCGGCTCGCCGTCGCGCGTCACCTCGAACGCCAGCTCCGACTCGGCGCCGGCCTTCGTGGCGCCCTTGGTCAGACGTACGCGCATGCCGTCGACGGCCACGCTCTCGACGGGCGCGGGCAGCGCCCGCGAGCGCACCGCCCCGTCGACCGTGAGGTCGTCGGCGAGCGTGTGCGGCTTGCCGTCCACGGAGAAGTCGGCGAACACACGGTAGGAGCCGGCGTCGGGCAGCGCCATCGGGACCGACCAGGTGCCGTCCGCGTTCTGGGACGGATGCAGGTGCTGGAAGCCGGTCAGGTCGCGCCGGACGACGATCAGGTGCATGCGCTTGGTGTGCTCGACGTCGAAGTCGCGCACCGTCCGCCCACGGCGGTCGACGATCCGGAAGGCGAGCTCGAAGCGCTTGCCCGGCGTCGCGCCGGTCCGCGCGAGCTCGAGCGTCAGCCCGTTGTCGCTGACGGCGAGGCCGCGGACGGCCTGCGCGACCATCTCCTCCCCGCCGTGGCCGGCGCCCATGGCGTTCCTCTCGTCCTTGGGGCTGACAGGGTCGATGTCGATCTGGCCACCGGCGAACGCGGCCGTGGCGAAGACGAGCGCGAGCACGACCGCGAAGCCGGCGAGCTTGGTGCCGGCGTTCACGCCGCCACCTTCGCGACGCGACGGCGGCGGTGCGCGCCATGCGAGTACTCGGCGCGCCGCAGCAGCATCGCCGCGAGCATGCTCGCCAGCATCGCGACATGCTCGATGACGAGCAGGATGCCGAGGTCCGTGACGAGCCCCGCCCACAGGAGGGCTACGACGGCGGAGGCCGGGACGAGCATCGCGGCCGTCATCTCCAGGTTGACGCGCCGGCCGTGGCCGCGGAAGGCCATCCAGCCGATCATCGGCACGGTCATCGTGACCGCCATCCCTAGCACCATCAGCGCCGGAGCGCTGGTGCGCAGCTCGGACCAGCCCGAATCCACGGCGCCCAGCGCCAAGCCGATCGGCGGCATGAGGAGCCCCATGCCGAGGAACATGGCAATGACCATCTCGACGTAGTGGCGCACGAACTGCTTCGTAGAGGCGCTCATGCCGCCACCGCGTCGTAGCCGGCCTCATCGATGGCGGCGATCACGGCCGCGTCACCCAAGCGCGCGCCGTGGACGCGAACGCGCTTCGCCGCGAGATCCACATCGACCGACGTGACGCCGGTGACCTGCGTGACCTCCTCGCTCACCGCGATCACGCAGTGGTCGCACGACATCCCCGCGACCTCGTACTCGGCACTGGGGCGTACCGGCGTCTCGGCGGGGCTCTGAGTTGGGCGGGAACGCACCATGGGAGTCCTTTCGCTCGTCACGGGGTCGATACCCCCTAGGGGTATCCGGGACGCGGAACTATACACCCAGGGGGTATCCGCGCAAGCCTGTTTTGGCTCTTCCCGGGAATTCACCGGCTAGCGCGAGTGGCCCGGTACGGATACCCCTACGGGGTATGCTTGCCTTCGGCGGCGCACGCGGCCCGCGTCGTGCTCGCGGGCGCGCGGGATGTGGAACCGGCCGAGCGCGAGCGACTCGACGCCTCGGCCGTGATCGAGCTCGGCCCGGGCGAGACCCGGCGGCTCGCGATGATGCTTCCGCTCGCCGGGCGCACGAGCCTCCACATCGATCTCGACGTTCTCGACCCGGCGTTCGGCGAGGCCAACCGGTACGCGGTGGCGCCCGGAATCAGTCCTGACGGCGCTCGCCGCGCTGCGCCAGTTCAAGCTGTCCGCCGGGTGAACCGATGCACTCGGATGAGCCCCGCCGATCCTCCCGTCGTGCACAGCCGCGCGGGCCGGCGCATCGATGCGCTGCACCGCACGGCCGCGCTGGTCGAGTACTCGGAGGATCCGATCATCGGCCTGACACTCGACGGGCTGATCACGGATTGGAACCCGGCGGCCGAGCGGCTGTACGGCTATTCGCCGGAGGAGGCGCTGGGCGCCTCGATCGCGATGCTCGTACCGCCGGAGCGTCGCGGTGGATCCGGCAGCCTGCTCGCCAGCGTGCGCGCGGGTGAGGCAGTCCGCCAGGTCGACACCCAGCGCATGGCCAAGGACGGGCGCCGGATCGACGTCTCAATCTCGATGGCCCCGATCAGGGACGAGGCGGGCGGCATCGTCGGAGCCGCGGCGTTCACGCGCGACATCAGCATGCGCATCGAAGCTGAGGAGCGCCTGCGCCGGAGCGAAGTACAGCTCGCTGAAGCTCAAGAGCTTGCGACGCTCGGCAGCTGGGACTGGAACTTCATCACGGACGAGCTCAGCTGGTCGCCGGAGCTCTACCGCATCTTCGGGCTCGACCCCGATCGCTCCGCCGCGACCTCCGCGGGCTTCTTCGACGCCATCCACCCTTCGGATCGCCGGCTGGTCGAGGCGGCGGTCCAGGACACGATCACCAAGGGGACGCCGCTCAACTACGAGTGCCGGACCGTGCGGCCCGACGGGGTCGAGCGGGTGATCCTCGCGCGGGGACGTACGGTCGAGGACGACTTCGGCGAAATCGTCCGCGTGGTCGGAACCGTCCAGGACGTCACGGGGCTCGTGCAGACCCGGCAGCGGCTCGAGCACGCCAGCCGGCAGAACGAAGCGCTGCTGAACTCCGCCGCCGACGGAATCTACGGGCTCGACCTGGCGGGGCGCATCACCTTCGCCAACCCCGCGGCCGCCGCCCTCACCGGCCATCCGGTCGATCAGACGATCGGGCAGCACCTGCACGACCTGGTCCACCACACGCGCGAAGGCGGCACGCCGCACCCGCGCGAGGGCTGTCCTTGCACCGGCACCCTCGAGGGCCACGCGCTGACCGTCTGTGACGAGGTCTTCTGGCGCAAGGACGGCGCGAGCTTCCCCGTCGAGTACACCACCACCCCGATCAGCGAAGGCGACACGCTCACGGGAGCGCTCGTCGTCTTCCGCGACATCACCGAGCGCCGCAGGATCGAGAGCGAGCTCGAGCGACTCAACACCGAGCTGGCCGAACAGGCGCGCCGAGACCCGCTCACTGGGCTCGGGAACCGGCTGCGGCTCGAGGAGGACCTCGCCGTCTACGACGCGCGCCGCGTCCGCTACGGGCACTCCTACTGCGTGCTGCTCTGCGACCTCGATCGCTTCAAGGCGCTCAACGACCGCCAGGGCCACCAGGCGGGAGACCGTGTCCTGCGCGCGGTCGCCGACACCATCGTCCGCGAGAGCCGCACGAGCGATGCCGTCTACCGCTACGGCGGCGAGGAGCTCCTCGTCCTGCTCGCCGAGCAGACGCTCGAAGGCGCGCTCATCGTGTGCGAGCGGATGCGCGAGGCGGTACACCGGCTCGGGCTCGGGCACGCCGACAACGAGGCCGGTGTGGTCACCATCAGCATCGGCGCCGCGGCGTGCCCGAGTGAAGATCGGACGGACTCGACCGACGCCATCAGGCGGGCCGACAGGGCGCTCTACGCGGCCAAGGCCGGCGGCCGCAACCGCGTCGTCGCCGACCGCTGACGAGGCGCGTCACCGCCATCGCCGGCGGCGCGGGTGCGAGCGTGGCGGCCATGCCTCACGCGGGGGTCATCGGGTTGTCGAGGACGATGCGCCAGCTGCCGTCCGGCTGGCGTCGGGAGACGATGGTTCCGTGGCCGGACACTTCCAGGCCGTCGGCGCCCGCGCCTGCGACGACGTTCAGGCGTGCGTGGGTGAGGGCGAGGCCGTCGGCCTCGAGCTTTCCGACGACCTCGATCCGGGCGCTGGGACGGAGCGCGAACATCGGTGCCAGGGCGGCGCGGATCGCCTCGCGGCCGCTGACGGGCTGCCCGTCCGGCGGCACGAGCGTCGTCGCGCCCTCCTCGTGGAGCGCGACGAACGCGTCGAGGTCGCCGGCATTGAGCGCCGCGGCGATCAGCGCGTGGATCTCTTCGGGACTGCTTGGGGATACGCGATGCATGTCCTGAACCCTGAGCCACGTATCCCCACGCGACCATCCCAGGATCCTGGGTTCCTCGGAGCGGCGACCTCGTCCTCGCCGACGAGGTCTGGCTCCTCCTCCGGGGGGAGACGCGCGACCGACCGGTCACTGCGGACGACACGAGGTTCCCCACCCCGGCCGACGACGCCGCGAGGCACAGCGGGCACAGTGGCGGCATGTCGATCGCCCAGCCCGTCATCACCCCCGCTCGGCCGCACGTCCGTGTCCGCTTGCGCCCCGCAGTGCGCCGGGCGGTGCTGACCGCGCACATCATCGCCGGAGTCGGACTGCTCGGCGACGTCGCCGCCGTGCTGGCCGTCAACGTCCGCGCCGCCACCACCGGCGACGCGGCATTGGCCGCCGCGTCGTACGACCTGCTCGCGATGTTCACCGTGCTGTTCGGCATCCCGCTGAGCTTCGTCGCGCTCGGCACGGGCATCCTGCTCGGTCTCGGGTCGGCCTGGGGCGTCGTGCGTCACGCGTGGGTGGCGACGAAGCTCGTGCTGCTCCTCGGCGTGATCCTCGTCGGCGCGCTCGTGCTCGGCCCGGGCACGGAGGCGATGCGGACCGGCGACGGCGGCGCGCAGGCGCGCCTGATCGCCGGCTCCGCCTACGACGTCGTGGCCCTGACGCTGGCCACGGGCCTATCCGTGTTCAAGCCCCGCCGCCGCCGCCGCGCCCGCCCGAGGTGAGGCGCGATCAGCCGGAGGGGTGTCGTGGTTTCCGAGCGAAGGCCAACGCACCGCGCTTCGTGACCGTGAGCGGCACGGGCGTGGTCGAGGCCGCCTCGTTGGCCCGAGCCGGCTCGACGCCCTTGCCGACGAGGAAGTCGCGGACCGCGCGTGATGTAGGCAACGTGAGCAGCGGCGCGTCCCAGCGCTCGATCTCCACCTCGGCGAAGACCTCGCCCAGCACGCTAGGCGCCACCTCGGCGTCGAACGTCAACGGAGCCTGGGAGAGCACGAACGCGAGCTCGGGGGCGTCGTGGCGGCTCGGCGCGGCGGCAGCGAGCAGGCCACCGGCGCGCAGGACGCGGTGCGCCTCGCGCAGCGCACGCACCGGCTCCTGCAGGTGGTACAGGACGTACAGCAGCGCGACGGCGTCGAAGGACCCGTCCGCGAACGGCAACGCGCACGCATCGGCGCGGACCGTCGGCGCGGGAGCGCGGGCGAGCATCTCGGTCGAGCTGTCGACCCCGGTCCAGGTCCCTTCCGGAAGATGGCGAGCGAGCTCGCCCTCGCCGCAGCCGACGTCCAGTACGGAGGCGAACCGCTCGTCTGCGAAGCGGCGGGCCACGAGCGCGTGGATGTCCTCGACGGCGCCGTGCCGGCGCTGGATCGAGCGCGCGAGCCGGAAGCGCTCCGGATCGTCGTCGTAGTCGGCGGCGGCTCTCGCTCACCCATCGTCATGAACAGAGTGTGGAGAGGCCCTGCCCTGGACGAACATCCAGGTAACCAAGTCGGCCGTTCGGGGGTAGCGAGGTTAGATGCCGTTCGAACCCGGAAGCTGGTCCATCGCGTTGGACCAGGGCACCGACGCACCACGGATCGCGCGAGACGCGCTCGGAGCGTGGCTCGCGGACGTGCCGGAGCACGTGCGCGACAACGCGCTGATCGCGGTCGGAGAGCTCGTGGCCAACGCGGTCCGCTTCGGCCGCCCGCCGATCCATGTCCGCGCGAGCGTCGGGGCGGAGGCGCTCGTGGTCGAGGTCAGCGACGAGGGCGAGAGCCGTCCTCGCCGCCGGGTGCCCACAGAGGACGGCGGCGTCGGCCTCAATCTCGTGCATCTGCTGGCCGACCGTGTCGAGAACGAGACCGGCCTCACCCGCGTCCGCTGTACGTTCGGCACGACGATCGACCGGCCCGCCGGGCCCCCGGATCCCGATCACCGGGTCGCGCTGGTCCGGCAGGGGACCACCGTGCTGGTCGCGCTCGAAGGCGACATCGATCTGGCCGCGCGGCCTGAGCTCGATGAGCTGCTCGCGACCCTCGATCCAGCGCGGCTCGAGCGCGTCGTGATCGATCTCCGCGACGTGACGTTCCTCGACTCCACCGGGCTGCACATGGCGCAGCGCTTCGATCGCTGGGGCCGCGACCACGACGTGACGGTCGTCTTCACGCGCGGGATCCCGGCAGTGATGCTGGCCCTCCGGTCCACCGGACTCGCCGACAGGCTGACGTTCTCAGACGCCCCCTGAGGCGGCGAACTCAAGCGCGGGATCCTCGATCGGAGCCTTCCGCATGGACCTGAGGTTGCGGGCGTGGTTCTGCTCTCGCTGCCAGGGATCCTCGGACCCCTGCTTCGGGAACCGGTCGATCGCCCGCAGCACGTAGCCCGAGGTGAGCTCGGCGAACGGCACGGCGGCGACCGCGGGATCCGGGTGGCGCGGCGTGCAG
>Ga0190275_10002739_pt1 | contig 12540 bp, 9 predicted proteins | sample Popmic550T_FD_133745 | JGI IMG/M metagenome (GOLD analysis project Ga0190275, IMG submission 133745) | Populus adjacent soil microbial communities from riparian zone of Yellowstone River, Montana, USA - 550 T | ecosystem: Environmental > Terrestrial > Soil > Riparian zone > Trees stand | place... | reverse complement strand
CGAAGACCTGCGCAAGCAGCTGCCGTTCGAGCTGGTCCGTGTGACCGTCGAGGACGGGCAGTTCCACTTCCGCAACTTCGAGGGCAAACCCGACCTCGACGTGTACGCCAAGGACCTCGACGTCACCTGGGACAAGCTGTTCGGCTGCCTTCCGCCCGGGTCCAGCGCCTGCCGCTCCGAGCTCGAGGCCAGCGCGACCTTACTCGAGAGCGGCAAGCTCGAGGCCGAGGGCATCTTCGAACGCGCGCCCAACCCGCGCATGCACGCAGACGTCACCGTGCGCGACCTGAAAGCCGTGCAGTTGAGCCCCGTGCTCAAGCGCTACGGCAAGGTCGACATTCAGAAGGGCGAGGTCGACCTCGACGTGCGCTACGACCGACGCGGCAAGAGTCAGACGGCGCTGATCATCCCCAAGCTGAGCAACATGGAAGTGGTCGGTGGAGACGGCGACAAGACCAGCTTCTTTCGCGAGCTGGGCCTGGGTGCCGCAGCGGGCTGGTTCGAGCGCAAAAAAGGCGAAAAAGCCGTTCGCTTCAGCCGCTCTGCAGGGGGCGACAACAGCTTCGAGATCGTCGACCTGAAAGGCGATTCTGCAGACGGTAAGACGGACTGAGCCCACGGACCGTGCCGGACTCGACCCCAGACAGAACGTTTCTGGCAGGTTGCGTTTTTTGCTTCCGCTCGTTCGGCGTTGTTAGCCTTCCCCGGCGGCGGGTGTGAGCCCCCGCGTACACGAGGGAGTGCAGACACATGCGAACTAGGAAGCTGCTGCTCGGGCTCATCAGCCTGGCCGCCAACTCGACCCTTCTCATCGAGACTGCCCACGCAGACCGACGCAGCGGCCTGGCGGGCAACTTGTTGATCGAGGACCCTGACGATCTGTTCGCGTTTCCTCAGCTCACGCTGCTCCATCGCAACATGTTCCGGCTCGACTACGGCGGCAGTGCGCAGTCCGGCAACGGCGTGCTGACGCTGGGCAACGAGCGTGAGGCCATCGGCTTGGCGGTGCACCGCGGTGACTTGCTCAGCCCCGACGTGGTCGGCTTCAACACCGAGCTCGGCTGGCTGGGCGGCGTCGAGGGTGTGGGCGGACCGTTCGGCGACACGACCTACGGCGACTTCGTCGGGCCCGACGTGGTCGACACGGCCGAAGCCCCCGTGCTGCCCGCCACCGTCATCGACCTGAGTTATGCGCGCTTGCTGGGCGGCAACCCGTTCGGCGTGCGCCTCGGCTTCGGACGCGGCGTCAAAGCGCGCAAGAACGCCGATGACGACACGGTCGAGAAGGGTGCGCAGACCTTCTTCGCCGCGCAGGTCGGCTACAGCGATCGGGACTCGGTCGATGGCCTGCGCTGGGATTCGTCGGTCAACGCGGTGTTCGGGTTCGGCAACTCCAACAACGCCGCGGGGGAAGACGAGAACTCGGGCTGGGACCTGCGCATCGCCGGACTAGGGCGCGCGTACTACCCGCTCAACAGGCTGGTCGACGTGGGCTTTTTGGCCAACGTATCGCTCGCCAACGAGCACACCGAGAACGCGCAGACCAACGACGAGAGTCGCGACTTCGACTTTGGCGTGCGCGCGGGCGTGGGTCCGTCCATCCATCTCGACCGCGCCAAGGTGGCGGCCTACGGCGGACTGCGCCTCGGTGCCGGAAAGAACGAAGCGAGCAGCAACGGCGACGACGACGTGAGTCGACTGCGTCTGGCCGTGCCCATGGTCAACATGGCTGCGGAGATTCAGGTGCTCGACTGGCTCTACGTCCGCACGGGCGCCGAGTACAGCTGGGAGCTGCGACGTGACGCGACCGACGCCGTCAAGGAGCGCATCGCGGACAGTGCCTTTCGCTGGAGCGCGGGCCTCGGCTTTCAGCGCGGCAGCTTTTACTTCGACGGCGTGGTCACCAACGGCTTCGTGACCGGCGGCCCCAACTTCATCGGCGGGACCGCGCCTGGCTTCCTGGCGATGGCGTCGTTGACCTACAAGTTCGGGGACGTGTTCGGGGACGGCCGGACGCGCCCCGAGACCGCCACCGACGCCAGCCGTCCGCTGCTGGTCGAGCGACCGCGCGCCGAGCCCGTGGTGGCGCCCGCACCTCGGCCCGAGCCGGCACCGGTGGTCGAGCCTATCCGCCCAATCGTTGCGCCCGATCAGGAGACGGCACCGCCCGCGATCGACACACGCGGCGACATCAATACCAACCGTCAGCCAGGCCGCGTCGACGGACGCGCCAACGGCAACCTACGCATCGGCAACTAATGTGGGACAGCGCTGGTGTCTTCGAGCTCGCGACCGCTGGTCTCGGGCAGACGCGCGAGGATGAGAGCGAGCGCCAGCAGCGGAAACAGACTCGCGACCGACAGCGAGGGCCCGTAGCCCCAGCGCTCGGCAGAGAAGCCCACCGCGAGCGGACCGATGATGTAGCCAATCTTGCCAAACACGTTGTTCGACCAGGCGTAGCCGTCGGCGCGCAGCTCGGTGGGGAACAGCTCGAGCGTGAACGAGTTGAGCACGGACAGCACCGCGCTCGACGAGAAGATGGCGCCCGTCAGTCCGAGCGTCAGCCACCAGAAATCGTGCGCGTTGTAGGCCAGCAGCGCCGAGCTGGTGACGATGCCGAAGATCACCACGGCGCCGCGTCGACGGCCCACCGCGTCGAGCAGCTTCCCTGAGAAAAACACCAGCGGCAGCGAGCCGACCGCGGCGATCATCACGGCGCGCGACACCGTCTCGTCATCGAAGCCGCGCTCTTGCACGGCGAACTCTTTCCAGTAGGTGATACTCAGGTAGGTACACAAGTAAGTAAGACCCCAGATGGCCGCGAGCAAAAACACGCGGCCACGATAGGCCGAGCGAAACACGGCGAACATGTCGCGGCTGACGCGCCCTTCTCGCTGCATCGCCGTGAAGCGAGTCGTCTCTCGGACACCGCGCCGGAGCCAGATGAGCAACAGCAGCGGCACCGATCCCACCAGATACACCGAGCGAAAACCGAGCGGGGTCTTGAGCAGCATGGGCACCAGACCGGCGCACACGATGGCGCCCAGACTGTTGAGCCCCTGCATGACACCCACCGCGAAGCCACGGCGATCGGCCGGGAACTCCTCGGCCAGGTAGACCATGCTGATCGCGTACTCACCGAGCAGGAAGGCACGTGCAGCAAGCTGCGCTGCACCGAACTGCCAGACGTCTTGAGCGCAGGCACAAAGGATGGAAGCGAGCGTGTAGCCGGCCACCGTGATGTTGAGCATGGGGCGGCGGCCCACCACGTCGGCCCGACGGATGAGCCCATACGACAGCAAGGCGCTGAACCCGATGGCGCCGACGAGGATGCCCGCGCCGCTCTCACTCAGGCCGTAGGCTTTTCGCAGGGAAGGCAGCAGCTGGGTCAGCGCCACGTACTCGTACCCCTCGAAGAAAGTGGCGACGCCGAGCAGTACGAACAGCCGCTTTTGATAGCCATCGAGTGGGGTCGGACGCGTCTTCGGACGCGGTTGCTCGGGCGCGCCGTGCGACGAGTGGGCAGGCGGAAGGCCTGGAGCAGTGGGCAAATCGGTCACTCAAAGGCTCCTTCGATACGAGCGCTCGGTGGCTGGAGTGCGGCCGATAGCGGCATTGCGCAGGGCTTTACCGGGGCATGGGGCCCGCCACAAGCACAACCGAGGTGTCCCAGATGCTCGCCGATGCGCCGTAACCGGGGCAGCTAAGGGATTGGGGGCAGCGCTCCTACACCCTGCGACGCACAGAAATAAGCACAACGCTCTTCTCGGAGAAAGGGGCCCTGATGTTAGACTTTCAGATCACAGCGTGACCGCGCGAATCGACAACTTCGAAGGCCTCCATGTACTGCTCGTCACCGAAGACGAAGCGCGGGCGCAAGCCATCGCCAAGTCTCTGCGCGAGCGTAAGGCACACGTAGGCGATGTGCGCGCCGGCGCCAAAGACCCGGTTGCCATGCGCGGTGCCGACTTGCTCGTCATCGATGCACGTCGCGGCGTGACCGCCGATGCGCGCGTGGCCGAGGTGCGTTCCGACGTACGGGCGCGCTGGGCATCGGTCGCTTCGATCGACTACACGACGCTCGCCAGCGAGGACGGCAGCGTCGACCTGCGTGCGCTCGAGGGCATCGTGTCGAGGTTGGCAGGTATGGACAAAGCACTCACCGAACGCGCCCGCAAAGAGTCGACGTTCGAGACCACGCTGGCTCCGCTCGGGCCGACGCGCACCTTGCGTGCACTCGCGCTGGCCGGGCCTACGCTCCATGTCGAGCTCACCGATGGTGCGCTCACCGCGCAGGTCGACCTGGCCGACGAGCTACTGGTCGCGGCATTCGCCGAGCGTAAGGGCGAACGTTGGGAGGCGTGGCACGCCCTCGCGCGCGTGCTCGGCATGACCGACGCCAACGTCGTGGTGACGCACCGTGCGCACCCCTCCGCGATGAACATCATGGAGCCGGTCGACCAAGCACTCGAAGGCGCGGCGCAAGAGCGCGTCCGTTCGCCCGAGCTGTTCGACGAGCCGGTCGAAGAGCTGTCGGGTCTGCGCGGTGAGCGTGCCGAGAGCTTGGCAGGCCTGGCGCAGGCCATCGGCCAGAGCGCGGCACCTGCTGCGCTCTCGACCCACAGCGCGGCGGCACAGGGTGCCTCGAGTGCACCGGCCTCGCGCAATCGCGGCCTCATCAGCGTGCCCCCGCCAGCGGCCTCGGCCGTCGCCGCGCAGGGTATTCGCCCGTTGCGGCCCAGCATGCCGTTCGCCGACGTGCCGACCGACCCAGCTGCACCGGGCTTGCTGCAACGCATGGCGCGCGCTCCGGCCAACGACGCCGCCGACGCCAGGGTCTCCAAAGACGCGCCCGCACCGGCACCCACACTCTCCGTCGAGCGCTACGGCGACGACGACGACGACTTCGAGGGCGAGGAGTACGACCAGGGTGAGGTCACGGTGGTGGCCGACGCCTCTCAGCTCGACATCCTGCGTGAGACGCTGGGCCGGCTCGATGCGCCGCCCAACGGAAAGCCTCTCACCTCCACCATGCCCGCGCCGCCCGGCCCCAACGCCAACGACGACGAGCTCGAGCTGGCCAATGCACTCAGAGCCGCGGGTGATGCCGCGGTCTCCATGTCCGCCGAGCGAGCCAACGACCTGGGGCGTCCGGCTGGTGCATTCACCCCGTCCGCGCCCGCCCCGAGCCTCAGCTCACCCGCCGCCGACGCCGCGCAGTCCGCCACTGCGCCACTCGCCGCACGCACGAGCGCACCGAGCACCAGCACGCCGCCCACGCGGTCCGCCCCGCTCGGTGGCGCCACGCTGCGGCTCGACGCGTCCGACGTCGTGCGCGCCAGCCAGCGTGTCCCGTCCAGCAAGGCACGCGGCTGGATCCTGTTCGCGCTGGTGCTGATGGCCCTGGTGGCGGTGGGACTCATGCTGTGGTCGCAGCAGGTCAACCGCGATGGGGCGCCCACGACTGGGCAAAAGTCTGCTGCGCCTGCTGCTGCAAAGCAGTAGCTCGCGCGGCGATCACATCCCGACGGGGAAGCGACCCAGGTACTGCTGCACCAGCGGCTCGAACTCCGCGAGCGGTAGCACCGGGTACGCGGGATCGAACGCGGCCTGATCCCACTCGTCGGTGAACTGCTCAGCCATCGCGAACCACGGCTCGTCCCGGAACTTGTCGCGCAAGTTGGGGCTCGCTCCGAAGTGCTCGAAGTAGTGCCGGCCCTGAAACAGCTGGTGGGTGCGCAGCACCTGGTACACGTCCGACGACACGTACGGCTTCATGATCTCGGCCGCGATCGCCGCGTGGTTGGGGATGGAGACGATCTTGCCGACGTCGTGGCAAAGCGCAGCGAGCACGAGTTCGTCGCTCGCGTTGGCGCGCCGCGCCATGGTGGCCGTCTGCAGCGAGTGGTGCAGCTGATCGACCCCGAAGCCGGCTCGGACATTGGCAAGCTCGCGCAGCATCGAGAGGATGCGCTTGGGCACCTCGGGCTGCAGCTCCATGGTGGCCTTGCCGATGCCCATCCAGGCGTCGCGGTCGCTCTCGTCCATACGTGTGAAGGTGGCGGTCATCGGAAGTTCTCCTGCTGCGCTGCAAAGCTGCGGGGCGCGCTCACGGAACGCTGTGAATCGAGGCGCGCGCAGCGATCTCCTCATGGCTTCGCATGGGCTGGGGCTCGGTGTCCACCGGGAAGCCCTCGTCGCGCCAGCCGCGCTCGGTGCTGCGACCAAATGCATCGCGCACCCCGGACATGCCCGCGCGCTGCTCGCACACGTGCAAAAAGCCATGCTCGGCCAGGTGCAAGGCAGCTTCGAGCGAGCGCACGCCCGAGGCGCAGCCCACCACGATGGACGCCTCTTTCCCGAGTGCGGCGGTGACCTGCTGCACGAACGCCGGATTGCGGGTCATCTCACGCTCGCCGGGCGTGACCCAGGGCACGTTGTACGCGCCACGCGGGTGCCCCTCGGCGAACTCGGGCGCGGTGCGCACGTCGAGGTAGGCGTACCCCCGCTCGATCAACGCCGCTGCTTCTCGTGCCGAGACCCGCTGCATGGGCGGGATCTATCGCGCTCACTCGCCGCTGGCCATGGCCTTGCGCACGAACAGGTCTTCGAGGGTCTCGCGCTCCGGCTCTACCTCGACCACGCGCGCACCCTGCTGCAGTAGCTCGGCCAGCAGCGGGTTGACCTCGCGATCGCCCTCCACCGTGACGTGCAGCGTTTGCTCGTGCTCGCGCAGCGCAAAGCCGCGGGTGGCGAGCTGCTGTTTGAGTGCGGGTGTCACGTCTTCGAGCTGGATGCGCACGCGGCGCACCTCGGAGCGAAGCAGCTGGTCGAGCGTGCCGCGCGCCACCAGCTGGCCGCGGTTCACGATGGCGATGCGGTCGCACAACATCTCCACGTCGCTCAGCACGTGACTCGTGAAGATGAGGGTCTTGCCGCGCTTGCGCTGACCCAGGATGATCTCGCGCACCTGCTTGCGGCCAATCGGGTCGAGCCCGCTCATCGGCTCGTCCAGGATGAGTAACTCGGGGTCGTGCAGCAGCGCCTGCGCCAGGCCCACGCGCTGCATCATGCCCTTGGAGAAGCGGCCGATCGGTCGATCGGTCGCATGCCCGAGGCCCACCAGCTCGATCATCTCCGCGCTGCGCGCGCGGCGCTGCTTGCCATCCATGCCCATCAGCCGTCCGCACAGGTCGAGGAACTCGGGCGCGCGCAGATACTGATACACGTAGGGGTTCTCGGGCAGGTAGCCGATGCGCCGCAGGCTGTGTAGCGAGAGTGCCTTGCCAAAGACCTGGATGCTCCCGCGGTCGGGCTGAATGAGCCGCAAGATAGTCTTGATGGTGGTGGTCTTGCCGGCACCGTTGGGGCCGAGTAGCCCGAACGTCTCGCCCTCGCGCACGTCGAAGCTGACGCCGCGCACCGCCTCGATGCGCTTGCGAAAGAAGCCCACACGAAAGGTCTTGTGTAGCTCGGACACACGCAGCACGGCGCTGCCTGGGTCGGCGCGCTGATCGTTTTCGGGCTCTCCTTTCGGCACCTCGGTGGTCACACGCGAGACGGGATGCGCTTCACTCATGAGGCGAGGGCCTTTCCAAGCTGCTCGACCAACGTGCCGACTTGCTGCTCCGTCATGCCTGGAAACAGCGGCAACGCGAGACCTCGTTCGGCGATGTCACGCGCGTGCGAGAGCGACCGACCGGCACCGGCCGCGGCGTGAGCGGCCTGTTCGAACTGCGGCAAGAGATGGAGCGCGTAGCTCAGTGCACCCGACTGCACGCCGCCTTCTCGCAGGCGCACGATCAGACGGTCGCGTGTTGCCGAGCCCTCGCCCTCGGGTCCGACCAACAGCCCGAGCGTCTGCAGGTTGGGCTCGGCTCCGGGCGCGGCACGCTGAAACGACAGCTGTGGAAACGCCGACTGCACCTGCGCTCCGAGCCGCCGTCGTGCGGCCACGAGCGCGCTCAGCTTCTTGAGCTGCTCGCTCCCAATGGCGCCGGCGAGCTCGGTCAGGCGCTGGTTCCCGGCTGCGCAGACAAACGTGCCCGGTGCGCTCTGACCGTGGTTCCGCAGTGCCCGCAGTCGATTGGCCAACCCATCGTCGTCGGTGAGGCAGGCGCCCCCCTCGCCCGTGGTCAGCACCTTGCGCGGATGGAACGATGTGCACGCGATGATGCCGTGACTGCCACACGGCGCGCCCTGGTAGCTGGCCCCAAGGGAGCACGCCGCATCGACAATGAGTGGCAGCCCCGGCAACGCGGCCGCGATGGCGGCGTGACGCGCCGGATTGCCGAACTGCTCGATGACGATGGCCGCTCGCGTGCTGGGCGTGCGTGCCGCGGCGAACGTGTGTTCGTCGGCGTTCCACTCGTCGGGGCGCACCTCGGCCAGACCGAGGGTGGCGCCGCTACCCAGCACCGCGTGCGCCGGGCTGGGCCATGTCAGCGCCGGACACAACACCTCGTGTCCGGGTCCGAGATCGAGCGCGCGCAGCGCGAGCTCGAGTGCGGCGGTACCACTGCTGACCGCAATGGCGTGTTTGCGGTGCGCGCTTTGAGCCAGCGCCGCCTCGAACGCCAGCACCTCGCGACCTTGCACAAGCATACCCGAGCGCAGAACGCGCTCACTGGCGGCGATCTCTTCGGCACCCAGTGCAGGAACGGTGAGTGGAATCATCAGCCGGCGATTGTACAGCGCTCCGCGCTTCGCATGGCAGGTCAGGCGCTCCGTCGGCTACGATCGCCCGGCGTGCAGCAAGTACACCAGCACTACCCGACTCCTCCGGACGTGAGGACTCGATGACCGCCAACCTCCCGCTGGGCGTCATTCTCTCCGGCGGCGGAGCACGGGGCGCCTACGAAGTCGGCGTGCTCAGCTACGTGTTTGGCGAGCTGGTCCGCAGCACCGGCCGCGTGCCGCGCATCGACATCATCTCGGGCTGCAGTGTGGGGGCCGTCAACGGCGCCTTCTTGGCATCGGCCGCGCACGAGCCGGTGCGCGGCGTCGAGCGGCTGGTCGAGCTGTGGTACGAGCTCGACTTCTCGCGCGTGCTCAGCTTCGGCCTGCGCGAGCTGGCCTTTTTGCACCGCGTCTGGCTCGGCGGCGCAAAGCCCCAGGGCCTGTTCAACGCCGAGCCGCTAGCGCGCATGATCGGCGAGAACGTCTCGTGGCTCAACCTCGCGCGCAACTTGCGCCGCGGTGTGCTGCACGCGCTGACGCTCGCCACCACTCACGCAGCGACCGGGCGTCCGCACGTCTTCGTCGACATCAGCCCGCACGTGGCGCGTCCCAAAGACGTGGGTCGGCAAGTGGTCATGCGCGACGGTCCGGTGCGCGCCAAACACGTGCTGGCGTCCGCCGCGCTGCCACTGCTGTTCCCCCTGGTCGACGTCAACGGCGAGCTGCACTGCGATGGCGGCCTGCGTATCAACACGCCCACGGCCCCGGCCATCCATCTTGGCGCGCGCCGCTTGTTCGTGGTCGGCCTGTCCCACGGCAAGTACGACGACGCCTCGCGCGTGCGCGACATGACCCCCGACCGTGCCCCGGGCGCGCCCTTCATCCTGGGCAAGGTGCTCGACGCGTTTTTCCTCGATCACCTGGACGCCGATATCCAGGGCATGGAACGCATCAACGACTACATGGCGATGGGCCAAGCCGCCTACGGTCCGGAGTTCATCGACCGCATGAACGAGGAGGCGCGCCTGCGCGGCCGGCCACAACGTAACCCCGTGCGCGTGTGCACGGTGCGACCCAGCGTCGACTTGGGCCACGTGGCGTACGACTTCCTCGCCGAAAAACGACGCCACGTGCGCACCGAGACGGCGGTGGTGCACGCGCTTCTGCGTACCATCGACGTGGGCGAAGCGGCCGAGGCCGACCTGGCCAGCTTCCTCATGTTCGACGACGAGTACGTGCGCCTGCTGATCGAGCTCGGCCGCCGCGACGCAGCCGCGATGCGCGACGAGCTCGAAGACTTCTTCTTCGGATCTTGGGACGGTCGAGCGCTTTGAAAGCCCCTTGGCGGGGGCGCAAGCTGGCTTGCCGGATCGAGCAAGTGGATCTGCAGAAGTTGTCCACATCGGGCTGTGGAAGAAGTCTGAGAGAATTGTCGATTGATCATCTCAAACCTTCGAGATCGTATGAGAATCAGTCTACCCACAGATCGTGAACGAGCTGTGGACAACCAGTGGATCAAACCGCTGCAGGGTACCTCCGCATGACTGAACACGCGCTGTCTCCGCTCGATCAAGCCCACGCTCATCGGCTCGACGGAAACGAAGAAGCAGCTCTTAGATTGGCCATCGCTTGTGCCCGCGCCGAGCCCGACGCGCCCGGCCCTGTGGCCTTGATCGCGCGCATCCTGGTCGACCAGGAGCGCGAGCTGCCCGCCCTGCAGATCGCCGACCGACTGGTTAGCGCCTTCGTGCGCCGCGGCGATCTGCCGAGCGCGGTGGTAGCCAGCACGGTCGCGCTCGACGCCGGCGAGCCGCACAAGCCGCTGCTCGCCAACATCGCCCGCGCGTTCGCCAAGAACGCCCCCAAGCCCACCACGGGCAGCATCAAGCCACCGCCCATCCCGCACCCTCTCGAGCCGGCGACAGACCTCAGTAGACAGAGCGGGGACGATCTCGCCGCGAGCGCGCGGGCCGTGCTCGACGCCTACGTGGCGGCCACCGATCCCGTCGACAAAGACACGGTGCTGCCCACGCTGCCGCTGTTCAGCGCGCTCGACATGCGCGAGCTGGAGCAGCTGCTGCTCGCCGTACGCATCGAAGAGGTGAGCACCGGCCACGAGATCGTGCGCCAGGGCGACAGCGGCAACGAGGCCTTCGTCGTGGCGCGCGGACTGCTCAAGGTGGTGCGTCGCCAGGGCGGCGACGAGACCCTGCTGGCGCAGCTCGGGCCAGGCTCCATCTTCGGCGAGATGGCGCTGATGAGCGAGAGCCCGCGCAGCGCGAGCGTGGTGGCCATGGAGCCCGCGCAGCTTCTCGTGCTGGCGCGCGACGAGCTCGAGCGCGCCGCCGAAGACGCGCCCGAGCTGAGCGCCGAGCTGAGCGCATTCTGTCGCGGACGCATGCACGCGAACTTGATCCGCACCGCGCGGGTCCTCGCCGGCCTGCCGGTGCAAAAGCGCGCCGACTTGCTCACGCAGCTCGACACCCGCCTGTTCGAGCCGCGCCAGCTGCTGATCGAGCGCGACCAGGAGGCAGAGAGCATCTATCTGCTGGCGAGCGGCGCGGTGTCCATCTCGGTGCCCGAAGAAGACGGCGAACGCCTGGTGCTCGCCACGCTCGGCCCGGGGGAAGTGGTGGGCGAGATGTCGATGGTCCTGCGCCGCCCGGCCAGCGCCGACGTCACCGCGCTGTACCCCACGCTGGCGTATGAGATCAGCGGCACCAAGCTGAGCAAGCTGATGCGCCAGTACCCGGCCCTGTTGGTCGAGCTGTACGACCTGGCCACCCGACGTGACGAAGAGATTCGGGCCGCGGCGGGCGACGACACGCTGTCCGCCGACGACATTCTGATCTGAGTCGAAGCGCGTGAGCATCGAGCAACGGCTGACTCCCGCCTCGCCGCCGCCTCCCAGCGCGCAAGGCTCGCTGCCGCTGTCCGTCAGCAGCCTCATCGTGGTGCTCGCCGCGGGCTTGCTCACTCTCTCCGCAACGGCCCTGCTGTGGCTGATCCGTTTCTTGGGTGTGCCGTCGAGCCTCGGTCAGACCGGCTCGGTCGAGGCCGCCCAGCGCGCCTTCTTGGCGTCGCTCGGTCTGGTCGGCGCCGTGTTCCTCGCCCTCTCGGCGTTCGCCGCCTGGCTCAGCGTTCGCGCCTTTTCCGAAGACCTGTCGTTCGTCACGCGTCGGGTGCGGGCCTTGTTCGAGCGCGGCGACCTGGGCGAGCCCATCGCGCTGCGCACGCTGGACGAGGTAGGCGCCCTCACACGCGCGTTCGAAGAGCTGCGGCGCGGTTACCTCGACCAGCTCTCGCGCGAGCGCGCAGCGCACCGTCAGGCGCAAGAGGCCGACCGCTTCAAGAGCGAGTTCCTCACCACCGTCAGCCACGAGCTCCGCACGCCACTCAACGCCATCCTCGGCTTCACCGAGGTGCTGTTGGCCGAGATCGAAGGGCCGCTCAACGACGGCCAGCGCGAAGACCTACGCATGATCCGCGCCTCGGGCGAGCACCTGCTCGCGCTGTTCAACAACGTGCTCGAGGTGTCGGCCCTCGCCTCGGGACGTATGAAGCTGCACCCAGAGCGCGTCGACGTGCGCGAGCTGCTCGAGGAGGTGGCCTCGCTGCTCGAGGGACAGCGGCACGGCAAGCCAGTCGCCATCACCGTCGACGCCCCCGACAACCTCCCTGAGCTCGTCGCCGACGCCACGCGCCTGCGCCAGATCGTGCTCAACCTGGGCACCAATGCGCTCAAGTTCACCGTCTCCGGTGAAGTGGCTCTGCGCGCATCTCATCGACACGACGGCCACCTTCAAGACGGCCCCCACGGCGCGATTCGGATCAGCGTGCACGACACGGGCTGCGGCATCT
>Ga0190275_10002738_pt1 | contig 12540 bp, 4 predicted proteins | sample Popmic550T_FD_133745 | JGI IMG/M metagenome (GOLD analysis project Ga0190275, IMG submission 133745) | Populus adjacent soil microbial communities from riparian zone of Yellowstone River, Montana, USA - 550 T | ecosystem: Environmental > Terrestrial > Soil > Riparian zone > Trees stand | place... | reverse complement strand
GCGTCAACGCCGTCAGCAGAATCTCGTCCACGCCCGCATGGAGACTGGTCGTGGCACGGGCCAGTAGCGCCGTCGTGACCTCGGACGGAATCGTCGTCGTCAGCGACCGGGCGGTGGACACCGTGTCCACTGCCGGGTCGAGGCCCCGCTGTCCGGGTGACGGGTTGGGACCCGCCAGCATGCCGCGCCACAGATCGAGCTCGGTCAGGGTCCCGGGTTCTACTGCCGCCTCGGCCAGGTGGCTGGCCCAGCGAGCGAACGAGGTACCGACCGGAGCCAGTCGCGGAGTCTCCCCGGCCTCGACCGCCGCCCAGGCAGCGGCAAGGTCCGGCAGCAGGATGTGCCAGGAGACCACATCGATGGCGAGGTGGTGGGCGACCAGAAGCAGCCGGCCCTGATGGTCATCGCCCAGGTCAAGCCAAACGGCCTGCATCATTACCCGCTGCTCAGGTGCCAAGCGTTGCTGGGCTGCCGCTGCCTGGTCCAGCACGAGTTCGCTCAGGTCGGCGTCTGAATGTCCTGGGTCAAGAGCAGCCCTCGTCAAGATGGCGCCGGCGCGAACCGTCCCCGGCGGTGAAATGTCGAGCCGCCACTCCTGGCCGGGCCCGACGCCGCGAGTCAGCTTCATCCGCAGCGCGTCGTGGCGGTCGAGAACAGCCTGCAACGCGACCTCGAGGCCTTGCCGGGTGAGAGCCGCGGGAACGGTCACCACCATCGACTGGTGATAGGCGTCGACCGGCCCTTGCGCGGTCCGGAACCACTCGATGATGGGAGTTGGTTTGATCTCCGCCGACAACGCGACGTCGTAGTCGGCGCTGGCCGTGGCAGACGAGTCCGTCATCGAGACCACCGCCGCGAGGCTGCTGACGCTTCGGTGCTCGAACAGGTCACGCGGCTTGATGGCCAGGCCCTTGGTCTGCGCCCGGCTGACCAGTTGGATCGACGAGATGCTGTCGCCGCCGAGGACGAAGAAGTCGTCGTCCGGCCCGACCCGGTCGACGCCGAGCACCTCGGCGTACAGCTCCATCAGGAGTAGTTCGACAGCCGTGGACGGAGCACCCGGACCGTGGGTCGCTCGCTCGGCTCGGTGGCTGACCGCGACCGGGACGGGGTTCTCGCCGTACCGGGTCACCAACTTCTCTTCGTCGGTGGTGAAGAGCCCCAAGCGCGCTACCGGGGTTGTCAGCAGGTCTGGGAGACAGGACAGCAAGTAGGTCAGCCGATTCAGCAAAACCTGGCCGAAGCCGGCCGGGAAGAGGTCCGGACGACAGCTGAGCCGAAGCCGCAACTGGTCGCCGACGGCCGCATTCAGAATCAGTGGATAGTGGCCGGCATCATCTGGGCCGACGGTCACCTCGAGCGAGCCGCGGCGAAGCTCGTCCGCGCTGGGAAAGCTCTCGAACGCCAGACAGGTGTCGAAGAGTTGTTCCTCGCCCACCGCGCGCTGGATGTCCGGTAGGCCGACGTGCTGGTGATCGAGCAACCGGACCTGCTCGCGCTGCACCCGCTCGAGCAACTCGACCAGCGGTTCATCCGGTCGCAACCGGACACGCACCGGTACGACGTTCATCAGCAGACCGACCATGCGTTCGGCACCGGGAAGCTCAGGACTGCGACCCGAGACGGCCGCCCCGAAGACGACGTCCTGGCGACCGGTCAGCTGGCTGACCAGCAGTGCCCACCCACACTGGACGATCGTGTTCGTCGTCAGGTTGTTCTGTCGCGCGACGGTCGCCAGGGCCGCGGTCTTCTCCGGGCTGAGATCAGCCATCAAGCTGTCCGGCCAGATCGCAGCGGGTGCCCGGTCAGGAGGCGCCACCAGAGTCGGGCCGTCCAGGTCTGCTAGCGCCGCGCTCCAAGCCTCCAGCGCGGCCGGATGGTCCTGCCGCGCGAGCCACGCGAGGAAGTCACTGTACGGCGCAGGAGCAGGCAGACTGCCGCCGTCGCCTCCGCGTTCGTACAGATCCAGCAGGTCGCGAACCAGCAGCGAGGTGGACCAGCCGTCGAGCAGGATGTGGTGATAGGAGACCACCAACCGGTGCCGGAGATCGTCGAGCCGGATCAGCTGGAACGCCATCAGCGGTCCCCGCCGGAGATCGAACCGCCGACCACGATCCTCTTCGGTCAGGCGCGCCACCTTCTGGGTCCGCTCCTGCTCCGTCCCCTCGCTCGCATCGAGCTCGGTCCAGACCAGTTGCGGCCGGCTCACGACCTGAATCGGCTGGCCATTGCGACGCAGCCGGAATCCGACCCGAAGGTTCGGGTGCCGGCGCAGCAGGGCTTCCGCCGCTGCCTTCAGCGTTGGCCCGTCGATCGGCCCCGCCAGGTCCAGGATCAGCTGCACCGCCTGGACTTCCGGACCATCCTCGTCGAGCCAGGAGTGGAACATCATCCCTGCCTGCAGCGGAGCCAGCGGCAGAACACCTTCGATGGACGAGTTGCTCATCAGTTCGCGCCGCCTTCCGATGACAGGTCCGCTTCGATCTCGTCGAGCTCGTCCTGGCTGAGCGAGATGAGCCCCAGATCCGCCGAGGGGTGTTCGCCGGCGGCCCGCAAGGTCGCGCTCGCCGTCACAGCCTCGAGAGCAGCGATCCAGCCGTCGGCCAGTCCAGCGGCGGTGGCTTCATCGATCACCCCCGCCGGCCAGGACACGGCGATCCTGAGGCCGGGCCCGTCGGGACCGTCCAGGGTGATCGCACTGACCTCGATCGCGTAGGGCAGCGGCTGGCGCGGATCGGCTCCACCACCTAGAGCCAGCTCGTCATCGTCGACCAGAGTCCAGTCACCGTCCCTGGCCACCGGGAACCGGCCGAGATAGTTGAAGGAGATCGCGGGTTCGGACAGCGCCTGGAGGTCCGTTCGGGTGTCCGGGTTGAGATATCTGAGCAGGCCGTAGCCACCGCTCGGTGGGATGCGGCGAAGCTGGTCCTTCACTTGCGCCACGGCCAGACTGACGGCGGCGCCGCCGGCCTGCAGCTCCGAGTGGCCGACCAGGCCGGAATCCAGCCGCACCGGATGGATTCCGGTGAACCAGCCCACTGTTCGCGACAGGTCTGCCCGCTCTCCCAGATGATCGCGCCCGTGCCCTTCCAGCGCGATCAGGACATCCGTGCGGCCACCTGGTTGCTGTGAACCACGCTGACGCGCCACTGCGATCGCCAACGCTGCCAGCAGGACGTCGTTGACCTCGGCCTTGAAGGCGGCCGGCGCGTCAGTCAGGACGGCAGCCGTACAGCTTGCGGAGACCGTGCGGCGCAAGGATCGGAGTTGTCCGTAGCGATCGACGGCGCGGTCGAGCGGGCGCCGCAGCAACGGCTCCGGTTCGCCCTGCAGTACGTCGATCCAGGCGGGGACCTGGGCTACCACCGACCGTTCGGCGGACATTTCGGTGAGCTTTCTGGACCAGCTGCGGAGCGAAGTGATCTCTGGCTCCGGTACCGGCGTCCGGCCCTGTGCGATCGCGTCGCAAGCGGCTTTGAGGCTGGACAGCAGGATGCGCCAGGAGACCCCGTCGATCGCGAAGTGGTGAGCGACGAGAAGGACCCGTGCTTGCTCCTCGGCGCCGGTGTCGAACCAGACGCTCTGGATCAGGCGTCCCGACCCGGGATGAAGCAACTCACGGGAAGCCGTTGCCTCGGCCGTGATCCGGGCCGGTCGATCCGCCGGGTCGGTCCCGGTCAGGTCGACCTGTCGCAAGCAGGTGCTGGCATCGAGCGACCCTGCGGGCGGTACCTCCTGCTTCCACCCGCCGACGCCGTCGTCGAGTACGCGCATCCGGAGAGCGGGATGCTGGTCGAGCAAGAACTGCAATGCCCCGACCAGGTGTTCGCTCGTCTGGCCGGCTGGCGCCCGGACCAGGATCGACTGGCTGAACGAGTCCAGCGGTCCGCCGAGTTCCTCGGCCCAGGCCATGATCGGGGTGGTCGCGACCGGCCCGATCGCGTCGGCCGGCGAGTCCGCTCGGACCTCTGTACCGACCTGCGCAACCTCGGCGAGTGCGCGAACCGTGCGGAGCTCGTAGACATCCTGGGTCTTGATCGACAAGCCCGCGCGGCGCGCTGCACTGACCAGCTGGATGGCAAGGATGCTGTCACCACCCAGTCCGAAGAAGCTGCTGTCGATGTCGATCCCGGCCGTCGCGAGCAGTTCGGAGAACAGATCGAACAGCACCTGTTCGGTGCGGTCCCGCGGCATCGGCCCGGCCACGGTCTCTTCCTCCCACGGAGCCGGCAGAGCCGCACGATCCACCTTCCCGGTCAGACCGGTCGGAAGGACGTCGAGCACCACCAGCCGGCTCGGCAGCATGTGCTCCGGCAGCCGCTGCGAGAGCCAGGTCCTGAGCTCCTGCAGATCCGGCAGGGCTGACGTGGGAACCACATAGCCCACCAGGCGTTCACGACCGGACACGTCGTTGCGCACGGCCACCACCGCCGACTCAACGGCGGGATGCATCGCCAGCGCGACCTCGATCTCGCCGGGCTCGATCCGGAAGCCCTTGAGGTTGACCATGTCGTCCGACCGGCCGGCGTATTCGAACTGCCCGTCGGGACGCATCCGCACCCGATCGCCGGTCCGGTACAGCCGGCCACCCTGCTCGGCGCTCCAGGGGTCGGCGACGAACCGCTCGGCGGTGAGCCCCGGCCTGCCGAGGTATCCCCTGGCCAACCTTGGACCGCCGACGTACAACTCGCCGATCGCACCCACCGCGACGGGCACCAGCATCTCGTCGAGAACTCGTGCGGTCAGGCCGGCCACCTCGCGGCCGATGTGGGTGAGAACTCCGGTCAGATCCTCAGCCGTCAGAATCCGGGCGGTCACATGAACCGTCGTCTCCGTGATTCCGTACATGTTCACCAACTGCGGGCTGTCCCAGCCATGCCGCCGGCTCCAGCGGCTGACCGAGCCGAGGTCCAGCGCCTCACCGCCGAAGATGACCCAGCGCAAGGCCTGCGGCCGAGGCTGCTGTGCGTCCGCCGCCTCCCATTGGGTGAACGCGGTGGGCGTCTGGCAGAGCACGGTGACCTGCGCATCGGTGGCCAGGCGATAGAAGTCGGCTGGGCTTCGAGATACCCAGTACGGCACGATGACGACCTGTCCACCCGTACTGAGCGCCCCCCACATCTCCCACACCGAGAAGTCGAACGACGGGCTGTGAAACATTGTCCAGACGTCATCGGCGCCCGCCTGCAAGAACTCTCGTCCCCAGTGCAGCAGCCGGGTGACCGCGGCGTGCGTGACCGCCACACCCTTGGGGCGCCCGGTCGAGCCCGACGTGTAGATCACGTAAGCCGCGTTGTCGGCGACCGCCGTCCGGAGCGCGGTGCCGGTATCAAGATCATCGGAGTGCGCCTGCCGGGCATCTGTTTCCAGGATCTGCCACGGGCCGGCAGGGAAGGCGCCCGTCGAGCCGGGCGCGCCGACCAGAATGCTGACGCCGGAATCGGCCAGCAGGAAGGCGAGACGCTCCGCCGGGTAGTCCGGGTCGAGAGGAACGTAGGCGGCCCCGGCCTTCAGCACACCCAGCAGTTGCACAACCAGATCGATCGACCGAGTAGCGCAAACCCCCACCATGGATTCCGGTCCGGCGCCCAGCCGCCGCAGCATGGCCGCCAGCCGGTCCGCCCGCCGATTCAGCTCGCGATACGTCAGCGACTCACCTTCGCAACTCACCGCCACCGCGTCCGGCGACAAGCGGGCTTGGGCCTCCACCATTTCGTGCACGAGTCCGGCGGATGCCTGATCGGGTGCGGATCCGGTCTCGAGCAACTCGCGTTCCGACGTACCGGCCAAGGAATCGTTCAAGTAGCGGTCTTCCGGCCCGGTCACCAGGTCCCACAGCGCGCGGACGAAGTAGTTCCGCAGCACCGCGACCTGTGCGTCGCTCAGCGCCTCGGTGTGGTAGTCCAAAGCCAGCAGCACTCGCTCGGACAGCGGGTCCCTGACCACTCCGATGTTCAGCGGGAAATTTGTTGGCTCAGCCCGGACGGTGGTGAAGCTACCGATCTTCTCGTCGACGATCTCGACTCCACCACCGGTCAGCACATCACTGATCACGTGGAAGTGGTTGTAGACGAAGTTCACCTGGACCAGTTGCTCGGCCCCCAGCCTGCGCTGAAGTTCGACCAGCGGAAAGCGGCGGTGCGGCAGCATGGTCCGCTCGGTGGCGAAAACGGACTCGACAAGATCGCTCCAGGTACCGTCCGGGAGAGACAGGCGGAACGGCAACGTGTTCAGGAACAGCCCCCGGACCTCATCGCCGCCCTCCTCCTCCGGCCGGCCGTTCGCGGTGACCCCGATCAGTACGTCAGTCGTCCCAGTGGCGAACCCGACGGCTCGCAGGCAGGCCGCCACGACCAGGCTCTTCATCGGAACACCCAGGCGAGAGGCCAGGTCCCGAAGTGCCGACGACAGTTCCTGGCTCAGGACCGTCTCCAGCGACCCGTAGCGCTGTAAGGCATCGGTGGCGTACCAAAAGTCCTCGAGAAAGGAGGGCTGCTCCGATTCGCCCGGCATCGATCCATCCGGCCAGCGGACCAGCCTCGGAGCGGAGTACCCGGCCAGACGCTTACGCCAGAACTCCTCACTCTCGATCGAGCCGGTCGCGGCGCGCTCCAGAGCGATGAAGTCGCGATACAACCCGCTCGGCGCCACGGCGGCCGGCTCAACGCCTCGCAGCAACCCCAGATAGACCTGCAGGATCTCTGTGATCGTCGAGTGCAGGCTCCAGCCGTCGAAGACGCCATGGTGTTCGGTGAGCGTCCATTGGAAGACGTCCTCGGAACAGCGGTGGATCTGCATCCGGAACAACGGCGGACGGTCGTGATCGAAGGCGGTCACTCGCTGCAGTTCGAGGTAGTCGCGGATCACCTGCTGCTGCGCGGGTTCTGCGAGTTCACGAAGGTCGGCTACTCCGACCTGCATCGCCGCCTGCTGGTACACCAGCTGGATCGGCTCGCTGTAATCGGTCAGCGACAAGGCAGTGCGCAGGATCGGATGCCGCTGGACCACAACCTGCACAGCACGATCGAAGGCGGGTCCATCGAACTGCGCCCTGATCCGCAGGCTGTCGACGTTGTGGTAGGGCAGGCGATCCGGGTCCCGCGACATCTCGTACACCATGCCGACCTGCAGAGCCGCCATCGGATAGGCGTCCACTACCCCGGTCGGCAACAGTGCGCGGTCCTCATCGGACAGCAGGTCGAACGGCTCCGACACCACAGCCGCGGAGACTGCCCCGGTCGTCGCGATGGCCGCCAGCTCGGCAATCGTCGGATGCAGGAAGATGTCCTGGAGCCGAAAGTGCAGGCCTTTCGCGCCGGCCGCGCCTAGCACCCGGATGCTGCGGATGGAGTCTCCGCCGAGATGGAAGAAGTTGTCGTGCCGGCCAACACGTGACACCGAAAGCGCTGTCGCCCAGACCTCTGCCAACAGCCGCTCTGCGGAGCCGACCGGCGCCACATACTCACCGGCCTCGGCCGGCCTGGCCTCGCCGGGATCAGGCAACTCTCCGTAGTCCGTCTTTCCGCTCGGGGTGCGAGGGATCTCAGCCACCGCGACGAATCGAGCCGGCACCATGTGGCTTGGTAGGCGATCGGCGAGCCACTGTCGCAACTGTGCCGGCTCGACGGCAGCGGCCGGACTGACCGTCGTGTACGCGATCAACTGAGGAGCACCCGCGTCGTCGGGGCGCAGTGTGACGGCCGCGCCGGTGACCCCTGGGTGCTCGCGCAGCCGGGTCTCGATCTCGGCGACCTCCACCCGGAAGCCCCGGATCTTCACCATCGTGTCGGCGCGTCCGGCGTACTCGAGGGTTCCGGCCGCGGTCCAGCGGGCAAGGTCTCCGCTGCGATAAAGCCGGGTACCGGTGATCGGATCTGGTACGAACCGCTCGGCAGTCAGACCCATCCTGTTGAGATACCCGCGCGTGACGCCAGGTCCGCTGACGTACATCTCCCCCACCACACCTACCGGGCAAGGCCTCAGGCTCGGGTCGAGTACCCGGATCCCCAGATCGGCGAGTGGTCTCCCGATGTTGGTCAACGCCGCGGACAGGTCGCCGGGCAGCACGGCGCGGAAAGTGGAGTGGACCGTGGTCTCGGTGATGCCGTACATGTTGACCAGTTGCGGCCGCTCCGCTCCCCGGCGTTCTGTCCAGCCTCGAACCGAGGCCGGATCCAGCGCCTCGCCGGCGAAGATGACATAGCGCAGGCTCAGTGACTCACTGAGCCTGGCATCCGCAGCCTCGAACTGAACGAAGGCGGTCGGAGTCTGGCTGAGAACCGTCACCCGCTCGTCTTTCACGATGCCGTAGAGGTCGTCCGGGCTGCGGGTCGCCCAGTAGGGCACCACCACGAGCCGGCCACCCGTGGTCAGTGCGCCCCACATCTCGAAAACCGAGACGTCGAAGGACGCGCTGTGGACCATCGACCACACGTCGTCGGGCCCGAAGCTGAACTCCCGAGCAGCCGCGGCCAGCAACCGAACGACGTTCCGATGCGTCACCGTCACGCCCTTGGGCCGCCCGGTGGACCCGGAGGTATAGATCACGTAGGCCGCGCTGTCTGCGTCGATGGCAGTCGCTGGATCGCTCTGGCTGGGAAGCGGATCCGGTCCGGTCTCCGCGACCACCAGTTGCCACGGGCCGGCCCCGAGCCGGTCAGCGGATGCGGCGTCCGTGAGTACCACCGAGACGCCGGAGTCGGCGATCAGGAACTCGAGTCGCTCGGGTGGATAGTCCAGGTCCAGCGGCACATAGCCGGCGCCGGCCTTCAGGACAGCCAGCAGGCGGACGACCAGGTCGGCCGAACGATCGCCGCTGACCCCCACCAGGGAACCGGCCGTGACACCGGCCGCGCGCAGGAGTGCAGCCGTGCGGTTGGCCTGCTGGTTCAGCTGGCGATAGGTCAGCGAATCATCCCCGCACACCACAGCCACAGCGTCGGGCGCACTGGCGGCCTGCCGCTGGACCAGTTCATGGATGGTGGCGCCGTCACTCAGGTCGGTCTCAGCCGGGACAAGGCCGATCGACCAGGACTCGACCAGTTCCCTTTCCCTCTCGCTGTCCAGGCGCAGGTCGCCGAGACCTCGTCCGGGATTGGCGAGCGCGTCCGCGAGGATCGTCTTCCAGTGCTCGAAGAAGTACTCGACGGAGCTCGGCCGGAACAGGTCGGTGCAGTACTCGATCTCGACGTCGAGCCGGCCGTCTTGGTGATACACCGTGAACGTCAGGTCGAGTTTCGACGTCCCGGTCGGAATCATCTCCCGCGCCCGGACAGGACCCGAGGACGAACCTGCCAACGCCTGCTCGTGGTAGGCGAACAGCACCTGGACCAAAGCGCCGTGGTCCGGAGTCCGGTTCGCCACCAGTTCTTTGACCAGGAGATCGAACGGTAGGGCTGCGCCGTCGAGCGCCGACAGTACCGACGCGCGGGTCCGGTCGACCAGCTCCGCGAAGGTCGGCTCCCCGCTCACATCGGTTCTCACCACCATGGTGTTGACGAACAGGCCCACGACGTCGAGCAACTTCGCATCGCTGCGCTCGGTCACCGGCGACCCCACCACCAGGTCTGTCTGTCCGGTCTGGCGCTGGAGGAATGCGTTGAACGCCGCCAGGAGTACTACGTAAGGCGTGACTCCGTTGCGCTCCGCGAAGTCCCTGACTGCGGCCTCGAGCGGCTCATCCAGCCCGAACCGCAAGGTGTCTCCGCGATAGCTGAACTCGCGCGGCCGGGCGAAGTCACGACCCAGTTCCAGTACTTCGGGGGCGCCTCGCAGCGATTCGAGTCGCGCCGCCAGGCTCCGGCCGATCGAATCGGCCGAGACGGCCTGGCGTTGGCGCGCGCAATGCTCGAGGTAGCTCGGTGCGGCCGGCACCAGGTCCGCGAGCGCGCCTGTGACGGCGGCTGCCAGCTCCCGTTCGATGATCTCCAGGGAGAATCCGTCCATGGCGATGTGATGGAACGTGAGATGGACGACGTACTCGCCGTCATCAAGCGCGCACACGATCGCGCGGACCAGCGGTCCGGTGCTCAGGTCGAACGGCAGGAGTGCTGCCGGGCCGACCAACTCGTCCAGCCGAGCAGCTCGTTCCGCCGGTGCGAACCCGGTCAGGTCATGGGCCGAGAGCGGAAACTCCCGGTCGGCGTGCAGACGCTGCACCGGATCGCCGTCGAGTTCCGCGAACGACACGAACAGGGCCGGATGACGAGCAATGACCAGCCGGACCGCCGAGACCACCTCAGAAAGCGATGCGGCCGACTCGAGCTGCCAGGAGACCGGGATGTTGTAGGCGCGATTCGCAGATTCCCAGTGAGCCAAGAACCAGATCCGTTGCTGTGCCCAACTCAGTGGGTAAAGGGAATTCTCCGGTACCATCCGTCAGCCTCTCCGTGACTCAAGAAATGTCGATCGCTCGTCAGCCGTTCCCTGTCCGCGGGACGCGTACGGACGGGCTCAGTCGGTGGCGCCATCCATCGCCTCGGCGAGGCTGCGCGGACGCAGATCGCGCCAGTTCTCCTCGACGTACTGGAGACTTTCGCTACGGCTGGCCGGACCGAACACCGCCGACCAGCCCGGCGGGACCGCCGCGAATTCGGGCCACAAGGAGTGCTGGTTCTCCTCGTTCACCAGGACCAGAAAGGTCCCGGACTCATCGTCGAACGGGTTCGGCATAGCTCCTCCAGATATTTGGGTTCTCATTCAGATGGGCAATGGATTCAAGCCCCACGAAACCCGCAGCGACATTCCGGTCTGCAACGGTAGAGGATTGTTCAGACGTCAACCAGTTCCCGCGTCGCACACGACGGCCACCGCCACATTTACGCTTTCGGACAACCGCAGAAAATCCGCACTCGCACGCGCGTTTCGGGCGAAAGAAAGGTGGCGGGCACTAGGCCCCCAGAATCGTCGAACCGGAATCTAGCCGCCGTCCGGCCGACTACGACAGGTCACCGAGTTGCAACAACATGCAACTCTCGCCCGACGCACCGCACGGTCGCGACCCGAAGCCCGAGAGCTCAACACCCGCGCCGCTACGCAGCCACGCAGAACGCAGCGGATCCCTTGCCCAGCAGGCCAATCCGGCGAGTCTCACTGTTGTGCAACTGCGGACCGTCCGCAGTTACCCGGCACTGTACTGAGCCACCGGGCGGCGACGGAGCGTAGTGATTCTTCGCCGTTGTCACTCTCCGCTACCCATACACTTCGAAGTGTGCAAGTTGTACCTACCCGCCCCCCGGCTGCCCTGTTACCGTTAACACGAAATCGCCTATTCAATTCACCGGCACCTGTGAATTGTTTGCGTGCGCAGCCAGTGCATCGTCCGCCGTACCCGGGCTATGCAAAGTTGACGGGGGTATCAGCTTGTCTTTCCCATCGCCCAATTTCTCGTCGAGCGACAGCATCGATGAGGAGAGTACTGAGGTAGTGATCCAGCTCGAACGCCTTCGTCCGGGGATCAGCCTCCGATCATTCGGAGTGGACGAGAACTATGCGATGCGGCTGGCCGAGCTGGAGGTGGAGTTCGCGCCGATCGTGGTTCAGCGTGAATCTCTGCGAATCATCGACGGACTGCACCGTTGGCGCGCCACTCAACTCCGTGGACGGCGCGACATCCTCGTCAAACTGGTCGACGACGACGAAGAAGGTGCCTTTCTTCGAGCGGTGCGGGCCAATGCCGCGCATGGCCTGCCGCTGGAGCTCGCCGATCGGAAGGCCGCGGCGGCGCGCATCGTGGCCATCAGGCCCGAGTGGTCCGATCGAGCAGTCGGACGTGAGGTCGGTCTGTCGGGCAAGACCGTGGCCGCCATCAGACGTGCTGACCGCAGGGCGAACGGCGAGGCCGCGCGGCTCGGTCTGGACGGTCGGGTTCGGCCGATGAACGCGGCAGCGGGGCGGCTGCTGGCCAGCCAGTTTCTGGCTCGGAGCCCGGATGCTCCGCTCCGTGAGATCGCCAAGGCGGCCGGGATATCGCCCTCGACGGTGCGCGACGTGAAAGCAAGGATCAAGCAGGGCCAGGATCCAGTCTGCGGGCGTCGCGCGATCGAGGCCGGCGGTCCTGCTCAGGACCCACAGCGGGCACTGCCTGAGGAGCCCGACCTGACAGCGATCCTCGGCAGCCTCATGCGCGATCCCTCGCTGCGGTACACGCAGGCAGGCCGGACGACCCTCAACTGGCTTCGCCTCCAGGCGGAGCTGACTCAAGGTGAGGCACTCGCGCGGGCCCTGCCGGCCCATTGCCTGCAGCGCATCGCTGAGTTGAGCCGTCGGAACGCCAAGCGGTGGGAGCACTTCGCCACCCTCGCGGAAAGTCAGCAGACCTAAGGAGTGAGATGTCCAGAAAGCTTGCGGTAGTAATACCCGTCTACAACGTCGCCGACTATCTTGCCGAATGCCTGAATTCCGTCGCCGAGCAAGACTTCACCAATCTCGACGTCATCCTGGTCGATGACGGCTCCACCGACGACAGCGCGCTTGTCGCCGCGGAGTTCGCCGCCCGGGACGCGCGGTTCAGGCTCGTTCGTCAAGCCAACCTCGGACTCG
>Ga0190275_10002737_pt1 | contig 12543 bp, 4 predicted proteins | sample Popmic550T_FD_133745 | JGI IMG/M metagenome (GOLD analysis project Ga0190275, IMG submission 133745) | Populus adjacent soil microbial communities from riparian zone of Yellowstone River, Montana, USA - 550 T | ecosystem: Environmental > Terrestrial > Soil > Riparian zone > Trees stand | place... | reverse complement strand
GGCGTGTGGCGCTCTCCGGCCGTGGCGCCCGCGGGGAGCTGCTCCACGACGAGGAAGGTGCCGCGCAGCACGCGCTCCGTGAAGCGCAGCGCCTCCGCGCGTGAGCTCCCGGAAGACCAGGAGCGCTCCTGCACCTGGCGGCGCAGCATCCGCTCCAGCCTCAGCGGCCGGTCCACATCCTCCAGGTGCCGAGTGGCCTCGTAGGCCTCCACGAGCTGCTGACACAGCCAGCCTCGGGCCTCGGCATCCAGGGCTCCGAGCGCGGGCGCGTGCTCGTCCAGCAGGGGTTGAAGGTGCTTCAGACTCCCGGATCCATCGAAGTGCGCCAGGGTGATGTCCGCCTCCAGGCAAGGCAGGCGTCGGGCCGCGAAGCGTTCCCATTGCAGGCACCAGCGGCACACGGGCTGCTCCCGCAGGAAGGCCTGGAGTCGCCGCGCCAGGTGGAGGGAGGACTCCTCAGTGGTGGCAGAGGGCTCGGCCGAGAGCCCGAGTGACGCGAGGACGAACTTGGACGCCTCGGTGCGGAAATAGGTCTGAACGCTCTTGCGCCAACCCTCCTCACGGGCTCTCCACCCCAGCCGGGACAGGCCCTCCAACAGCTTGAGCGTGATCAGAGAGCTCACCACGGGAGGGCTCCATCGATCGACGAGCTCCGAAGCCTGGAGCGGGGCGGGCAGCGGGCGCTGGCTCATGCGAAACGGACCTCCTGGGCCTCCAGCCACGGTACGCCAGCCGCGTCCAGGACGAACCAGGAGTTCTCCAGGGGAGTGTGAAGCACGGCCTCACAGGGCCCCTGTCCAGCACCGCGCTTCAGGCAGCCAATCGACAAGCGGGTGGGGGAGCTCCCCTCGGTGCGGCCTCTCTCCAGCGCAGCGCGCAGCAGGGCCTCCAGGTGGGCGGTGGGTAGCAACGGCTGGGGCAGAAGGGGCGTGGACCACAGGGTGCTCGGCAGACACGGCCGCACCCGCCCGAGCACTCCGCCGCCGGCCAGGGAGGACCAGCGCCCCGCCTCCAGCCGCTCGCAGCTCCAGCGCAGGCCTGTGCTGCCTCGCGGAGCGGGGCGTGAGCCCGACTCAGGGGCCCATGTCCTCGGCGGCTCGGGGGGCGCGGGAGTCCGCTCATACACCAGGCGGAGCGTGGCCACGGGCTCCGAGTCCGTGCCTCGCCGCACCTGGATGTCCAGCACCCATGCGGAGCCCTCCCAGCGGCCGGTGGCCTCCTTCTCCAGCACGAGCTCTCCCCCAGGAGCCGCCAGGGCGCCGAGCCGCACGCTCAACCCACGCACCTCGCGCAGGAAGAGATCCGGCCAGGCCTCGGGTGTCACCCACTCGCCCAGGGTGCACATGTACTCGAGCAGCAGGCTGACGGGGAGGGCCGGCTCGCCACCTGCGGAGAACTCCCAGAGCAGCGGAGCACTCGGGGCACGCAGCCGGTTGCGCGCGCGCACGGAGCGGAAGCGCCGGAAGGACACGAGCTCACCCAGCAGCGTGTACAGCGAGGCGAGGCGTGCGAAGGAGGGGAAGTCCGAGGTGAGCCAGTAGCGCCCCAGCTCTCCGGGGACAAGCGCCTGGCCGGTGTGGCCGGGGAAGCCCACCTCACCCGAGCCCCCCGCGAGCAGCTCCCGCTGCCAGCGGTAGAGGCCCTCCTCCACGTTCATCGCCGCCATGTAGCGCGTGGCGGCCTTGAAGTTGGCAATGAGTCCCAGGTTGTCCCACGTCACCCAGCACAGCGTCTTCAGCGGGAAGCGCACCTGAGGAGCGGCCCACAGGCCCAGCCGCGCCAGGCCCTCGTTGCCAGCCCCATAGTCCGTCTGCCCCGCCATGCCTCCCATGCGGCCCGTCATCGAGCCCACGCTGCAGAAGAAGGCCAGCGGCCGCCCGCGCACCGCCTGGAGCAGGTGGAGGAAGCCCTTCACCTTCACGCGCACCGTGGAGACGAAGTCCTCGGGCCTCTTCGCCGTCAGGCGGATGGGAGCGTCCGTGCCCGCGTTGTGGATGACGCCGCGCAGCCCCGGGCCGAAGCGCGACAGGAGCTGCTCCACCTGGGCCAGCGAGTTGAAGTCACAGGCCTCGTAGCTCAGCGCCAGCCCCTCTGCCTGGGCCTGCTGGAGGTTGTGGTACAGCTCGCGCTCGCGCCCGAGCGCCTCCAGCCGCTGCTTGACGCGGCCCACTGTCTCACCCGGTGGCACCTGCCGCAGCTGCTCGCGGCTCCAGGCACGGAAGGCCGCGTCGTCCATGAGCAGCCACGGCTCTTCCGGGCGGGGCAGCGGCTTGCGCCCGGTGACGACGACGCGGCAGCCGAAGTTGCGGCACAGCGCCCGCGCCAGCGCCAGGCCGATGCCGCGCCCGCCTCCCGAGATGAGCACCGTGTCCCGCGAGGTGAGCTCCAGCACCGGCTCACCCACGGCCTGCTCCTCGCCCAGCAACGTGTAGCGCCGTCCCTCGCGGTGCCCCACCTCGATCATGTCCCACACGTACAGCTCGCGCGCGATGAGCTCTCCCAGCCGCTCCAACTCCACGGGGGCCACATCCAGCACCTTGATGTTGCAGTTGGGCAGCTCGCGCGGGAGCCCCTTGGCGAAGCCGGCCCAGATGCCGCCCAGCGGCTGGGGGGCCTGCCCCTCATAGCCCATGGCACCGCCGAGCATCGTCACCGGCATATAGAAGAGGCGCTGCGCATCCTCCTCCTCGATCCACTCCGTGTAGCAGGCCTGGATCACCTCCACGGACTGGCGCAGCGGTGCCTCCCATGCGTCCGGCGCGTCAGAGGAAAAGGGCTCCTGGAGGGTGAGGTCCACCACTCCATCCAGGGGTCCGCTGCGAGCTCGCAGGCTGGCACCGCTCTCACCGGCCGCCAGCCGGTACACCTGGGCGCCTCGTGCCTCCAGGGCCGCGGTGACTCTGGCAGCCACCTCCTCCCGGCCCCCCACCAGCGCCACCCGGCGGCCCGCCAGCCGCGAGCGGGGGGGGCTCCGCCAGAGGGGGCAGCTCCACCGGGCGCCACACGACGCGGCGCACGGGTTGGACCGAGCCGTCCTGGGGGTACTGGATGACAGGGACAGGAAGGCTCACCACCCACCTCCCGAGGGGGCCGCGGCTGGCAGCACCGCGGGGACGCTCCCCGAGCGCCGCAGCCGGGCCTCCAGATCGCTCGCCGAGACGAACTCACCGGTGCGGACGTGGACATAGCCCATGACGATGCCCACCAGCCCATGGATCTGCACCAGCACGCGCCCGTCCGGCCGGACCGCCACGCAGCGGTTGTGCGGCGAGTCCGGGCCGAAGGCGGTGATGTCTCGCGGTGTGGCGTACAGCTCCAGCTGCCCATAGCGGGAGGCCAGCTCAGCGTCATTGACGCGCTCGAAGAGCTCCACCCGGCGGATGCGAGCCGGGGCAGCCAGGGGCACGTACTCATCCACCAGGCCGAGCACCGCCACCCGTGCCAGCCCATCAATGAGAATGCTGGGGGTGAGGAAGCGGGAGAAGACGGGATGCCCCTCTGGCACCGAGGGCCTCCAGGAGGCGCGCTTGCCCAGCGGGTGCATGCGGGTGGCGGTGGTGGAGACGAACAGATCCGTCAGCAGCACGGGGGCTGCGGGCAGGTGGTACGGATCCGGCACGGGCACCTCACCCAGCGCTGGCCAGGCCTCCCACAGCGGGGCCTGAGGCGGCTGGCGCTGGAGGATGACGCGCGCCTCGAAGTGCAGCCGGTCCCGCCGCAGCACGGTGCCGTTGGGAGCTACCACGTCCGTGAGGACGCGCACCTCCACCTCGGCGCGGTCTTCATCTCGGGACAGCAGCCGCGCCCGCATGCGCTTGGGCGCGGGCTTGTCCGGGGCGTACACGCGCAGGAAGTGGTGGAAGACGATGTCCTCGAAGGCAACTGCCTGCATGCCGGGCACCAGCGCCTCGGCCGCCTCCGCCGCCAGCTCCGGCACGAAGGTGCCCGGCAGGGTGGGGTGGCCGTTGACGAGGTGGTGCTTGAGGTAGGCATCCCGCTGGAGCTCGAAGGTCCGCTCCAGCTCCAGCTCGCCCTCTGCCACCTGGCGCGAGTTCTCCACGTAGAAGCGGCCGTATCCCTGGGGTCGAGGCGCGGGCAGGACCGGCTCTGATGGAGGGAAGAGCTGGGCCATCAGCGGCCGCAGGAAGTCCCCATCGGCCGCGAACACCCGCTTCTCTGCGGTGCCCAGGTGGAGGGTGACGGGCTCGTGCCGGGGCAGGTGCAGCTCGCGCATGAAGTGGTGGACGCCCTCCTCGTTCGTCATCAGCGTGAAGAGGCCCGAGCTGTGCACCACCCCGGCGATGCTCCGGTAGTAGTGGGTGGTGATCATCCCGGAGTACCCCCACACCGTCCACCCCACGGTGAACTCCTCTACGCCTTGCGAGGCGGCGTAGCTGGCGGCGGTGTTGAGGAAGGTGTTGCCCGCCGCGTAGTCCACCTGGCCTGCCTGGCCCAGCCCGCTCACCACGGAGCCGAAGTTGCACCACAGGCGCGGCGGGCAGTGGCGCACGGCATGCTTCAAGTGCTGGTACCCCTTGCGCTTGAGCTCGCGGATGTAGAGGAAGTCCTCGAACGTCTTCTTCTCGAGGGACTGGCTCTTGTCCAGCCCGGCGGCGTTGATGACCAGATCGATGCGGCCGTGGCGGCGCACCACCTGCGCGACGGCTGCCTCCAGGCCCTCCCGGTCGAGCACGTTGCAGGCCACATAGTGGACCTTGCCGGGCCCGCAGAGCTGGCGTAGCTCCTCCAGGGTTCGGTGGGACCAGCGTGCGCTCACCCTGCGATCGAACTCGGAGTTGATGTGCTTGACCGTCTTCTCCGGGTGGGCTGTCCGTTGCTCGAGGATGAAGCGCGAGCGCTGCTTCTCGAAGTCCTCATCACGGCCCTCGAACATGGCCGCCGGGTAGCTGTCGAGCGGGTTGCTGCCAATGAGGTAGAGGTGGGGCCGGTGGTGGCGAGCCAGCTCCTTGACGACCTCGGCGGTGATGCCGCGAGCGCCGCCGGTGGCGACGACTACCGAGCTCTCGTCCAGACGTGCGGGGGCGTCCGCGGGCAGCGGCGCCGCCTCCTCGGTGGCGAGGACGGCCTTGCGGGTGCCGCCGTCGTGGATGACGGTGGCAGTGAAGCGCTTCAGGGTGGACTCGCGCTCCGTGTCCCGCACGGCCCGCAGCACGTCCTGCTCGCGGGTGAAGACGGCGAACGTCTCGCAGGGCTTCAGCTCAAAGAGCGCGCAGTTGATCAAGCCTGCGAACAGGCCTGCCAGCGGGTGCAGCACCTCGCCCGCCAGGGCGCCGGTGAAGAGCGAGACGAAGGAGGCCCCCGGTTGCCTCAGGGTATCCAGCACCTGCTTGAGCGTGAGGAAGAGCAGATCATTCAGGGCCACCAACGCCTCAGGCTCGTGCCAGGGCGGCAGCTCCAGAGGGGCCGCGGACGACAGGTTGCTCAGCACCCGCAGGTGGGAGATGCGGCCCCGCAGGGGGCGCAGCACGGTGTCCACGGCCTCCTCGGTGATGCGAGGCAGGAAGAACCGGAGCGGCCCCGGCTTCAGAGGGGTGGTGCTGAGGACGATGACGTCAGGGGGCAGCAGCCCGGGCTCCTCCAGGAGCTGGGGCTGATCCGTCAGCAGCAAAGTGCCAGGAGGGAAGAAGGGCACGGACCCACGCACGGCGATGTCTGGCAGCGCCCTGAGCCCCATCTTCTGCCGCCGCACCGTCACAGGCTGGCCGGGAGCATGGAAGCGAGCATCATGGAAGCGGGGCGGGACGGGGGCAGCGGCCCGGGGCGCCCGGGGCTCGGGCGGGTGGAGAGGGAGCGTGAGCGCCTGGCCCGTCTCATCGAGGCAGTGCAGGTGCGGCTCATCGGCCACGCGGGGCAGGGCGCGGAGCAGGGCCACGGCCGCGTCGGCCCCCAGGAAGTTGAGGCCCTCGGGCTTTACCCCACAGCGCAGGGGCGGTGAGCCTGGGGCTGGCGCCGCTCCTGGCTCACCCACCCGCGCGAGGATGGGCAGCCCGGCCTCCCGGGCATCCTGCTCCCTCACGAGCGCGAACAAGACACAGGCTTCCGCGGCCTGCTGTCCCGCCGAGCCCACCAGCTCTCGGAGCACCGCATCCGCTTCGGGGCCGCTGTTGCCGTTGGTGCCACCCACCAGCGCCAGGTCCACCTCGCCGCTGCGCAGGTAGCGCGCGGCCACCTCGAGCGCGCTCAGCGCGGAGGACAGGCCCGTGTCCACGGCCATGGTCGGTCCGTGCAGATCGAAGAAGTTGGCCACGCGCGCGGGGATGACGTTGGGCATCAGCCCGGGGAAGGAGTCCTCGTTGGAGGTGGGGACGAGCCGCCTGACTTCGGCGCGGAACTCCTCGAAGAGGGCGGAGAAGCCCGCGTCTTCCCGGAGGGTGGGGGACTCGCGCAGCACGCGCTGGAGGTCGTCCAGGTAGCAGCGGTTGCTGTAGCGCAGCGCCTGCTGCGTCTTGCCCATGTGCCCGAGGAAGACGCCGGCCGTCTCCAGCTTGTCATCCCAGAAGCGCCCCAGCTGCTGCTTCAGCTGGTGGGCGCACTCGAGCACCATGAGCTGGCAGCGATCAATGGTGCGCGCGGTGCGCGGGGACATGCGGATCTTCTCGAAGGGAGGCAGGGGGTAGCTCTCGCCAAAGCTGGCGGTGGGCTCCGGGCCCTGGCCCTCCATCCACTGCTGCACCTGCTCAGGCGCATCGAGCCCTGGCATCCGAGCCGCCCAGGCGACGAGAACCAAGGGGGCCTGCAGCGGGCGCGCGGGTGGCGGGGGCGAGGGGGGGCGGCCCGGCTGGAAGTCGCTCACCAGCAGGTGGGCATTCGTCCCGCCGAAGCCGAAGCTGGAGATGGCGGCCAGCCGGGGCGCCTCGGGCCGGGCGGGCCAGGCCAGCGGCTGGCGAGGGATGACCAGGCCACCTTCCTTGCGCTCCAGCTCCGCCAGGGGCCGGGTGAAGCGGTGCTGGGGAGGGATGGTCTCCTTCTGCATGGCGAGGATGGCCTCGATGAGGGATGCCACCCCCGCCGCCCAGCCCGTGTGGCCGATGATGGACTTGTTTGATGAGAGGGAGAGGGTCCGCCCTGCCGGCAGCGTCTCGTTCAGGGCCTGGATCTCCGTCCTGTCTCCTGTCGGCGTGCCCGTGGCGTGAGCGACGATGAAGTCCAGGTGGCGCACCTGGTAGGCGGGGTGAGCCATGGCCCGCCGCAGGGCCAGGCTCTGGCCGGCGCTGCTGGGAGCGTAGATGGCCTTCCCCTTGCCGTCGGACGAGGCGCCGAAGGCGGAGAGCACCGCCAGGATGGAGTCTCCATCCGCGAGCGCCCGCTCCAGCCGCTTGAGGACGACGACACCGGCGCCGTCCGCGAAGAGCACGCCGTCACACGTGCTGTCCAAAGGGCGGGCCTCGCCCGAGGCCGACAGGCCCCGGAACTTGGAGAAGAGCACGCCATTCATCGGCGCCAGGGACATGGCCCCGCCACACACCACCACGTCCTGCTTGCCCATGCGCAGCGCCTTCATGCCGATGTCCACCGCGTACAGGGACGAGGAGCAGGCGGTGTCCACCATGAGGACCTCGGTGCGCTCGGGCAGGAGCCCTCGCACGGCATCCAGGCCCACGCGGTGGGGAAGGAAGCGCACGGGCGAGGAGCGGCCGTGGGCATAGCCGGCGTGCAGTGCCTGGCGGGCGGCCTCCAGCCACCGCGGGTGCGAGGCCTTGTCACCGGAGCGCTGCGCCATCAACCGCTCCAGCCGCTGGAGGGTGCTCTGGACGAGGAGTGACTCTTCGAGGAACTGGCTCCCATCCGCCGTGTACCCGGCGATGAAGGCGTACCGGTCATCCGGCCGCCGCTTCACCCCGCGCAGGGCGTCCGAGAGGGAGTGGCGCAGCCAGTGGACGGTGAAGTCATACGCTCCGGGTGGAAGCCCGGAGGGAGGCACGGGCTCGGTAATGAAGGCGCTGTGCAGGCAGTAGCCCTTGTCCTCGGCGGCGGGATCCTCCGAGTAGAAGGTAGCCAGGTTCCACCGGTTGGGCGGCACGGGCTGGAAGAGGTTCTTGCCCTCCAGCAGCGCCTTCCAGTACGTCTCGACATCACTGGCTCCCGAGAGCACCACGCCCATGCCCACCACGGCGATGTCTTCGCTCGAGGCCTCAGGCGGTGGAGGGCTGGGCCGGGGCGAGGAGACTGGCTCCACGCGGGGCGCGGGCGCCGGAGCGGGCACCGGAGCGGGCGCCAGCGAACCGCGCGCCACGGACAGGCCGCCGTCCGCCACCACGGTCTGTCCGACGATCCACCTCGACTGCTCCGAAGCCAGGAAGAGGACCACGTCCGCCAGCTCCTCCGCCGTGCCGATTCGGCCCAGGGGGCTGGCTGCCTCCAGGCTGCGCCGCAGCTCCTCGTAGTTGGGGAAGTTGCGGATGACCTCCGTGTCGAGCATGCCGGCCGAGGCGGCATTCACCCGGATGTTCAGCGGGGCGTACTCGGCGGCCAGGTAGCGGGTGAGCGACTCCAGCGCGGCCTTGGAGGTGCCCACCACCAGGTAGTTGTCCACCGGCAGCTGGGCCCCCAGGGACGAGACGTTGACGATGACGCCACCGCCCTTCCGCTGCATGAGCGCCATGGCGCGCTGCGAGCACCAGAAGGCCCCCTTGAGGTTGGTGTCCAGCGCCCGGTCGAAGTACTCCTCGGTGACGCTGGCGGTAGGCACCATGGCCCCGGACGCGGCGTTGTTGATGAGGATGTCCAGGTGGCCATAGCGCTGCTCGATCTTGTCGAACATCTGCTCCACCTGATCGCGCCGGGCCACTGAGCCGCGCAGGGGCTCGGCCACTCCACCTCGGGCGCGGATCTCCGCGCAAGCGGCCTTGGAGGCCTCCAGCGAGTGGAAGAAGTTGATGAGGACCCGTGCGCCCCGCTCGGCGAGCCGCGTGGCGATCACCCGGCCCACGCCCTTGGCGCCGCCCGTCACCAGGGCGAGCTTGCCTTCCATGTCGCGCATCTCGCTGTGCCTCCGTAGGTGTTGTGGAACCAGGGCGGCTCAGCCGTGAGCTGGCTGCTCGCGCATGTCGAGGACGAAGTCCGCCACGCTCCCGAGCGTGCGGTAGTCGCCAAGGCGGAAGCTGGGTGGGCGGGGTGGAAGGCGGTAGCGCTGCTCGATCTTCGCCAGCAGCTCCACCTGCTTCACCGAGTCGATGCCCAGCTCGGCCTCCAGGTCCACGTTCTCCGTGAGCACCTCCTCGGGATACTCGAGCGCCTCGGCGAACATGCGAGCCAGCTCCGAGAGCAGCTGCGAGCGATTCATCGCAGCCGGGGCCCCCGCTCCTTGTGGCGCAGCGGCGGCCTTGAGCTCTGGCACGGCGGCGCGGGAAGGGGCAGGTGCGGGCGGCGCAGCGGGGCTGACACTGGCGGCCAGCGGAGCCTCGGTGCGCCAGCCCTGAGCGAGCTTGCGAGCATGTTCTCGCAGCTCCTCGCCCCGGGCCTGCCAGAAGGCACGGAAGGTCTCCACGCTGGCACCGGGCATGAAGAGCTCCGCCAGCGCGCTCTGTGCAGTCTCGGAGAGCTCGGGTTCCCCCCGGGCAAGGCGCATGGCCCGCTGGAGCGCTGCCACCTCCTCACCCGGAGAAGGCAGGCACGAGACGACCCGCACGCTCCCGGGCTTGAGCGTCTGGCGCACCAGGTTGCCCAGGGTCCCCAGTGCGCCGCACTCGATGAAGGTGGTGACACCCTCTCGGCCCAGGTGCTCCAGGGCCTCGCGGAAGCGGACCGGCCTTGCCAGGTGCCCGGCGAGCAGGGCAATCAGATCATCCCCCGCCGTGTACTCCCGTCCCTCGATCGGAGAGAAGACGCGGCGGCGCGGTGGGGCAGGCCTCAGGTGCCGCAGCCGGGCGGCGAAATCTCGCGCCACGGGCTCCATCAGTGAGGGCACATGGAATGGGTAGGGCGAGTGCAGCCGGGTCCCTGTCACCTGCAGCGCGGAGGCCACTGCCAGCGCCTGGTCCATGCCCTCGTGGGAGCCCGCGAGCACTACCTGGGAAGGCCCATTGTCCACGGCGAGCGCCACGTCCTCGCGTCCCAGCGCGGCCACCAGGTGGGCCGCGCGCGCCGCTCCAGTCCCCAGCGCCGCCATATAACCGGCGTCCCGTCCCAGCTTCTCCAGCGCGGCGCAGCGGTCACGGACGATCTCTGCCCCCTCACGTACCGTGAAGCTCTTCGCGCAGACCAGGGCGGCAATCTCCCCGAAGCTGTGGCCGGCCAGCACCTCTGGCGCCAGCCCCTGCTCCTCCAGCAGCGTGTACGCAGCCACCGACACGGCGTAGATGGCGAGGTTGAGCGTCAGGGGATCTTCGCTCAACGCAGCGATCTCCGGCGGTGAGGCGCCCAGCAACACCAGGGAGATGGGCCTACCGGTGGAGGGTTCTGCCACCTCGTCTACCGCCTTCAAGGTCTTGGCGAGCTGGGGGTACTCACGGATCGCCTCCCGGAGGGCCCCTCCGTAGAAAGCTCCCTGTCCCGGGAACAGCGCCGCGATCTTGTGCGAGTGTGCTTCGCCCATCATCCATCTCCGTGCATTCCTACGATCCAGCCGGGTTTCGCTCAGCACGAAACCGTAGCAACGCACGGTGACATCCCTGCACAGCGCAGAGCCCGAGGGGGTGTTCGAGGGCAGCTCCTTTTACCGCCTTGAGCCCCGTCTGGAAGGCCCCATCGGTATGATTCCTCGATGCCTCCTCCTCGCCTTGCGAGCGTCGATCTGAACCTGCTCATCGCGCTGGACACGCTCCTCCGGGAGAAGAACGTCACGCGCGCGGCGGCTCGGCTCGGCATCAGTCAGTCCGCCATGAGCCACTCGCTGCGCCGGATGCGGACCCTGTTTGATGATCCGCTCTTCGTCTCGACGCCCCGGGGCGTGCTGCCCACCCCCCGCGCGCAGGAGCTCGCCGGCCCCATCGAGCGCATCTTGAAGGACGTCGAGCACGTGCTCGACCGGCCGCGCTTCGAGCCAGCGACTGCCCAGCGCAGGTTCCGGATCATCGCCTCCGACTATACCCAGCTCGTCGTGCTGCCTCCCCTGGTGCGCTACCTTGCGCAGCACGCACCAGGCATCGACCTCGTCTTTCGCACCGCGCCCAGCCTGGTGTTCCAACGGCTCGAGCGAGGCGATGCGGATCTCGCTATTGGCCTCTTCGACGCGGAGATGGAGGGCGGCTACCGGCAGGAGCTGTTCCACGAGGAGTTCGTCTGCCTGGTGCGGGCCCGTCACCCCGTGGTCCGGCGGGGGCTCACGCTGGAGCGCTTCATCGAGCTGCCCCACGCGCTGGTCTCACCCCGAGAGTCCGAGGACGGCGGCATCGTGGACACCGCGCTCGCGAAGCTCGGCAAGAAGCGGCGTGTCAGCCTCTCCGTCCCGCACTTCCTGGTGGCTCCCTACGCCATCGCTGGCTCCGACATGGTGCTCACCACCCCCGCGCGCATCGCCCACATCTTCGAGAAGCCCTTCAACCTGCGCATGCTGCGCCCGCCGCTCGAGCTGCCAGGCTTCACCATGAGCCAGTACTGGCACGAGCGCTCGCAGCACGATCCTGGCCACGCCTGGCTGCGCGGCCTCCTCAGGCAACTCTCCCAGGGGGCACACCACGGATGAAGGAGCGTCCACTCGCGTCCCGGCATGAACGCAGTCGATGACCGCCATGAACAGGAGGGCTTGGATTTAATGTTTAGCGGGTTTTAAGAGATTGGCATGGATAACGCGCTGCCCTCTTTCCCTCCTCCTCCCCAGAGCCAGCCCCTCTCGCACGGCCAGAGGGCCATCTGGTTCGTCCAGCAGCTGTCTCCGGAGGGCTCTGCCTACAACGTGGTCGTGGCGGCGCGCATCAGATCCGAGGTGGACTTCCCCGCGCTCAGGGGGGCCTTCCTCAGGCTCGCGGAGCGCCACCCGGTGCTGCGCTCCACGTACGTGGTGCACGAGGGCATGCCCCGGCAGCTCGTCCATGAGCGGATGGACTTCCACCTCCGCCAGTGGGAGGCCTTCTCCTGGAGCGACAGCGAGCTTGCGGCGCGCGCGAAGGAGCTTGGCACGCGTCCCTTCGCGCTCGATCGCGAGCCCGCATGGAGGCTGGATCTCCTCACGCGCTCGGCCAGGGAGCACGTCTTCGTGCTGACGCTGCACCACATCGCCGTGGACCTGGCGACGATGAACGTCCTGCTCGAGGAGCTGGGCACGCTCTACCGCGCCGCACGGGAAGAGACGCCCGTGGAGCTGCCGGCGCTGCCGCTCACGTACGGGGACTATGTGCGGTGGCAGGAGGCGCTGCTGGCGGGCCCCGAAGGGGAGCGGCTCTGGAGTCATTGGAAGGAGGAGCTGTCGGGTGAGCTCCCTGTCCTGAACCTGCCAGGAGATCACCCCCGTCCTGCCGTCCAGTCCTTCGTGGGCGGCTCGCACCCCTTCACGCTGGGGGCGGAGACGGTCGAGCGCATCCGCGCGCTGGCCAAGGCGGAGGGCAGCACCTTCCTCACGGTGCTCCTGGCTGCGTACCAGGTGCT
>Ga0190275_10002736_pt1 | contig 12545 bp, 15 predicted proteins | sample Popmic550T_FD_133745 | JGI IMG/M metagenome (GOLD analysis project Ga0190275, IMG submission 133745) | Populus adjacent soil microbial communities from riparian zone of Yellowstone River, Montana, USA - 550 T | ecosystem: Environmental > Terrestrial > Soil > Riparian zone > Trees stand | place... | reverse complement strand
GATCCCCTCGCTCACCGGCGAGAGCGACCGCCTCGTACAGATTCCCGGCTCAATGCCGCGGCTGACGGCGATCCCCTCGGGTTGTACGTTCCACCCACGCTGCCCGCGCTGCTTCACCCCCTGCCCCACCTTCCGGCCCGAGTTGCAGCCCGAACAGAAGTCGCAGGTCGCGTGCTGGCTCTACCATCCCTTCCCGGTTACGGCGACCGCCGAATGAGCATGACCGCGCCGGCACCGGACGTACCGGTTGAGGCCGCCAAGCCGCTGGTCGCGGTGAAGGGTCTGGGCCGCATATTCGATGTCTCCAAGCCCTGGCTCAATCGCGTGACGGAAGGCCTGCCGCGCCGCCTGCTCACCGCCGCGGCCGACGTGACCTTCTCGATCGGCCAGCGCGAGACTTTCGCGCTGGTCGGTGAGTCCGGTTCCGGCAAGTCGACAGTCGCCAAGATGGTGGTCGGCCTGATCCCGCCGACCACCGGCGAAGTCATCATCGATGGCGTGTCGATGAGCGACCGGAAGGACGACGCCGCGCGGCAGCGCCTGCGCCGGCGCATCCAGATGATCTTTCAGGACCCCTACGCGAGCCTCAACCCGCGCTGGCGCGCGCTCGACATTATCGCCGAGCCGCTGCGCGCCTTCGGCATCGCAAAGGACGCCGCCGAGATTCCCGGAAAGGTCGGCGATCTGCTCAAGCTCGTCGGCCTCGATCCCGCGGACGGCGCGAAATACCCGCACGAATTCTCCGGCGGCCAGCGGCAGCGCATCGCGATCGCCCGCGCGCTTGCCTGCAATCCCGAGTTCATCGTCTGCGACGAGCCGACCTCGGCGCTCGATGTCTCGGTGCAGGCGCAAATCCTCAACCTGATGCGTGACCTGCAGGACCGCTTCGGTCTGACCTACCTGTTCATCAGCCACAATCTGGCGGTCGTGCGCCACATGGCGAACCGGATCGGCGTGATGTATCTCGGCCGCATCGTCGAAGTGGCGCCGGCGCGCGAGATGTTCCGCGCGCCGAAGCACCCCTACACGCGTATGCTGCTCGATGCCGTGCCGGACCTCGATCTTACCGGGCGCAAGCGCAAGCCGGTCGAGGGCGAAGTGCCGAACCCGATCGATCCGCCGCCCGGCTGCCCGTTCCACCCGCGCTGTCCGTTCGCTTTCGAGCGCTGCCGGGTCGAAGTGCCGGTCCCGATCCAGGCGGGCGCGGCAACGGTACGCTGTCATGCCGTTGAGGAGGGCCGCATCTAGGGCACAAGGGTTGATTCTGTACCGGGGTGCCCGTACACAGCGCCCCTTGGGAGCGCGTAGCTCAGTCGGTAGAGCATTTGACTTTTAATCAAAGGGTCCCGGGTTCGAGTCCCGGCGCGCTCACCAAAATCATGAATGTCCGATCCGCCTACCCGCTACGCCGAGCGGAGAGCTCGATCAGTCTCGTACCACCGCACGCTTCTCCACAGTGAAGACCTGCTGCGCGGCGCACAACTGGCACTCGAAGGTCTTCAGCTCTTGCGCGGTTTGCGTTGGATGCGGCTCCTGACTCGCGAGATTCATCGGCCCGCCGCAATCGCATACCGGCAGCAGGAATGGGTCGCGCAGCTTGGGCTGTAAGGCGGGCATTCCGCTCCTCCTTCGCGAGTCCGAATCAAGGGCCTGTGGACTTTAGCGCAAATCCTTGATCCTGTTTCGCTATTGTCTCTGCCGCATGGGAAGCCTGCGCGGCGAGCGCAACTTGCCGAGGCGATGTCCCAACTCTTCGCCCGAATTTGTGGCGATTGCGCCACACGTGCGGCCAAATCTGGGCCGACACCCGCTTCCCCATTTGAACGGTTAACCATGCGCGACTAGCGTGCGAATCCGTTCCGCGCCGCGTGTTCCTGGCGCATCTCACAGAACAATGGGACTGCGCGCCCCTCAGACGCGCGATGACTCCAGCGATTGGGGGGAGCTATGCGGAAAATACTTCTCGGCCTGACAATGGCCGCTGCTGTGTTCGGCGGTCTGGTCGCCCAGAGCAGCAAGGCCGATGCATTCATTCTGACAAAGCGCAGCCCGAACGTGCTTGCCGGCCAGCTCGTTGTCGGCCTTGGCATGTCGGCGGTCTACTGGACGCGCATCTGCAACCACAATTTCCATCACTGTGCCAACTTCACCAGCGCCAAGGCGCTGAAGTGGTACGGCATTACGACGGTCGGCTGCATGGCCTTGAGCCCGATCATCGCTGGTCTGCTGGTGAGCGCCAACGAGCGCCGCGAGCTGCGTTCGAGCGAAGTTCTCGGCATGGCTGCGGACTGCGTGCTTCCGTTCATCGGCGGGTGGATCATGCAGGCGGCCTTCGACGCCAACCCGCATTGGGATGCGGGCACCGGCCGCTCGCGTCCGTAGCTGACGCGACACTTGAACTCAGCGAACCGCCGGGCCTCACCCGGCGGTTCTGCTTTTCGTGCGGCGAGCCTCACCAAATTGGGCGCAACCTCGTGACATTTTCCTGGTGTTTGCCTGGAAAATTTTCTGCGATCGCGTTTCACGAAACGTTCATTCGACCGCCACGGTGGCGCCGCATAATCTTGGTCTCTGGGACCGGGAGGGGAATTCTCCAGTCGAGGAGATTTCGCCATGACGCTGCAACACACGATGGATGCGTCTTGCAGGGCACGGGCCGTGCGGTTGCCGGCATGCCCGCAATGCGGCGACATGCTGCTTGCGCCATTGCTCGCAGAGCATGTGAGCGCGGGGCTCGTTCACAACCACTGGGCCTGCGAGGCGTGCGGACATACCTTCCGCAAGGCGCACGCGTTCGAGGCAACGGCCTTCGACAAAGCTCTGGTGTAAGTACCTAGAGCCAGCCCGCCCGCCGGAAACGGAAGTACAAGTAGCCGCACAGCGTGATGATGACAGCCATGACGGCCGGATAGCCGTAAGGGTGCTCGAGTTCGGGCATTCGCTTGAAGTTCATCCCGTAGATCGAAGCGATTGCCAGCGGGATCGACAGGATCGCCGCCCACCCGGTCAGCTTCTTCGTCACTTGGTTCTGCGCGAGCGAGACCAGCAGCAGGTTGGCTTCGAGCGCCGCATTGAGCAGGTCGCGCAGATTGTCGATGCCTTCCACGACGCGGATCACGTGGTCCTGAATGTCGCGGAAATAATCATTCATGGCGTGGTCGATCAGCGGCACGTCGTAGCGCATGATGCGGTTGCACACCTCCTGCAAGGGCTGCACCGCGCGGCGCAGCAGCAGTAATTCGTGGCGCAGCTCGTAGATGCGCTCGACGTCGGTCGGGTCGCTGCGATGTGCGAACACCTCTTCCTCCAGCCCGTCCGCCTCGGTTTCCAGCTCGTGCAGAACGGGGAAATAGTTGTCGACGATGAAGTCGATGACCGAATAGACGACGAAGCTCTCGCCCTTCGCCAGCATCTGCGGCACACTCTCGGCGCGGGCGCGAACTTCGCGATAGGCGGTGGTCGAGCCGTGGCGCACGGTGACCACGTAGCCGGGGCCGGCGAAAATATGCGTCTCGCCGAACTGGATCTTCTTGTCGACGACCTGCGCGGTGCGCAGCGCCACGAAGATCGAATCCCCGTAGATCTCGAGCTTCGGGCGCTGGTGCGCCAGCAGCGCGTCCTCGATGGCGAGGTCGTGCAGATTGAAGCGCTGCTGCACCGTCTTGAGCAAGTCCTTGTCCGGCGCGTGCAACCCGACCCAGATGAAGGCGCCGTCCTTGTCGGGACAGCGTGCTTCGGCGAGCTCGACCTCGGCGTGCCGCCTCCCCGCCTCATACGAAACGCAATTGATGACGGCACTCATGCGTGCCTCCCCGAGTGCTCGGCTTACGACATGCGCATGACACCGCGTCGACAAGCCAGAGGCAAGCTCCTGATTCAGGAAAACCGATCCGCGCCCGTGCATTGCGGATGGTTCACGGTCGAAGCGGTATATCGCCTCTTTCCCACATCTCGCGTGTCGCCGCGTCGAAGCCCGCGAAGCCTCGCTCGCGGATCGCCACGCGCATGCCGGCCATCAGCTCCTGGTAATAGGCGAGATTGATCTCCGACAGCAGGATCGAGCCGAGCATCTCGTTGGCGCGGATAAGGTGATGCAGGTAAGCGCGCGAATAAATGCGCGTCGCCTCGTGCGGGCTTGCCTCATCGAGCGGCCGCGGATCGTCGGCATGGCGCGCGTTGCGCAGGTTGACCGTGCCGTGACGCGTGAAGGCAAGCCCATGGCGGCCGTTGCGGGTGGGCAGTACGCAATCGAACATGTCGATGCCGCGGCCGACCGCTTCCAGCAGATCCTCAGGCGTGCCAACGCCCATCAGATAGCGCGGCTTGTCGGCGGGCAGCGCCGGTGCGACCTCGTCGACAACGCGGAGCATGACCTCCTGCGGCTCGCCGACCGCAAGCCCGCCGATCGCATAGCCGGGAAAGCCGATGCCGATGAGGGAACGGGCGCTCTCGGTGCGCAGCGCTATGTCGTCGCCGCCCTGCACGATGCCGAACAAGGCGCGGCCCGGCGCCGCACCCTCGAACGCGCGCTTGCAGCGCTCGGCCCAGCGCAGCGACAGCCGCATCGCGCGTTCCATTTCGGCACGCGTCGCGGGCAGCTTCAGACATTCGTCGAGCTGCATCACGATGTCGGACCCGAGTAGATTCTGGATCTCGATGGCGCGTTCCGGCGAGAGTGCGACCATCGCGCCGTCGATGTGCGAGCGGAACGTGACGCCGCTCTCGTCGAGCTTGCGCAGCTCCGACAGCGACATCACCTGGAACCCGCCCGAGTCGGTGAGGATCGGATGCGGCCAGTTCATGAATTTATGCAGCCCGCCAAGCGTTGCGATGCGCTCGGCGCCCGGCCGCAGCATCAGGTGATAGGTGTTGCCAAGGAGGATGTCGGCGCCGGTCGCGCGCACGGCCGCGGGGTGCACGCCCTTCACGGTCGCCTGCGTGCCGACCGGCATGAAGGCGGGCGTGCGCACCGAGCCGCGCGCGGTCGCAATCTCACCGAGGCGCGCGGCGCCGTCGGTTGCCAGCAGTTTGAAGCCGAAATCCTGAGCCATTCGCGGCCTGATGTTGTCAGGCCGCGAGGCATATCATGAAATTAAGCGGCGCAAGGCGCTACGACTTTATCCCCGCGACCGCTTCTTCCACCGCCTTGCTGAAGGTCGACATCATGCGGGCGCGCCCCAGGATGTAGAGCCGCTCTTCCGGCGTGAGCCGGCCGACCGCCTCCTTGATCTCGAGCGCCTTCGGCACGTGCGGGTGCAACTTCTCAGACATCGAAATGTAGATGCGCGAGGGAAACAACAGAGCCATAGGATCGATAGCAGCGTACTCGTGAATCATCGGAATTCTCCTTCCACCTTGTTTCTGCCCATGCCCCCTGGAGTGCCGACACGTTTGCAGAAGGCGAATTGCCGCTGCGTTATTTCCCAGGCGTGGATTCGATTCAAACTTAGTCGCGCAAAAGAAGGCAGGCGTCGCCGTAAGAGTAAAAGCGGTAACCCGTTCCGATGGCGTGCGCGTAGGCGGCCTGCATCGTGTCGAGGCCGGAGAACGCCGCGACCAGCATGAACAGAGTCGAGCGCGGCAGATGGAAGTTGGTCAGCATCGCGTCCACGGCGCGAAACCGATGGCCCGGCGTGATGAAGATAGACGTCTCGCCCGCGAAGGGACGGATCGTGCCGGACTCATCTGCGGCGCTCTCGATCAGGCGCAACGATGTCGAGCCGACCGCGACGATGCGCCCGCCTGCACGTCGCGCTTCGTTCAACGCGCCAGCGACGGCATCGCCGACGACGCCGTATTCGGCGTGCATGCGGTGCTCTTCGATGGTGTCGGTCTTCACCGGCAGGAACGTGCCCGCGCCGACATGCAGCGTCACCCTGTGCAGGCCGATGCCGCCCGCCGTCAGCCGCGCCACAAGCTCGTCGGTGAAGTGCAGACCGGCGGTCGGCGCCGCGACCGAGCCCTCGTCATGCGCGAACAGCGTCTGGTAGTCGGCGCGGTCGGCGTCGTCCGGCGCGCGGCGCGAGGCGATGTAGGGCGGCAACGGCATGTTGCCGCGCTCGGCAATCGCCTGGTCGAGCACCGGACCGTGGAACGAAAATCCGAAGGTGACCTCGCCGCCCTCGCCTTTCGCCTCGACACTCGCATCGAGCTGGCCGAGAAAGCAGACCTTGCCCTCGTCGCCGAAGCGCACCGTATCGCCGACGGCGAGCCGCTTCGCCGGCTTCACGAAAGCGCTCCAGCGCGAGCCGTCGAGGCGTTTGATGAGATTCGCTTCGATCGGCGTTTCCGGGCCGCGTCCGATGCGCCGCCCATGCAAGCTCGCCGGGATCACCCGCGTATCGTTGACAACGAGCTGATCGCCGGGGCGCAGCAATTCCGGCAGGTCGCGCACCACGCGATCCCCGAACGGCGCGCCGGGCCGCACCACAAGCAGCCACGCCGCATCGCGCGGCCGCGCCGGCCGCAATGCGATCCGCTCCGGCGGCAGGTCGAAATCGAACAGGTCGGTGCGCATGTCTCGTCGTCATTCCGGGGCGCGCCGAAGGCGCGAGCCCGGAATCCATAACCGCAGTCGGTTCTTGAGTCGCGAGAGTCGTGGTTATGGATTCCGGCCCTCGTTCCGCTCGGCCGGAATGACTGCGGCCTACGCCACCCTCGCCTTGATGATCTTGTCCGGGCTCTGCACCGGCTCGCCGCGCTTGATCTTGTCGACGTTATCCATGCCCTCGATCACCTTGCCCCACACGGTGTACTGCTTGTCGAGGAAGCCTGCGTCGTCGAAGCAGATGAAGAACTGGCTGTTTGCGCTGTTCGGGTTCTGCGCGCGCGCCATCGAGGCGGTGCCGCGCACATGCGGCTCCGCATTGAACTCTGCCGGCAGGTTTGGATAGCTCGAGCCGCCGGTCCCGGTGCCCTGCGGGCATCCGGTCTGCGCCATGAAGCCGTCGATCACGCGGTGGAACACGATGCCGTCGTAGAAGCCCTCATTGACGAGCGTCTTGATCCGCTCGACGTGCTTTGGCGCGAGGTCGGGCCGCAGCTCGATCACGACGTTGCCCTTGGTGGTTTCGAGCGTCAGCTTTTCTCTGTCGGCCATGTGAATCCTGCTCTCTTGGTGTTGCGTCTGTCGAGGAAATTGACCCGGAACGGCCGGCCCGCAACCGCGCCGCCCATGGTCTCGGTGAATGGCATTTTCGCGCAGCGCTCGACCGCTTCGGCGACCGCCCGGTAGTAGACTTCGCGCTCCTTGTCGGTGACTTGCCGCGCGAAGTTGATCGCGCGCGGCTTGCCGAACAGTTCGCCGGAGCGCTTGAAGCTCACCTGAAAGGTCAGGTCAACCGGCCCGCGCGAGGTGTCGGCCGGGGGCGGCGCCCAGCATCCGGCAAATGCCGCCATCAGGTCTTGCAGCGTATTGATCGACCCGGTCGGCGCATGTGGCCGCGCATTGGAGCGGCTGATCTCGATTGTCAGGATCGTGCCCTGCGCGCGTGCTGCGGTGGCGCAGAGCGCCGGGACGGCGATCGCGGCGATGAAGGAGGCCGCCGCGGCGCGCCTCATTTTGCGTCGGCCGCGACCTGCACCTTCACCATTTTGTCGGGATTCTGCACCGGTTCGCCCTTCTTGATCTTGTCGACCACGTCCATGCCGGAGAGAACTTCGCCGATGACGGTGTACTGGCCGTTCAGGCTCGATCCGTCGGCGAACATGATGAACCACTGGCTGTTGGCGCTATCGTTGCTGTTGCCCTTGCGCGCCATGCCGACCACACCGCGCTTGTAAGGCACGTTGGAGAACTCAGCCTTGAGATCGGGATACTTCGAACCGCCGGTGCCGTTGCCGTTCTGGCCATCGCCGGTCTGCGCCATGAAACCGGCGATCACCCGATGGAACGGCACGCCGTTGTAGAAGCCCTCGCGCGCGAGCTGCTTGAGGCGGGCCGCGTGCCCCGGCGCGATGTCGTTGCGCAGCTTGATGACGATGCGGCCCTGTGTGGTGTCGACCACCAGCGTGTTCTGCGGGTCGGCGCCGGCCGGCAGCGTGACCGGCTGGGCGATAGCGGGGGCGGCAAGCAGCAGTGCGGCCACGACGGCAAGCAGACGGATCATGTGAACTCCCGGTTTTAAGTCGCAGGCTTCGCTGCGAATTTCGATTTCAGCCGTGTCACCACGGAGGCCGGCACGAAGGCGCTGACGTCGCCGCCCATCCCGGCGATCTGGCGCACCAAAGTGGCGGTGATCGGGCGCACCGCGGGGCTGGCGGGGAGAAAGACCGTCTGGACCGTCGGTGCCATCGTGCCGTTCATCCCGGCCATCTGCATTTCGTAGTCGAAATCGGTGGAATCGCGCAGGCCGCGGATCAGCAGGGTCGCGCCTTCGCGCTTGGCGAGGTCCACCACGAGGCCATCGAAGGCCGTGCAGGCCAGTTCGGCGCCTGCCGCCTTGGCGATCGGCCCGCAGGTCTCGGTCAGCATGGCGAGCCGCTCCTCGAACGGAAACATCGGCGTCTTGCCCGGATGCACCCCGATCGCGAGCACCAGCCGGTCGGCGAGCCGTACCGCCTGCCGCACCACATCGAGGTGGCCGTCGGTGACGGGGTCGAACGACCCGGCATAGAGCGCAATTCGCGGCATTTGGCGGGTCTAGCCCGCGTCAGCGGTGAGCCGCAAGACCATCACGGCCGGATCGAGAAATCGTGGGCTTTTGGATGAACCTTTTGCCCCCATGGCGCGTCTAACTCAGTGAAGGGCCCCGGTGGGACACGATTTCGGGGACAGGGTGGGCAAAATGTTCAAGATTTACAGCACCATAGCCGCTGCCGCGCTCGTCGCTGGCGCGCTTGTGTTGGCGCCGAGCCTCAATCCGGTCTCGGCCTCCACGCGCGATACGGTAACCCAGACCACATCCGGCAAGGCCGACCGCCTCGATATGGAGGCCCGCCTCGCCTGCCGGCAGCAGTCCTGGCCTTACCTCGACCGTTCTTGCATCCGCGACATGCGCACCGAATCCGGCTCGGGCCGGACCGTTCGGGTCGTGTCGGCGGACCGCAAGTAAACCTGTTGAGAGGCGCAAGCCTTTCACCACCGGGGAGTGATGCCCACTCCCCACCCCAAGTGACCCCAAACACTTTGCCCCGGCCTAACCCGCCGGGGCTTTTTTCTTCTAGAGTGCGCGGATGCGCTTCTTGCTTCTGATAGCGGCCCTGCTGTTCGCCCTGCCCGCCGCCGCAGATCCCGCCCGGCCCGGCGGAGATCGCCGCCTATCGCGGCCTGCACGCGGCTGCTGCCAAGGGCGACGCCGCCGAGATCGCGCGGCTCATCGCGGCCGGCGAGAAGGTTGACGCGGTCGACGGCCATCGCCGCACGCCCCTGCATGTGGCGGCGCACCTCGGCCACCAGGCGGCCGCGCAGGCGCTCATCCGCGGCGGCGGCAATCCGAACGCGCTCGACGCCCAGCAATACGACATCGTCACCATCGTGGCGGTGACCAACGATGTGCCGATGCTCAAGCTCGCGCTCGCCGGCGGCTGCAATCCGAAGAACATCACCAGCCCCTATCAGGGCACGGCGCTGATCGCCGCCGCGCATCTCGGCCACGCCGAGGTGGTGCGCGTGCTGATCGCGGTGGGTGCGCCGCTCGATCATGTCAACAATCTCGGCTGGACCGCACTGATCGAGTCGATCGTGCTCGGCAACGGCGGGCGCAATCACACCGACACGCTCGACGCGCTGGTGAAGGCCGGCGCGAACGTCAATCTCGCCGACCGCGCCGGCGTGAGCCCGCTCAGTCTCGCCAAGGGGCGCGGCTACACCGAGATGGTGCGGATTCTGGAGGCGGCGGGCGCGAAGTAGTTAGCGCCGGCTCGCGAGGAGCAGCACGCCTGCGCCCGCGATCAGGATGCCGCCGGAGACCCGATCGGCGATCAGCTGCGCGCGGCCGGATACGGCCGCCTTGAGCCGCGCCGCGCAGAGCACCCAGACGGCGTCGCCGATAACGGTGATGACCCAGAAGGTCGCCGCGAGCAGCCAGAGCTGCGCCTGGCGCCCTTCGCCGTTCGTCAGGAACTGCGGCAGGAACGCCGCCTGGAAGATCAAGGTCTTCGGGTTGGCGAACGCGATCGCAAGCCCGCGCGCAAACGCCCGGTTCGCGGAGAGGGGCGCGACCGGGGCCCCGGCGACCGCTCCGCGCGACTTCCACAAGGTCTGGATGCCAAGGAACAGCAGATACGCCGCGCCCACGAAACGGATCAGGTCGAAGTTCTTGGCGAACAGGTCGACGATCCACGACAAGCCTGCCGCGACCACGACAAGCTGGACCATGACGCCCAGATTGACCCCGGCCATCGCGATGAGCCCCGTGCGCGCGCCATGCCTCAGGCTGGTGCCGACGATCAGCGCGACGTTCGGGCCGGGCGTCGCGATCAGGATCGCGGTGGCAACGACGAAGACGAGGTAGAGCTCGATGGACATGAGACAACCCTAAAGCCGGATATGCCGCGAAAGAAGACGGTTGTCATCCCGGCCGACCGAAGGGAGAGCCGGGATCCATAACCACGACGATCTCGATAGGATCGAGGGACTTGGGTCTATGGATCCCGGATAGCCGCTTCGCGGCTTCCGGGATAACAACCGGCTAGCCCCCGTTCTCCTCGCCCTCCTCGGGGATGTGTTCGACCGAGACCACGCGCTCATCGTCGGCCGTGTCGAACACAATGACGCCCTGGGTGGAGCGGCCCGCGATGCGGATGCCTTCGACGCGGGTGCGGATGAGCTGGCCGCCGTTGGTGACCAGCATGATCTGGTCGGCGCCCTCGACCGGGAACGAGGCGACGAGCTTGCCGGTCTTCGGCGTGATCGCCATCGCGACGATGCCTTTGCCGCCGCGTCCCGTGGTGCGGTACTGGAACGAGGACGAGCGCTTGCCCATGCCTTTTTCCGAGACCGTCAGCACGAACTGCTCGGCCTCCGACATCTCGACATAGCGCTGCTCGCCAAGCTCGAGGTCGCTGCCCGTCTCTTCGGCGTCGGGCGGGCCCTCCTCGCCTTCCTCGCCGCGCCGCACGGCGCTCGCGCGCTTGAGGTAAGCGGCGCGCTCGTCGGCGGTCGCCTCGACGTGGCGCAGGATCGAGAGCGAGATCACCTTGTCGCCCTCTTCCAGGTTGATGCCGCGCACGCCCATCGAGGTGCGGCCCGCGAAGACGCGGACTTCCGGCACCGCGAAGCGGATGCACTGCCCGCCAGCAGCGGTCAGCAGCACGTCGTCCCTCTCGGTGCAGATCTGCACGCCGACGATGCCCTCGCCCTCGTCGATCTTCATCGCGATGATGCCGGAGGGGCGCACATCGGCGAAGTCGGAGAGCTTGTTGCGCCGGACCGTTCCGCGCGTGGTCGCGAACATCACGTCGAGCGTTTCCCAGGTCTTCTCGTCCTCGGGCAGCGGCATGATGGTGTTGATGGTCTCGCCTTCGGAGAGCGGCAGGATGTTGATCAGCGCCTTGCCGCGCGCCTGCGGGGCGGCCTGCGGCAGCTTCCAGACCTTCTGCTTGTAGACGCGGCCGTGCGAGGAGAAATAGAGCACCGGCTGGTGCGTGTTGGCCACAAACAGCCGCGTGACGAAATCCTCATCGCGGGTCTGCATGCCGGAGCGGCCTTTGCCGCCGCGGCGCTGCGCCCGGTAGGTCGAGAGCGGCACGCGCTTGATGTAGCCGAGGTGCGAGACGGTGACGACCATGTCCTCGCGGTGGATCAGGTCCTCGTCCTCGACCTCGTCGACAAAGTCGACGATCTGGGTGCGGCGCGGCGTGGCGAAATCCTTCTTCGCCTGCGCAAGTTCGTCCTTGACGATCGCCTGGATGCGCGCGCGCGAGCGCAGAATATCGAGGAAGTCCGCGATCTCGGCGGCGAGCTTGTCGAGCTCGTCCTTGATCTCGTCGCGGCCAAGCGCGGTGAGGCGCTGCAGGCGCAGGTCGAGGATGGCGCGCGCCTGCGTATCGGACAGGCGATAGGTGCCGTCGGCCGAGACCTTGTGGCGTGGATCGTCGATCAGCTCGATCAGCGCGGCGACATCAGCGGCAGGCCAGTCGCGGCTCATCAACGCTTCGCGCGCCTCGTTCGCGTCCTGCGAGGCGCGGATCGTGCGGATCACCTCGTCGATATTGGCAACCGCGATCGCAAGGCCGACCAGCACATGAGTCCGGTCGCGCGCCTTGTTGAGGCGGAACTTGGTGCGGCGGGAGATGACCTCCTCGCGGAACGCCACGAAGGTGGTCAGCATGTCGCGCAGGTTCATCACCAGCGGACGGCCGCCATCGAGCGCCACCATGTTGGCGCCGAACGAGGATTGCAGCGCCGTGAACTTGTAGAGCTGGTTGAGGACGATATCGGTGATCGCCTCTTTCTTGATCTCGATCACCACGCGAAAACCATCGCGGTCCGACTCGTCGCGCAGCGCCGCGATGCCCTCGATCCGCTTCTCGCGCCACAGCTCGCTGATGCGCTCGACCATCGTGGCCTTGTTCACCTGATACGGGATCTCGGTGACGATGAT
>Ga0190275_10002735_pt1 | contig 12548 bp, 10 predicted proteins | sample Popmic550T_FD_133745 | JGI IMG/M metagenome (GOLD analysis project Ga0190275, IMG submission 133745) | Populus adjacent soil microbial communities from riparian zone of Yellowstone River, Montana, USA - 550 T | ecosystem: Environmental > Terrestrial > Soil > Riparian zone > Trees stand | place... | reverse complement strand
TTGTGGCCAGGGGTCGAGCGGATCGGGGCCCAGGGCCGCGACGAGTGCGCCGGAGTTCATCGTCACGTCGCCCGCGCGGGGTGGGATGGGGCCCGCTTCGATGCGCTGGCAGCCCATGAGCAATTTCGGATCGTAGCCGCCGACGCGGTTGATGACTTGTGCGATCTCGTAGAGCGACAGCGCGCGCGGGCCGCCGGCGTGAAAGAGACCCGTGAGATCACTCGCGAGGACGCGCTCGTAGAGGTGGTTGAGGCAATCGGTGTAGGCCGGTGTGAGGATCTCATCGAAGTAGAGCGTGGCCGGTCGGCCCTTTTTGAAGCGTGACTGGATCCAGTCGATCGCGCCGGCGTGGCCGTTGAAGCTGACGCCCATCGGCAGCGAGATGCGAAGCACGCAGGCCTCTGACATCCAATCGCGAATGAGCTGTTCGGCAGCGACCATGGTTTTGCCGTAGACGGTGACGGGGTCGGTGGGGCGGCATTCTTCGTAAGGCGGAAGGGGGAGTGGGGAGTGGGGAGGCTCAGAAACTCGCGCGCCGGAGAAGACCAGGTCGACCGAGAGGTGCAGGAGGCGGACATTGCGTTCCACGATGATCGAGAGCAGGTTGATCAGGCCTTCGACATTCGTGCGCCAGGCCAGGCGGGTGTCGAGTTCGCAGGCGCGGAGGGCGCAGTTGCCGGCGCAGTTCAGGACCGAGCCGAAGTTGTACTCGTCGAAGAGGGCGCGGAGGCGACCTTGGTCTTCGGCGTTGCAGGGGATGATTCCTTCGCCGGTTAGGGGCCAGTTGTCTTCCTGGCGGATGGCGATGACCTGGCCGGGGTAGCGCGTGCGGAAGTAATCGAGCGCGTTGTAGCCGGCGACGCCGGCGACGCCGGTGATAAGGAGGGGTAGGGGAAGCGGGTTGGTATGAAATGCGGAATTGGTCACTCACGCATTGTAGCGAGCCAAAGGCGCAAGGCAGAGTATCTAATACACAGTACCGAATGGGCCGCTATTTCGATTCCGCGGCCGGGGTTGCCGATTGACCGGCATCGGGCAAAACACTCTTGGCGTCGGTGCCCTTGGCTGAAAGGACGAGGACGTCCGAAAGCTTGCAAGTTGATGTCCGCGTTTCAGTGATCTCGGAAATCAGTGCGACTTGTGAAACTCGAACTACTCCAAATGGCGCATCGGCGTGAAGCACAATTGTCCATTGAATTGAACCTTCCCAGCGGCCCTTGTTTCGAAGGGGACGATCGAAGCTCGAAATTCCTTGGATCACCTCGCAGTCGCGGAATTCGCCGACCGGCGTATTAATAGTTACGGGCGGACGTTGTCGTTCGTCGCGCAAAGGTGGTGAAAAGAAAGAAATCAACCGATCGATTTCATAGCGACTTCGGTCAAATCCCTTTTCTTCCGGAATCCCTTTCAGATCCGCCTCTTTAGGATTCCAGTAGGACAGGACGGCGTTATCCAATGGGTCGCGATTGCGCTGAAGGTGGACCTCTGGAATTAGCAGCTTAAGCGTATGCGTGTCAGCACTTGTTCTGCCGTCGGACTTCTTCTTAAAAGCCGATGTACCGCTAAACTCGATCCATCGACATGCGCGTTGCGCCCATTTTTCGCGACCAACACTGCTGACGCGAAGCGTTCGTCGTAGATCATCCGCTTCAAGCATATTCGCAAATTCTTGCTGGCCGTCTCGACCGGTGGCTGCCATCAATTCATTGGGAACTTGCATTTCCATTGTGGGCGAACCCTTGCTCGAAAACTCGGCCCACGTGCCGTCGGGCGGCAACTGAAAGATCAACCCGTCGCCGTATGCGGAGACGGCGCAAGAAATGTCCGCGGCCAGAAGCGCAGCGGTCGCGCAGATGATTTTGAAGCTCATCGACTTACCGCCTTACGAAACCAATCAACCTGCTTTGCGCCGCGCCACAAAGGCCGCGTAATCGGCCGGCGTGTCGATGCCGCTCGAGGCGTGTGGGACGACGCCGACAACGATCGAATGGCCCGCTTGAATCACGCGGAGCTGTTCGAGCTTTTCGGCGTTCTCCAGCGACGACGGCGGCAGGGCCGCGAACTCCAAGAGCGCGTCGCGGCGGTAGGCGTAAATGCCCAGGTGCTGATAAAACACCGGCGGGTCGTTGAAAGGCCGCGGGTTGGCGAGATTCTCGACCGGCAGATCGCGGATGAACGGAATTTGGCTGCGGCTGAAGTAAAGCGCGCGGCCGGCATTGTCGAAGACGACTTTCACACAGGCCGGGTTTGTAAGCAACTCGGGCGACGGCAGCGGCGTGGCGAGCGTGGCCATCCGCGCGGTCGGATCGTTTTCCAACAACTCGATCACTCGGTCGATGCTTTCGGGCGACATTTCGGGTTCGTCGCCTTGCACATTCACGAAGATGTCGGCCCGCGGCATTTTGCGGGCGACCTCGGCCACGCGGTCGGTGCCGCTTTGGCAGTCGGCGCTGGTCATTATAGATTCGCCGCGGAAGCGCTCAACATCGGCGGCGATTTCAGCATGATCAGTTGCCACCAGCACGCTGGCGGGGCGTGTCGCGGCTGCGGCAGCCTCAAAGGTGTGCTGCAGCAGTGTCTTGCCCGTTTGCCGCAGCAGCATCTTTTTGGGGAGGCGGGTGGAGCCGTAGCGGGCCGGAATGACGACAATACTGCGGAGGGGGGCGTTGGTAGGAGATTTGCGGGGCATGGTTTCGCCGGTTTTGCGGAGGTTGACGTTGAAAAAAGTCGCCACGTATTAGCGAATTTGGCCGGTTCCGTGTAGAGTGAAATTCCGCCCGCAAAACGCTGGTCTGCCAGCACTTTTTGCCCCCCACGTTTAAGCCCTGGCCACCAAAGCGTCGCATCCGGCGTTGGAATAAAAGGAATCGCCGGCGTAGAATACCCGCTTAGCCGAGGCCGGGCCGAGCTCGCCAACGTCAAATGGCCTTGGGCGAGGTCAAACCGACCGCGGCAGCGGTGCGTATTACTTTGTGAACCAAGTGGCACTTTGCCACGCACCTACTCACCCACTCACTTACTCACTTCCTTACACTATGTGTGGCATTGTTGGTTATATCGGCCCGCAGCAAGCGTCCGATTTTCTGATTGAGGGGCTTCGCCGTCTCGAATATCGCGGTTACGACAGCAGCGGTATCGTGACGATCGACGAAGGCGCATTTGACATCGCCAAAACGACCGGGCGGATTAACGACCTGGCCGCGAAGCTGCTCACAACGCCCGTGCGCGGCAGCATCGGCCTCGGCCATACGCGCTGGGCGACACACGGCGCGGCGACCGATCTCAACGCCCATCCGCATTTGGGCGGCGACGGCGTTGTGGCGATTGTTCACAACGGGGTCATCGAGAATTTTCGTGAGTTGAAAGAGCGGCTCGGCGCCCGCGGTTACAAATGCAAATCGGCGACCGATACGGAAGTTGTCGCGCAACTCATCGCCAGCGAGCTTGATGCGCTTGCGTCAAAGAAAAACGCGAACGGCAATGGACATGTCAACGGCAATGGGGCAGCGGTTGCCGCCGATCGATATGCACCGCTGGTCAAAGCCGTGCAAGCGGCGCTTGCACAGCTGCGTGGCACGTATGGCCTGGCCATGGTGTTTCGCGACTGGCCGGATGTGATCGTGGCGGCCCGCTTGGGCAGCCCGCTCGTCATCGGCATCGGCAATGGCGAGCATTACATCGCCAGCGACGGCTCGCCGCTCGTCGGACGCACTGAAAAGATCGTATACCTGGCCGACAATGAGCTGGCCGTGATCACCAAGAAAACTGTGAACGTCATTCACCGCGACACTGGCGCGATTGATCACAAAGTGAAAGTACTCGAGCTGGAATCGTCGCACGTCGAGCTGGCTAGCTATCCGCACTACATGCTCAAGGAAATCTTCGAGCAGCCGGAAACGGTGCGGGCGGCCATGCGCGGGCGGCTGAATCGCGATGAAGCTACGGCCGTGTTTGGCGGATTGAATCTGACGCCGCAGCAGTTGCGATCCATTGACCGGCTCGTGCTCACAGCCTGCGGCACGAGCTATCATTCGGCGCTCGTCGGCGAATACATGCTGGAAAATTTCGCGCGAATTCCGGTCGAGGTCGAGTACGCCAGCGAATTGCGGTATCGCAATCCACCGATGTCGAACGACACGCTGCTGTTCGCGATCACGCAGAGCGGTGAGACGATCGACACTCTGGCGGCGCTCCGCGAAGTGAAGCGCAAGGGCCATCCGACGATGGCGATTTGCAACGTCGTGGGCAGCACGATCGCCCGCGAGGCGGACGGTGGGGTCTATCTGCACGCTGGGCCGGAGATCGGCGTCGCTTCGACGAAGGCCTACACGTCCCAATGCGTGGTGATGGCGCTGTTAGCGCTGTATTTCGGCCGGCTGCGGCATTTGAGCTTTGAGGCTGGTTTGCGGATCATCGAAGAGCTGGCCGCGCTGCCGGGGCACGTCGAGCAAGCGCTCGATTCGAACAACGAGGCCCGGCGGATTGCGGCCAAGTACTCGGCGGCGAACAACTTCCTCTATCTGGGCCGGCAGTTCAATTACCCCACGGCCCTGGAAGGTGCGCTGAAGCTCAAGGAAATCAGCTACATCCACGCCCAGGGGTACGCGGCCGCCGAGATGAAGCATGGGCCAATCGCCCTCGTCGACGAGCACACACCGAGCGTGTTTATCGTGCCGAAGGGGGTCGTGTATCACAAAGTGCTGGCCAACATGGAAGAGATCAAAGCCCGCGGCGGGCCAGTGATCGCGATTGTCGATGAAGATGATTCGCACGCGGTTGAGCTGGCCGATGATGTGATTCGCGTTCCGGCCGTGCCCGAATTTCTGCAACCGATCGTGACCGTGATCCCGCTTCAACTACTCGCCTATCATGCCGCGATCTTGCGCGGCTGCGATGTTGATAAGCCGCGAAATCTGGCGAAGAGCGTGACGGTGGAGTGATAATCACTACGGATTTCGGATTGCGGATTGCCGTGGAGTGTTCGATGACAACGTCTGCACGTAGAATGGAGCCATGGAAAATCCACTTTCCCGAATCACGATCGACCCGGCGATTTGCCACGGAAAACCTTGCGTCCGTGGTTTGCGCTATCCGGTTGAGACGCTGCTAGAGCTACTCAGCTCGGGCATGACGATTGAAGAGATCGTGGCTGACCATGAAGATCTAGAGCGAGAAGATCTGCTCGCGGTATTGGCGTATGCGGCACGCTTGAGCCAAACGAAGAACTTGCAGCCGATGGGACCATGAAGTTCCTGATCGATGCGCAATTGCCGCGACAGATGGTCGGCTGGTTCAACGCCATCGGCTGCGATGCGATTCACACGCTCGACCTACCCCGACGCAATCGAACGCCCGATGAAGAGCTCGTCGCGATTGCCAATCGGGACCAGCGGGTGTTGGCCACCAAGGATTCCGACTTTGTCGATTCTCATTTGCTGTTTGGTCGACCTGCGAAACTCTTGCTGGTGTCTACCGGGAACATCAGCAATCAGGAACTTGAACAATTGGCGGCGACACAGCTGCCGGTGATCGTGACAGACTTTCAGACTCACACGTTTCTGGAGCTGAGCCGCACAGGAATCACAATCCGTGGCTAAGATTGCCGTCCGTTGCGGCTGCGGCGCTGAAAAGCCGCGGAATTTGGCGAAGAGCGTGACGGTGGAGTGAGCGGGGCCGAGGGACTAGGGTCTAGGGTCTAGGGCCAATGCGAAGCCGCGAATGCGGCGGCAGAGCTTAGCCGTGGGCGTCAGCCCACGGGATGCAAACGCAATTATTTCGCAAGCCGCGCAGCGGCGACATTTTTCGATCTTCCGTCACTGCGCGGCTTTGTCAACTTGATGGAACGCTGTCCGTGGGCTCGCGCCCACGGCTAGGCGATTTCGCCGCTGCGCGGCTCGCGATATACTCGTTTGGCATCGATTCGAGGCCGCGGAACATTGCCGTTCGTGAAAGATGCTCCATGGTCTCGCAAGAGATGATTGGCCAGGTACTCAACCAACTCGCGCGGAGCCGGCGATCATGCGGCAAGTGATTGACGAAGTGCCGGCGGTGTGAAGCGGGCATTGAGGTTTCATGTCTCATGGTCGATTCAATGAGTTTTCGATTTCCTTAAACCAAGCGTGAATCCATGAACGAAACATACGTGCCCTTTGGGGGCAAAAAGCACATCGTTCGGGCGGATTGCCGTTTGTGCGGTTACGCACCCTCGTTTTGCGGTGACGTCGTCTTTCGGCGACGCGAAGAGTTGGATGCCATGATTGCCGCATTGACCGAACTCCAAAATGGTTGGGACGATCCGCTTGCCCATATCCATCTGATGGATCATGGCTTCGGTTCAGTGCCTGATCCAACGTGCCTTGAAGTAATGTTTTCCACGCCCGCGTGGTCGGACGCGGATGGACAAAATGAGACCCGTGAGTCATTAGTTGACCGAGCTCGCAAAGCTCTTGGTACATTTGGTCATTCTTCGGATCAAGTCTTAGCCGTCCTCGAACAACTCGCGCGCGGACCTGCCATTGTGCGACAGCTGATTAACGATGTGCCGCCCGAATTGCAAAAGAGGCGTCCCGGGCCGGGTGTCTGGAGCGCTCATGAGCATGCCGTCCACCTACCGGCCGTGCATCCGATCATGCTCGCGCGGATGGATCTAATACTGCGCGAGCCTGGGGTGAAGATCAAATCCTACGAGCCGTCGCGGGATGATGATCCGGACGCGCTTCTCAAGCTCGATCTTGACGCGGAAATGGATCGCTTCGAGCGCGACAGGGCGGCGATCGTTGAGCGGCTGCGGAAACTAACGCCGGAGCAGTGGGCGATTGCGGCCGAGCATGAAGAATACTCGCGCTACGGCATGTTCATCATGTGGCGGCACATCGCGCTGCATGATTTGCACCATGGAAATAAGATTGAAGAACGGTTGCTGCGGAAGGATTGGGCGTGAAATGCCAACGCGTTCGAGCTACGACGCTTCACGGTCTACCGCTAACACATGCACTTCTCGCTCCAGCCGATTACCTAGTCGATCCTTTTCGGTTTCTAGATCAAAACGCCCCTGCAAATTCAACCAGAAACGCTCAGAAGTGCCGAAGTATCGCGACAAACGCAGTGCAGTATCCGCGGTGATCGACCGCTGACCGCGCACAATCTCATTAATGCGGCGCGCGGGCACGCTGGTATCCTTGGCCAAGCGGTATTGGCTGACACCCATCGGTTCAAGAAACTCTTCTTGCAATATTTCGCCCGGATGAATGGGCGGCAACTTCTTGCGGCGGATCATGACGGCTCCTAATGGTAGTCGACAATTTCGACGTCAAACGCGTCGCTGCCGTGCCAACGAAAACAAACGCGCCATTGATCGTTGACTCGGATGCTATATTGGCCGGCGCGATTGCCGGCTAGCTTTTCCAATCGGTTGCCAGGCGGAATACGCAAATCGGCCAATTTTTCGGCCGCGTCCAGGATCAATAGCTTGCGGAGTGCCGCTCGCGCAACCGCGCGGCCGAATTTCGTTCGCGGTTCGCGCCGAAAAACCCGCTCAGTCTCCTGATCGCGAAAGCTGCGGATCATTGCTGAATAATAACGCCTGGCGTTAATAACGTCAAGGGATAATAGGGATAGGTTGACAATACAATTGACCCGCAATCCGGATATTTCTTACACGTGCTCCCGCTGATACATCAATAGCGCGATAATCGTCTTCCCATCATGAATCTCGCCGCTGTCAATCATGGCGAGCGATTCGTCCCAGGTGACAACGTAGTTTTCAATTTGCTCGTTCTCCTCGCGGGCTGGGTCGCCCGGGGTGAGGTCGCTGGCGATGAAAATGTGCATCATCTCGCTGAGCATGCCGGGGGATGGATAATAGCTTGTGAGCAATTCCAAGCGACCCGCGCGATAGCCGGTCTCTTCAATCAGCTCGCGGCGGGCGGTTTCCAGCGGCGGCTCGTTCGGCTCGCGGGTGCCGGCCGGCACTTCGATGAGTATTTCATTGACCGTCAAGCGCCGGCTTTTAATCAGGCATATATGGTTGTCATCGACGAGCGGCAGAATCGCGACCGAGCCGTTGTGCTTGACGTATTTCACGCTGGCGGTGCGGCCGTCGGGGCGCGTGACCGTTTGTTCAACGACGTCGAAGCGGCGCGTTGATAGCAGCGTGGCGACGGGCGGCTCGCCTGTCGTATTATCCGCAGCGGCGCCGCCTGCGGCCATGCTCCGCCATTTATCTCGTTCCTGAATCAGTTGCGCAACGACACTGATCGCGATCTCCCCCGGCTGGTTCGTGCCGAGATCGAGGCCGATCGGGCAATGAAATTGTTCGGCCGCCTCCGCAGCGATGCCGGCCGCAATCAGTTCCTTAATTAGTACAGCCCGTTTCGCGCGGCTGCCAATCACGCCCAGGAATGGGAACGCCCTGCCCCGCCTGAAGATCTCTTCAAGGATCGGCCGGTCCGTCGCGTGGCCCATCGTCATGCACATCACGAAGGCATCGTCTGGCAAATCTGCGACGAGTGACCGCGGATCGTCGGCACGGACTTTTCGCAGCCTTGAATGTTCGGCGATCTTGTCAAGCCACTCCGCCCGCGCATCGATGCACGTGACGTGGCATTCCAGTTGGCGAAGGCATTCGACGACGGCCGCCGCCACATGGCCAGCCCCGAAGAGGACGATCTGCCACAGAGCGTGATTGAAAGTTTCAAAGAAAAGCTTCACCGTGCCGCCACAGGTCATGCCAACGTCGCGCTTGAGATTCCATTCGAGGAGCATCGCCGTAGCAACAGGCGGCTCGCCTGTTGAAACGTCAGCAGGCGAGCCGCCTGCCGCTACGCCGAGCATCCCCTTCGCCACGTCAATCGCTCTTGCCTCGACGCGGCCGCCGCCGACTGTGCCGAACGCGAGGCCACCCTCCGTGACGAGCATCTTGCTGCCGGCATCTTGCGGCGTGCTGCCAATGGCCTCGACCAGCGTCACGCAAACGAACGGCACGCCGCTTTGCGAAAGCTCGGCCAGGCGTTCGACAAATCCGTGGGGAACGGGCATGGGATGAGTCAAGAACTAAGGGTCTAGAGTCGATACTCAGAGAGGAAAGAATTTAGGCGGGCTGATTATCAACGGTGCCTTACCGCTGTTATAATCGCACTCGCGCCCGCGCGGGTCAAGAAACTGGCCAGCGGTGTTGATCGCGAATGGGTGGCATGTTTTCGCGGTACGTCCGCGTAAGCATGTTCGGTGCATTAAAAAACATGCTCACGCCGTCGACCACGAGTAAATGGTGCGCTCGGCGAGAGCATGGCGCCCTGAGCGCCCGTTGCTGATACATAAGGCGGAGAACCAATCCATGTTCGCACGTGTTTGGTGGGTCTCGGTTTTTCTTTTCGCCGCAGCAACGATGCAGCCGGCGGCCGCGCAACCGAATTCTGATCCGCTGGCCTGGCCGGAAATCACCCAATCCGCCCGGCCTTGGACGCGGTGGTGGTGGCATGGGTCGGCGGTCGACAACGCGAATATCACTCGGCTCCTCGAGGCTTATAAGGCGGCCGGTTTAGGGGGCGTTGAAATTACGTGCATCTATGGGGTGCGCGGGGCCGAGAATCGCGAGCTGCAATATCTGTCGCCAGAATGGCTGGCCGCCGTGCGTCACACGCTGAGCGAGGCGAAGCGGTTGGGGTTGGACGTCGATCTGCCGACCGGCTCAGGTTGGCGGATGGGCGGGCCGAGCGTCGCCGAGGAGGACGGCAATCGCCAACTCGCCTTGCGCGGTGAAGCGGTTGCCGGCGGGAGCGCTTTTTCGGCGACGTATCAGGCGCCGCGGCCGCAAGCGGTTGTGGCCAATGGTCCGAACGGCCAAATCATTGAACTCACCGACAAGATTGATGCTGAAGGCAAGCTCAGCTGGACCTCGCCGACTGGCGACTGGACCGTTTACACGGCCGCGCAACGTTGGTCTCGCGATAACGTGAAGCGGCCCGCGCCGGGCGGCGAAGGTCGCAACATCAACCCCTATTCGCGACGGCCGCTGGACAACTATTTGAAATACTTTGCCGCGAAGATGGGTGATTTGCCGCAGGCCGGCATTCGCGCGCAATTTCACGATTCGTTCGAATATGAAGGCAACTGGTGCGATGAGTTTTTTGCCGAGTTTGAAAAACGCCGCGGTTATAAATTGCAAACGCAGTTGCCGGCCATGGATGGCAAGGGCGACCCTGACTTGGTCGCCCGCGTGAAGCACGATTATCGCGAGACGTTGTCCGATCTAGTGCTTGATAATCTAATTCAGCCCTGGGCTGAGTGGTCGCGGGCGCATGGGATGCTGGCCCGGAATCAGTCGCACGGTTCGCCGGCGAATTGGCTCGATCTCTACGGGGCGGTCGACATTCCGGAAACGGAAAGTTTCGGGCGGCTGGTCGGCGGCGATGGTCATCCGCTGATGTTCAAGTTCGCGTCGTCGGCCGCGCATGTGATGGGCCGGCCGCTTGTCTCCAGCGAAACGGCGACGTGGCTGGACGAGCATTACAACGTCACGCTCGCACAAGTCAAGGAGATGGTCGACCGGCAATTGATGTCCGGGATCAATCATGTGCTGTACCACGGCACGGCGTATTCACCGGCCGACGCGGCCTGGCCGGGCTGGGTGTTTTACGCCTCGTCGCAGCTGAATACGCAGAACCCAATTTGGCGTGATTTCCCGGCGCTGAATGCATACGTCACGCGCTGCCAATCGATGCTGCAATCGACGAAGGCGGACAACGATGTGCTGGTTTACTGGCCGATTCACGACACTTGGCAAAGTGCGGCCGGGTTGCGGATGGATTTGCGTGTGCACAACGCGCCGGAGTGGCTGCTGGGAACGCAGTTTGGCCGATTCGCAGAGTGGCTGAGCGATCGAGGCTACACGTTCGACTACATTTCCGACCGTCAAATCGGCCGATGCGATGTTAGCGACGGTCAAATTAAGACGCCAGGCGGGCAGTATACGACGATTGTTGTGCCCGATGCAAAAACATTGCCTTTGGCAACATTGAAAAAGCTGATGTCGCTCGCTGAGGCTGGAGCGACCATCGTGTTTGCGAACAGTTTGCCGGGCGGCGCGCCGGGATATGAGACCGACGCCAGCCGCGCGGCTTGGAATGCAGCCATAGCGCCGCTAATAAGTGAGCTGACGGGTGGGCTTCAAACGGCCTCTTCTCAAACCTGGTTGCAACAGGCAAAAGTCGGTCGGGGCCGCGCGGTGCTTTCGAGCGATTGGGCCGCGCTCATGGCAGAGGCCAAAGTCGCGCGCGAAACCATGCACGAGGTTGGCGGAGTGAGCTTTGTTCGTCACGCCTCCGGCAGCGGGCATGTGTATTTGTTGCGGAACGAAACGAAAGAGATTGTTGATCAGTGGATTGCACCGGCCGTCGCCTGGCAATCGGCAATCATTATGGACCCGCTCACGGGTCACGCTGGTGCGGCCGCCGTTCGCGCTCATGGCACCGATGCGCGACAGCTTCACATTCAGCTGACCCCTGGGCAAACCTTGTTTGTTAAGACACTGCGCGATTCCGCGACGGTGGCAAGTAAATGGCAATATCAAGGTCGACAGGCGGCTTCCGCACAAGCCTTGGCTGGTACGTGGTCGGTTGAATTTGCGGAAGGTGGGCCCGAGCTGCCGCCGACGGCGAAGATCGATAATCTCGATACTTGGACAAAGTTCGCCGGCGAAGCAGGCGAGCGGTTTGCCGGCACGGCGCGGTATTCCATTTCGTTCGACGCGCCGGCGGCGGGAAATTACATGCTTGATTTAGGTAAAGTCGCCGAAAGCGCGCGGGTCGAGATCAACGGCAAGCCGGTCGCGACGTTGATTGCCCCTCCCTACACAGCGGAGATCGATCTGAAAGCGCAAGGGAATCAATTGGTCGTCGAAGTCACCAGCGTGGCGGCGAATCGCATTCGCGATCTCGATCGCCGCCGCGTGGAATGGAAGATTTTCAAGGACATTAACATCGTTGGCATCAACTACCGGCCGCTCGATGCCTCTCGCTGGCCGGTGCGCGAGGCGGGTTTGTTGGGGCCGGTGACGATTTCGCAAATGAGTTCAATGGCGCGGGAATGAAGCTCATGAAGAAGCAATTAGCCCATATAACGGCCATGGTTCTTGCAATATCGATTTGTACGAGCGGCGCATACGCCCAGCGACAAATGGAATTTCTCGACCGCGGCATCGTGGCGACGCGACAGGCCGATGGAAAAGTATTCGTCAGCTGGCGGCTGTTTGGCGATGACCCTGACGGCCTCACCTTCGATGTCTACCGCCGCACGGGCGATAGCGTTTCTGTGAAGCTGAATGACGAGCCATTGGCCGGCCCGACGCACTTTGTCGATGACAAGGCCGACCCGGCGCAAAAGAATACGTGGACGGTGAAAGCAATCTATGGCGGCGCGGCGCGGCCCGAAAAGGGTGCGTTCACAATTGCCGCCGGAGCCCCGGCCGTGCCTTATCTTTCCATTCCGCTGCAAACGCCCGAGGGCTATCAACCGAACGACGCGTCGGTCGGCGATCTTGATGGCGACGG
>Ga0190275_10002734_pt1 | contig 12549 bp, 10 predicted proteins | sample Popmic550T_FD_133745 | JGI IMG/M metagenome (GOLD analysis project Ga0190275, IMG submission 133745) | Populus adjacent soil microbial communities from riparian zone of Yellowstone River, Montana, USA - 550 T | ecosystem: Environmental > Terrestrial > Soil > Riparian zone > Trees stand | place... | reverse complement strand
GCGGCGCGGTCGGCGATCGTCCGCGACAGCAGCTGCTCGACCGGCCGGTAGAGCACCGACACCGTGACGAACACAGCTGACCAGAGCAGGGTGATGCCGCCGTAGTCCGACTCCGACAGCGAGTGGCTGGCGAGCGCGAAGTAGGCGTAGGTGATCAGCCCGGTGACGCCGATCCCCACCGACAGGATCGCGGCGCCCTTGCCGTAGCTGCCTGCTTGCGGCTGGCCCTCTGGCACGGGTCGTGCCCTACAGACGAACGAGCAACATCGTCCACGGGAACGGCGAACGGGCCTCGACTACCTCGCCGTGGCGCGACAGCAGCTCCACGAAGCTCCGCTTCGACCAGTGGTTGACGTGCCCCGGCGTGTTGCCGAGCGAGCCCCAGTAGGCGCCGCGGGCCATGTTCAGCCCGCGCCAGAGCGGCTCGCGCGGGACCGACACGAGCAGATGGCGACTGGCGACGCGCGCCATCTCGGCGACCGTCGCCTCTGGGTCCGGCACATGCTCGAGCACCTCGATCGCACTCGCCATATCGAACTCGCCGTCGGCGAACGACAGCCGGGTCGCCTCCTCGCAGCGGTACTCGAGGTTCGCCCGCTGGCGCTTCTCCCACTCGGCGGCCAGCTTCTCGTCGTCGAGGTCGATCCCGACGATTCGCCCGTCGCCGAGCCGCTGCGCCCACTCGTGGGTCAGCACGCCCTCGCCGCAGCCGACGTCGAGCACGCTGCTCGGCGCCGCCTTGTCCCACAGCTCGTCGAGCGTGCGGTGGAAGGCGGTCATCAGCCGGCGGACCACGGGGTTGGTCGAGCCGTACTTGTCGAAGGTGTTGCCGGTCGGGACCTCCTCGGCCCCGGTCGATCCCGGTGTCGCTACGCCCGTCATGCCCCGACAGTCTCCCGGTCCGACGGCCCGGCCGCCGTGCCCTGGCCGCCGCTCGCCGGCTTCCCGGTCGCCCCGCCGGCCGCCGCGCCCGTCGTCGCCGGCTGCGCGCCCTGACCCGAGCCGGGCTCGTAGTGCGACGGCTCGACCCCGAGCGTCAGCTCGACGCGGCGCACGCGCTCCAGTGTCCGCTGCTGCAACGTGCGGCTCGCGGCGAGGATGTCGGCAATCACGCCGAGCGCCACGAACTGGACGGCGATGATCATCAGCGTCGAGCCGAGGATCAGCGACTGGACGTGGCCCGAGCCCTCGCCGTTGAAGAAGAACCAGAGGAAGCGCACCCAGATGACCGCGGCCGGGATCGCGACGATTCCCGCCGCGATCATGAAGACCCGCAGCGGCTCGTAGAGCGCATACACGCGGAAGATCGAGACGGCGTTGCGCCGCACGTAAGAGGACATCGAGGGGAACAGCCGCGACTCGCGCGTCTTCTCGTTGGTCTTGATCGGCACGTGGTCGACCGCGACCAGCACCTTGCCGGCCTGGATGATCGTCTCGAGCGTGTAGGTGAACTTCGAGATCACCTGCATCTGCAGGGCGGCCTCGCGGTTGTAGGCGCGGAAGCCCGATGTCGTGTCCGGCACGTTGGTCCCGGACGCCCGCCGCACGACGGCGCTGCCGAGCCGCTGCAATCGCTTCTTCAGCGGCGAGAAGTGCTCGATCGAATCGGTCTCGCGATCGCCGACGACCATGTCGGCTCGACCGGCGAGGATCGGCTCGACGAGCTTCGGGATGTCGCCGCCGTAGTACTGGTTGTCGGCGTCGGTGTTGACGATCACGTCGGCGCCGAGCTTCAGGCAGGCGTCGAGTCCGGCCTGGAATCCCGCCGCCAGGCCCTTGTTGTTGGTCAGCCGCACGACATGGTCGACACCGTGCGCGCGTGCCACCTCGACGGTCGCGTCGGTCGAGCCGTCGTCGACGATCAGCCACTCGACCTCGTCGATGCCGGCAACCTCGCGCGGCAGGTCGGCGAGCGTGCCAGGCAGCTGCTCGGCCTCGTTGAAGCACGGGATTTGAATGATCAGCTTCATCTGGGAGGGGGAGGGTAGAGGGATCGCAAGTCGAATTGACGTGGAACGGCAGGCGGGCCTTTGCTAGCCTGCCCCGTTCTCGCCGTACCCCTCTTCGACTGGAGCCGCTGAATGCATCTTCTCGCATACCTGGATCCCGGCAGCGGGAGCATGATCCTTCAGATCCTCGCTGGCGGCGTCGCGGCGATCGCTGTCACCGCCAAGCTGTACTGGAGCCGCCTGCTGAAGTTCCTCCACATCCGCAAGGACGAGGAGCCCACGCCCGAGGCGACCGAGCGCCAGGCCGACTCCGCCTGATCCGCTGTCCTCTCCAACTGAGACATCCCCGCGTCCCACGGACGCGCAGCTAGAGGCCGGCTCCTTCCGCGACCCGGAGAGCCGGATCTTCTACGCCGGTGGCGACGTCTACCGCGCGCTGTCCCAGGACGGCCTCGACGACTTCAAGGCGCTCCAGGCGACGAAGCTGTTCGAGCGCTTCCAGGCAGACGGCCGCCTGGTCAAGACCGAGCTGCTGTCGAGCACGGCCGACGTTCCGGAGCAGCTGCTGGTCAAGGGCTGCGCCGGCGTGCTCAAGCACGAGCGGATCCCGTTCGTCTCGTACCCCTACGAGTGGACGTTCTCGATGCTCAAGGACGCCGCGCTGCTGCAGCTCGACCTCAACCTCGCCGCGCTCGAGGAGGGGATGATCCTCAAGGACTCGACCCCGTACAACGTCCAGTTCGTCGGCGCCAAGCCGGTGTTCGTCGACGTCGGATCGTTCGAGCGGCTGCGCGACGGCGAGCCGTGGGTCGGCTACCGCCAGTTCTGCATGATGTACCTCTACCCGCTGCTGCTGCAGGCGGCGAAGGGAATCGAGTTCCACCCCTGGATGCGTGGCTCGATCGGCGGCATCACTCCCGCCCAGATGCGCGGCATGGTCTCGTTCCGCGACCGCTTCCGCAAGGGCTTCTTCCTCAACGTCTTCATGCTCTCGAAGCTCGAGGCGCGCCACGCCGACCGCGGCAAGGAGGTCAAGGCCGAGGTCAAGCAGGCAGGCTTCAAGAAGGAGCTGATCGTCGCCAACGTGCGCCGCATGCGCAAGCTGGTCGCCGGCCTGACGTGGGACCCGCCGAAGGGCGTCTGGGTCGGCTACGGGGAGCGCAACAGCTACTCCGGCGAGGACGCCGAGCGCAAGGACGAGTTCGTGCGCGAGGTCGCCACCTCCCAGCGCTGGGGCCTGACCTGGGACATCGGCGCCAACAACGGCCGCTACTCGCTGATCGCCGAGGAGGGCTCGGACTACGTCCTGGCCGTCGACGCCGACCAGGGACCCGTCGAGCTGCTGCACCGTGACCTCCACAAGGAGGGCAACGAGAAGATCCTGACGCTGACGATGAACCTCGCCGACCCGTCGCCGAGCCTCGGCTGGCGCGGGCTGGAGCGCAAGGACCTGCCGTCACGCGGCAAGCCGGATCTCGTCCTCGCGCTGGCGCTGATCCACCACGTCACGATCGCCGCCAACGTCCCGGTCGCCGAGTTCGTCGACTGGCTCGCCGAGCTCGGCACCTCACTGGTGATCGAGTTCCCGACGCGCGAGGACCCGATGGTCAAGAAGCTGCTCGGTCCGAAGCGCGAGGGCCTGCATCCCGACTACGAGCGCGTCAACTTCGAGCGCGTGCTCGCGGCCGCCTTCGACGTCGAGCGCCGCGAGCGCTCGAAGTCCGGCACCCGCCTCCTCTACTTCGCCCGCCCCAAGGGCACCGGCGCACCGATCGACCTCACTGTCGAGGGCTAATGGCCGACGCAGGAGCCGAGGGCGCTGCACAGCGGCCCGACGTCGCGCGGCAGCCACCCGGCGTCCTGCTCTCGTTCCTTCACCTCGCGGTTCTGTCAGCTTTCGCGCTCGCGCAACCGCTGTTCAACCTGCTCTCCGACAACCCGGAGTTCTTCGCCGCGCGCGGCTCGACGGCGATGGACATCATCGTCTTCGCGGTGCTGCTGGTGGTCCTGCCACCGGCGCTGCTGCTGGGCATCGAGCTGCTGATCGGCCTCGCCGGGCCGAAGGCACGGCTCGGCGCCCACCTCGTGCTGATGGCGCTGCTCGCCGGGATCGTCTTCGTGCAGGCGCTCAAGGACGCCTTCGGCGCGAGCGACTTCGTCCTGATCGCGCTCGCGCTCGCGCTCGGCGCGGGGGCCGCCGCGCTCTATGCGCGCGCCGAACCGGTCCGCTCGTTCCTGACCGTCCTGAGCCCGGCGCCGCTCGTCTTCCTGATCCTCTTCCTGTTCATCTCGCCGGTCTCCAAGATCACGCTGGCAGATGACGCGTCGGCGAAGTCGATCGACGGGATCAAGCCGATCCCGGTCGTGATGGTCGTCTTCGACGAGCTCCCGGGGATCTCACTGCTGGACGCCAACGACGAGGTCGACCCGGTCCGCTATCCCGGCTTCGCCCAGCTCGCCCAGGACGGCACCTGGTTCCCCAACGCCCACTCGATCTACGACTCGACGGCGAAGGCCGTGCCGGCGATCATGGACGGCGACTACCCGCGGAAGGGCGTCCTGCCGACCTCCTCCGAGCACCCGAACAGCATCTTCGCCCTGCTCGGCAAGAGCCACACGATGAACGTGTCCGAGGAGGCGACGACGGTCTGCCCGCGCGATCTCTGCAAGGACGCCCGCCTCGACGAGCCGTTCCTCGACCGGCTCGGCTCGATGACCGAGGACGTCGGTCTCGTCTACGCCCACGTCGTCGCCCCGCCGGACATCGAGGCGGATCTGCCGTCGGTCTCCGAGACCTGGGGAGAGTTCGGTGGCGAGGGCAGCGGCCACGCCGAGATCTCGGGCGACGTCAGCGTCAGCGACGAGGAGATGACTGCCAAGGAGGGAAAGAAGGCGACCCTTGCCGCGCTGAAGTCCGACCGCAACGAGAAGTTCGACGCCTGGGTGGCGAACATCCGCAAGCGCCCGCGGCCGTCGCTGAACTTCAAGCACGCGCTACTGCCGCACGTCCCGTGGAAGTACCTGCCTACCGGCCAGCAGTACAACACCGCAGCCGGAGACCCGATCCCCGGGCTGTCGCGTCAGAGCTACCCCGACGCGACGCAAATCGAGCAGCTCCAGATGCGCCACCTGCTCCAGCTCGGCTACGCCGACCTCAAGGTCCAGCAGCTGATCGCCCACCTGAAGAAGATCGGCATCTACGACGAGGCGCTCGTCGTTGTCGCCGCCGACCACGGCGTCGCCTTCCAGCAGGGGCTCTTCGACCGCCGCAAGGCGAAGCGCTCCACGCTCGCCGAGATCTCCCCGGTGCCGCTGTTCGTCAAGCTGCCGGGCCAGAAGCGGGGGCGCGTCAACCCGGCGATCGTCGAGACGACCGACATCGTGCCGACGATCTCCGACGTGCTCGACGTCGACGTGCCCGAGAAGACCGACGGCAAGTCGGCGTTCAGCGCGGCGGTCGCCAAGCGCGACGAGGTCAAGATGCTGCCGCGCGACTTCTCCGACTGGATGCGCGTCGACGGCGACGAGTTCGAGGCCGAGAAGCAGGCGCTGATCGACCGCAAGGTCGCACTGTTCGGCTCGGGCGCCGACGGCCCCGATCGCATCTACCGCGTCGGCCCGAACCAAGAGTTGGTCGGCAAGTCCGTGTCCTCGCTTCCCACGGGCGGCGACAGCGACGCAAAGGTGTCGCTCACCGACCCCGGCGCCTACGACGACGTCGACCTCGAGGGGCCTGTGCTGCCCGTGTGGGTCACCGGCAGGGTCTCGGGAGCGGACGGACGCCTCGACGTCGCAATCGCCGTCAACGGCGTCGTACGCGCCGTCTCGAACACCTTCGAGCTCGCCACCGGAGGCGACGAGCTGATCGCGGCGATGATCCCGCCCAGCTCGTTGCGCGACGGCCGCAACGCCGTCGAGGTCTACGAGGTCACCACTGGCGGCGGCCTCGCCTCGATGGGTGGAACCGACTAGGGCGTCGGATCGACGAAGCCGGAGCGCTCGCGGGCGGCCGTGAGCTGGGCCTGCAGCTTCTCGTCGTCGTAGTACGGCAGCGGCTTGCCGCCGGTCGCCTCGATCACCTGCTGGTACAGCTCCTCGGCAAGCCGCTTGTGGGCGCGGTTCGCCTCGGCGACGTTGTGGAACTCGCCGGGATCGAGGGTGAGGTCGAACAGCTGGCGGTTGCCGCCGAGGTTGTCGCCGAGCAGTACCCACTGGTCGGTGCGGATGAAGTAACGGTTGTACATCCCGCCGTAGTGGAACGGCCGGGCGGCCGGCCGCTCGCCGTCCTCGTCGAGCAGCAGCGAGAGATCCTCGCCCTGCATCCAGCTCGGCTCCTCGATGCCCAGCATCGACAGCACGGTCGGCGCGACGTCGTGGGTCGAGGCGAAATACTCGCTGCTCTCGCCGGCGCGCTTGCCCGCCGGGTGGACGATCGCCAGCGGGACGCGCGCCATCTCGGGATGCAGCTCGCCCGGGATCTTGCCGACCCAGCCGCGCTCGCCGAGCAGCACGCCGTGGTCGGAGATCAGGACGATCGCGGTGTTGTCGGACAGGCCGAGCTCGTCGAAGCGCTCGAGGAACGTGCCGAGCCAGCGGTCGGTCATCGTCACCGCGGCCGCGTAGCCGGCGTGGGCACGGCGCAGCTCGTCCTTGGACAGGTAGCCCGCCGGGCCGTAGTCGAGAGTGCCGACCTCCGGCCCGTCGTACTCGGGGTCGCCGTAGAGATCGATGTACTCCTTGGGCGCGGTCCACGGCTCGTGCGGGTCGAAGCAGTCGACGACGAGCGCGAACTTGTCGCCGCTGCGCGCGGCCGCCGAGAGCTGCTCGGCCGCCGCTCCGAAGACGCGCGCGGCGTCGCTCTCGCTGTCGTCGCGACCGTAGCCGGTGTTGGCGAGGTTCTTCTTCATCCCCTCGACGTAGCGCTCGTTGTCCTGCAGGGCCTTCGGCAGCCAGCGGCGCACGGCGGCGTCGGAGACCGTGCTGGGATCGTTGCGCGTTCCGGTGCGGCCCTCGATCGACACGAACTTGTCCCAGCTGAGCCGGAACGGCCGGTAGGTCTGGGTGAACCCGGTGTGTGGGTTGTCGGTCACCTGGATCGTCCGGTAGCCGGCGTCGGAGAGCGCCTTCATCAACGTCTGGTCGAGGTTGTCGATCGCCGTCCAGCCGGGGCTGATGCCGAGGTCGGCGATCGGCTTGAAGTTGCGGTACGGGAAGATCCGCTGGCCGGTGAAGATCGACCGTCGCGCGGGCACCGTGACCATCGCCTCCGGGAAGGCGCGGTTGAAGCGCAGGCCGCGCGCGATCAGCGAGTCGAAGTTCGGCGTGCGGGCACGCGGCGAGCCGTAGGCGCCGAGAAAGTCGGGCCGCAGGCTGTCGATGACGATCACGACGACGTTCTCGGGCTCGGCGTCGTCGTCGCCTCCGATCGCGCAGCCCGCGGCGAGCGGGAGCGCTGCCCCGGCGCCGGCGATTCCGGCGGCTTGCAGCAACCGACGGCGGCTCAGCCGCAATCCGCCGTCGCTACTGGTCATTGAGGCAGTCCTCGATCTCGATCAAGGTCTCCTCGGGCAGCTCGCGGACGTAGAACAGGGCGGCGCCGATCTGCTCGGCGCCCTCGCCCTTGCCCTCGAACTGCGCGCCCTCGGCCTCGAGCGAGGACTGGAAGAAGTCGATGCGCGAGTCCTTGCCGCCTGGCCCGATCGCGATTCCCTTGTCGCCGATCTCCTCGGCCGCGATGCCCTTCTCGTCGCGTATGCAGGCGATCGCCGCGCCGCGCTTGTCCTCGGGCGCCAGCGTCGTCGCCGGGCCGGGGGCCGGGGCGGTCTCGTCAGGGGCCGTGATCGCGACGTTGGTGTCGCCGGCGGGCTTCTGCTGACTGGACGGGGGGCCATCGTCGTCGCCGCAGCCGGGAGCCACGACGAGCGCGCACAGGGCCGCGAGGAGGGTCGCGCGGGTCGTCATCGACGGCGCAGAGTAGTGAATTCGGCGGCGGTGCCTGCTACCTTGACGCCTCTTGACGAGGCCGACGGCCCTGTCAAGCCCATCCAGTGCAGCCGTTTTCGCTGTGCGAAGCCGCACCTCGTCCGATGAACAAACGCTTCGCGCTATTCCAGGTTCTCTTCTCTGTCGTCGCGCTTGCCGCGGTGATCTGGTGGGCATCCCATCAGGACGCCCCGGAGATCCCGTCGGGCACCGACGCGATCGCCTGGCTGGTGCTCGCGCTTGCCCTCTATGCCTTCGCAACGGTCGTTCGCGCCGAGCGCTGGCACGCGATCCTCAAGGAGAGCGATATCGACGCCAAGCGCGCCGACTGCTACGGCCTCTCGGTCGTCGGCTACATGGGCAACAACGTCCTGCCCGCGCGTGCGGGTGAGGCTCTGCGCGTCGTCCTGCTGGACGGCAAGACCGACGCCGGCAAGCGCAAGATCCTCGGCACGATCGTCGTCGAGCGGATGCTCGACCTGATCGCGCTCGTGGTCATCTTCGTCCTGACCGTCTACCTCGTGCTCGAGGGCGACGTCGTGCCGACCGACGAGCCGCTGCTGATCGCCGGCATCTGCTTCGCGGCGCTCGCCTTCGCGATCGCCGCGCTGTGGATGATCCACCGCCGAGGTGGGCTGCACCGCCTGCGCGAGATCGTCCGGCCGCTGATGCATGCGCCGCGCGCGTTGCTCAACCGCCAGGGGCTGCTGCTGCTGATCGTGACCTTCGCGCTCTGGGCGATCGAGGGCGCCGTCTATCTCGCCGTCGCCCGGGCGATCGACATGCACATCAGCACCTCCGGCGCGCTCTACCTCGTCGCGCTGACCAACTTCGTCGCGGCGCTGCCGGCGGCTCCGGGCTCGATCGGCACCTTCGACGCCGCCGTCGCGTTCGGCGCCAAGGCGCTAGGCGCCTCCGGGTCGGCAGCCGTGACCTACGTGCTGCTGCTCCGCTTCATCATCTACGTGCCGATCACGATCGTCGGGCTGATCGTGCTCGTCGCGCGCTACGGCGGCTGGGCGCGCCTGCGCCAGGCGACCCACTTCGAGACCAGCAGCGTCTGACCGTGCCCGAAGAACGCTCGTCGCCGGTGGCCCCGGTACTGATCGCCTGCCTGGCGCTCGCGGCCCTGAGCCTGCTCTTCCCGTCGACGCCGACCTACGACCCGTGGGCCTGGATCATGTGGGGACGCGAGATCGCCCATTTCGACCTCGTCACGACCGGCGGCCCGTCGTGGAAGCCGCTGCCGGTGCTCTTCACGACACCGTTCTCGCTCCTCGGCGCCGACGTCGCGCCGTATCTCTGGCTCTGGATCGCGCGTGCGGGCGGCCTGCTCGCCCTGGCGATGGCGTTCCGGCTGGCGCGCCGGCTGGTCGGCAAGGGCCCGGCCGGCTGGGTCGCCGGAATCTTCGCCACCGCCTTTCTCGCCACCACCCACGAGTACGTCCGGGACGCCGCGCTCGGCAACTCCGAGGCCCTGCTCGCCGGTCTCGGGCTGTGGGCGGTCGAGCGCCATCTCGACGGCCGCCGCGACCATGCGCTCTATCTCGGCTTCGCCGCCGCGCTGCTGCGGCCAGAGGTCTGGCCGTTCCTCGGCCTCTACGGCATCTGGCTCTGGTTCAAGGACCCGGAGCTGAGGCTGCGGATGGCGATCCTCGCCGGCTTGATCCCGCTGCTTTGGTTCGGTCCGGAGCTGTGGGGTTCCGGCGACGCGCTGCGCGCGTCCAGTCGCGCCAACAACCCGAACCCCGGCAGCGCCGCCTTCGCCGAGCATCCAGGACTAGAGGTCGTCGAGCGCTTCCACCACCGCACTGTCTGGGCCCTGGAGGCCGCCGGGCTGATCGGGCTGCTGACCGCGGCCGTCGCGTGGTTGCGCGACCGCCGGCAGGGGGCGATCCTGTTCATCGGCGGCATCGGCCTCGGCTGGGTCCTGCTCGTCGGCGCGATGACCGAGGGCGGCTACGCGGGCAACCAGCGCTACCTGATCGTCACGACCGCGGCGCTCTGCGTGGTCGGCGGGATCGGCGTCGCGCGGGTCTTCCAGGGCATCGAGCTCGTCGTCGAGCGAATCGGCGGCAGTACTCGCGCCGGGCTTGCGGCGGCCTGTGCGGCCTTCGCCCTCGGCCTGGTCGTCGGCTGGCCGGTCGTTCGCGACAAGGCCGACAACATCGACGCCACGCTCGACGAGCTGCGCTACGAGGCGAGCCTCTTCCACACGCTCGATGACGCCGTCGACGCGGCCGGCGGCCGCGACCGGCTGCTCGCCTGCGGCGCCGTCTACAGCGGCCCGTTCCAGACGCAGATGATCGCCTACGAGCTCGGCATCCACGGGCTCGACGTGAGGGCGCTGGAGGGGACGACGCCACCTGGCGTCGCCTTCCGCACCCACACGATCCCGAACGGCCCGCTGGTGATCAAGGTGACCGATCCGCGCTTCCGCCAGGCGGCCGCCGACGGTCGCTGGCTGATCTGGACCGCTCCCCGCGACGACGCGGCCGGGCGCGACTGCCCCAGTGGCGGTCCCGACGCCCCGCGCGTGGTGCCAGGTGACCGTACACCCGAGCTCGCGTCCTCGCGCTGACTAGGCTTCTCGCGATGTCCACGGTCGCCGCCCCTCGATCGCGCAGCCTCCCGCGCGTCCCGCCGAAGCTCGTGGCCTTCGCCACCGGGCCCTGGGGGGTGGCGCTGATCGTCGGCCTGCTGACGCTGCTGTCGCTCTATCTCCGTACCCGCTCGCTAGGCGCGTCGCTCTGGATGGACGAGGGCCTCTCGATCGGCATCGCCGGGCAACCGTTCTTCGACATTCCCGGGGTGCTGCGCCAGGACGGCTCGCCGCCGCTCTACTACCTGATGCTGCACGTCTGGATGGAGTTGGTCGGCAACAGCCCGGCGGACACCCAGGGCATGTCGGTCGCGATCGCGCTGCTCAGCGTGCCCGGCGGCCTCTGGGCGGGCTGGTCGCTGTTCGGGCGCCGCGCCGGGCTGATGTGTGCGGCGCTGGCGGCGGTCAACCCGTTTCTGACCGCATACGCGCAGGAGACGCGCATGTACTCGCTGATGGTGGTGCTGAGCCTGCTCGCCACCGCCGCGTTCCTGCATGTCTTCGTCTACCGAGACCGCCGTTACCTGCCGCTCTTCGCGGCGCTGCTGGCGGCGATGCTCTACACGCACAGCTGGGGGATCTTCGCGACCGCCGGCGCGGTGCTGACCTTCGCCGCGATCTGGATTCGCAGCGACGAGCGCGGGCCGCTGCTCAAGGACGCCGCGATCGGCTTCGGGATCGCCTTCCTGCTCTACCTCCCGTGGATACCGACGTTGCTCTACCAGGCCGCTCACACCGGGGCGCCATGGCTGAACCCGCCGCGCTTCGGGGTGGCGATCCAGGTCTCCAAGTCGCTGCTCGGCGGCGGCACGGTGACCGTAGCGCTGGTCCTCGCCGCCGGATCGGGGATCGCCGCGATCGTCATGGGCAAGACCGGCGAGCGCGAGCGCCGCGCGATCTACGCCGCCGCCGCGATCGGGGTCTTCACGCTCGCCGTCGCCTGGCTGTTCTCGCAGATCTCGCCGGCCTGGACGACGCGCTACCTCGGCGTCGCGCTCGGACCGCTGCTGATCATCGCGGCGGTCGGCCTGGCCCGCGCCGGGACGCTTGGCCTGGTCGCGTTCGTGATCGTCTTCGGCGTCTGGGGGGTCACCAAGGCCGGGGGGCTCGACAACAAGTCGAACGCCGCCGACCTGGCGACCGCGGTCCAGGGGACGCTGCAGCCGGGCGACCTGGTCGTGACGCTCCAGCCGGAGCAGGCGCCGCTGATGCACTACCACTTGCCTGGCGGGCTTCAGGACGACCTCGTCGAGGCCACCCAGCTCGGCGAGGTCGAGACCAAGGGCGTGATGGATTGGCGCGATGTCCAGGACCGGCTCGAGGCCGCGACTCCGGAGAAGAATCTGATGCCGCTGCTTGATAGCCTGCCGCGTTCGCAGCGCGTGCTGCTCGTCTACCCAGTCACGACGAACATCAGCGATTGGGACGCCCCGTGGACGGAGACCCTCCGGCGTAGGGCGGCCCAGTGGGGACGAGCACTCGAGCTGGACAAGTGCTTCAGACTCGACGGCGCGGTGCCGCCCTTCTACCGGCGAGCAGGCCGGATCGGCGTGCGAGGCGTCCTCTACACCAAGACCTGCGACCAAGCGAGCGAGACCGGATGAGCGAGAGCCCCACCAACACGAGCCAGGCGACCGAGGCGGCGACGCCCGGCCTGCGCGACACGCCGACCCTGATCCTCGGGGGCGGTCCCGCCGGCCTGACGGCCGGCTACCTGCTCGCCAAGCAGGGCTTCCCGGTGATCATCTTCGAGGCCGAGGACCAGGTCGGCGGCATCGCCAAGACCGAGGTCCGTGAGGGCCCCGGCGGCGAGTACCGCTTCGACCTCGGCGGCCACCGCTTCTTCACGAAGGTGCAGGAGGTCGACGACCTCTGGCACGAGATCATGCGCGAGGAGTTCCTCAAGCGCCCGCGGATGTCGCGGATCTACTGGAACAAGAAGTTCCTCGACTACCCGCTCCGCGGCCCGGACGTGATCAAGAAGCTCGGTCCGATCGAGCTGACGCGCTGCATGCT
>Ga0190275_10002732_pt1 | contig 12558 bp, 12 predicted proteins | sample Popmic550T_FD_133745 | JGI IMG/M metagenome (GOLD analysis project Ga0190275, IMG submission 133745) | Populus adjacent soil microbial communities from riparian zone of Yellowstone River, Montana, USA - 550 T | ecosystem: Environmental > Terrestrial > Soil > Riparian zone > Trees stand | place... | reverse complement strand
CCTCTCCGGCGGCCAGCGCCAGCGCCTCGCCATCGCCCGCGCCCTCTTCAAAGACCCCCCCATCCTCATCCTCGACGAAGCCACCTCCGCCCTCGACACCGAATCCGAACGCCTCGTCCAGCAAGCCCTCAACAACCTCATGCGAGGCCGCACCACCCTCGTCATCGCCCACCGCCTCTCCACCATCCGCAGCGCCCACAAGATCGTGGTGCTCGACAAGGGAGCGATCGTGGAGGTGGGAACGCACGAAGAACTGCTGGCGCGGCGCGGGGTGTACCGGAAGTTGTATGACCTGCAGTTTGTGGATGACGAGTTACCGCTACAGCCGGCAGCGGGGTAGACAGCTCACGGCTGTCTCGGTTCTGTTGAAAAACCAGATCGCGTACGTTCGCTGGGTAGGGACGAAGCGATGTGCCGACACTCCTCGCCTGGAGGCAGAGCAGCGACTTCTGATCCCAACGTCGACTTCTGCGCCATCTAAGTGCCGTTTCCAGGAAACGGTGTCCTCTGACCTTGCAGGAGCCGCCGAAGGCGGCGAAAGATCTGTAGGCCCGGCCTTTAGGCCGGGTTTCACAAGCGCCCCTCAGGTGAGCCCGCGTAGCGGGCGACAGAAAAGCACGTCTGCGCGGGCTTGTGTTCTGTCGCCCGCTACGCGGGCTTGGAACGTGTCCACGCGTAACCCGGCCTAAAGGGCGGGCCTACGCAGATCTTTCGCCGCCTTCGGCGCCTCTCGTCGGAGTCTTTGCACCCGCGAGCGGCCGCCTATTTCCGGAAGAGGTGGGGGTCAGAGCAGTCGGTACGGCACACCGTTGCGAGGAAGCGGTACCATTCCGCCCTCACTCTCCGACCGGCGAAGCACATCGCTCCGGAATCTTGAAACACACGGGAGCAGGACATGGAGCTCGGCGCGTTTTCGATCAGCCTGGCGGTCAAGGACCTCGGCGCATCGAGGGAGTTTTATGAGAAGTTCGGGTTCAAAGCGTTCGGGGGCGATCCTTCCCAGAATTGGCTGCTCCTGAAGAACGGCGACCATGTCATCGGGCTCTTTCAGGGCATGTTCGAGAAGAACATCCTGACCTTCAACCCTGGCTGGGACAGCAATGCCCAGGAGTTGGCGACGTTCACGGACGTCCGCGAATTGCAGCGCCAGTTGAAGGCACAGGGCGTTCAGTTCGTCAGCGAAGCCGATGAGAGCACGACCGGTCCGGCCAGCTTCATCGCGGAGGACCCCGACGGAAACCCGGTTCTCGTCGATCAGCACCGCTGAGGGTGCCGGTTCCGCCGGCACGTCCTGCATCACCAACGCCGGTGGACATTCGCCGCCGATCTCTCGATCATGGCCGCATGCCGGACACGTCCCTGGTCGCAGCCGGTGCGGCTGCCTGCGCGGTCGCGGCGTTTTTCTGGCGGGCCGACAGCAAGGCGCACCGGAGCCATGAGGTGTGGTGTGCCGGAGCGGCGAAGGCCGAAGGCTTCGTTTCCCGCATTGGGAGGAGAGGACATCTGTCGAGGAACGCCCCGACGTCCAGCGATTCGTTCTATACCGTTCCCATCGTCCGCTTTCGCGCGGCCGATGGCGTCGAGTACGAGATCGACGCCGCCGATGCTCCCAAAACCGTCGGGGCGCCGCTGCAGGTGGCGTACGACCCGAACCTTCCCTCGGGCGCCCGTCCCGTTCCCCGTACCCGCAAGATCGGCTGCTCCGTGGTGCTGCTCGCCATCGGAATCTTTCTCGTGGGGTGGGGGATGACGCACTGAGGCGCGGAGGAAGGGGCGGTGACCCCAAATTTCTGGTTCGTCACTGCGGCGGTATTCACTGCGAAGGAGATCCCGTCGAAGGCCAGGTCCGCCAGTGGCGTGCCAGCTCGACGATCGATTTGATGACAATGTCCGGGTTCTCGAACTGGACGTGATGCTCAGTCCGAACGACGATATGCTTCGAGCGCGGCGACCGGGACGCGAGCTCTTCCTGCAGGCGCATCCGGGTTTCGATGTGTTGCTTCCACGCGATCGGAGGATAGTTTCGCGGCGTAGGCCACTCGGTCGCGGTGATCACGACAACCGGTACCTGGAGACGCCGCTGCTCGGGCGTGAGGTCGTCCTGTGCATCGGGCAGGCTGTTTTCACGGAACCGTGCATCCCACCAGTTCTCCGACCCGCTGCGAGGTTTGAGCACCCTGAGCATGCTCTTCGGGACCTTGTCATGGAATCCCATCTCCTCGAACTGTCCGGACACACGCCACCTCTTCATCTGTTCGCCTCTCGCTGCCAGAGCCTTCGCCTGTGCGTCGGCGATCTCGCGCGATGCGGTGCGGCGTCCGTCCTCGTGCGACGAGTCGACGAGCACTAATCCCGCGACCTCGTCCGGATAGCGCATCGCGTACCGGCGGACGAAGAGTCCGCCCAGCGAGTGACCGACAAGAAGATAGGGTCCGCGCTCGCCCGAACGACCCAGCAGTTCATGAAGGTCACTCACCAATCCGGCAACAGACCGCGGGGCCGGATCGGGATCGCTGAACGCGATGCCGCTGCGGTCGTAGGAGCAGGCACGATACTGCCGTCCGACGGCAGGCTGTACGAGAGCCCATGCGTACGAGCCTTCGCCGAGACCGGATTCGAAAACGACGGTTGGGGAGCCGGCACCGACGCAGAGCAGATGCAGACGCCGCCCTCCGACATCGACCATCCGTCCCGGAGGGCCGGCGACCGTCTCGCACCAGGCGGGCGATGAAACCGTGAGGACGCACAGCAGAACCAGCGGGAGAACGCGAGTCATCATGGAGCGCACCAACTATGTACGCACGATGGCTTGCCGTGGTTTGGTAGCTCTCGTCCACACCCCTGCCGGCCTCCCGAGCACCTCCGCTCCCGCCACGGGGAGCGCCGGCGTCTCCCCCGTCTGGTCGGGGGCCGTCCCGGCGCCGGCGGCGTCTCGCCGCAAGGGATGTCGGGAAAGGGTCCAACCGTCAGTCGATCTCGCAACTGGCCGGCAGCCCATACTTCTCCACCAGCGGTCCAAACCGCGCATCCTCGCGCAGGCTGTCGAACCTTGGGTCCACCGGGATGAAGTACGCCCAGGCGTTGTGCTCGTCGAGCGTTTTCTCCAGCGCGGCCAGGGCCTCGTCGTTCTGGCCGAGGCCCGTGTGGGCGATGGCGAAGCCATAGGGGGAGACGTAGCGCTGGCGGGCCATGGTGTGTAGCTCGTCGACCATGCGCGTCGCGTCGGCGGTGCGGCCGGCGGAGGCGAAGACGTGGGCGATGCCGCCGAGGAAGATCGGGGCCGGGCCGGCGATCTCGATGGCGCGCTCGATGGAGCGCGCGGCCTCGTCGTACTCGCCGCGCATCTGCAGCGACATGCCGAGGTAATAGTGGCCGGGGGCGAGCGTCGGGTCCATCTCCAGGACCGAGCGGTAGCAATTCACCGCGTCGTCGTAGCGGCGGGCGATGTGGAGCGGGATCCCGGCGCTGACGTTGATGATCGGGGAGAGCGGATCGAGGTCCTTCCCCATGTCGATCAGCTCCAGCGCGCGCCGCGTATGCCCGCGGCCGGACATGAGGATGCCCAGCCAGTGCGGCGCCCACGGATAATTCGGGTTGAGGCGCATCGCCTCTTCGAGCTCGAGCTGGCCGGCCTCCAGGTTCCACTCGAACAGGCCGGCGGCATAGCCGAGCGTGGCGTGCGGATCGGCGAGCAGCGGATCGAGCTCGATCGCTTTCTTCGCCGCCGCCTTCACTTTCGGCAGGATCTCCCGCGGCGGGAGGGCCTGCATGAAGCCGAGCATCACGAAGCAGTCGGCGAGACCGGCGTAGGGGAGGGCGAACGACGGGTCGCGCTCCACCGCCTGCTGGAAGAAGGTCATGGCCCGCTTGACCGCCTCCGGATGGCGCTTGATCCACTGGAAGCGCCCCTTGAGGTGCAACTGCTCCGCTTCCACGTCGATGGCTCGCTTCTTCTTCGCTGCGCGCCGCGGCGACGTGGTGGTGCCGCCGCGGATCCGTTCCGCGATGTCGTCCGCGATGGCCTCGGAAAGCGCGGCGACCTCGTGGACCGCCCGCGTGTACTTCGACGACCAGAGCAGCGAGCCGTCGGCGGTGCTGACCAGGTCGACGTCCGCGTGCAGCTGGTCACCGTCGACGCGCGCCCTCACGACCACGATCGCGGCGACGTTCAACTCGCGTCCCGCCTCCCGCGGATCCGGCTCGGTACCGGCGTACTGGGCGGCCGTGCCGGGCGCGATCACGCGCAGCTTCCGGACTTGGGCGAGCGCGTTGACGATCCCTTCGCTGAGGCCGTAGACGAGATATTCGAGGCTGGCCTCGAGGTCGCCGCTCACCGACGGCAGCACGGCCAGCGATTCGATCCGTCCGCTGCGCGGGCGGGTCACGGCCGGACGCTCCATCGACTCCGTCGGGTCGAGCTCCGCGGTGGCAGCGCGCGGGGGGCGCTTCGCGCCGGAGCGAGGCCGCGCCTTCACGTCCTGCAGCGCCTCGAGCAGCATCCCGACGGTGCTGTAGCGTTTCGACGGTTCCTTCGCCATGGCCCGGCGGAGGATCGGCACGAAGGCCGTGAAGCCCGGCTCGTCGACCGGGTTCGGCTCCTCGAAGAGGATGGCCGTGATCGTCGCGACCGTGCTGCCACGCTCGAAGGGGCGGCGGCCGGTGACCATCTCGTAGAGAACCACGCCAAGGGAGAAGATGTCGGTGCGCGCGTCGACCGTCGAGCCGCGAAGCTGCTCCGGCGACATGTACGGCGCCGTCCCGGTGATGATGCCGGTGCGCGACTTGAGCGAGTCGGCCGTGGCGTCGATACCGCCGGTGAACTTCGCCAGGCCGAAGTCGAGCACCTTCACCACGCCGCGCGGGGTGAGCATGATGTTCATCGGCTTGATGTCGCGGTGGACCACGCCGTGGCTGTGGGCCTCGTCGAGCGCCGCCGCGACCTGCGTGGCCACGTCGAGGCATTCAGTCGGGGACATGCGCGACTGCTGGAGCCGGTCGAAGAGCGTCTCGCCCTCGACGAACTGCATGACGATGTAGGGACGCCCCTCGTGCTCGCCGACCTCATAGATCGTGCAGACGTTCGGATGATCGAGCGCCGCCACGGCCCGGGCCTCGCGGAGCATGCGCAGCTTCGCCTCGGTGTCGCGGCTGACGGAGTCGGGGAGGATCTTGATCGCCACCCTCCGGCCGAGCTTGTCGTCGCTGGCCAGGTAGACCTCGCCCATGCCTCCCGCGCCGATCAGCGAGAGGACTCGGTAATGGTCCAGAACTGTCGGGAAGGCATCGGCCACGCGCGTATTTTCACACAGGGGTCACACCTTCGTTCTTCTTCGATACACTGCGCGCCGAACCGTGACGTTTGCCTCGTTCCTGATCAGCCTGTTCGTCCGCGTCCTGCACGCCACCCTGCGGGTGAGGCACGTCCACCCGGAGAACATCACCGGGACGCCCCAGTACATCCTGTCGTTCTGGCACGCTCATCTGCTGTTGATGCTGCATTCGAAGTTCCGGCGCCCGATCGCGGTGATCAGCTCCCGCTCGAAGGACGGCCAGATCAGCGCGAGCACGTTCCGCTGGTTCGACGTGGAGGTGGTACGCGGCTCGTCCACCCGCGGCGGGACGGCCGCCCTGCGCCAGCTCGTCCGCCTGGCGCGCGACGGCCGGAACATCGTTTTCACCCCCGACGGGTCGAAGGGGCCGGCCCGGGTCGCCAAAGACGGCGTCGTCTATGCAGCAAAGACCACCGGCCTGCCGATCATCCCGATCGCCTTCGCCGCTAAAAAAAAAAGCATCTGCGCTCGTGGGATCGCATGGTCGTCCCGCTGCCGTTCTCGAAGGCGCTCTTTCTCTATGGAGAGCCGATGGTCGTCCCGCGTGACGGGAACGTCGAGGAATGGCGGCTGAGAGTGGAGCGTGCGATGAACGACCTCGCTGATGAGGCAGAACGACTGGTACAGGAGCGAGATGAACGATGAGCGATGAGAGATGAGCAGAGCCTTCCCCGAGGTTCATCGCTCATCTCTCATCGCTCATCTCTCGAATTTATGATTCATTCAATGACAGGCTTCGGCCGCGCGTCGGGGGCGCTTTCGCCCCGCTATTTCGCCACGGTCACGACCAAGAGCGTCAACCATCGTTTTCTCGAAGTCTCGGTCCGCCTCCCGGAGTGGATGTGGGACATGGAAGCGCCGCTGCGGGCCCTTGCCTCCGAATTCTTCTCCCGCGGAAAAGTCGACCTCTCCATCCGCATCCAGCGAACGCAGCAGCCGGACTACAGCGTCCGCATCAACACCGGGATCGCCAACCAGATCATCCCGCAGCTCCGCGCGATCGCCGAAGAGCTCGGGCTCGGCTCGTCGCTCACCGGGAGCGACCTGATGCGCGTTCCCGACCTGCTGCAGGTCGAGGCGAATGACGCCGAGGTCGCCGATGAAGAGCGGGAAGGGTTGCTCGCCCTCGTGCGGCACGCGTTTACCGCGTTGCAGGAGCTGCGGTCCCGCGAGGGAGTCTCGCTGCGGGACGACATCTCCGCGCGGGTGGCCACCATCCGCCGGCTCAGCGACGAGATCTCCGCCCATCGCGACGAAGTCCGCTCCGAGCTCCTGGCGTCGTACCAGCAGCGCGTCCACGAGATCGCCGCCTCGGCCAACGTCGAGATCGCCCAGGAGCGGATCGCCCAGGAAGTGGTGATGATGGTCGAGAAGGGGGATATCGCCGAGGAGCTCACCCGCCTCGCGCATCACCTCGACCAGGTCGAGAAAGCCATTGCCGGCAAAGAGCCGGCCGGCAAGAAGCTCGACTTCATGTCGCAGGAGACCCTCCGCGAGATCAACACCATGGGCTCCAAGTCGCGCTCCGCGGCCATCCGCACCCTTGTCGTAGAATTGAAGACGGAGGTGGAGCGCATCCGCGAGCAGGTACAGAATGTCGAGTAACTTCCACGCGGACGGGACGTTGTTCATCATCTCCGGCCCGTCTGGCGCAGGGAAGACGACCCTGATCAACACCGTCCGCGAGCGTCTTCGTCCACTGCAGATCGAGCTCTATTTCTCGGTCTCGCACACCACCCGCGACCCCCGCCCGGGGGAGACCGAAGGGACCAGCTACTACTTCGTAGCCGATGAGACCTTCCGGGGCATGGCCGCCCAGGGGGAATTTCTCGAATGGGCGCACGTTCATGCCAATTTGTACGGGACATCCCGTTCTGAAGTGCTCGGAAGGCTCAAAGCCGGGCAGGATGTGATCCTTGACATCGACTATCAGGGAGCGAAACAGATCGCGCAGGACCACGATCTGAGCGCCCGCTCGCTGAGCGTCTTCATTTTCCCTCCCTCCCTCGACGTGCTGGAGCGGCGGCTGATCAGCCGCGGCCTGAACACGGAGGAGGAGATCGACATCCGGCTGCGCAAGGCCATCGACGAGATCAACGAGGGGAAGGATTTTTACCACTACATCATCATCAACGACGACCTCGAGATCGCGACCGAATGCCTGAAGGCCGCGATCATCGCCAAGAAACTACAGACCAAGACCGCGCTCGAAGCCATCGACAGGATGGCCGAGCGCTTCAAAGAGGAGGACCGCAATGGAAGGACTGCCGGAAGGAATTGACTCCAAGTTCCGCTACGTGCTGCTGGTCAGCAAGAGGGCGGAGCAGCTCATCCAGGGCGCCCAGCCGCGCACCAAGAGCAAGCACGCCAAGCCGACGCGCGTGGCCATGGAAGAAGTCGAGCGCGACCAGGTGAAGTGGCAGCTCACGCCCCCGAGCGAAGAGAGCACCTCGCTGGATAACAACGAGTAGGTTGAAAACAGTTGTCAGTTGTCGGTTGTCTGTCGATGCACGGCCCTCCGAGCGTCGTCGGTTCGGACAACTGACAACGGACAACCGATAACGGCGGCGCAGCCATGAAGATCGTCCTCGGCGTATCGGGCGGCATCGCCGCCTACAAGGCCCCCGAGCTCGTGCGGCGCCTCAGAGACATCGGCGCCGAGGTCCGGGTCATCCTCACCCCCAACGCCGCCCGCTTCGTTTCTCCGCTCTCCCTCGCCGCCGTCTCCGGCCACGGCGTCATCACCGACCAGTGGGGCGACGCCGGACATGGCGGCGTCGATCACATCGAGCTCGCCCGCTGGGCCGAGCTCCTCTTCATCGCCCCCGCCACCGCCAACATCCTCGCCAAGCTCGCCGCCGGCATCGCCGACGACGCCCTCACCACCTACGCGCTGGCCCATCGGGCCGCGGTCGTGGTCGCGCCGGCCATGAACACCCACATGCTCGCCCACCCGACCGTCGCGGAGAACATCGAGCGGCTGCGCGCGCGCGGTGTCGAGATCATCGAGCCGGTCAACGGCCTCCTCGCCTGTGGCGAAGAAGGCGCCGGAAAGATGCCGGACGTCCCGGTGCTCGTCGAGCTCGTGAAAACGCAGTTCGGGAAGCGCGACCTCGAAGGGCGCACCATCCTCGTCACCGCCGGCCCGACCCGCGAGCCGATCGATCCCGTCCGCTACATCTCCAACCGCTCCTCGGGGAAGATGGGCTACGCCATCGCCGAGGCGGCGCGGAAGAGGGGAGCGAGCGTCACCCTCATCTCCGGCCCCACCGCCCGCACCGCGCCCGCCGGAGTGGATGTCACCCGCGTCCGCACCGCCCGGGAGATGCACGACGCCGTAATGGCCGCGGCCCCGCGGCACCAGATCCTCATCAAAGCCGCCGCCGTCGCCGACTACGCCGCCGCCGAGGTGGCCGACCGGAAGATCAAGAAAGTCGAAGGAAGCGACGAGCTCACCCTCGTCCTCCGCAAAAACCCCGACATCCTCGCCGCCGTCGCCCGCCTCGACCCCCGCCCCTTCATCGTCGCCTTCGCCGCCGAAACCGACTCCGTCGAACAGAACGCCAGAGAGAAACTGGTGCGCAAAGGGGCGGACCTGATCGTCGCCAACGACGTGGCCGATGCGAGCATCGGGTTTGATTCGGACCAGAACGAAGTGATGGTGATCGCCGCGGATGGGAGTCTCACGCGGATCGGGAGGGCGCCGAAGAACGTGATTGCGGACCGGTTGTTGGATCTGGTCGTGGCGCGCGTCAAGGCCTGAGCGCGAGTTCGCCGCTCCGCGGCGAACCAAAGGAGCGCCGGTCTTCGACCGGCCGGTCCGCCGACCTTCGGTCGGCAGTCTGCGCGTCGCGAGTGCCGGCCCGGACTAAAAGTCCGCGCCACATGTGGGCAGCCGATGCTAGGAAATCCTGGCCACATGTGGGCCGGACTTTTAGTCCGGTCGCCCTCGGGAGGATGGTGATCTGTCGATCTTCACTCACCCCGAGAGACTGCCGACCGAAGGTCGGCGGACCGGCCGACGGAACGTCGGCGCTCCGTAACGCCGAGACCCGAGGGGCAGCTCTCGCGTCACCGTTCATCTATCGCGAGACGGCCCAGACAACCAGCAACCGACAACCAGCAACCGTTACTGATACCCCTCACACTCCAGCAGATCCTTGTCCGTGATCTTCCAGTAACTGTCATCCCCGCACAGATCCACCTGCTCGATCACGCATTCGTCGCCGTCTTCGTCGACGACTTTGATGTCGTACAGGTCGCAGGGGATCTTGGTGAGGGTGAGCGACTGTCCCTTGGTCAGGATCTCGTCTTCGAGCTGATCCGGGCCCCACGTTTCTTCCTCGGTGGAGGAGAGGAAGAGGTGGTGAATCTCCCATTTGCTCTGGTTGATGATCTTGACGGTGGCCTTGCGGGCGAAGGCGGGGGCGGCGACCGAGCAGACGAGCAGAGCGGCGAGCGTGAGCTTCGTCAACTTCTTCATGGGGCTGGGGTTCTCCTTGTTCGAGGTGTTGGACCGAGGCGAGTATAGACGATAATCGACGGCATGAATCCCGACGTCCTGCAGGAGCTCGCCTACCTCCGCGAGCTTGGATATACCCATCTCGACCTCACCCCGGTCCGGACGAAAACTGAAGCAGCCGTGGAAGCAATGGGGGACGCAGCGCTGGAAGCAGCGGGAGACCAGCCCGGCGCCTTCGACGCCCTCCGACTCGAAGCCCACAACTGCCAGTCGTGCCGCCTCGCGGGGACGCGCACCAATGTCGTCTTCGGCGTCGGCAACCCGAACGCCGACCTGATGTTCATCGGCGAGGCTCCGGGCTTTGACGAGGACAAGAAGGGGGAGCCGTTCGTCGGCCGCGCCGGACAACTGCTGACCGACATCATCAAGGCCATGAAGCTCACCCGCGACGACGTCTACATCGCCAACGTCATCAAATGCCGCCCGCCGGAGAACCGCAATCCCGAGCCTGACGAGCTGGAAAGCTGCCGCCCCTTCATCCAACGCCAGGTCGCGCTGATCCAGCCCAAAGTCATCGTCACCCTCGGCCGCTTCGGCCTGCAGTCGCTGACGGAGAAGAGCTACGGCATCTCCGCCGTCCGCGGCCAGTGGCTCGACTACAACGGCATCAAACTGATGCCGACGTACCACCCGGCGTACCTGCTCCGGACCCCTTCGGCGAAGAAGGACGTCTGGAACGACATGAAGAAGGTGATGACGGAGCTGGGGATCGGCGCTTAGGTGAGTCGATCGCGACCGGCCGATGAGTCGATCGCGACCGGCCGATGAGTCGATCGCGACCGGCCGATGAGTCGATCCCGACCGGCGATGAGTCGATCCCGACCGATCCATGAGTCGATCCCGACCGATCCATGGGTCGATCCCGACCGATCCATGAGTCGATCCCGACCGACCGATGAGTCGATCCCGACCGATCGATGAGTCGATCCCGACCGATCCATGGGTCGATCCCGACCGATCCATGGGTCGATCCCGACCGATCCATGGATCGATCCCGACCGATTCATGGGTCGATCCCGACCGATCCATGGGTAGATCCCGACCGATCCATGAGTCGATCCCGACCGATCCATGAGTCGATCCCGACCGACCGATGAGTCCGCGCTACTCATCGATGAGTCCGCGCTACCCGCCGTAAATTCCGGCATGGCCGATGGGTGGACATGCCGCAACAATGCATAGGCTTACCCTCACTGCGTCGCTGCCTCCCCTCGCTCACAAGTTGGTTCCAGACGATCAACTTCATGGCACGAGTGGCGGCTCTTCGCCTCTCGTGGCGAGAAATGCGGCTCAACGCGACACGACTTTTCGCACCTCGCGCCCGATCCGCTTGAGCTTCGGTTCCAGGAAATACCGTCCTCGCGCCACCGCTCCGGCGATCCCTCGCTTTGGTTTGGCGATGATGATCGAGAGGAAGGGCTCCATCCCTTCGCGCAGCAGCTTTTCCTCCTCGACGATCAGGTGCTCGGTCATGGCGTCGGTGTCTTCGACCTGGCCGTAGATGATGGAGAGGACGTTGCCGCCGTAGTCGCGGCGGACGAGGGTGTCGTAGCCGACTGCCAGCTCGCGCAGGATCTCGCTGGAGCGGATCGCCTCCGAGGGGTCGTGGACCTGGATCGGGAGGAGGAGGGAGTCGAGGTTCCGCTTCTCGCGCGGGATGGACTGGAAGACGCCCTGGATCGGGGCGAAGTTCTGCTCCGTCCATTCGTGGCGCGAGGGGCCGATGTACTCGTCGAGGTAGAGCAGCCCGTCCGGCGCCAGCGTCTTCATGATGGCCCGGTAGAGTTTTTCGAGCTTGGCCACGTGGTGCATGGCCTGGTGGACGAAGACGATGTCGTACGTATTGGACGGGAGCTGCGGCTCGTTGAAATCGCCGGTGCGGTAGTGGATGCGGTCGCCGTAGCCGAGCTTCGCCGCCTCGTCGATGGCCACCCGGATCGATTCCGGTGAGCCGTCGAAGGCGTCCATCTGCTCGCACAGGTTGCGGCGAATCAGGTCACGCTCCAGCGAGCCGGCGCCGCAGCCGACGCTCAGGCCGCGCTTGAACCGCCGCCCGGCCAGCCACGTCTCCAGCCAGTCCATCGGCCACTGGCCGGAGTCTCCGGCGATGGAGCGGTTGATGTAGGCGCGCACCAGCGGGTGGGCCATCCAGTTCGAGTGCGTGGGGGTGTGGACCTCACGGTTCCAGAACTCTCGTGCGACTTCCTCGTTCCTGCTCATCGTCGATTGACAACACTCCTACGACCGGCGAATGCTTCGCGTCCAATGTCCGGTCTTTCCGCGTACGCCGCGGTGGCGATTCCGCTCGCGGTGCACGATACCTTCACTTATGCCATTCCGGAATCGCTGCGCGACGGCGTACGGCTCGGCTCGCGCGTCGAGGTGCCGCTCGGCACCAAGCTGACGACCGGCTTCGTCGTCTCGCTCGTCGACGAGGCGCCGGTCGATGCGGCGAAGATGAAGCCGATCCGCTCGGTCCTCGACGACGACGAGCCCGCGCTCATTCCCGAGATCATCGACCTCTGCCGCTGGGCAGCCGAATACTACCTCGCCCCGCTGGGCGAGATGTTGCGCACCGCCTTACCCGCCAACATGGCCGCCCGAGGAAAACGGCAGGCCGTGCTGACCGCCACGACGGAGATGATCGAGGCGGCGGTGATGGCCAGACAGATCCTGGAGAGCGACCTCGCCGTCGTCGCCGAGCTG
>Ga0190275_10002731_pt1 | contig 12560 bp, 13 predicted proteins | sample Popmic550T_FD_133745 | JGI IMG/M metagenome (GOLD analysis project Ga0190275, IMG submission 133745) | Populus adjacent soil microbial communities from riparian zone of Yellowstone River, Montana, USA - 550 T | ecosystem: Environmental > Terrestrial > Soil > Riparian zone > Trees stand | place... | reverse complement strand
CGCGTCGGTGCTCGCCATGAAGACCCCCGTCGTCGTGCTCGACGAGCCAACGACCGGACAGGATCTCCGCGGGGTGCGGCGGATCGAGGGCATCGTCGACGGCCTTGCCGGCGCGGGCCGGACGGTGATCGCGATCAGCCACGACATGCGGTTCGTGGCGGACTGCTTCGAGCGGGTGATCGTGATGCGCGAAGGCGCGGTGATCCTCGACGGCAGCACCGAGCAGGTATTCGCGGACACCAACTGGTCGCTGCTCGCGTCGACGTATCTCGAACCACCGCTGCCGGCTCGAGTGGGCGCGAAGCTCGGCCTGGGGTCGACTCCCACGGACGCGCGCCTCATCGAGCGACTCGCCGCGCGCTGATCTTGTTCCACAAGGCTCGAGCCGCACGTGATGAGCGTGGCTCATCGAAAACGGCACGAACACGCGTGCCCATTAGCCCAGGCTGCAATCTGGGGCCCCCGGTGTGCGGACTCGTGCGATTCCGATTACGCGTGCTCATCACGGCCCGATCGGGCTCGATCTGCGATCCGATTCCGCGTGCATGGACGCTGCCAGCACAGGCGAGGACGACATCCGCGTGATCCCGGCCGGATACGGCTCGGGACGCTCACGCAAGGAGAATCAGCATCCCTATGGCCAGGTTTCGTCGGCTTCCTGGTTCGATATCGCTCCGGCACGCGCTCGGGCGCTCAATGCACAAGGAATTGGGAGGCCGGATCGCCTGAGGCGAGGCCGATTCGATCCCGGCCGGATGGCACTGTGACGAGCACGGCGGGATGGGCTAGGGTGGACCGCGGAACACGGGCACGACGCGACCTCCAGGAGACGCCCCGATGACCACGCCGACCGTCCAGCCTTCCACCGCCGCCGCGGCTGCCCACGAAGCGCTCGAGTCCGGCGACCCGTACGCCGTCATGCGCCGCTATCGCCGGGCGACGAACTTCCTCGCAGCCGCGCAGGTCTACCTGAAGTCGAACGCGCTGCTGCGCGAGCCGCTCAGCGCCGACGACATCAAGCCGCGCCTGCTCGGGCACTGGGGCGCGGCGCCCGCGATCAACCTCGTCTACGCCCACCTCGACCGGCTCGTGAACGAACGCCGGGCTCGCGTGCTGCTGGTGACGGGTCCCGGTCATGGCGCCGCGGCGAACCTGGCCAACCACTACCTCGACGGGTCGCTCGAGGAGTTCTACCCGGACATGACCCGCGACGCGGCGGGTGTCGAGCGGTTCGTCCGGTCGTTCTCCTGGCCGGGCGGCTTCCCGAGCCACCTCACGCCCGGGACGCCGGGCACCATCCATGAGGGCGGCGAGCTCGGCTACGCGCTGGCGACGTCGTTCGGCGCGGCGATGGACAACCCCGACCTGCTCGTGGCGTGCATCGTCGGCGACGGCGAGGCCGAGACCGGACCAACGGCCGGCTCCTGGAACAGCAACCGCTTCCTCGACCCGCGGACCGGCGGCGCCGTCCTCCCGATCCTCGACGTCAACGGCTACAAGATCAGCTCGGCCACGATCGCCGGGACGATGAGCGACGACGAGTTGCTCACGCTCTACCGCGGCCTCGGCTGGACCCCGCTCCTGGTCTCGGGTGACGACGATGGCGTCGACGCCCGCATGGCCGCAGCGGTCGATGAGGCCTGGGAGCTGATCGGGCGGATCCAGGGCCAGGCCCGCTCGGGCAGCACGGCGCTGAAGCCGGCGTGGCCGATGATCGTGCTGCGGACGCCGAAGGGCTGGACCGGGCCGAAGGAGATCGACGGCAAGAAGGTCGAAGGCTCGTTCCGTGCCCACCAGGTGCCCGCGGGCGACCTCAAGACAAACCCGGCCCACCTCGCGATCGTCGAGGCGTGGCTGCGTTCGTACAAGCCCGAGGAACTCTTCGAGATCGACGGCAGCCCGGCCTCCGATATCCAGGAGTTCGTCCCCGAGGGGGACCTGCGGCTCGGCATGCTCGACGATGCGATCGGCGGGCGAGTGCGGCGGCCGATGGAGCTGCCCGACGCATCGATCGTGGCCGTCCCGGTCGGCCAGCCCGGCGCCACGGACGCCGGCGCGCTCGACCAGGTCGGCGCCTACCTGCGCGAGGTGATGGTCCGCAGCGAGGACGACCGAAACTTCCGGATCTTCTGCCCGGACGAGCTCGAATCGAACAAGCTCGGCGCGGTACTCGAGGTGACCGGGCGGGCGCATACCTGGTCCGACGAGGCCGACAGCCGCTTCACCTCGGACGGGCGGGTTGTCGAGGTCCTCGCCGAGCACCTTTGCGAGGGCTTCCTCGAGGGCTACCTCAAGACCGGCCGGCACGCCCTGTTCCCGTGCTACGAGGCGTTCATCCAGATCGTCGACTCGCAGATCGCGCAGTACGCCAAGTGGCTCAAGGTGTCGAACGAGATTCCGTGGCGGCTGCCCCTCGGCTCACTCAACATCCTGCTCACGTCGGACGCGTGGCGCCAGGACCACAACGGCTATTCGCACCAGAACCCGGGCTTCATCAACAGCCTGCTCACCAAGAAGGGCACGGTCCTGCGGATCACGCTGCCGCCCGATGCGAACACGCTCACCGAGACCGTCGCCCGCTGCCTTCGCTCCACCGGCTACATCAACCTGGTCATCGCCACGAAGCAGCCCTTGCCGCAGTGGCTGTCCATGGACGAGGCCAAGGCGCATGCCGATGCAGGCGCCTCGATCTGGCGCTGGGCGTCGACCGACGAGGGCATCGACCCGGACGTGGTCATGGCCGCGGCCGGCATGATGCCGACGAATGAGATCCTGGCCGCCATCGACCTGCTGGCCGCGGACGTGCCGGACCTGCGCGCGCGGATGGTCAACGTGATGGACCTGATGCGCCTCGAGTCACGGCGGTCGCACCCGCACGCGCTCGAGACCGAGCCGTTCAACGCGCTGTTCACGGCCGACAAGCCGGTGGTGTTCAGCTTCCACGGGTATCCGTCAGCCATCCATCAGCTGATCTCGGCGCGCGCGAACCCGACCCGGTTCCATGTCCGCGGCTACGTCGAGGAAGGCATCACCACGACGCCCTTCGACATGCTCATCCGCAACGGGGCGAGCCGCTACCAGCTGGCGATCGAGGCGATCCGGCGCAGCGGTCGAGCGGAGACGCACGAGGGAGCCCGGGCAGTGGACCGCTACCTGCTGCTGATGGAGGAGCATCGCCAGTTCATCGTCAAGCACGGCCACGACTCGGAGGACATCACCTCCTGGCGCTGGCACCGGGACTGACGGCACGCGTCGCCGCCCGATGCGCGTCCTCGTGCTGAACGCGGGCTCGAGCACGCTCAAGGCGAGCGTCCTCGACGGCGGCGGCCGGGATCCCCTGTTCACGACGACGCTCGAATGGGGTGCCGACGCGAGCCGGGCCGAGGGTCGGGCAGCCGACTTCGAGGCGCTGCTCGAGCGCTTGGTGATCGAGGGCGTGCCGGTCGGCTCGATCGAAGCGATCGGTCACCGGGTCGTCCACGGCGGGACGAGGTTCACTGCGCCGACGCTCGTCGACGACGACGTCCTCGATGCGCTCGATGGGCTCGCCGACCTCGCGCCGCTCCACAACCCGGTCGCGGTCGAGACGGTCCGGGCGGCGCTGGTGGCACTCCCCGGGGTACCGGAGGCGGCCGCCTTCGACACGGCTTTCCACGCGACGCTCGCACCGCCCGCGTTCATCTATCCGCTGCCCGCCTCGTGGACCGAGCGGCAGGGCCTGCGCCGGTTCGGCTTCCACGGGCTGTCGGTCGAGTGGGCCTCCGGACGCGCCGCGGAGCTGCTGGCCACCCCGTCCTCGGACCTCGCGCTCGTCGTCGCGCACCTCGGCAGCGGCTGCTCGGTGACGGCCGTCGACGCCGGCCGCTCTGCCTGGACGTCGATGGGCATGACCCCGCTCGAAGGCCTGATGATGGGGACGCGGTCGGGCTCCATCGACCCCGGGATCCTGGTTCGCCTGCTGCATGCCGGCGTCACCCCCGACGAGCTGGACGAGGGCCTCGAACACGAATCCGGCCTCCTTGGCGTCGCCGGCAACGGCGACATGCGCGAATTGCTCGAGCGCGAGGCGAGCGGCGACGAAAGGTCCGCGCTGGCGATCGAGCTGTTCGTGCGGCGCGCCGCCGAATGGATCGCCGCGGCCGCAACGGCGCTGCCGCGTCTCGACGGCCTCGTGTTCACCGGCGGGATCGGCGAGCACGCGGCGCCGGTCCGCACGCGGATCGTCGGCCGGCTCGGGATGCTGGGCATGCCCGCGTCGCTCGCTGATTCGGAAGGGGATGCCGTCCTGACGGCCGGAGGCGCGGGTCCGGCCGTCATGCGCGTTGCCGCGCGAGAGGATCTGGTCATCGCCGAGGCGACCCGCCGCCTGCTCGATTGACGTGGCGGCCCGCCCCGCGCGAGTGGTTCCCGACGGCTTGCCACACTGCGCGACACGCACCGCCGGGCCCGCGCGAGACGGGCAACGCGCGCATCCTCTCCCTCGTCGGGCCGTCGGAACAGCATCCAATCGTCACGTTCCGATTGCCATTCGGTGTCGGTGACGCGGCCTGCAATCTGTGATGATCCGCCGGTGAGGATGCCTGGTCCGTCACCGCGTCCCTTGCGTGCATTCGTCGTCGGCAGCATCAATGTGGACCTGTTCCTCCACGTCGACCAGCTGCCGGCACGCGGCGAGACGGTGCTCGGGCGCGGCACGAGCCGGGCGATCGGTGGCAAGGGAGCCAACCAGGCGGTCGCGCTGGCGCGTCTCGGGGCAGCGACGTCGCTCATCGGCGCGGTGGGGACCGACGACGATGGGCGGGCCGCCGCGGGCGCCGTGGCAGCGGCCGGCGTCGACCTGGCCGGTCTCCATGTGGATCCGGACCGCCCGACCGGACTCGCGGCGATCACGCTCGATGCTCGCGGCGAGAACACGATCGTCGTGACGCCGGGCGCGAACGGCGCATGCACACCGGCGATCGTCCGCGCCGCGGCACCACGGATCGAAGCCGCCGACCTGCTCGTCGCCCAGCTCGAGGTCCCGCTCGAGGCGGTTGACGAGGCGTTCCGGGTCGCCAGGAGCGGGCGGACCCTCCGCGTCCTCAACGCGGCACCCGCCCGCACGATCCCGGGCGACCTGCTGCGCTTCGCCGACGTCCTCGTCGTCAACGAGGTCGAGGCCTCGGTGCTCTCGGGCATGCCGAACCATCCGGAGCGTGCAGCGCGTGCCCTCCTTCAGCGCGGTCCGAACCTCGTGGTGGTGACGCTCGGCGAACGCGGGTCGCTCGCCGTCGACCGATCCGGCCAGGTGATCCGCGCGCCGGCCTACCCGGTCACGCCCGTCGACACGACCGGGGCCGGCGACGCGTTCGTCGCATGCTTCGCGCTCCTCCGCGCGGCCAACGCAAGTGTGCCCGACGCGCTTCGCTCGGCCAACGTCGCGGCCGCCCTGTCGACGCTCGTTCCGGGTGCGCAGGCCGGGCTGCCGACGTGGGACCAGGTCCGGCCTATCCTCGGCGGCGTGCCCGCCTGATCAGCGCTCCGACGTTCTGTCGCCGCGGACCGTGACGACGAGGAGCAGGAACGACGTTTCGATGACGTCGATCGCGGCGATGACCAGCGCGACGACGAGCGGCAGCGGATGGGCGAGCGCCCAGCCGGCCGCGGCCGCGAATGCTGCGACCGCCAGGAAGGTCAGGCGGACGCCGCGGATCATGCCCGGCAGGTCACGCTCGGGATTGTCGGAATCGCCTGCGGCGGAGATGCGCGCGGCTGCGGCAGCCAGGAGGGCGCCACCACCGATGACGCTCAGCGCGATGAGCACCGCGCGCACGAACGCGGGCGGCGATACGACCGCCTCGAGGAACGCCTCGTTCGAGGCGGCGACGATGCCGATGACCAGCGCGGCGATGCCGCCGACGAGGGCGACGACGGTCCCGCGGCGGTCCCTCACTGGGACCTCGCGGGGCCAGGTGTCAGCCGCCGCCCGGCTTCCACACCATGAGCCCGACGATCACGAAGAACAGGACGAGGTCGATCCGGGACACCATGAACAGGCGTGCAGATGCGGCGCGTGCCTCCGATGACGTCGGCCCCTGCGCCTCGAACATCTCGGCGACCTTCTTCGAGCGCGGCCCGATGTACAGCGCGCCGATGATCACCGACACCAGCCAGAACAGCATTGCCACGGAGATCCACAGCTGGCTGAATTGCCAGCGCTGGCTGACCAGGATCACGCCGGCAGCGAACGTGACGATCGAAACCGGCAGGAAATAGCGCAGGCCGAACCACTCGATCTGCCTGCCCAGCTTCGGGAGGTCCTCCGGATCCGTGGACCGATTCGTCCTGATCCCCAGCAGCTGCAGGAAGAACGCTCCGCCGACCCAGGCCATCGCGGCCAGAATGTGGATGTAGACGATGGCCTTGTAGATGTTGTCGTCCATAGGGAGTTGTGCCCTCCTCGTCGGCGGAGGATACGCAACGCGCGTACTCGGTGTTGGGCCGCCGAGCTCAGGCCGTGATCGCCACCTCGTGGATCGTCCCGTCAACGATCCGCCAGGCACGGACGTCGTCCTCGCTCAACGAGACGAGGATATACAGCGCTTCCGGATACTGCGCCGCGCCGATATCCGTCGGTGACGGCACGGCGGGCGAGCGCACGTGCGAATGGGCGATCGCCCAGAAGACCTCGTCGGCGTCGTCGGTCTCGATCGTCAGGCGGAGCAGGTCCTCGGGGTGTACGGCATAGCGCATCGGCGACGCCTCGGCGTTGCGGGCGGGCTCCCAGCGGAGCGCCCGTCCGCCCGCTGCCGGATCGCGGTCGCCGACGATGACGCCGCACATCTCGTTCGGATATTCGGCGCGAGCGTGCTCGATCATCGCGGCGCGGATGGCCGGCGGCAGGGCGACCGATTCGGGGCCGGGGTGCTGGGTCATCGTGGGCCACGTCGCCCGGCGATACCGATTTCGGACGGGCCACCGCGGGATACACCCGGCCCACCTTCCGATTTCGGAATCGGATTTCGGAAACCGGCTGCGACTGGGAGTGATGTCGCCAGGCGTCCGATTTCGGAATGACGGCGGCGACCACCGCCGGCCCTCACCACCAGTTGACGCCGCCCTCGAGCGCCTCGTCCATCTCGTCGAGGTTCGCCGAGAACGTGCCCGCCGACAGGTACTTCCAGCCGCCGTCGGGGAGCAGCGCGACGACCGTGCCGGACGTCATCGACTTCGCCTCGCGCGCCGCAGCCACGAGCACGGCCCCGCACGACGGTCCGCCGAAGATCCCCTCCTTGAACACGAGGTCGCGCAGCGCGGCGATCGAATCTCGGTTCGAGACGAGGTACTTGGCATCGAGCAAGCTCGGTTCGAAGATCTCCGGGATGAAGCCCTCTTCGAGCGAGCGCAGTCCCTGCACCTGTTCCCCGGGGAGTGGCTCGGCAGCCACGATGCGCACGCCCGGCTTCCGCTCGCGCAGGTAGCGCGACACGCCCATCAGCGTGCCCGAGGTGCCCATCCCGGCGACGAACACGTCGATCTCCGGGCAGTCGGCGAGGATCTCCGGCCCGGTCGTCTCGTAGTGCGCTCGGGTGTTGGCGGGATTGCCGTATTGGTACGGCATCACGAATCGCTCGTCCTTCGCGACGAGGTGCTTGGCGAGCTCGATCGCGCCGTTGGACCCGAGGTGGCCCGGTGAGTCGATGACCTCGGCGCCGAACAGCGCGGCCATCTGACGGCGCTCGTTCGTCACGTTGTCGGGCATGACGAGCGCGACCCGGTAGCCCTTGCGCCGGCCGATCATTGCCAGCGCGATCCCGGTGTTGCCCGACGTTGGCTCGAGGATGATCGAATCCTCCCGCAACAGGCCGCGTTCCTCGAGGTCCTCGATCAGGTACTTCGCAACGCGATCCTTGACCGAGCCGGTCGGGTTCACCATCTCGAGCTTCGCGAGGATGCGCACGTCCGGGTTCGGCGACATGCGCGGGATCTCGACGAGGGGCGTGTGCCCGATCGCTTCGAGCACGTCGGCATAGCGGCCGCCGTGGCGGGCCAGGCTCTCGTGCGCGTGGAGATGGTCGCGCGCCGCCGGGTGCAGCGCCTCGCGCCGGAGCTCCTTCGGAAGGGCCACCCTCATCCGCCGGCCATCGCCGGCAGCAGCCGCACTTCGTCGGACGGCGTGACCGGCGTGTCGAGGCCCTGGAGATAGCGGACGTCCTGGCCGTTCACGTACACGTTGACGAACCGGTTGAGGTCCCCCTGGTCGGTGAGCAGCTGCTGCTTGATGGCCGGGTGGCGCGTCACCAGCTCGTCGACGACCCCACGGATCGTGTCGCCGGCGAGGTCGAGCCGCTTGGCGCCGCCCACGTTCGGGCGGAGCACGGTCGGGATGAAGACCGTGCTCACGCGTCCACCTTGGCAGGGATCGAGTCGTCGTCCGGCAGCGCGGCGAACGAGCCACCGAGGAGGAACGGTGCGTCGGCAGCGCCGGCCATCGTGAGCGGCCGGCCGAGCCGGCGCGCCTCCACGGCCTCGGTCGAGCAGACCGGGCAGTTCGGGTCGCGGCGGAGCTTCAGCTCGGTGAAGGTCGACTCGAGCGCGTCGAAGAGCAGGAGCCGGCCGGCGAGCGTCTCGCCCAGTCCGAGCAGCACCTTGAGGACCTCGTTGGCCTGGAGCAGGCCCATGATCCCGGGCACGACGCCGAGCACGCCAGCCACGGAGCAGCCCGGAGCGAGCTCCGGTGGCGGCGGGGTCGGGTAGAGGCAGCGATAGCACGGCCCCTCGTACGGGATGAAGGTCGTGAGCTGGCCCTCGAAGCGGAACACCGACGCGTGGACGACCGGAATGCCCGCCGCAACCGCCGCGTCGTTGAGGATGTAGCGCGTCTCGAACGTGTCGGTCCCGTCGAGGATCACGTCGTAGCCGCGGATGATCCGTTCGACGTTCTCGGCGACGAGCATCTCCTCGTGCGCCACGACGGTCACGTCCGGGTTCAGGGCGTTGATCGTCTTGCGTGCGGATTCAACCTTGCGCTCGCCGACCCGGTCGCTGGTATGGACGACCTGGCGCTGGAGGTTCGACAGGTCCACGACGTCGAAGTCAACGATGCCGATCGTCCCGACGCCGGCCGCCGCGAGGTACAGCGAGGCCGGCGAGCCGAGCCCGCCCGCGCCGATCAGCAGGACCTTCGAGTCGAGGAGCTTTGCCTGGCCGTCGGCCCCGACTTCGGGGATGAGCAGGTGGCGGCTGTAGCGCTGCTTCTGATCGGCGGTCAGGACGGTCGGCGCCTCCCACGGCAAGCCGGCGCCCTTCCACTGCTGGAACCCGCCCGACATCGACGCAACGTTCGCGTAGCCCATCTGCTCGAGGGTCTGGGCTGCGAACAGCGAGCGGACGCCGCCGGCGCAGTACAGGATCACCTCGGAATCACGATCGGGCACCGCGGCCTCGATCTGCTGCTCGACGTAGCTCTTGCTGATGTGCACGGCCCCGGGCAGGTGGCCCTGCTCCCACTCGGAGGCCTCGCGCACGTCGACGAGCGTGACGCTGCCGGCGGGGAGTGCTTCGACTTCCTGGGGCGTCACTTCGCGGATCGTTGCGCGGGCCTCGCGGAGGAGGTCGCCGTATGACTTTGGCATGTGGGTGGGGACTCCAAAACGGGTCGACGGGCTGACACCTCGATGGCGCCAGGGCGAATGGGAGGTCGGCAGTGCGACCGGAAAGCCGGCAGTCAGGCCGGCGGGTTACACCTGCAGCGGCGCTCGATCCGGGTCGGCGGGCAGGTGTTCATGCGGTTGCCTGCTGCTCCGCCACGCCGAGGTCGGTCAGCGTGTGCTGGAGGCTGTCGTGGCTGAGCATCGCGCACTTCAGGCGAGCCGGGCTGATCTCGATGCCGAGCAGGTCGAGCAGGTCGTCGGCACGGAAGGCGGCCACCTCGGCCAGCGGCTTGCCCTTGATTTCGTCAGTCAGCAACGACGCGCTGGCCTGGCTGATCGCGCAGCCACGACCGGTGAAGGCGACGCGGTCCACGACGCCGTCCTTCACGCCGAGCATCAGCGTGATCCGGTCGCCGCACAGTGGGTTTGCGCCCTCGTAGGACGCGTCGGGATTGTCGATGACCCCGAAGTTGTGGGGTCGCCGATAGTGCTCGAGGATGTAGTCGCGATACAGGTCGTCCATGGCTCCTCTGAGTGTAGCGCGCCTCCCGAATTCCGACTACTGGGGTCGGATATGGCGGGACGGCCGCATCCGGCCCGAAGTTGGTCAAATATTCGCCCACGCAATGCACGGCAGAAGCCTGACCACCCTGAACGCCCGGTAGCCGGCCAGATACTCGCTGTGGGGCTGATGTGGCCACCACGTCACCCCTCCAGGCCTCCCTCGGTGGCTCAACTGCTGACCTTCAAGCACCTCGGCCGATATTTGGCCGAAACCTGGGCGGCGATGAGCCGGTACCACTGGGCCTCCCACGGGGTACCAAGCGACGTGCCCGGCGAGAACGCCACGGCAGTATCGTCGCGCCACCGGTGGCTTCCCTTCTCGATCGCCAACTCATCGCCCGCGCCACGGGCCAGGCTTCTCGTCGGGGGCTGATCCTGCGCCAGCCCTCCGGCGAGCAGCTGCTCGCGGATGTCGAGGCATGGCTGCTCGTCGAATACCCGGATGCCGTCCGCCGGACCCATCTGCGGCCCACGGGCGACGACCAGGCACACCTGACCGTCGCCCTCCATCCCGCCGCACCGGACCTGCGCATGCTCGCGTGGGACAACGGCCGAGTCGATGTCGTCGCCGAGACCGTCGCCGCCGGACCCGGCTACCACCGCTTTGTGGGCCGCGTGCTCGAGCGACTGGGACTCGAGCTGTCGATCACGTGGTCGCGCGAAGACCCACTCGACGTCACGTTCGGGGAGCGGCCTGTGGTCGAGCAGGCGTACCTCACCTGGCTCGGGCCGCGGCTGGTCAGAGCCCACAAGGCGGCCAGCGCGGGGCGGCCCGCACCACAACTCGGGCTGCCGGAGGGCACCCGCTACACGTTCGACGGTGGGATTGCCACGGCCCTTGGTCCCCGCGACATCTCATGGCTCGAGGCCGCCATCGCCGATCCGCGCGTCGCGGTGGATGTCACCCCGTGGTGGGCCGACGCGACCGACGCGCGCTACCTGCTGAACAGGGCGCTGTGCCTGATGTGGCTCGACGTCCGCTGGCGAGCCCCGGCCGTCCAAGGTGAGTCCGAGCTCATCGACGAGGTGCATCGGCTGCTCAGCAAGGCCTTCCCGCTCGACCCGGGCCTCCCCTACCCATGGCATGCCTGGCGCGAGCTGGCCCGGGTCCGCGGCCTGTACGACCACATGGCCGGACAGGTGATCGACCGCGCCAAGATCATGCAGGCACCGTCGACGCTCCTCGGCTACCGCCGCGCGCCGGTCGTCCTGACCCATGCCGGGTGGGTGCTCGAGGTGCCGGGCTCCTTCGCCGAAGTCCGCACCGAGGACGAGCTGTGGGTCGGCGGCGCGGGACGGACGATCACCCTGGCGGCGACGGCGACCGGAACGCCCTCAGGTCCGATGGGCGCCCAGGACTTCCTCGATCAGGTCGCGGGCAACCTGGGGTCAAAGGCGCTGATGCATCGCGCCGGACCACTCCTCGGCCGGGCGCGGCTGATGACGGACTCGAGCTCGGGCGTCGAGATCGGCGTCGTCGAAGGGTTCATGGCCGTTCGCGGTTCGGGCGCCGTCGTGCGGATCACGTTCGACGACCCCGAAGACTGGCACTGGGCACTCGACACGTGGCGGGCGCTCGTCCCGGGCTGACGTCAGGCGTCAACGACCACGGGCTGCGTGGGCAGACAGCCTCCCGACGTTGTGGATATCCGTCGTCGGGATCGCGGCCATGGCGAACAGCGCAACGAGGAAGGCGAGGAGGAGCACCGCGCCGAGCTTCATCACGCGTCTCCCAGAACGAATGGGCCCGCGACGCCCCCCAGGACGTCGCGGGCCAGGCCAACGGTCAGACCGAGCTGCCGACTCCCCGATAGACGGGGCTGGTTTCGCCACCGACGAACAGGAAGGCGACGAACACAACGATCCCGACGAGCACAAGGATCAGTGCGAGATTGGAAAGCCCCTGGCCGTCATCGGTTGTCAGCAGGTTCCGCAGTCGTTGCATGCGCCCTCCCGGGATGTGGCGCCCGAACTCGACGGGCGACGCCGAGCATCGATGCTGGGTCGCGGCCGCGAAAGCGGGACATGTCCCGAACAGGGTGTCGGGGGATTCCCCTAACGACCCGCCGGTGAGCGCCAGCTGAACCTGACGCAGGTGCCGACGCCGTTCGGACCCGGCGCAACATCGACACCGCCGCCGCATTCGTCCGCCTCGGCGGCCATATCGGCGATGCCCCGACGGCCGCTCGCGCGCGCGCTCGCGAGCGCCGCGTCGCTGATACCGGCGCCGTCGTCGCAGATCGAGAGGTCCACGACGCTCGACGCCGCATGCACGTCCACGACGACCGTCCTGCCGGGCGCATGGCGGACGACGTTGTCCAGCGCCAGGGCAGCGATCCTGAAGGCCGCGGCCGCGATCTCGGG
>Ga0190275_10002730_pt1 | contig 12563 bp, 12 predicted proteins | sample Popmic550T_FD_133745 | JGI IMG/M metagenome (GOLD analysis project Ga0190275, IMG submission 133745) | Populus adjacent soil microbial communities from riparian zone of Yellowstone River, Montana, USA - 550 T | ecosystem: Environmental > Terrestrial > Soil > Riparian zone > Trees stand | place... | reverse complement strand
CTCGTCCTTTCCCTCCTGGCGACGCTCGTCGCCGTGCTCGTAATCGTGCTCCTGGTGCCCCGCAGCGAAACGCCGCTGTACAACGACGTCGATTACCACACCGTCGCCGCAGAAGCGGAGCGCAGTCTCGACATCCCCCTCGCCGACCCTGAACTTCCGGCGGGGTGGCGTGCGAACGCCGCGGAGTGGAGCCAGGGCGGGAGCGCAAAGGTCGCATCCTGGTATGTCGGATTCCTCACGCCGAGCAACCAGTTCATCGGCCTGACCCAGGCCATCGACGCGAACCCGACCTGGCTGGCCGAGGCCCTGCAGAAGCAGGCGGCAGTGGAAACCGTGAACATCGAGGGCGTCACCTGGGACGTGTACCGGAACACCGTGCCCGAGGAGGACCGCGGCAATTTCGAGTATGCCCTCGTCACCGCGTCGGGGAGCAACACCTACCTCCTTATCGGGACGGCCGCGGAGGCGGATTTCCGCTTGCTCGCAGAGGCCCTCACCGCCGACGTCACCTTGAACGGGAGCGCCATTGAGTGAGTCCACGACACGCGTCACGACACCGGCGAAGGCCTGGGACGAGATGCGCCGCGGCAACGAGCGTTTCGTCAACGGCGAGCCCAGTCATCCGAGGCAGGATGTCGAGCGACGTGCCGAGCTCGCAGGCGCCCAGACTCCGCGTGCGGCCCTGTTCGGGTGCAGCGATTCCCGCCTCGCCGCCGAGATTATCTTCGACAAAGGTCTCGGCGACCTCTTCGTGATCCGGAATGCGGGACAGGTCGTCTCATCATCCGTTCTGGGATCGCTTGAGTATGCCGTCGCGGTTCTGAACGTTCCGCTCATCGTTGTGCTCGGTCATGACGAATGTGGGGCGGTTCGGGCGGCGATCGACTCCCAGGCCGCGGATGCTCCCCTTCTTCCTCCGCACATCGACCGCATCATCCAGAAGATCGTGCCTGCCGTGAGACGAGTCAGCGTTGCGACCGGTGTGATCAGCGCGGATGAGGGCTCCCAGAAGCAGGTCGTCGACACCCGGGCCATCGACGCTTCGCTGGTCGGCCGCGAACATCTCCGCGACACCATCGCTGAGTTGCTGGAGCGCTCAGAGATGATCAGCGACGCGGTGGCAGCGGGTACATTGGCTATCGTCGGCGCGAACTACCGGCTGCTCGAAGGCCGGGCAGACGCCGATATCGTCGTCGGCTCCATTTAGCCGACGCACAACCGGCGCGCCAGCGCCGAAGAACCGAAAGGGAATACACACCGTGGTGGAAAACTCCGCAGGCGAACATCGGATCGAGCGCGACACAATGGGCGAGGTGCGCGTACCGAAGTACGCACTGTACGGCGCCCAAACCCAACGCGCCATCGAGAACTTCCCCATCTCCGGTTCGGTGCTGGAGTCGGCGCAGATCGCGGCACTCGCCCGGATCAAGAAGGCCGCAGCCCAGGCCAACAAGCGTCTCGGCGTGCTTGACGGCGCCATCGCGGATGCGATCGCTTCGGCAGCAGACGAGGTCATCAGCGGCCGCCACGACGGCGAATTCCCCATCGACGTGTACCAGACCGGCAGTGGAACGTCGTCGAACATGAACATGAACGAGGTGCTCGCCAGCCTCGCCAGCCGTGACCTGGGCAGCGCCGTGCATGCGAACGACCACGTCAACGCGTCCCAGTCCTCGAACGATGTCTTCCCGACGTCGGTGCACATCGCCGTGACAAGCGCGCTGATGGATGACCTGATCCCGTCGCTCGACCACCTGGCGGTGGCGCTCGAGGCGAAGGCATCAGCGTGGGCAGAGGTCGTCAAGGCTGGGCGCACGCACCTCATGGATGCGACCCCGGTAACGCTGGGCCAGGAATTCGGTGGATACGCCCGCCAGGTTCGTCTCGGTATCGACCGCGTGCAGTCGGCACTCCCCCGCGTCGCCGAAGTCCCGCTCGGCGGCACCGCAGTCGGCACCGGCATCAACACGCCGGCCGGCTTCCCGCAGCTGGTCATCGAGCTGCTGGTTGCCGAGACTGAGCTGCCGATCACCGAGGCGGTCGACCACTTCGAAGCGCAAGCGAACCGCGACGGCCTCGTGGACGCATCCGGCGCCCTGCGTACCATCGCCGTCAGCCTCACCAAGATCTGCAACGACCTCCGCTGGATGGGCTCAGGCCCGAATGCCGGTCTCGGCGAGCTGTCGATCCCTGACCTGCAGCCAGGATCCTCGATCATGCCGGGCAAGGTGAACCCGGTCATCCCGGAGGCCGTGCTCATGGTGTGCTCCCGGGTCATCGGGAACGACGCGACCATCGCCTGGTCCGGAGCGTCGGGCTCGTTCGAACTCAACGTTGCGATCCCGGTCATGGGAACAGCGCTCCTCGAATCCATCCGCCTGTTGGCGAACGCCTCTCGCGTGCTCGCCGATAAGACCATCGACGGCCTGGAGCCGAACGTCGAGCACGCGCGCGCTCTGGCCGAGTCATCGCCGTCGATCGTGACGCCGCTCAACCGCATCATCGGATACGAAGCGGCCGCGAAGGTCGCCAAGCACTCGGTGACCGCCGGTCTGACGGTGCGCGAGTCCGTCATTGAGCTGGGCTTCGTCGATCGCGGCGAGGTCACCCTGGAGCAGCTCGATTCCGCGCTCGACGTCCTCAGCATGACGCGTCCGCCGCGCGCCTAACCCGCGCCACCTGGACTAGGGGAGGTCGTTGCCCTCGAGCATTTCGGTGACCAGGGCTGCGATTGCGCTCCGCTCAGATCGGGTGAGCGTCATGTGGGCGAACAGCGGATGCCCCTTCAGCGTCTCGATCACGGACGCGACGCCGTCGAAGCGGCCGACCCGAAGGTTGTCACGCTGGGCGACGTCGTGGGTGAGGACGACGCGGGAGTTCTGCCCGACCCGACTGAGGACCGTCAGCAGCACGTTGCGCTCGAGCGACTGCGCCTCATCGACGATGACGAATGCGTCGTGCAGGGAACGGCCGCGGATATGGGTGAGCGGAAGCACCTCCAGGATGCCGCGGTCGAGGACCTCCTCGAGCACGTTGTCGGAGACCAGGGCACCGAGCGTGTCGAACACTGCCTGGCCCCACGGGTTCATCTTCTCGCCCTGGTCGCCGGGGAGGTAGCCGAGTTCCTGGCCGCCTACCGCGTAGAGCGGCCGGAACACCATGATCTTCTTATGCTGCTGCCGTTCGAGCACTGCTTCGAGCCCGGCGCACAGCGCGAGGGCCGACTTGCCTGTACCAGCCCGGCCGCCGAGCGACAGGATGCCGATCTGGGGATCCAGCAGCAGGTCAATGGCGAGGCGTTGTTCTGCGGACCGACCGTGAAGCCCGAAGACGTCCCGGTCGCCGCGAACAAGTTTCAGCACGCCCTTCGACGTGACCCGGCCGAGGGCTGAGCCGCGGTCGGAGTGGATGACCAGGCCGGTGTTGATGGGCATGTCCTGCACCAGCCGGGTGTGCATAACCTCGTTCTCGTACAGTTCGTTGATCTGATTGGAGCCGAGGGTGATCTCATCCATTCCGGTCCAGCCGGAATCGACGGCAAGCTCGTGCCGGTACTCATCGGCGGCGAGGCCGATCGAGGATGCCTTCACGCGCAGCGGCATGTCCTTGGAGACAACGGTGACATCGAGGCCCTCGTTGGCAAGGTTCAGCGCCACGGCGAGGATGCGGGAGTCGTTGTCACCGAGCTGCAACCCGGACGGGAGCACCGCCTGGCTGGAGTGGTTCAGCTCAACACGCAGGGTGCCGCCTTCGCCGATCGGGATCGGGAAGTCCAGCCGCTCGTGCTTCACGCGCAGGTCGTCGAGATAGCGCAGGGCCTGCCTGGCGAAGTACCCGATCTCCGGGTCGTTGCGCTTGGATTCCAGCTCACTGATGACGACGACGGGAAGGACGACCGCGTGCTCGACGAAACGGAATATCGCCTTCGGATCGGAGAGCAGTACCGACGTGTCGAGCACGTACGTTCGCTCACCTTGGGCAATGACTGATTCAGTCTGGTTCGAGCCCCGGTAGTCGATCTCGTTAGAGGTCACAACTACTCCCACCCCACGCTCTGGAAGCGCGGCTTGTGTTTTGCGAGTGACCACTAGCGAATATCGAGCCGTACTTATGTGGCCGTCTCGATCAGGCGCCATACCTGATGTGCTCGACGCTACGTGTCGTGAACCGGAAAGGGAAGTAAGACACGCCAACACTCAGGGAGGTGTTCATCCCCCATTGGGCGGGGTATAAGCGGGCGCACACCACGTGGTCTCAATGAGCTCGACCGGCGGTGAATGAACCGTCGAAAGCGAGTGGTCTCGGCGAGCCCGACATCCGGGTTTCGGTGTGGGTCAGTAGACGGCCGCGGTTGAGTATGAGGTGAATGCCGCTCGCAGCATATCCAGCGTTTCCGGCGACGTTCCAGCATGCACACTCAAGCGCACGGTGCCGAACCTGGTCGTCGTCGTGAGTCCGTGATTGTGCAGTGCGGCGCCGAGAAGGGTCAGCTGCTCAGCCGGCGGCTCGAGCACGACGATCCCGGCGCGCTCGCGTGCATCCCTCGACGACGCGACGGGCACCGTGAACTCGTCGGCCAGGTCGATCACCTGCGTCACCCGGTCGGAGATAGCGCTCTCGATCGACGCGACGCTTACTGCTTCAATCTCCTCGAGCGCAGCCGAGAACCGCGCGAATGCGATGTTGTCGCCGTTGCTGATCTGGAATGCCCGTGCACCGGGGCTCGGGGGCGTGACCTGGTCCCACGGGTCCTCGTCGTCGTCCTCCCCGGTTCCCGTGAATCCCGAGAACACCGGCGTCAATTGCTCGGCCGCCTGGTCGCTGAGCGCGAGGAAACCCGTGCCCCACCCGGCACGGGTCCATTTCTGGCCACCGGATGCGACGACATCCGCTACCTCGTATGGTGCGTCGACAACGCCGAAGCCCTGGATCGCGTCAACGATGAGCAGCCGGTCGCCGATGACCTGGCGGATCCCTTCAAGGTCGGCGACGTGTCCAGTGCGGGAGTCGACCAGGCACACCGCGACCGCGACGATACCCGGTGTGAGCTGTTCCCTGATCTCGCCGGGAGTGACCCGGCCATGATCGGTCACGAGCCAGGTGGGCGTGAGCGCGCGCAACGCCTCGGCGGCCCGGACAGCGGCGAACGGCACGCTCGGGAAGTCCCCAGCCGACAGCAGCATCCCGCCGGTGACGCCGAACATGGCATGCATCAGTCCGGTACTGGTGTTCGGTTGCGCAACGATCTGGTCCGGCCGGAAACCGGTGACCGCACTCACAGCGGCGCGCATCCTGGCGTCTTGATGCAGGAGGTCGCCAAGGCTGCCGAAGCGTGCGCGGGAGAGCAGCTCAGTCTGGCCCAGCGTCTCCGCGACGACGACGGACGACAGCGGACCGACCCGGCCGTAATCGAGGTAACCGGGTTCCTCGAGGAACCCCTGCTCGAACTCCTGGGCGATCGTCATCTGCCACCTTTCCGTCGCCATTGTGACAGAACGAGCGGAAAGGGCGCAGAACAGGCTGGCTAGCCGCCATACCTCCGATGCCGGGTGGCGAAGTCGCGAAGGGCGCGGAGGAAGTCAACCTGCCGGAGATCGGGCCCCAGCGCCTCGACGAAATAGAACTCGCTGTGGGCGCTCTGCCAGAGCATGAAATCGGACAGCCGTTGCTCCCCCGATGTGCGGATCACCAAGTCAGGATCGGGCTGGCCACCGGTGTACAGGTGCTGGCCGATCAGTTCAGGGGTGAGCGTCTCCGCGAGGTCCTCGAGCGTTCCCCCGTGCGCGTGGTGGGTGGCGACGATGCTCCGCATCGCATCCGTGATCTCAGTGCGACCGCCGTAGCCGACGGCCAGGTTCACATGGAGCCCCGTGTTGGTTGCAGTGCGAGCGCTGGCGGCGTCGAGGGCGGCAACGAGCGGCTCCGGGAGTCCGGCCTTCGAGCCCACCTGCTGCACGCGCCAGGTGCGGTAATGGGATATTTCCTCTGCGAGGTCGGCGATGATCTCGAACAGGTCGGACAGCTCATCGCTGGGCCGCTGGGTGAGGTTGTCAGATGAGAGCAGGTACAGCGTGACTACGGAAATGCCCAGGTCATCGCACCACTCGAGGAACTCCCGCATCTTCGCAGCGCCCGCGCGGTGCCCGTGGGACGCTGACTCGTAACCCAGCTGGCGGGCCCAGCGACGGTTGCCGTCGATGATCATGGCGACATGGTGTGGTGCGGCATCCCGCGCGAGGCCACGGCGAAGCCGGCGCTCATAGAGCCGATAGAGGATGCCCCGCCCGAGGGGAATTGGCCGCTTCTGCACACAGTTACGCTAGCTCACTCCTCAGCCGCCGCGATCCGCGGGCGCCGTCCGGCCTCCCGTATTCTTGGCTGCATGAGCGAAGAAGGTGAAATCCCGAGCCTCCCCTTGATGGAAGACGCGGTCGCCCATCCGGATGAGGTCAAGCCCACGTGGCGCGGCTGGATCCACGCCGGCACGTTTCCCATCACCATCGTCGCGGGCGTGATTCTCCTGTTCTCCGCGGACGGCGCAGCGGCCCGCTGGAGTTCAGCCGTGTTCGTTGTGACGTCGATGCTCCTGTTCGGGAATTCGGCGCTCTATCACCGGCTCAACTGGCAGCCGCGGACCCGTGTGATACTCAAGCGCATCGACCACGCCAACATCTTCCTCCTCATCGCCGGCTCATACACACCCATCTCGGTGCTCGCGCTGCCGCCGGAGAAGTCGGTGCCGCTGCTGCTGCTGGTGTGGGGCGGCGCGATCGTCGGTATCGCCTTCCGGGTGTTCTGGATCCACGCACCGCGCTGGCTGTACGTACCCCTCTATCTGGTGCTCGGCTGGGGCGCGCTGGTGTTCATCGTCGACTTCTTCCAGGCGAACGCACTCATGATGACCCTGATCGCGGTGGGTGGCTTGTTCTACAGCGTGGGGGCAGCCGTTTACGGCTTCAAGCGACCCAATCCGGTACCCGGCGTGTTCGGCTTCCACGAGATTTTCCACTCGCTGACCGTCCTGGCATTCCTCTGCCACTGGGTGGCCATCATGCTGATCGCAACGCACCCCCTCTATCCCTGACCACATCCCGCCCCCACCCGTCCCCTCACGCGAACTGGAAAGGGTGAGGTGGGCGCGGGGAGTGGAGGTGGTGGGGCTCTTACTCGGGGCGGTTGTTCTCGGTGTCGCGCGACGGGTTGTCGCCCGCCGCCATCTCATCCTTCAGCCTCTGCTGGATCTCCGAGCGATATGTGGTGCGACGGATGCGGCGAACCATGTCGAAGCCCAGGAGGATCACCGCGACGGCGACGAAGAGGATCGTCAGGAAGCCGATCGGCCCCGGCGTTACCGTGTCAGGGTCGGGAATGCTATCCACAACCGCGTAGACGAGCTCGTTCATGAACGCTCCTCCACACCGGCAAACAGGTCGGATTCAGGCATCATGGTGTCCACTTTCGATTCGACGAGCTGGAAGTGCTCGTACGCCGCGGCCATCCAGCACCGCCCGTAGTCGCAGTGTCACGAAACTCCTCACGAATGCCAGCTAACCTTGTTCCAAGACTAATCGTGAAAGCCCGAGTGTGGAGCCACCTATGACCGCCAGCGCCCAGCTGGACGCACGCTACGGCCGTAGCGCCAACCGGCGGAAGCGTGACCGGATCCTGCTCCTGTCCGGCGCTGCCCTCTTTGCGATCGTCCTGGTTGCGTGGGTGGTTTGGGCCGGCCTCGACGGGTCGAAACCGTTGATCGAAACCGAGGACATCGGCTACTCAGTCGTCGACGACCATAACGTCACGGTGACGTTCCAGGTCTCTGTGCCCGTCGGCACCGCCACGAGTTGCGCGGTCGAAGCCCTGAACGAATCCTTCACCGTCGTGGGATGGAAGGTCATCGACCTGCCACCGTCGGATCAGTACACCCGGTCCTTCACCGAGGACCTGCGCACAAGTGAACTGGCAACCACGGGATTGATTTACCGCTGCTGGCTGACCTAGACTGACGTATTCGCCCTGACGACTCGTCGGGGCGTCGGCTATATCTGCGGGTTGTTCCTGCACGACAAGCCCGCAGACACTCGGCACAAGAGGCTCGAGAGGAGAGCACCCATGACTACGGAAACAACGGTCACCTGGCTGACCCAGGAGGCGTTCGACCGTCTCACGGCAGAGTTGGAAGCCCTGAGCACAACCGGCCGCGAGGACATCACCAAGAAGATCGAGTCCGCCAGGGAAGAGGGCGACCTCAAGGAGAACAGCGGCTACCACGCTGCCAAGGAAGAGCAGGGCAAGCAGGAGGCTCGCATCCGCACCCTCACGCAGTTGCTGCGTACCGCAGAGGTGGGTTCCGCGCCCGAGAGCGCCGGCGTCGTCGTGCCCGGAACCGTCATCACCGCCACCATCGCGGGCGACGAGAGCCGCTTCCTGATCGGTAGCCGCGAAATTGCAGGCAACAGCGACCTGGATGTATACAGCGAGCAGAGCCCGCTCGGCGCAGCAATCATCGGCCTCAAGGTCGGCGCCTCAACCAGCTACACCGCGCCCAACGGCCGTGAGATCGCCGTGACCATCTCGAAGGTGGAGACCTTCAGCGGCGCCTAAAGTCACAACTTCCCTCGCGAGCCACGCGTCTTCCGCGAGGAGCGTATCGGCGCCAACCTTTCCGGGTTGGCGCCGATCATGTTTTCAGCGGGAGGTAGACCTCGCCGAACTGTGAGTTAAGCAGGGTATCGAGGCCTCAACACCGTGCTTAACTCACAGTTCGGCGGAGATTGGACGACGAATGGGGGGCTAGTCGATGTGCGGGTCATAGCCGGCCCCGCGCAGCAGTTCGACGACCTGGATGCGGTGGTCAGGTCCGCGTGTCTCCACGCTGATGTCGAGTTCCACCTCGCTCAGCTGCAACCCGACCCCGTGACGGGTGTGCAGCACCTCGATGACATTCGCGTGCGCCTGCGCGAGCAGCTCGGAGATGCGGGCGAGCTGACCTGGCCGGTCGGGCAGCATGATGCGAAGCGTGAGGTAGCGGTCGGATGCCGCAAGGCCGTGGCTGATGACCCGCTGCATGAGCAATGGGTCGATGTTGCCGCCCGAGAGGATGGCGACGGTCTTGCCGGATGAGTGGATCTTGCCCGCGAGGATCGCGGCGACTGACACGGCGCCGGCGGGTTCGACGACCAGCTTGGCGCGCTCGAGGAGCACCAGCAGGGCGCGGGCGGTGTCATCCTCGCCGACGGTCACGATCTCGTCGACCGTGTCCTTGACGATCTCGAAATTCAAAAGTCCGGGCTTGGCTACGGCAATGCCATCCGCGATGGTCGGCAGCATCGTGATCTGCACGGCCTCCCCCGCGTCCAGGGACGGCAGATACGCAGCGGCGTTAGCTGCCTGCACCCCGATGACCCGGATGCTGCGTCCTTCTCGGGCTGCCCATTGCTTGACCGCACTGGCAACACCGGAGATTAAGCCTCCGCCGCCGATCGGCACGATGACTGTGTCAATGTCGGGCACCTGGTCGAGGATTTCCAGCCCGAGCGTTCCCTGCCCGGCGACGATGTCCTGATGGTCGAATGGCGGAATCAGGATCGCGCCGGTCTCCGCGGCGTGCTGGGCGGCCGCGAGGAGCGGCTCTGTCACCGAGTGACCGCGGAGGATGACTTCGGCACCGTATTGGCGCGTCGCCAGCAATTTCGGCAAAGCAACCCCGATCGGCATGAAGATGGTGGCCTTGATGCCCAATTCCCGGGCGGCAAAGGCAACACCCTGCGCATGGTTGCCGGCCGACGCCGCGACGACGCCACGTGCCTTTTCCTCATCGCTCAGTTTCGAGAGACGATTGTAGGCACCGCGGATCTTGTACGACCCCGTCCGCTGCAGGTTCTCGCACTTGAGATACACCGGCGAGCCGAGTACTTCGGCCAGGTAACGGGAGCTCTCCATCGGGGTGACGTCGGCTACCCGGGAGACGACACCTCGTGCGGCCTCGAACTCGTCCAGCGTGGGGCCGACGGGGTGAAGTTCAGTCTTGGAGTGCATTTCCTGCATTTCTCGGGCGGTTGGCCCGGAAGCTGGGGCGACGCTGCGGCACGGTCTGCCAGAGCGGGGAGCCGATGAGAGTTGAGCCGGCTTGCGTCGGGACTCCGCGCCACACGCCGCTGTGCACGTAATTGACCATCACGTTGAGCACTGCTGCGACAGGCACTGCGAACAAGGCGCCCGGAATTCCGGCCAAAAGCGATCCGGCAGCCACAACGAGGACCACGGCGAGTGGATGCACCTTGACGGCAGTTCCCATGATCAACGGCTGCAGAACGTGTCCCTCGATCTGCTGGACCAGGAGGACAACACCCAGCATGATCAGCGCCTGCAGGGGGCCCAAGAAGATCAACGCAATGACGACAGCGACAGCGCCCGTCGCCACCGCGCCGACGATGGGGATGAACGAGCCGAGGAACACCAGCACGGCGATGGGGATGGCCATGGGCACACCGATGATGGCGGCGCCGACTCCGATGCCGATGGCGTCAATCGTCGCGACAAGGATCTGCACACGTGCGAAGTTCCCGAGTGTCGCCCACCCGGCGATGCCTGCACCGTCGATGGCCGGGCGCGCTCGTTTCGGAAAGATCCGCACTATCCATTTCCAGATGGTCTTGCCGTCGATAAGGATGAACAAGAGGCTGAACAACGTCAGGAGCATTCCGGCGAGAAAATGCCCGAGTGACGATCCGACCGACATGGCGCCGCTGACGAAGACCTGGCTGTCCGCCTGGAGCGCCCCGGTGGCCTGCTGCACGTAATCGTTGATCTCCCGCTCAGTCAGTTGCAGCGGCGAGTTGATCAGGAGGCCTTTGAGGTCCTCGAACGACTCGCCCAAGCGAGTCGTGAAACCGGTGGAACCCCGTGCAATCTGGGTTACGGCGAGCGTGATCAGGCCGGCAACGGCAGCGAGGGCGCCGATCAGAACGACGGCAACGGCGAGGCCCTTCGGCCACCGATGCCGCACGAGGAATGAAACGACCGGCACGAGCAAGGCGGAAGCCAGAACGGCGACGAGCAGCGGGATGATGATGAGCCGCAGTTGGATCACGATGAAGATGAACACCGCGATGGCCGCCGCCAGCGCCAGGAGGCGCCACGACCACGCCCCGGCGAGCCGCAGCCCAGCGGGCACGTTCTCATCGACGCCGTTGGGCGCCACCTCGTCTGGGAGTGGCGTGCGCGGGCTGATCAGCTTGCTCCAGCCTGACTTGTTCGTCGAATCAGTCACGTGCACAGTCTATGACCGGTTGGAAATCTGCCCAGAGAGTCGGCGCCGGTTCGAAAGTGTCGGAGGCGAGCGCTAGGGTCGAAACGATGACACAGACAGTCTCCCCTGCCCTCGCCCGGCGGATCGCGTTGGCCGCGCAGGGATTCGGCAAGCCACCCGCTGCTGCCCCTGGCATCCGCCAGCTGGGCGCGCTGATGGACCGCCTGGAGTTGTTGCAGATCGATTCGGTCAACGTCTTCGAGCGCAGCCATTACATGCCCGCGTTCAGTCGCCTGGGGGCATACGACAAGGCACAGCTCGACCGGCTGACCTCGGGCCGGCACGCGAAGTTCACCGAATACTGGGCCCATGAGGCATCCTTCATCCCGCTCGACACGTGGCCGCTGTTCCGGTGGCGGATGCAGGAATTCCACGACGCGTCGAAGGCGTCGGCAGACTCGTGGTCGAACGGGAACCGGCCGATGCTCGACTGGCTCCTGGCCGAGCTTGCCGCAAATGGCCCGATGGCGGCCAGCGCGATCGAGCACGACTCCAACAAGCGCAGCGGACCGTGGTGGGGCTGGTCAGACGTCAAGACCGGGCTCGAGGTCCTGTTCCGGTGGGGCCAGGTCGTCACCGCCGGCCGCACCCGCTTCGAACGCGTTTACGCACTTCCCGAACAGGTCTTCCCCGCAGAGATCCTCGACCGCACGGTCACCCGCCACGACGCCCACCGTGAGTTGGTCAGCCGGTCCGCTCGGGCGCACGGCATCGGCACCGCCAAAGATTTCGCAGACTACTTCCGACTGAAAACAGCTCCGGCGCTCACCGCCATCCGTGAACTCGAAGAAAGCGGCGAACTGCTCCCGGTGACGGTGCCGGGCTGGAGCGCGTCAGGTAAGCCCGCTGCAGCGTGGGTGCACCGGGATGCCCGCCAACCCAGGCGCATTGACGCGGCGGCCGTGCTGTCCCCCTTCGATCCGGTCGTCTGGGAGCGGGCGCGGGCGCTGCGCTTGTTCGACTTCCACTACCGGATCGAGATCTACACCCCAGCGCCGAAACGGGTGTTCGGGTACTACGTGCTGCCGGTGCTCCTCGGCGACACGATCGTCGGCCGGGTGGATCTCAAGAATGACCGCCAGAACGGCGTCCTGCGGGTGCAGGCGGCGTGGATGGAGCCCGGCGCACCGTCCGACACGGCCGCGAGACTTGCATCCGTCCTGCGCGACACCGCGACCTGGCAGGGCCTCGATGAGATCACCGTCGCTCCGCGCGGCACGCTCGCTGGTGCTGTGGCATCCGAACTGGGCGTTGG
>Ga0190275_10002729_pt1 | contig 12563 bp, 10 predicted proteins | sample Popmic550T_FD_133745 | JGI IMG/M metagenome (GOLD analysis project Ga0190275, IMG submission 133745) | Populus adjacent soil microbial communities from riparian zone of Yellowstone River, Montana, USA - 550 T | ecosystem: Environmental > Terrestrial > Soil > Riparian zone > Trees stand | place... | reverse complement strand
GCAGGCGACCCTCACTGTCAACGACGACATCACCTGGGAAGAAGGTTCGCTCTTCGTCTTCAGCGCCCCCTTTGACGACCGGGGCCTGTCCGAGGTCCAGCTTGCCGCCTTCTCCGAAGGTGGCGTCGGGCGAGCCTTCCGGGCCGAAGCGAAGCGTGAACCCGGCGCCTTCGCTCACCACCGCCGATCCATCCGGAGCGACGCCGAGTTCGACGTAACCCCGCTTCGCGGCCAGGTTGAGCGCCGTCGTGGCGAAGCCCCCTTGGCCGAAAGCCGGGTCGAGGCCGCCGACTCCGGCCTGTGCGGCCGCGGGTATCGCACAGGCCAGGAGCGCCAGCGCGGCGCAAGCCGTTCGGGCGACCGTGGCGGCGGCGGGGCGCGCGCTCATGGGAACGTGCCCTCGAATTGGGATTCGGCTTCGTGTTGGAACGCGAACCAGGATCTGCGGTATTTACCGTGCCCGCGGGTCTTCCGTTTGCCGCTGGGCCTTTCGACTTCCGCCAGATCTTCACGCAGCCCGCTGCTCATCGACCAGTCGTTGGGTTCCCCGTAAAGTGATCCTGAACGTTGTAGTAGAGGACTTTCTCGATACTAAGGCCATGAGGCCCTGATCCAGAATGTTCCTGATCTTCCGAACCCGATTCAAGCAGTTCTTTCTGCTTTCCTCGGAGACCGGAGTACGTGGGGCCCCATTTCTTGCCCCAGCGACCTGTGAATCCCGAAGTGGCAGAAGCACTCTGCGCTCCAGCCCCAACTCGCCAACTAGCGACGCGCTTTTCTCGGCTTCGGCCCGAGCGTGAGGTTGACCTTGCCGCCGGCTGGGCTCGCGCCCACGGCGGGGGTCGAGGACTTGACGACAAGGGGGGGCAGTCGCTTGCCTTTGCGGGACCGCGGTCTCCGCACCGTGCCAAGCGTGCAGGCGGCCGCTGACAGCGCCGCTTTCGCCTGGGCTAGCGTCTTGCCGGTCAGCCTAGGGACAATGCAAGCGGGGCTGGGGTCGGGGTCTTTGCCCTCATCCGTCGGCCCGCCACCCCCTCCGCTCCCGCCTCCGCCTGGATCCGTCGGCGCTTTCACGCGCGTGTATGAGATCGGGTTCGAGCAGTCCGAAGTGTTGGCGCTTGGATCGGTGGCCGTCGCCGAGAAGACGGCGGTGACACCCTCGGCGACCTGGACGGAGATGCCAGGCGAGCCAAGCACAGCGGCGCTCCCGGTGGCGACAGGGGAACCGGCGCAAGCCGGACCGCCGTAGACACGCACCAACGAGCCCGCCTCGGCGATGCCAAGGATCTGCGGAGCGCCGCTCGATTCTGGCGAAGCCGGGTCGGTGGAAAGCAGCTGCGGTGCCGACGGCGGCACGAAGTCGCTGTCCTCCGTGTAGGAGATCGGCACCGAACAGGGAGAGGTGTGCGGCGCGAGGTCGGCGGCGCGAACCGAGAACTCGGTGGTGGTTTCGTCCCCCACCATGACGGCAATGCCCGGAGACGCAAGTTGGGCGGCGGTGCCGCTCGCGACCGGCGAGCCGGAGCAGTTCGCGCTGGCGTAGACGTCGATACTGGTCCCGCGCTGGGCCGAGCCGATCAGTCGCGGCTGGTTGTTCTTGGACGGCGAGACTGGGTTGGTGGCGCTCAGGGTTGGGGTCGGCGGCGGAACCGTGTCGAAGAGGTCGAGTGCGGCACCAACATCGAGGCGGCCGCCGGAGGTAGTTCTCCCAGCCAGCGACGAGACGGGATCAACGCTCCTGAGCAGCCCCCGCCGTACTTCGGTCACGCTCGCACTCGGCTTCAGGGAGAACAGCAGGGCAGCGGCACCGGTCACGTGCGGGGCCGCCATCGAGGTGCCATTCGCAAAGCGGTATCCGTCCGCCTCTCCTACCTTCGCGACGCAGTTCAGATCGATTTCTTCGATCCAGGCGCCGGCGCTGGGACCAGGATTGGCAGAGGCTTTGTAGCTGACACGCACCGCCACTTCGCCCCCGGCGCTTAAACCCGTGAGGAGTTTGTGGGAGGCGCGCCCAGGCTGGGGGACACTGAAGCCGGATTCGTTTTCTCCGTCAAGCAGGACTTCCACGAAAGGGCCTCCCCCGGAGGACGGGCGGACTATGTCGATGGTGCAGCTCTGGTACCCGGCCGGAAGCGTGACGGGGACGGACGTCGATGCCCGTTCCGAGCCGGCGACCGGGGGAGCGCCGGGCGAATCGCTTATCCCAAAGGAGGCGAGCGGCGCCTCGTTGGTGCGGGCAAAGCCACCGTCGGGGCCGCTGGGGGTCCATTTAGAGGCGAAGTCGTCGAACTCGAAGTCGTCCTTGATCACATACCGGTGGGGAGCGACGCTGAGAATCTCGGTGCCCGGCGCGCCGAGGTCGACGGTGTTCGCACCCCAGTTCGAGAAACCGGCCAGCTGGTCAGCCTGATCGGTCGCGGCGACGCAGATCACGTTGTCGACCGCGCTTTTCCCTTCCGCGAGTGGGTTGTAGACGCAGGGATATTTGGGTTTGACTTCGTTGCTTACGCCCTCGTTGCCGGCCGAGATCACGAAGAGGGTCTGCGGGTTGGCGGCGATGGCGTCGGCGAGCGCGAGGCTGCTGACTTCACTTCCAAGCGACATGTTTGCCGCTCGCGCCCCGTGGGCGCCGGCGTAGTTGACCGCCTCGACGAGGGCCGAGAACGAGCACAACTCAACAAAGCAGGCCCGCACGGGCATGATGGTGACGTTTTGCGCCACCCCGGTCACGCCGATGCCATTGTTCCCCTGGGCGCCGATAATTCCCGCGGTGTGGACCCCGTGGCCCCTGGAGAACAGGCTGTCGTCGGTCGGATCGCCGTCGATAGTGGGTGGTTGAGTATCGGCGCCAACGAAATCGGCGCCATGAACGTCGTCGATCACGCCGTCGTTGTCGTCATCGAGACCGTTTTCGGGGATCTCGTCGGGGTTGGTCCAGGCGACGTTGGCCAGGTCAGGGTGTTCGAACCGGTAGCCGCTGTCGATGTCCGCGACAACCGTGCTCGGCGTGCCGACCGTTCGATTCCAGGCGTTGGCAACGTTGATGTCCCCACCCGCCACCGCGCCGGCGAAGCCGTCGATGCCCAGCCCGGTGTTCTGCAGCCCCCAGAGCTGGCCAAAAAGCGGGTCGTTGGGGACCGAGTCCAGAGCGGCGTATCCGTCGCGCTCGGCAAGGATGACGGCCGGATCTTCCTCGAGTTCACGGACCGCCTCTCGGGGCGTCTGCCCCGGCTCGGTCTCGACCAGCTGGAAGCGGCGATTGCCAAGATCGCGCTCGAAGTCGACATCGGCTTCCTCGCGTGCCGCACGGCGCTCGGTCGGGCTCGCGCCCACGACCCACTCGACGATCACCCGGTCGGAAGAGAAGACTGGCGGCGGCCCAGCGCCGTCGCCGCCCTGCCGCACCTGTGCTGCCAAAGCGCTTGCCGCAACCAGAAGCACCGCGATCGTCGCAGCGCCAAGCCCCCTGCCGAATCGAGACATTGCCTCCAGGATAATGACCCGGCGGTACCTGAACCGCAGCATTCGAGCGCCATCCTCGGATTGCATACGACGCAGTAGCGGCGCGCCCCGCCGGGGTCGCTTATTCGTATTTTCCGCGGCCGAATAGGTGCACCGGAGGCCCTGTTCAAGAGCTGGAATGACCTCACCTTGCCCCAGCGCTTGCCCACGGCCGATTTTGCACCCTGTTGTCTGTCAGACAACCAAACAAACCCCGCATTTGCGGGGTTTTTGTGAAATAGCGGGGCGGGATTCGAACCCGCTACCTTCGGGTTATGAGCGCGGCCCGCTGGCTCGACCGGGCACTGTGGGGCGCGTTCTAGAGCGGTTGCGCGAGATCGAACTACGTGGAGATTGGCTGGGATCTGTGGGCTTGTTGCCCCATTTGTTGCCCCAGCAAAGCTCATCTCACCGACACAATCTCAAGCAAGAGTCCCCAAAACGCCTAGTGAGGATCTCTGCCGTAGGCAACGGAGCGGGGGCGGATGGCGGCCACGTCAGCGGTCAACCCGTCAACGCGATGGAAGAACTCAGCGAGATATCTATCCGGCGAGGCTCCCATCGAGTCGTAGTAGCGTTCAGCGAGCGCCTGCCCCTCCGACGTCGAGAGTCTGGGCACTGCCGCTTCGGCCAGGGCCGTTCGAGCGATCCGACCTGCCTCGTCGCTGGCATCGCGCAGGCCTTTGATAACCGCGCATTGTCGGTGCTTGAGACCCATCGGCTCGACGCTGGTACAAAGCTGAAGGACCGCCCGCCGCACGCATCTCCTAGCCAGGACTATGTCCCCTCGGCCGGCGGCCTCCTTGGTGAGGCAGACCAGGCCGTTGAACGCCCACCAGCGAACTATCCAGTGCTCATGGTCGAGAGCCGCTTCAGTGAATGAGACGAGGTCGGCGTTCTGGCGTACCGCCCCCCCGACACTTGCCGCCATCCCGAGTGCAACCTCCCAACACTCGAGGCGCTCCTCGCTGATTTGGACTCCATTCTTTCCCTCAAAACCTCGATCCTTCTCTATCACAGAGATGCAATCCCTCACCTTTTCCAGCAACTGGCTATCGGCGCGAGCTGACCAGACTCCCCCGGCCGCGTGCCTAGCTTTTAGGCAAATGAGTTCCTGGAAGCTGGAATAGGCCTCCAGATCCCCGGTATCGCCACCATTGGAGGCGATTTCGTTCAGCCTCGACACTGCTTCGAGGCGTGAACCTTCTTGCTCTCGCGGGAACAGCGCGAGAAGACATTCCAGCAGCTCGACTTGGTGGAAGCGGACATGAAGATTGTCGTCAGCAGCCATTCTGTGTGGGATGAGAGCGAGAGCAGCTGCGTCATCGATGGTCGGCGCCTCCGAAACACTGTCCACCCAGTTCACCAACAGGTAGGCGGCCTGACTGCGGACCAGAGGCGTCGATGCTTCCAAGATGTCAAGGAGCAAGCCCACGGCATGTCGTCCGTAGGTGGTCATTACTTCGAAAAGCTGATCGAGCACTGGGTCGAGAATCAGCTTCGTTTCACTCCCGGCGAGTTTCAGAGAACCCACGCAAGTCTGACCGCGATCCTCGTCGATCGCGGCGATCATCGCTTCAAAAAGCCGGACGTGGAGCTCGTCGAGCCGCGCACCAAAAGCGCCGGAGTCGTCCCCACAGAACGCCGCCGCGTAAAAAGAATAAGGCCCGTCAGCCCCCACCAGTGCGTGACCCAACGAGGTCGCGAGCTGCTCCGACGACGAGATGTCTGCCAAGCCACTCGATTGCAGCCACTTCAGTGCGGGCTGCAAATAGGGTGCGCACACATCGTAAGTCGTGCGGCCGCGGAGCGCACCGGGACTCCCACCTTCGATGAGCTGCCTCGCAACCTCCACGGCACCAAGCACCCGCACCGTCGTCTCGTCCTCGAAGCGCAAATGGTGTGTGGCGCAGTGCACGAGGTGGTGCATCCCGCTCTCGGAAATCGCTCTTCGTAAATGCCCGTCGTCGATGCCGGTGTCCTCGGCTATCCGCTGGTAGGTCGTGGCGGTCACCTCGTCGCCGAGCAGGAGAAAGGCGACGCGCGCCAGCGGGAAGAAAGACTCGGCGGATTCGCGCGCCGGACCGAGAGTCCTCGCGAGACACAAACTGGCCGGTGACGGCGCGACAGATGGATGCAGGCTCGCTCCCTCGCAATTGATCGGGTCCGGTCCGTAGCCCTTGGTGGACGGATAACGCCAACTGAGGTACGTAGCCGCGTCCTCACGCGACAGCGGCGGCGTGGGAAAGCGACAAGAATAGGCACGTAGGTCAGCTTCGATGTCGGATCGGGGCGGCGGCGAGGCACCGCGCATACGCACCAGTTCCGGCATGAAGTTGAGGTCGCCTTTCTGGCTGAGGTCGAACAGCAACTCCATATTCTGTATGGGTCCAAAGCCATTACCAGTCAGAGCCGAGCGGAGTCTGCCCGGGTAGGACCGGTGCCTGAAGCTGAAGAGGAAGAGCATGCGTGCATGAACATCTCGCAGTTCCTCACGCCTGAGTGCGAGCTGTTCGGCGAAATACTCGGGATCGACGGTCTCGTTGAGGGCGTCGAAGACAAACAAAGGACGGCCCCACAGGTTCTTCTCGCCGCCCAATCGAGCCAGCAACTGCTCAAGCTCGGCCAGCGGCTCTCTACCGTCGGCTCCGGCGAGATCAATGTAGAGGGGAAACAGCTCGCCGCGAGAAAACGGAGAACGCAGCAAGGGAAGCGCGATGCCCAGGATCGTCTTGCCGTAGCCGGAATCGGAGTTAACTAGGGTGACGGATCCCTCGGCTCCTTCGTCAATATGACTGAGCAAGGCTGTGGCATCGACGATCTCGCGTTCTAGAAGATGAGGAACATCGAGTTGAGACTTCCAGCGAAGCCGAAAAGAGCGGGCAAGAAGGTCAACCTGGTGGTGTGAAATCTCGCCGCCCCCTTCAGACAGGCGCTCGCACAGCTCAACCCTCAACCGTCTGCGTTCGGCGCGGACCAGTCGGCGTAGACGGAGGCGCCGCCAGATGTGCACCGCGCGCGCACCGACCCACCAAACCATGGTCGCGAGCACCCCGGTAGCAACAGCAAGAAGGAGTGCCGTCACGGCAGCGATGATACCCGCTCATCAGCATGCTTCCGTAGCGGGAAAACCATAGGCTTCCGGCATGCCGGATGACAAACCTTCCATTCTCTATTACGACGATCAGGAGAAGTTTCGAAAGAGGTTCATAGCGCGGCACGATAAGCGGTTCGAGATTGACCCTTCGGATGACATCAGCGATGTCCTAGGCGCGCTTGAGGAGCGGCGCTCCGAGCTCCCCCACCTCCTCCTCCTGGATCTCTACCACGACATTGATCGGTCGAACGTTGCTCAGATGCAACGGGTTGCAGAAGCAGAAGCCGCGCTAGAAGAACTGAATGACATTCTCCCGCGAGTCAAGATGAAGGTCGACTCGGCCTGGCAGCCGGTGGCACTAGAGACGCTAAGACGGATACGCGAACGCTTCTCGGCGCGCGAACTGGCAATCATGGTCTACAGCCAGCGGGGCCTCTTCTTCCTTGACGAAGGGCAGATGAATCAGGTGGAAGATGCACAAGCCCACTGGATGCTCAAGGACAAGGGAGAGCATTACGAGGCTGAACGAATCCGTCGTGTTATTGAGCAACGACCCAGGCGACGACTCGCTCGCGATGTCATAATCGCGATTATCAGCGTGGTTGCTGGAGTTGCGATTTCACTCGCGCTCCAACTGATTATGTGACCTCGGCAGTTCGAGGATCGAAGCCCCAGGGAGAGGACGGGTGACCTTCGGGTTTTCACCAGGATGATCCGGTTATGAGCATTGATCCGTTGGGTCCGCTGGACTATGTGGAGCGGGTTATAGAGCGGTTCTGCGGGATCGAACTACGTGGAGATCGGCTGGAATCTGTGGGGCGTGTTGCCCCATTTGTTGCCCCAAGAGAGCTACATCGATGAAGCCGCCATGATGGAAACTTCGTCGTGGGCGATTGCCCCACACTTTCGAGCTCGTGCCGTCACCAGCGCCTGCTTGCGGCCCGCGGGCGCCACATCGAGCACGAGCTCGATCCCAGGTGCCGGAGGGCGATCCGGTGATCCTCCTGCATCTTGCACCGCCTGGACTAGCTAGCAAGCGCTCTTTGTCGGTCTCTCTACTGAGCCTGCCACAAGGCCTTATCGAGCATCCTGATCGGGACCTGCGCTTCTGCCGCGTAGGACCGGCACGCCTCCAAATATCTCAGCCAATACCTGACTGAATAAGTCGTTCGATTCGTTGGCTGCCCGAGGCTTTCAAGCACCCTGTAATCGAGGATCGGATAGTTCGTTGGGAACGCGAAGAAGAGAAGGGCGCTCGCAGTCGGCACTCCAACGGACAACTTCTACGCGCCACTTCAAGCCCGCCGTCAGGGCCGCGCTGCCCGCCGAGAAACACGGCCTGCGCTTCCACGACCTGCGGCATACCTGCGCCGCGCTCCTCATCGCCGCCAACGCCCACCCCAAGGCCATCCAAGATCATCTAGGCCACCGCGACATTCAGACGACCTTCAACGTCTACGGCCATCTGCTCCCGCAGGCCCAGAAGGCGCTGGCCGCTGCCCTGGACACCGCATACGAGAGCAGCGGCCAGCCGGACAACGTCCGGCAATCGGCGGCTAGAGGGGCGAATCTAGCCTCCTGCTGACTTAGGCAGCCGTGCCGCCGCCTCGTATTAGAAGATTCCGTGGATCCGACCGAGGGGACTGAAGCGATGAGCAACCTGACCAACGAGGCGCTAGTGGACGCCGCGAGCGATCTTCCGAAATGCCGAACGATCCTGGCCGACCCGCCGTGGCGGTTCCAGAATCGAACAGGCAAGATGGCTCCCGAGCATCTGCGCCTCGCTCGCTACGAGACGATGAGCTTCGAGGAAATCGAAGCTCTTCCGGTTGGCTCCGTCTGCGATGACAAGGCGCACCTCTACCTCTGGGTTCCGAATGCTTTGCTCGCGGAGGGGCTTGCCGTTATGTCTGCTTGGGGATTCGAATACAAGACGAACCTCGTTTGGCTCAAGACCCGCATCGATGGGGGTCCAGATGGTCGCGGTGTCGGCTTCTACTTCCGCAACGTGACGGAGATGGTCCTTTTCGGTATCCGAGGGAAGGACAACCGGACTCTTGCTCCTGGCAGACGGCAAGTGAACTTCCTAGCTGAGCGGAAGCGGGAGCATTCCCGAAAGCCCGAGCAACTGTATGACATCATCGAGGACTGCTCGCCAGGCCCGTGGATCGAGCTTTTCGCTCGAAACGAGCGCTCAGGATGGCACCAATGGGGCGACGAACTGGGCTCATACGAACCCGCGTTTTCATCACCCGCCTACGTTTCTTCGCCGTCCATCGCCACCGCCTAAGAATCGTCGGCTAAACAGCGGCTCGTTATTCCGAATGCCAACACCGGGCAACCTCCTGCGTCCCCTCGCGTCATCCTCGGCTCCAGCTTGTCTAGCGTCGTCGTGGTCGTCGTCTTGAATGCATCGCGGCCAAGCTTCATGGCTAGGTCGCGAATCTCCTGGTAGGAACGAGTCACCACGACGCCGGCAGTGATGATTCCGACGTCGTAAAGGGCACGGTAGGCACCGACATCGCGGTCGAGATTTCCGTCCTTCGCATGCCACTCGACATCCAGCGCGATTTTGCCCTTGACGTTGTCGACTTTGTAGCCTTCGCTAAGAACCTTGGTCTCGGATTCCGTTGCCTTTCGCTCGCCACCAGCGCGATAGGGCATGAGCCGGAGTTTTGAGTTGATCTCACGGTCGAATCGCCCCTCCCGCCAGCCAAACTCGCGGAAGGTTCTGTCGAGTCGTGTCGCGACCAACCCTTTGGCGCCGCCCGGTTGAAGAATGTCGTCCTTCGTCAACAAAAACTCGCTAAGAACCTTGACGATCTCGGCGAACTCCTCCGGGTTCGTATTCTGGATTACGGCCGCAGCATCACGCGTCTCACGTATCTCGTAGCGGTCCAGAATCTCGGCGGGTAGGACGCGATTGAAGCTCTCCGTAAGGTCCATCGGCGGCCAGCCTACCTGGAGTGGCTCAACCGACCTGCCAGAAATGCATAAGCGACTCCGTCGATAATTCTTTGAAGTCGTCGATCGTCAGCTTTGGCGGCCATTCCGCGTCCCCTTCCTCATGGACGAGGACCACGCCTTTCGTCCTTGGGGGAAAGGCTGGAAGGAAAGCGGAGATCGTGCCGCGTGCGACGCGGGCCTCGACTCGAACCAGCTCTCGCCCATCATCGGCGATTGCCACGAACCAAGCGCGCTCTGGCAGCGGCCCCATGCGACTCATGGCAGATGGGCGTCGAGGAGCGACCGTCGGTCGCCGAGGCCGATGGCACTTCCGGCGCTGTTCCGGTTTGCCAGTTGTCGGCCCAACCGAGAAGGTTCGCCTTACCTACGGCCGCCCCGACCCGAAGCTCATGGACCAGGAGAGTGGACGAGGTGAGCCTGACGAGGTCAAAGTGGACCGCCAGGGAACTCTCTTTGTCCTCGGGCCCTCTACAAACATGGTCCCATCCTCGTAGTTGACTTTGAGACGGAGCCGGTAGAGGTAGTCCAACACCGTGTAGGGCCGCAGACGCCGGTTGATGGCGACCTTCTCGTCGACCTTCAGTAGAGGGAGCGGAAATGTCCTCTTCGTACGGGCCGTCTTACCGGCGGCCAGGCGCTCGTCCTCCTCAGCATTCTACGCGGACTGTGCCTTCCGGCGCTTCTGGTCACGCGCCTTTCTTTCGCCCGCTTGAAGCTTCTCCACGCGCGTCGTTCTCATTACCTTCGCGGCGAGGTCCCAACAATTATTGCCGTCGCAGCCACTCCAGACATGAATGTCCTCGATTGCTCTTGGAGCGTTCATCCACCCGTCGTGGCAGGCGGCAAAGGACCAAGGCGGCAGGAATAGGTCCCGTTCTGCCCAGAGGTTGGCGAACTGCGTTTGGGTCTTTGGATGGGATTCCGGACGAGGCCGCCCGAGCGCCACAATCATCGCCTGAGCCGCGTGGTAGGCCGCGTAGTACGCCTGCACGACAGCCCAATTATTCATGAGACGCACGAGGTCGTCGTCGCGGGTCATCAGGTGCCCGAACGCGAGAAGGAGCTCGGTCCCCCAGGCGTTTGAAAGGCTCGCTCGGGCCTGGTCACGGTCGGGCAGCGCGCTAGGCGGAGGCGTCATGACCGACGTAGCAGCGGTCGCCGCCGCGAGTCGGTGTAGCCCTTCGTCAATCGGCGTAACAAGCCGCACTGGCTTTTCGTAAGGGGCAGTGCACAGCAGCGCGAACGCCTTTACATAGCGGGAATGCGCCGGAAGCTGCTGACGGGTCGCCCATGCTTAGAGGTTAGGCCCGCGCTCGGCCACGCCTGCACCACGTACGCGAGCAGCGCAGCTCCGGCCCAGGGGTTAGCCCAGCTCGGCAAATCGGCGGCTTAGGTGTGGCTACGGCTGTCACCCGCCGCCACACGCGGCCCGGCTTCTCAAAGCTATGACGGGCCGGAGCCGGGCCGCGGCTTGTGAGGCGGCCGAGTCACTCCAAAGAAAAAGGCCCCGTTACCAGGGCCTTTATCTATAGCGGGGGCAGGATTCGAACCTGCGACCTTCGGGTTATGAGCCCGACGAGCTACCTGGCTGCTCCACCCCGCGACGGTCTAGTGATGGTAGCAATGGGGACATGGCTTGGGCGCAGGGGTCGCGTAATGCGCAAGGGACTTCCCGGCTTGTGTCTCTCTAGAGTCCCCGCCCAATGTCGGGGGGCTCCAAACGGGTTGCGGTGATCGACGTCGGCACCAACTCGGCGCGGTTGCTGGTGGCCGACGTCGCAGATGGGACGGTGTCGCCGGTCGAGCGGCGCAGCCAGGTGACGCGGCTGGGTCGGGGGGTCGACCTCGCCGGGCGGCTGTCGGCCGAGGCGATCGAGGACGCCTGCGAGGCGATCGGCGGTTATGTCACCGCGTACCGGGAGCTGGGGGCTGAGATCGTCGAGGTGATCGCGACCAGCGCCGTCCGCGACGCCGAGAACGGCAGCGCCTTCGTCGCCGAGCTGCGGGAGCGGTTCGCGCTCTCGGCCCGGGTGCTCGACGGCGAGGAGGAGGCTCGGCTCACCTACCTCGGCGCCACTTCGGAGAACGCCCCCACCGAGCCGACCCTGGTCGTCGACATCGGCGGCGGCTCGACCGAGCTGATCGTCGGCACCGGCGCCGAGATCTCCTTCCACGCCTCGCTCCAGGCCGGCGTAGTCCGCCACAGCGAGCGGCATATCGGCTCCGACCCCCCCACCGCGGTCGAGCTGGAATCCCTCGCGGCGGACGTGCGGGGTTTGATCGAGGCCGCGGTCGGCGCTGAGGTCGAGGCCAGCGCCGGGATCGCCGTCGCCGGCACCCCGACCTCGCTGGCCGCGGTGGAGATGGAACTGGAGCCCTACGACCCGGCGCGGGTCCACGGCCACGTCCTCTCCCTGCCCTCGATCCAGCGGATGCTCTCTCAACTGGCCTCCGCCCCGCTCGCCCAGCGAGTCGAGATCCCAGGCCTGCACCCGGCCCGGGCGCCGACGATCGTCGCCGGGGTGGTGATCCTGGTCGAGACGATGCGCGCCCTCGGCCTCGAGCAGATCGAGGTCTCCGAGCACGACATCCTCTACGGCACGGCGATCCACACGGCCGCAGATCGCTGTTGAGCATCGAGTATTTCGCTCGGAGAGCTTCGCGGTACCGGGTGGACAGGTCGGCCATACCCGACAGGACAGTTGGGTTAAGCGCCTGCCCCCTGCAACAAAAGTCAGTAGGGGACCACTACCCGTTTATGGGTAGCGGGGTTTACACCGACTAGACGCAGCGGATAGCCGGGCGCATAATCGGCTCACCGGAGAAGAGTTGTGGTTCGTCCACCGCTTGGACCCGGTTAACAGGGCTTGGGCGATTGCCGCATCATGGCGCCTCCCGCCGTCTGGGCCCATCGAATACATGGTCCCTGAAGACGTACCCCTGCCCGTCCTGAGGGGCCAGCTTGAATCGGCCGCCATATGGCGGCCGATTCTTGTTT